>Ga0209382_10006596_pt1 | contig 14906 bp, 10 predicted proteins | sample SoiMetdeltSBSDD5_FD_187599 | JGI IMG/M metagenome (GOLD analysis project Ga0209382, IMG submission 187599) | Bulk soil microbial communities from a Populus tree surrounding site in Tennessee, USA - Soil MetaG P. deltoides SBSDD5 (SPAdes) (version 2) | ecosystem: Environmental > Terrestrial >... | reverse complement strand
CCAGCAGGCAATGCTCACGGTCCCTGGCATCGCCGGCGTGCGGAACAGCAATGAGAACGTTCAGCCTCAGATCCGGGTCAGCGTTGATTGGCGCCGCGCGGCCGACCTCGGCGTCTCGGTCCAGAGCGCTGGCATCGCGGTGCGGACGGCGATCGACGGCTGGCGGTCGAACGAGAACCAGTTCCGCCGCCCAGGCCAGACCTCGATCGACATCCGGATCATCAACGCCAATGCCGGCGTCTCGTCTGCCGAGAGCATCGCCGCGCTGCCGGTCCAGGGCAACAACGGCCAGGTGGTGCAGCTCGGGCAGTTCGCGACGATCAAGCAGGTTGAGACGCCGACCTCGATTCGCCACGTCAACCGCCTGCGCAGCGTAACGATCGGCGCGGAGCCCGGCGAGGGGAAGCTGGTCGGGGACGTGCAGGCGGCCGTCGAGAAGGCCGTGGCGCAGGTGCAGATGCCGCCGGGCTACGCGGTGACCTACGCCGGCCAGGGCGGCGACGGCGGCGACGCCTTCAAAGAGATCTTCATGGCGCTCGGCATGGCGATCATCCTGATGTACTTCCTCATGGTGATCCTGTTCGGGTCGCTGGTGCTGCCGCTGGCCGTGCTGATGTCGCTGCCGCTGGCGGTCGTCGGGGCGTTCGGCGCGATGGCGCTGACCAACACGCCGTTCACGCTGTTCTCGCTGCTCGGGTTCGCGGTGCTGGTCGGGCTGGTTGGCAAGAACGCGATCCTGCTGGTCGACTACACCGAGATCCTGCGAGCGCGCGGCTACGAGCGGATGGCGGCGCTGCGAGAGGCCGGCCCGACCCGACTCCGCCCAATCATCATGACCACGATGTCGGTGATGGTGGCGCTGATGCCGATCGCGAGCGGCCTGGAGGAGGGCTCGGAGCTGCTCCAGTCAGCGGCGGTGGTGCTGATCGGCGGGCTGCTGACCTCGACGCTGCTGACGCTGGTGTTCGTGCCGGCCATGTACACGATCTTCGACGACATGCAGGCAGGGGTCGTGCGGATGTACAGGTGGCTCACCAGATCGGCCCCCGCGCCGGTCCCTGCGACCTCTCCGATGGGCACCTCTGAGGGCGGACCCGGACGTTGGGCGGCCGACGGCCACGCTGGCCACGACGGCGTCGGACGGCCGGCCCCGGATGGGCGTCCGAAGGAGAGCCCGGCAGCCAGGCCGGGCGCGCCGGCCCACGCGAGCGGCCCTCGCCAGCCGTAGCGTTTCCGCCGCGCCGCGCTCCCTGTGCGGCGCGGCGACCTTCAGTCGTCGGAATCGTCCGCGTCGTCCGACTCTTCCTCGTCTGAGTCGTCCTCAGATTCCGGGTGTGGCCCCGCGAAGCGCTGCCCGACGCTGATCTCGGTCGCTTCGAACAGGAGCTCGTTGACCTTCTCGCCGGTCAGCTCGACGTAGTCGCCGACGCCGACGCCGTTGATCGCGATCTCGTCGGTCTTCAGCACGCGGACCGTCGCGCGCCCATCGACGGTTCCGACGACCATCTCCGGAGGGTCTTTGCCATCGTGAATCTCGAGAACCTGGCCGTTGAGCACGAAGTCCTCGCCGCGGTCGTCGTCCTTGTTCTTCTTCTCGCTTTTCTCCTTCTCGTCCTTCTTGTCGGTCAGGACGCTGGCCTGGACCGGTGAAATCACCGTGAACGGAGCCAGTACGCCGATCGCCGCCGACACGATCACGGCGATCAGGAGCAGCCGCGACACCTCCTTTACAACGGACCAGCCTTCTCGTTCACGCATCGACCCTCCGGTGAGTGTGGTACTGGTCTGAACGAGCGACCTGGCGATGGTGGTTCGATTGCTACCGAGCGACAACTGTCCACCTTCGACCGAGATCTGCCTGTTCTGTCGTGTCGGCCCACAGGAGGGCGCGCTAGAATTGGCCGGGGCGAGGCACCTGGCTGTGCTTCCGCGTCGGGGCAGGAGGTACATCGTGGGCGACCAGATCGAGACGACCATCCTCCGTCCGGACTCGGCGTCCTGGTCGGCTGACGTCGACGCGCTGCGCGAGGCCGTCGGCGCGCCAGACAACGTCCACCTGATCCCGCCGCACTTCCTGAAAGCGACGCTGCCGAAGATCGGGGGGAAGATCGCCACGATCTCGAAGGGCGGGGAGCCGGTCGGCGCCGGGTTCCTGTTCCCGCGCGGCGACGGACCGGACGGGGCCGGCTACACGCTGCGGATCCACTGGAAGGACCAGTCAGCGGTCTCGGAGTCGGATGCCGAGAACGCCGCCGCCAGTCTTCCTGAAGAGATCAGGCTCGCCGGCGTCACGGCTTACGACCCGACGGCGCCGCTCGCGATGACCGGATCGAGCGTGCTCCAGGATGGCGACCTCACTATCGAGGAGCCGGACGCCCAGGGTGCCGAGGCCGTCCGCTGGCTCCAGGACGAGATCTGGAAGCCGGAGACGGACTACCTCTACCCGATCGACATTCACTCACCGGCCTTTCGGCCCGGGACCTCGCTGCTCGCTCGCGTCGGCGGCGAGCCGGTCGCCTTCCTGTTCGGCTTCTACAAGCTGGGCGGCCCCAAGATCCCGGCCCAGCTCGCCGAAGAGTACCGGACGGACCTTCGCCTCGAGTCGCAGCTGATGGGGGTGCTGCCGGCCCACCGGAGCCGGGGCCTCGGGTTCCTGCTCAAGAAGACCCAGGCGCTGCTGGCGCGGAAGGACGGCATCGACGTCGTCAACTGGACCGTCGACCCGCTCCAGTACGGCAACGCCGTGCTGAACTTCACGAAGCTCCGAGGCGTCGCCTTCGACCACTATCCGGACTACTACGCGTTCCGGAACGCCCTCAACCAGACGGCAGCATCGAGATTCAACATCACCTGGCTGGTCTGGTCGCCGCACGTCCAGGCAACGCTAGAGACCGGAGGCGGAGGACGGCCGGTCGACCTGGCGGACCGGCCGAGAGTCCGGCGGGTCAACCAGGGCCCCGGCTTCCTGATCCTGACGGCGGACGATCCGGAGATCGCCGTCGAGGTGCCGGCCGACTGGACGGCGGTCCAGGGAACCTCGGCCGCGCTGGCGCGGGAGTGGCGCGAGGCGACTGACACGCTGCTCCAGCAGTACATCGGCGCCGACGAGGGCAAGTACGCCGTGACCGACGCCGCCCGCGACGGCGATCGCCGCTACCTGCTGGCGAAGCGGGTCACCCCGAGCCTGCTGGCGACGTACCTGTGATTCTGCCGGAGACTGCCTACCCTCATGGTTGACACGATTCCTAGCCCAGCCGCGCACGGCTCCAGCACGTTCGAGCGGCTGCGCGCGAAGCATCCTCGGTTCGTATACCGCCACTACGAGGTCGCCTGGGAGCCAGAAGGTCTCCGATTCACCTACGACTTCGCGGTCGAACCCGACATCGTCTTCCGACCGACCGTCCGCCTGAACGGCGTCGCCTCAGAGATTGTGGCGCGGGTCGGCGCGGCCGTCGTCGAGAACCTGGCGTTCCACCTGGGCCTGGCCGAGATCCCGAGCTACTGGAAGGCGACCTGCTCGCCCGAGATCGTCGTGGAGGCCGGCCGTCTGGACGACCACCAGCGTGCGTGGTGGCGCGACCTGCTGGTCAAGGGGCAGGGCGAGTTCTTCTACGTCAACCAGATCGACTTTCGGATACCGGACCTCGTCGCCATCCGGGACGTGTCTTTAGATCGGCGCCTCCCGGTGCATCTCGGTCCGCTCGATCCGAACAAGATCCTGATCCCCGTGGGGGGTGGCAAGGATTCGGCGGTGACGCTGGAGCTACTCGGGCGCAAGTTCCCGGACTCGGCGTGGTGGGGGCTGAACCCGATCCCCGCCGCGAAGGATGTCGCGGCCGCCAGCCCGGTCAGGCACGGAGTCACCCTCACACGCCGGATCGACCCGAAGCTGCTGGAGCTGAACGCGGCCGGCTACCTGAACGGTCATACCCCGTTCTCGGCGTACCTGGCGTTCGCGATGGCGGCCAGCGCGGTCCTCGGCGGGTATGGGCGCGCGGCGGTCTCGAACGAGCGATCCTCCAACGAGGGGAACGTCCGCTACCTGGACCACGACGTCAACCACCAGTACTCCAAGACGTTCGCGTTTGAGCAGCGCTTTCGGGAGTACAGCGCGCGCTACCTGAGCGAGCAGTTCGAGTACGTGAGCTTCGTGCGCCCGTTGTACGAGATCCAGATCTCCCGGCTGTTCGCGTGGTACCCGCACTACTTCTCGGTCTTTCGGAGCTGCAATCGCGGCTCGAAGACGAACGTCTGGTGTGGCGCGTGCCCGAAGTGCCTGTTCGTCTACGTCTCGCTGCGGCCGTTTCTCGACAAAACGGCGATCCTCGGGATCTTCGGGCAGGATCTGCTGTCAAACTCCGGGCTGGTCGGGCTGGCGACCGAGCTGCTCGGGCGCGGCGAGGCGAAGCCGTTCGAGTGTGTCGGCACGGTCGCCGAAACCGAGGCGGCGTTCGCGCTCTGCCTGGACGCTGAGCGCCGCGAGGTCGGATCGACCCCGGCCCTGCTGGACGAGCTGCGGCGGCGCGGCCTGCTCGACCCGACGTTCACGCCTGACGCTGCCCGGGCCGTTCTGGACGCCTGGGGCGAGGAGCACGCGCTCTCACCCGACCTCGAGTCAATCCTGCGCTCACACTTGAGTCATGAGCCTGCTGGCTGAGCTACGCGGCAAGCGAATCCTGATCCTCGGGTTCGGGCGCGAGGGGCGCAGTACGCTGAGCTTCCTCCGGGAGCGCGTCCCTGACGCCAGCCTCGGCGTCGCCGATCGACGCACGCTGGAGGCAATGTCCAGCCAGGAGCGAGCGGCGCTCGCGACGCTGCCATCAGTCCAGGTCATCCTCGGACCGAGCTACCTGGACGCTCTCGGCGAGTTCGAGGCGATCGTGCGGGCGCCGGGCCTCCCGCCGGACGCACCGGCGCTCGAGACGGCGCGCGCCAGGGGGGCGCGGGTCACGTCGCTGGTCAACCTCTTCTTCGACGTCGCGCCGGGCAAGATCGTCGGCGTGACGGGCACCAAGGGGAAGAGCACCACCACCTCTGCCATCCATGCCGTGCTCAGCGACGCCGGGCTCGACGCCCGGCTCGGCGGGAACATCGGGATCCCGCTGCTCTCCTGCCTGGACAACCCGACAGACGACACCACGATCTTCGTCGTCGAGCTCTCCAGCTTCCAGCTCAGCGACCTCGAACGAAGCCCGAACATTGCCGTCGTCCAGAACGTCGTGCGCGAGCACCTGGACTACCACGGCACCTTCGAGAAGTACGTGGCGGCGAAGGCGAACATCGTCAGCCACCAGGGGCCGGGCGACGTCGTGGTCTTCAACGGCGGGCACGAGATCCCGAGGGCGCTGGCCGCGAGGTCGCCCGGCACGAAGCTGGCATTCGCGCTCGAGCGAGCGCCCGACTCCTCGTGTTACGTCGAGGACGGCTGGCTCGTCCATCGCGCAGGTGGCACCGAGACGCGGATCGTCTCGACCGAAGACGTGTCGCTGCCCGGCGCCCACAACCTGCTCAACGTGATGCCGGCCATCGTCGTCGGGCGTTTGCTCGGGGTGGACGCTTCGAGCATCGCGGCGACGCTTCGGACTCTCCGGGCGCTGCCGCATCGACTCCAGTTGATCCACGAGTGGCGAGGCCGCCGGTTCTACAACGACAGCCTTTCGACGGTGCCGGAAGCCGCGATGGCGGCGCTCGCGGCGTTCAAGGACCGCCCGACCGTCCTGATCGCCGGCGGGCACGATCGCGGCCAGGCGTGGGACCAGCTGGCCGGCGCGATCCTTCGGCAGCAGACGGTGAAAGCCGTCATCCTCCTGCCCGAGACCGGCCCGCGGCTGATGGCGGCGCTCCAGAAGCAGGCCGCCGATCTGCCCAGTTCCTCCCTACCGGCGCTCCTGCCAGCGGCGACCATGCCGGAAGCGGTACGCTGTGCCATCGAGGCGAGCGAGCCTGGCGCCGCGATCCTGCTCAGCCCGGCCGCCGCCAGCTTCGGAGCGTTTCGCGACTACGAGGATCGAGGCAACCAGTTCCGCGACGCCGTCGTCGAGCTCTGCTCGGCGGCCGGCGGCTCGCCCGCGCCATGACGACGAAGTCCGGCTGAACGTCGCTTCAGAGGAGGCCATCCCGATGCGCATCGAACGGATCGACCTGTTGGTGCTTCGCAATAGCCTGATTCGACCGTTCTCGACCAGCTCCAGTCGGCGCGACTACCTCGAGCACATCATCGTCAAGGCGTACGCGGACGGCCTGGTCGGGTGGGGCGAGTGCGCCAGCCCGATCGACCCGTACTACTGCGAAGAGACGACCGAGACCTGCTGGCACATCCTGGAAAAGTTCATCGCGCCGAACGTGCTGGGCAAGGAGTGGTTGACCCCGGAGGAGGTGGTCGCTCTCTACGGCAAGGTGAAGCGGAACAACTTCGCGAAGGCCGGCCTGGAGATGGCGTGCTGGGACCTGCTGGCGAAGTCCGAGGGAAAGCCGCTGCACGAGCTGCTCGGCGGCACCCGCTCCGAGATCCTCTCAGGCGTCAGCCTCGGGATCGAGGAGGACCTGGGGCGCCTGATGGCCAACGTCGATCAGTACGTCGGCGAGGGGTACCGCCGGGTCAAGCTGAAGATCGCGCCCGGGAAAGACGTGAGCGTGGTTTCGGCCGTGCGCGAGAAGTACCCGGACCTGCCGCTGATGGCGGACGCGAACTCGGCGTACACGCTGGACGACGTCGCGGCGCTCAAGGAGCTGGACCACTTCAACCTGATGATGATCGAGCAGCCGCTGGCCTCTGACGACATCGTGGATCATGCGGAGCTTCAAAGCCAGCTCCAGACGCCGATCTGCCTCGACGAAAGCATCCACTCGGTGGAGGACGTCCGCCGGGCGCTCAGCCTGGACAGCGGACGGATCATCAACATCAAAGTCAGCCGCCTTGGAGGGCTGCTCGAATCGAAGAAGGTCCACGACTACTGCCACGCCCGGAACGTGCCGGTCTGGTGCGGCGGCATGCACGAGTACGGCGTCGGGCGGGCCGCGAACCTGGCGATCTCGAGCCTGCCGGGCTTCTCGCTGCCGGGCGACGTCTCGGGCTCGGACAAGTACTACGCCCGCGACATCGTTGACCCGGTGATCCTGGCCGACCAGGGCTCGATCGCCCTGAGAGACGCCCCGGGCATCGGCTACACCCCAGACGAGCGGGCGGTCGCCGACTTCACGACCCGGTCGGTGACCCTCACAACGTAGGCGACATCTGTCCGGGAGTAGCTCGTCCGGCCGCTGGGGGAACGATCGCCGGCCGTCTCGCCGTGCCTGGACAGTGCCAGGTCGGCCTGGACTCGACCGCCCGGGGTTGATCCCCGAGGGGCCCGCGATGACCGTCAACACTGTTAGGTCCGGTACTGGCGCCGTGTCGTGCTCGCGACAGTTGTGCTGAGCTCGACTGGCGTACGCTGGCGGAGGGCGCCCGGGCGAACCTCGATTGAGCTCCGAAGGTGGCGGGTACCGTACGAGCCGGCACGTACCACGCCGTTCCGTTCCACGCCAACTGATGCAGCTCTGCACCGATTCCATCTCATAGAGCGTCCTGCGCTGACCACAGTCGGTGCCAACGATGGCTTCGGGGGAGGCCACGCTAATGAACGCGCTCCAGCCCAGACTTCTCGGAGCAGCACTGCTCGCGCTCGCGGCGACGATGGGCAGCCCGGCCATGCCGGTCCTCGCGGCGACTTTCTTCGTTAACAGCACCATCGATGCGGTCGACGCGAACCCCGGGGATGGCATCTGTGCCACAGCAGGTCGGCAGTGCACGCTCCGGGCGGCAGTCATGGAGGCGAATGCTCTGGCCGGCCCGGACACGATCAGGGTGCCCGCCGGCGTGTACGCGCTGTCGATTCCGACGACACCGCAGGAGGACGACGCCTCCCCGATCGGCCAGGCGATCGACGCAAGCGGGGATCTCGACATCACCGATGACCTGACCCTTGGTGGCGTGAATGCCAAGGATGTTGTCGTCGACGCCAACGGGATCAGTCGCGCCTTCGACGTTCACGTCGGATCAGGGAAGGACGCCAGTGGGCTCGACGTCTCGATCTCCGCGCTCACGATCCGCGAGGGCAAGGTGATCCAGGGCGTAGGAGGCGGAATTCGCAACGTCGGTGCGCTCAGGTTGGCAGGCGTCGTGGTCACCGAGAACGGTGCATACAACGGCGGAGGGATCGCCAACAGCGGCGATCTCAAGATCGACAGGTCGACAATTCACAAGAACGTCGCGGAGGGAGCTGGTGGCGGCATCGCAAACTGGGGACCCCTCGACGTGAACGCTTCCACGTTGAGCAGCAACCAGGCGACCGGAAGCCAGTACTCTGATCACGGCGGAGCGCTCTTTAACGGAGTGTCTGGAAGTGCTTTGCTGACCAACGTCACCATCAGCGGGAACGCCGCCGAAGTCGGCGGAGGCATCTCGACCATCACAAACGTCACCCTCCGGAACGTCACGTTCGGAGGGAACGCCGCCAGCGGCGGTGCCGGCGGCCAGGCCGGCGGCGGTATTCACATCGGAAATCCCGGCATCGTATCGGTCAAGCACACCATCTTCGCGGATAGTCCAAGTGGCGGGAACTGTGACGGCTTCGCCGTGACCTCGAACGGCTACAACGTCGACGATGGCATGACGTGCGGCCTGGCGGGGCCCGGCGATCTGAATAACACGGATCCGGCACTTGGACCGCTAAAGGATAACGGGGGCCCCACGCACACTCAGGCGCTCTCTCCTGGTAGCAAGGCGATTGATGCCGGCACCAGCGCGGGGTGTCCTGCTACTGACCAGCGTGGCGTCGCTCGACCGCTGGACGGGGATGGCAGCGGCGGCGCCGCCTGTGACATCGGCGCATACGAAGCAGCTGGCCCGGCCATCAAGATCGAGGACATCCCGCCGGTGGGCTGTCCGCCCTTCTGCCCGCCCGATCCACGGGGAGGACCCGTGATCAACCCGCCGGTCGAGAAACCGGCGCCTATCGGACCGATGCCACTCGTCGCGTCCCCGACTCCGACTCCTCGATCCTCTCGCTAGCAGACGCAGCCGGTGGGGCAGAGCCGGGCGTCTCTGCCCCACCGGTCAGCTTGACCCGGACGATCGAGCAGCGCCAGGAATCGGATCTGGGATCAACCGGTGGACTGTGCGGTCACGAACGGCTCAGGCCTTTCGAGTCCGTCGTCGTGATCGAGCACTAGTGGCGGGTGCGCTTCAGCTCGAAGAAGTACCCCTTGGTGCTCATCGCGGCCACGTGGTCCCAGAGCTCGCCGGCCTCTTCGCCCGTCGGGACCGGGATGATGACCGGGCCGAAGACCGGCTCGCTGCCGTCGATGACCAGCGAGGCCACGCCGAAGCAGCCCTCTTTGCCGATCTTCTCGTGCTCCTCCTTGTACTCGGTCTCAGTGGTCGGGTCCGCGAGCGCCTCGTCCAGCAGGCTTGGCGAGAAGCCGGCCTTCTCGATACAGGTCCGGACCGTCGCCTCGTCGAGGTCCTTCTTCTCCTCGTGCTTGGCCGTGCCGAACTCGTGGTACAGCTTGTCTACTGCCTCGTCGCCGTGGCGGCGGCGCGCCAGCACCATCGTTCTGAACGTGTTGCGGCTCTCCAGGTGGCCCGGCCGGGTCGGCGCGTCCGGGTTGTTCGCCTTGTTCACGACCTCGAGGCTGAAGAACTTCCAGTGAACGTCCACGTCGCGGACCTTCTGGACCTCGCGCATCCAGACCGACGTGCGCCACGACCAGGGACAGGCCGTGTCCAGGTAGAAATCGACAACCGGCTTTCCGTTAGCAGCCATCTCGCCCTCCACCATGATGTGAAGATCGCGTCATTCAGCGCCGAGCACGAACGTATTGTGCCGGCCAGTAGTCGATGTCCGCGCCCAGCGTTCGCGCGGCGTGCAGGGGCCAGTACGGATCGCGGAGCAGCTCGCGGGCCAGCAGCACGGCGTCCGCGCGGCCGTTGGCGACGATCTCCTCCGCCAGCTCAGGGTTGGTGATCAGGCCGACCGCGCCCGTGACGACGCCGGACTCGCGGCGGACCTTCTCGGCGTACGGGACCTGGTAGCCAGGGGCCATCGGGATCCTGGCGGTCGCGACGTTCCCGCCCGACGAGCAGTCGATCAGATCGACGCCCCGCTCGGCGAGGAGCCGCGCGAGCACCACGGTGTCGTCGCCGTCCCAGCCGCCCCCGACCCACTCTGTGCAGGAGAGACGCACGAAGAGCGGCAGGTCCGCCGGCCAGATGTCCCGCGTCGCCTCCACCACCTCCAACAGCAGGCGCGTCCTGTTCTCGAACGAGCCGCCGTACCGGTCCGATCGGGCGTTAGAGATCGGCGACAGGAACTGGTTCAACAGGTAGCCGTGGGCGCTATGGATCTCGATCGCCTGGAAGCCGGCGTCGAGCGAGCGCCGCGCTGCCGCCTCGAAGGCGTTGACGATCCCGCCGATCTCCTCCAGCGTCAGCGCGTCCGGCACGTGCCAGCCGTCGGCGAACGGGATCGCGCTGGCTGAGACGGTCTGCCAGGCGCCCTCGTCCGGGCGGAGTGGGGCGCCGCCGTTCCACGGCCGGTGCACGCTCGCCTTGCGGCCGGCGTGTGCGAGCTGGATCGCCGGCACGGCGCCCTGGTTGGCGATGAACCGCGCGACGCCTGCCCAGGCACCGACGTGCCCGTCTTCCCAGATCCCGGCGTCGTGTGGGCTGATCCGGCCCCGCGCCTCGACAGCAGACGCCTCCGCCATCACCAGCGCGGCCCCGCCCACCGCCCTGCTGCCGAGGTGGACCAGGTGCCAGTCCGTGGCGTACCCGTCCACACATGAGTACTGGCACATCGGGGCGACCATGATCCGGTTCCGGAGCGTCAGGCTGCGCAGCTGGAGTGGCTCGAACAGCCGCGGTCCGGACTGGCTCGTCCCGACGATCGAACCGAGGTTCTGCTGGACCGGTACGGTCAATGCCTCTCCAATCTCGGCTCGCGCTCTACGCGCTGGTACCGACGAGATCTGGCGACCATCATCTTCCAACGCCGGTCGTATACCTAGTATTCCGGCCTAGATGATCGGACTTCTCAACAATAGCAGGCGACCGCCGGGGCCGTCATGATCACTGGCCTTCATGGTCACGCCGGCCCGACGGTCTGAGCATCCACGCCCGCCTCGGCGGGGTCGGCCTGGCGCTCAGAACTGGGCGCCAGTACCACCACCCACGAACAGCGGCCACGGCCCGCACCGATCGACCACGATGAACGGGACCGTCGTCGCGCGTCCTTGGGGTCACCCGCAAGACGAAGAACCTCACCTGCGTCGTACCGAGCGGCGGGGTGTAGGTGAAAGGGCCGGTGCGAACAAGTTCATCCAGGATCAATTTGCCGTTGTCCATCGACGCAAAGCGGATCTCTTGCACAACATTGTCGGACAGACCGAGGGTGTCGGAGACGGTCACGGTCACCTCGAGGGCGCCGTTGACGGCGGTCGTCAGGCGGGGAGGTCGCCGGGCAGTCCCCGCTCGGTGGCCCAGACCGCCACCTGCACGCGCGAGCGGAGCCCGAGCCTAGCTCGGATGTGCCTGACGTGGTTGGCCGCCGTGTCCTCGGCGATCACCAGCTCGGCCGCGATCTGGCGATTGGTCATCCCTCTGGCGACCAGCGCCGCTACTTCGCGCTCGCGCCGGGTCAACGGTGCGAGCTGACCGCCGACGCGCGGCCCTTCACAGACCATGGCCACCGGACCGTCAGAGACGATCGGCCTCAGCGCGTCGTCGATTGCCTGCTCCAACGGCAACGCCTGCCCTGCCGCCCAGACCGTCGCCGCCGCCTTCTCGCCCAACACCCGTCGCGCGGGCGCCAGCCAGAGATCGAAGCGGTCTTGCCAGGCGGCGGAAAACGGCTCGCCGATCGACTCCCGGATCGCCGTCGCGGCAGCGCCGAGGCGCAACGCCCGCGCCGACTCACCCTCCATCGCGGCCACGCCCCCAAGCGCAGCCAGTGCGAAGGCGACCCGTGGCCGATCGCCGATCTCGCTGGCGAGCATCAGGCACTCCTCCTCAAGGCGTCTCGCCGCGGCGAGGTCGCCCTGCTCCAGCGCAACCTCGCCGAGATTGTTCAGTGACTTCGCCATGCCCTGCCGGTTGTCGAGCGCCCGATACGAGGCCAGGCCTTCGGCGTAGAAGGGCCGGGCCGCCGCCAGATCACCCTGGAAGTAGGCGACGACGCCAACGGACACGAGCGTCTCGGCAACCCCTTGCACGTCATGGAGCTCCCGGAACAGTCGAAGGGCATCCTCGAGATGGGCGCGGGCCATGGCGTAGTCGCCACGCACACGGGCCAGATACCCGAGCCCGTACGCCCCGGCGGCAAGGCCGGGTAGGTCGCCCTGCGCGCGTGCAATGGCGTGGGCCTCGGCGAGGAGGCGGAGCCCGGCGTCATGATCGCCGCTGTTGACCGCCAGAAGCCCGGCTGCCCGCAACGCTCTGCCTCGGACACGCACGGCCGACGCGGGCAGCGATCGGGCCTCCGATCGCGCCAGCAGCTCGGTGAGCCAGCGACGGCCTTCGCGGACGAGGCCGCGGGTATGCCAGAAGCGATGCAGGGCTTCCGCCAGGCGCAGACCGCCGTCATCACGCGCGTTCTCGGCTGACAGTTGGAGCGCGGACCATGCCAGCGCCGCGCGCAGGTTGTCGTACTCGTCGTCCAGTCGCCGCAGCCACGCCGACTGCATCGGCCCGTCCATCTCCGCTTCAGCCTGCTCGACGAGATCGAGGAACCAGTCACAGTGACGTTGGTGGAGTATCGACTCCTCACCGGCCTCGCGCAGCTTTTCGGTCGCGTAGGCCCGCAACGTCTCCAGAAACCAGTACCGGACTTCGCCTGACCATGCGCCGATGAGCACGAGTGACTTCGACACCAGCCCCGCCAGGCAGTCGAGGATCTCATCCGACTCGAGCCCGTCGACGGCGCAGACGGACTCAGCAGCCTCGAGAGTCCAGCCGCCGACGAACACCGCCAGCCGGCGTAGCAGGATCCGCTCCTGTTCGTCAAGCAGGTCATGGCTCCAGTCGACCAGCGCTCGCAGGGTCCGGTAGCGCGGCAGGGCCGTTCGGTTGCCGTTCGACAGCAGGGTGAACCGGTCAACCAGCCGGTCGGCAATCTGCTCGGGGCTGAGCAGCGCGATGCGAGCCGCCGCCAGCTCGATCGCGAGCGGAATCCCATCCAGGCGCCGACAGATCTGCTCCACAACCGCGACGTTCCGCTCGGTCAGCGTGAACGCCGGCAGGGTAGCCCGGGCTCGCTCCACAAAGAGGCGAGCAGCTTCGGACGGTGCTATCGGTGCGCACGGCTCACCAACTGGCGCTCGACTCGGGACGGTCCCGTCTGCTTCGTCCTCCTCGTGAGCCGGTCCGAGGCGTCCCGCGAGGTCCGGCACGAGCGATAGCGACGGCACGCGAATCGTCGTCTCACCGTCGATGCGGAGCGGCTGGCGACTGGTGGCCATGATCCGCAACTCCGGGCAGGCGCGAAGTAGGCCGTCGGCGATCTCGGCGCACCCCTCAATCAGATGGTCGCAGTTGTCCAGAACGAGCAAGGCCGGGCCGGCTCCCAGAGCGTCGGCGAGCGCTGCCATCGGCGGCTGTCCCTCCTCCTCCCGCAACCCCAGCGCGACGGCCACGGCCCCTGGAACCTGCGTTGCATCAGCCAGCGGCGCCAGATCGACGAACACGACTGCCTCGCCGAGATCGCCGGCCAGCATGCCGGCGAGCTCGTGGCCGAGCCGCGTCTTCCCGATGCCGCCCGCTCCCGTGAAGCGTCAGAGCCGCGTCGAGTGCAACAGTCGCCTGGCTTCGGCGATCTCCCGACCGCGTCCGACAAAGCTCGTGCGCGGCCGGGGCAGCGTCGTCGGCCACGCCTCACACGTCATGTCAGCATGCTGCGTGAGCGGAACCGCGAAAGCGAGGTGGCGAGGGGTGTGTGGGTTCATGACCGTCTGCCGTCCACGGCGGAGGGTCGATGCGGCGCCCCCCGGTTCTCGGAATCCGCCCGTCTCCACAGTGCCGTGGAGCACAGTCGTGCATCCGGATTGTGAGGTGTGCTGCCGTCCTTCGCTGTTCCCGCGTGAACAGTCCGCGGCGCCGGACGGCGTTCGGCAAGCCGATCCGCGCCATCAGGCTGGCAACCTGCCGCCGTTCGGGCTACGCTGTCACCGAGCCAGACCAGGACGAGGGAGAGATCGGTGAGCGACTCGACGGCGAGCGAGCAGGGATCGCGCCTGATGGCGCTTGCGGAGCAGGTGGGAGCGAAACTGGTGGTCCGTGGTGAGACGGTCGCCATCGCCGAGTCGTCGGCCGGCGGCCTGATCTCGGCGGCATTGCTGTCGGTCGGCGGCGCGTCGCGGTACTTCCGGGGCGGCGCCGTCGTCTACACCAAAGACGCCAAGATGTCGTTCTTGCAGATCGACGAGAAGACCGCCACCGAGCCGCGTGCCTCCACCGAAGAGCACGCCCTGGTGCTGGCGCGCAACGTCCGCAAGGTGATGGGCGCCACCTGGGGCCTCGGCGAGACCGGCGCAACCGGGCCGACCGGCAACCGGTACGGCGACGCGCCCGGCCACGCCTGCATCGCAGTGGTTGGGCCGCCCGGGGCGCGCCGCGAGGAGCGGGCCGACACCATCGAGACCGGCATCGCCGATCGCCCGATGAACATGGAGACGTTCGCCTGGGCGGCGCTCTCGCTGCTGAACGACATGATCGGACCGACGAAGTAGGCAGAGGGCAGAGGGCAGAGGGCAGAGAGAGCGTAGCCTCCGACTGCCTACTGCCGGCTCGCCAGGGAGGGACGCGATGGCTTCAGAGCCGGTCCAGGTACTCCAGCAGGAGGCGGCCGTGCCGTTGCTGGAGGTCGACTCCG
>Ga0209382_10006594_pt1 | contig 14907 bp, 11 predicted proteins | sample SoiMetdeltSBSDD5_FD_187599 | JGI IMG/M metagenome (GOLD analysis project Ga0209382, IMG submission 187599) | Bulk soil microbial communities from a Populus tree surrounding site in Tennessee, USA - Soil MetaG P. deltoides SBSDD5 (SPAdes) (version 2) | ecosystem: Environmental > Terrestrial >... | reverse complement strand
GGGCAGGCACGCGCTTTTCATTCCCGGGGTTTTAGAGCTCTTGTGCCGGTTCGAAGGCAGACACTGGGCCGCCTGGTTCTGCCGGGCCGCGCGAACGACCCGGTGCCGCCAAAGTCTCGCATGGACGGGCAACGCCTGCCATAGTCTCCGGCGTGCATCTGGCCCATCTGCGACTTCGCGACTTCCGCAATTACGCGCGATTGGACGTGGATTTCATTCCTGGCTCTCACCTGTTGCTCGGCAACAATGCCCAGGGCAAAACCAACGTCCTCGAAGCGATCTATCTGCTGGCGACGCTCCGTTCCTTCCGTGGCGTGGGCGGGGCGCAGATGGTGCGGCACGGGCAGAGCGGTTACTTCGTCGGCGCTGCCGTCGTCGGCCAGGCGAAACGCGATATCAAGATGTATTGGTCGGTCAGTGAACGGAAGCTGAGCCTCGACAATCGGCCGGTTCGCAAACTGACGGACTATCTCGGTGCGCTGCGCGTGGTGGTGTTTTGCACCGAGGACCTGCAGTTGGTCAAAGGCACCGCGCGGATGCGGCGGCGTTTTCTGGATCTGTTATTGTCCCAGACGCACGCCGGCTATCTGCCGTTGCTCCAGCGCTACACGCAGGCGCTCCGGTCGCGCAATGCCCTGCTTAAACAGCGAACGCTGGACGAAGCCGCGCTCGAAAGTTTCTCGCATGAGCTGGTCGATTTGGGCAAGCAACTCGTCCAGCGCCGCCGTGAACTGGCGCCGAAACTTTCGCCGCTGGTTCGGCTGGCTTATCGCCGTATCGCGCACGACGCGGAAGAGCTGCGCCTCGACTATCAACCCAGCGCAAAGAAAGACTTCGCGGTTGAACTCGCGCAATCGCGTTCGCGCGAGCGGGCTTACCGCACCACTCTGGTCGGCCCGCACCGCGACGATGTACAGTTGCAATTGAACGACCGCTCGGCCGCCCAGTTCGGCAGCGAGGGTCAGAAGCGCACGCTTGCCATCGCGCTGAAAATGGCGCAGGCGGAATACTTGACCGGCATTGACGGCTCGCCGCCGATCTTGCTCATCGATGATGTGATGGGTGAACTCGATCCAAAGCGACGCGTCGGATTTCTTCCCTTGCTGGAAAGCGCGCACAGAGGCCGCGGTCAGGTTTTTATGACCTGCACCGAGGAAAACTGGCCGCGCGAGCTGGGCCGCGACTTGCAGCGGTGGGAAGTTAAAGCCGGTACTTTGCAACGATTGCAACGAGATTGAACGTGACAGGACAAATGCGGCGTTGTTTAACGAGGCATGCCCGTGGACTTTGTCACGCCGCTCATCAAAGGCGCCGTTGATTTGCTCACGCACGCCCTTGCGTATTCGCGGCGACGCTTGGGAAAGAAGAAATATGAGCAGCTTCTCTCCACCACGATCGCCGAGTTGTTGAAGAAGCATCCGGACATCGACGAGGCCAAAGCCCGCGTAGCAGCGCTCGAAGCCACCGGCGTCGCACCGAGTCCAGATCTGCTTCGCGTCAAGTCGATGCTAAAAGCGGTCGAGACCCACTCCAGACGTGAGGCCAGGAGTCCTCGCAAGTCGAAAAAGAGAAGAGCGGCAGTCAAAAGATGATATTGAAACCGCCAAAGGTGGCACAGCGGCGAATCGCCTAATCGGACTTAGGCGCGCGGGAAAGCGTGCCAGATATGCGCTGAAAGACCTTGGCGGACGAATCGCGATGGGACGCACGTTGGCGAGAAAGCTTTCGCCAGTCCCAAGGACTGGGCTGGTCAGGATTGGCTTGAGTCGCCATCGTTGACTCTCAACAACCGTCGGAAACATTTACAATTCTTGTTTGGCACCCGTTTCCCTCAATAAACAGAAGGAGTTTCGAGCCAATGACACGGACGGACAAGGCGCTTGGTCGGAAATCTTTACATCCTTCAGGCGTCAGCGAACCGCGCCAATAGCGTCGGTGACTGTCTTTTACGGTGGCAACGTGCTGATAATCAACGTGATCTTTGGGTTTGCATCGTAATCTTAAATCCGGCAACCGGCTTGGCGCAAAGGTTGCGAGATCGGCCAGTTTGGCGGCGGACGCAGCAGGGGAACCTGAGAATCTGGAATCGATGGCGGGCGATTGTCACCTGGCGTTTCGGACACTCGAAGGAGCTTTTCGAATTCGTCAGCCGACGATATGAGCGGTGAGGCAAGGCATGGGCGCAATTGCATGGGCATTCAATAGTGTTCGGGAACGGGGGCTGGTGCAGACCGCGAAAGTGGCCACAAGCGTCATCGCCGACCTGTCGTTTGACTGGCGCTACGGTACCGACACAACGCGCTGGGTTTTGAAGGACGATCTCGGAGCTGTTGGAGAGAACAAGATTCACAGCGTCCGTTACCAGCCCACCAAGGCACGGCCGCTTCGAAATCTGCTGAACTCGCTCGACCTGCCCCGGGATCGGGGCTTCGTCGATTTTGGATCGGGTAAGGGGCGCGTGTTGCTGATTGCGGCGCAGTGTGGCTTCCAAAAAATCATCGGTGTGGAGTTCTCTCCCGGGCTTTGCGAGAGCACACGACAAAACGTGGAGATTTTCAAGCGAAGATGTGGTGTGACGGCGCGGATCGATATTGTAATGTCGGACGTCACGCATTATCGGATTCAACCCGACGAGAGCATCTTTTTCATGTACAACCCATTTGACGCCGTGGTGATGGAGCAGGTGGTGGCAAACCTGCGACAATCCGTGGCATTGACGCCACGCCCGGTCTGGTTGATTTACAACACGCCGATCTGTCAGCACGTAATCGAGAAGGCAGGGATGTTCACGAACCGACTCTTCCGCGAAATCGGCGGCTCGAATTTCCTCGTTTATGCAAACACTCCACAGGTGGGGACGAGGCTTGCCGGCCCGGATTATCCAGCCGGCAAAGCAGGCCAACGACGACTCCCTCGCGGCGGTGCCGGGCCGACCTCGTCGCACACAGGTTTGTAACTCAATTCAAGCGCCCCGGTCAATTTTTCGATCGAATCTGCGCGTCGCAACCACAGACCCCCGCCCGGCCCCGCACTTCGGGGATGCGATTCGCCGCGAACGTTTCCGTGGGAACTCAATTCGGTTGCAGGCCCGCCGCCCACCGCGTCAAGCGCCGGAACATTTCCCAGTTGTCGTGGTCTTTGATGGCGACGTCGCCAATCCCGCGGCCATCCAGCGCCGTGTCGGTAATCCAACCGGAATCGGTGACAACGACAACGCGGCCTTTACCCGGCTCCGCGGCCGCGAGCAAACATCCGGGTTGATCGCGCGCGCCTTTCGCCGGCTTTTGGTTGAGGTCGTTTGTCACCAGGGTGTGGGGTTTTGCCGGATGCGATGGGTCGAGGAGCAACAGGTTGCCGGTGTAGTACGCCCAGCGCAACCCGCCGATGACCGGAGTTTCCTTTGGCAACATCAGTTTCTTGGCATCGGTGTAGAGGTTCGTGAATTGAATGCCGAATCGCGAGAGCAGCTTGTTGACGTTGTCAATCTCCAGGTTGTGGTTTTCCTGGTTGCCCATGATGATGAGACCGCCGCCTTTTTCCAAAAATCCGGTGAGTGTCTTGATGTCCGTCGCGGATACGTGCGGAGGCGGCGGACCACTGCCGACGGCCTTGTCGCTCGGGTTGGCGATGAGGAGCAGCCTCACGCCGACGAGCGTTTCCGGCGTCAACGGCTTGTTGTGAACGCGCACTTCAAATTCACTGCGCAGCCGTTGCAGGACGTCTTTGTAAGTGCCGTCCGGAAGATAGCGATTCTCTCCCTCCGCATTGTAGTAACGGCTGTAGAGCAGGACCGGTTTCGATCCGGAATCGGCCGATTGTCCTTCCCAACCAAAGCTCGCTATCAGAGTAGCCACGACCACGCCAAATGACCGCCAGGATAGAGTCGGCATTCCGTCAGAGACTTTCGAGGGTTTGATATTCATAGGGGTAACTGTGTTCATGATATCGTGCATCACTTCTGTTTCAAGATTGCGCTCTCTTCAAACGTCGCGTGGCGAATGACCGTCCGCTCGTCCGACGTGTAAACGACGTGAATTTTTCCGTCGCGTGCCTGCACTGCCGTCGGATAGGCAAAGTCGCCGTCACCTTCCGCGATGTTGCGGTGATGGGAAAACGTTGTGCCGGCATCAGCGGAAATGGCAATCGTCAACGGCGTGCGGTTGGTGAAGCTGTTGTTGTAGACCAGCGCCAGGTGGCCGTTGTGAAGTTTGACGAAATCAACGGCGGCATTCGGGTTCGGGAATTCCGAGTCCTTGCCTTCACTCCAGGTACGCCCGCCGTCGCGCGATTCTGTCCGCACCATCCAGCCATCGGGTCGGCCTTCGTAATCGCCGCCGCGACGGCAGTAGGCAATGAGATGATTCGGCGTGACCTCCACAACCGCGGGTTGGATGTTCCCCAGCCGCGAGCGGACCCGGCTGCTTGAGTTCCACATCTTTGTCACCGGGTCAAAACGCAGGAAGAGCGACGTGCACTGGGAATCGACGGCTTCGGTGTCACGGCCGACCTCGTGATAAATCGGCAGAAGATGTTCACCGTTTTGCAGCGTAAGGGGCCGGCTGCGCACCATCATCCCTTCTTCGAACGCAATCATGAACGGCTCCGACCACGTTTGCGCACCGTCGCGGGAGATTTTGGCGGCGATGCGGGAGTCCGCCCAGTGCGTTCCGTAGCGCGTCACGTAGAAGAGCCACACGACGTTGTCCGGCGCCTGCCAGACGACCGGGTTGCCGAGCGCGTGAAGTGGATTGCTGGCGATTTTCACCGGCGGCGACCATTGGTCTCCGCCCTTTTTCAAGCGCGTCCCGAAAACGGCCGCGGTGTTGTCGCTGTATTCCCCGCCGCCGCTGAAGAAGGCCAGGTACAGATCGCCGTTCTGCAATTCATCGAAACTGGCCGGATGTTTGTACTCACCGGTTTTGACTTCGGGGCCGAGGACGCGTTCGACGACGATGTCAGTTGCCGCGCCCGCCCGCGCGCCGAAAGAGAAGCAGACGGAGAAAATGACGGCCGCAGAAAGTAGCGCTGGAGCCGAAGAAAGAATCTTCCTGTTCATGGCAGGCAATTAGAACACGCCTTCGCGCATTGCTCCAAGAACGAAGCGGAACGCGGCATCCCGCCGTGCGGGACGCCCAACTGACGGGAATCTGGATGGGTACGAGCTGCCGCGGTCACTTTACAGAATCGGGAAAACGAGTGCCCGATTTCCGGGAGGCGTGAAAATCACGCATCCTGCGGGACGCGGACAGCATTTGGGGTGGATCTCAATGCCCGTTTCTACATTCGCCTGAACATACAACGGCATCTGATTCCCGTTAGAAATGCCTGTTTTCCGTCTTTTCCACGTCTAAAGGACAGCTAGGCCGAGCCATCCTGTGGACGACGGCACGAGTTATGCAAATCGTTCGCACCCTGAAAACCAAGGACCTGAATCGACTGCTTCTTGCGGGCATGCTGTTCTCGGCGGCTGGCCCGGTAATCGGTCAGACACTTCGGCTGGATTGGACCCTGGTGGGAGGCGGACCTAGACTTGACATGGCGATGTCGGTGGCCGTGGATTCCGGCGGAAACCCCGTCGTCTTCGGTGGAATCGTCGGCACAATTGATCTGTCTTCCGGTCAAACCTTCGTGGGGCAGGGACCCGGTGCGTTCTTGGCAAAGCTGACCAACTCCGGCACCGTAACATGGCTCTCAAGGCTGTCGGGAGCAGGTCTTCTACGAGGAGACATGAGAATGGACGGTCAGGGAAACACCTACGTTTGCGGCAGCATTGATCCGGCCGGCAAATTCGATGCCTATGCGGCCAAGTTTAATTCATTGGGAGAGCTTCTCTGGCTTCAAGAGCTGTCCGGTGACGGTGCGGAAACGGCCTTCTCAGTCGCCGTCGATTCGTCCGGGAATTGTTATGTGACAGGTCAGCTTTCAACGCCTTTGACGACCGTTTTCGAAGGCATACCGGTTGCCACAGCGAATGGGAGGCGATACACAGGGTTCCTCGTGAAATTCGGTCCTGACGGGACAAAACTGCGCAAGAGACTCATCGCCCTTGGGGAACCCGATAACGGTGGAGGATACGCGTGGCCCCGAGCGAGTGCTCTGGATCAACAGGGTAATCTGTATCTGGCGGGTGATTTCTTCGGTCCGGTTTCCTTCGACAGCATCACCTTGGACGGCATACTTCCCTCCGCTTTGAGCTACAACGAAGGCGGCTTCGTGGCGAAGCTGGACGCAAACTGGAACGTCACGTGGGCTAAAGCCGCCGAGGCGTTCACGGATTCAGACGCCACCCCCTCGTTCGCCATGTTCCGCGACATCAAGATCGATGCGGACGGGAATTGCCTGATCACCGGAAGCTTCGAGCCTCGACTGATCGTGGGAACCAACGAATTGGCGGGCAACGGCGGATGGGACATTGTCATCGCCAGGTATTCAGCGACTGGTGATATTCTCTGGGCAAAGAGTGCCGGCGGTCCGAGTATCGATTCAGGAGAACGCCTGGTCATTCTGAGTGACTCCGGCGATTTCGCACTTGCGGGCTATTTCCAGGGCGCCGCTTCGTTTCCTGGAACAAACATAACCAGTCAGGGAGTACAGGATTTGTTTGTTGCGTCGTATGATCACAACGGCGAACCGCTCCGGTTTTCAACCATCGGCGCGAATGCCATGGCATACTTTGGAGCGGGAATTGATCGAGGGCCGGATGGGGCAGTCTATGTCGCCGGCAGTCGCATCCGCAATCCACAGCAAAATGATCGCGGGTTTGTGGACAACCAGGACGACTTGGACATCGTTGTGGCCAAGCTCGTCTTTGACACGGGCGATCCAAATGCGGCGTCGGCCCGTCTCCTGTTGAGCATCGAAGCAGGACAACTGGTCCTCTCCTGGCCGAAGACACTCGGAGGAGTCCTCGAATCGGCCGCTGCATTAGGTGCAGATCCAGCCGGATGGAAAGCCGTTGAGGCGACTCCGGATGCCGGACCTACCCACAAGATGGTGCGCGTGAATCCTGCGTCCGCGACAGCGTTCTTCAGGCTCCGGAGCGTCCAGTGAGTGTGGGCGCCACCGATCGCATTAGGGATCGGCGGCAATACGTCAGGCTTGGGACGTTAGAATAACCGCCCAGGCACTCCAGCGTCATTCCGAATCGTCCGCTTAATGGCTGACAGGAGGCCGGACTTTTGTTTCGATTCCGTCGATCCCTCAGGGACAGCCAACTATGGCGACGAACACTCGACGAGAGTTCATCCAACAAACCACTATCGGCGCAGCCGGCATTGCGACGCTGGAGTTGAGCACCGCCCACGCGCTTGCGGATTCCGAAAAGCCCGGAGTCATTCCTCCTCATCGCGCGCTGATGGTCCCTGGTGTCCACGCCTACGCGGATCAAACTAGCGTCGCCGCCGGTCAAGCGATCTCGTTTCAAGTCAGCAGCACAGTACCGTATCGACTGTCCGTCTGCCGGCTCGGATTGAAAATGGATGATCCGGCCGGCGACGAGGTGTTACACGAATTCTCTGAAACCCAGCCGAGGGTTCAAGCGATCCATCCGGGCTCGTACGTCTTCGTTAAGCGTGGCATCAGAGCCCGGTTGCGTGCGTTGACACTCGAATGCTGGGTCCGACCCTGGAAACTCGGACGGAAGATGGGGTTGATCGCCCAGCACACCGCAGGGACGCAGAGCGGCTTTGCCCTGGAGATAGGAAGCTCCGGTGCGGTTGTGTTATGTCTGGGCATCTCTGACCGGGACAGGAAACGTTCCGTGCGCATAAGTGCCGCACAGCCGCTTCAATCCCAACGATGGCACCACGTCGTCGCGGCTTGGGATGGCCGTTTGGCAACACTGAGGATCGATGGCGCAACGGCGAACCAGGCGGACCTTCCTGGAACAGTGTTCCCTCCCAGTCTGCCACTGCGAGTCGCGGGGGGCGCCGATCCTGAGGCAAGCGATTTCCTCGACGCCGATCTCGCCATGCCTGTGATTTACAACCGGGCGCTCATGGCCGACGAAATCAGGGAGCGTTTCGCGCAACAGGGCCTCGTTCCTGCCGAAGGGAAAGGCGTGCTTGCCTGCTGGCCGTTGACCGAGGAGAGGGGTGATCGCGTCGCCGACGTGTCAGGTAACGGCCATCACGGCCGCATCATCAATCATGCAACCTGGATGATCGGCGGGCCGGGCTTTCAAGCCGAGGTTCCGCGCTTTGGCAACTACGATCCGGCGGAGGACCCAAAGCGCGGACACGCAATCCGCTTTGCTTCGGACGATCTCTACGATTGCCGCTGGGAACCGACGCATCGTTACCGCATCCCCGCGAATGCGAAGCCCGGCATTTACGTTGGACGAATCCGTTTCGAGCTCGAAGGCAAGCCGCAGCTCTACCACGCCGCGTTCATCGTCCGCAAACCCAAGCGGCGAAAGCCTGCGCCGATTCTGGTGCTTTGCGCCACGAACACATGGAAGGCCTATAGCGGTACTCCGTTCGGCAAAAACTTGCCTGAGTTGAAACAGGTTTGGGGCACCAACGGCATCACGAACAATCCGGGGGATCCGCCCGCGTATTGCTTCTATCGCGGACACGCCGCCGGCCAGGGCACGTTCCAACTTGGCTTTCGGATGCCGTGGCCCGTGGCCAGTCCCTATGTGCTCTACGGCGGCCCAACCGATTACAGCCATCTCGCCCGCGCCGACCGTTTCTTCCATGTCTGGCTCGAACAATCGGGTTACGACTTCGATGTCGTCAGCGATCTCGATCTGCATCGCGATCCGGACATGCTCCGCGACTATCGCGTTTTTGTCATCAACGGTCACAGTGAATACTGGTCGCTGCCGATGTATCGCGGACTGGAGAAATACCTCGCTGGTCACGGCAACGTGATCTGTCTCTCCGGCAATTCGCTTTTCTGGCGGGTGAGCTACAGCGACGACGGCAGCATCCTGGAATGCCGCAAAGTGGACGCGCCCGGCGACCAGCTGCCGCACGAGCGTCGCGGCGAATGCTGGCACAGCCACGATCGCAAGCGGGGTGGCATGTTGCGCGAGTGCGGTTATCCCGGCTGGAAACTCATCGGCCTCGACACGCTCGGCTGGAACAACCAGGGCGACGCACGTCAGTTCGGTCCTTACGTCGTCGAGCAACCGGACCACTTCCTTTTCAATCACCCCGAGAAAGTCAGCGTCCATGCCGGCGATGCCATTGGCCAGGCGCCCAACGGCGGGTTGCCGCGCGCCAACGGCCACGAAATCGATGTCCGCCTCTCAACCCTTGCCGCGCTTCAGGAACAGCCGCCCCCCGCGGGCGTCGCGATGCCAGCCGATCCACCCGGAATGACTCGTCTGGCCAACGGCATCATCACCTGGAAGATCGGCGGCGCGGCGTTCGACTATTTCTTCCGGCCGATCAAGCCCAAGACCGATCAAGGTGGTGAATTGATTTATTGGGAACGCCTCGAAGGCGGCCGCGTTTTCAACGCCGGTTCCATCGGCGCCGGTTGGGCCTTGGCAGGTGATCCGAAGTTCCAGACGCTGATGCGGAACATTCTTTTTCACTTTGGAGCGAAATTGCGATAACCTGCCCCCCATGACCACCTCAACGAAGTCCTCTGCCTCGTCACTCCTCGGCTTTCTGGTTGCAGTGCTCTTCTTCGGCGGATCCGATGTCAAAGCCGCGGGACCACGCGCCTTGCCTGAAGGCCAACTGCCAAACGACGTCCGCCTCAAACCGCCCAAAGATCTTGATGGCTACTTTCCATTCGCCCCCGCGAAGTCCCCCGAGGAATGGGCGAAGCGCGCCGAGCGCGTGCGCCGGCAAATCCTCGTTTCGCAAGGGCTGTGGCCGATGCCGACGAAAACGCCGCTCAATCCGGTCGTTCACGGTAAGATCGAGCGCGACGATTACACGGTCGAAAAGGTTTATTTTGAAAGCATCCCGGGCTTCTACGTGACGGGCAACCTGTATCGGCCGAGGAACAAGAGCGGCAGGTTGCCGGGCGTGTTATGCCCGCACGGGCATTGGGACCAGGGCCGCTTCATGGATCAGGGGGTCGATGGAGTGCGGAAGGAAATTGTTCAGGGCGCCGAGCGATTCGAGGAAGGCGGACGCAGCGTGCTGCAGGCCCGGTGCGTGCAATTGGCGCGGATGGGGTGCGTGGTCTTCCACTACGACATGATCGGTTACGCCGACAGCGTGCAAATCTCGTTTGAGGTTGCGCATCGGTTCGCGAAGCAACGACCGGAAATGAACACGGTCGAGAATTGGGGCCTGTTCAGCCCACAGGCTGAGGGGCATTTCCAGAGCGTCATGGGTCTGCAAACCTGGAACTCGATTCGCTCGCTCGATTTCCTTCTCGGCTTGCCGGACGTCGATCCCGAGCGCATCGCCTGCACCGGCGCGAGCGGTGGTGGCACGCAGACGTTCCTGCTGAGCGCCATCGACGATCGTGTGAAGGTGGCGTTTCCGGCGGTGATGGTTTCGACCGCGATGCAGGGCGGTTGCACGTGTGAAAACGCCAGTGGGCTGCGCGTGGGTACAGGCAACGTGGAGTTCGCCGCCTTGTTCGCGCCCAGGCCGCTTGGCCTGACTTCGGCCGACGACTGGACCAAGGAGATGGCGACGAAAGGTTTCCCGGAGTTGAAGCAGCATTACACGATGCTGGGCGCACCGGATAACGTGATGCTCAAACGCGGAGAGCACTTCGGCCACAACTACAACTACGTCAGCCGCGCGGCGATGTATTCCTGGTTCAACAGGCATCTGAAGCTCGGCCTCAAGGAACCGATCGTTGAGGAGGATTACAAGCGCCTCACACGCGAAGAGATGTCCGTGTGGGATGACAAGCATCCAAAACCCGAAGGCGGACTGGAGTTCGAGCGCAAGCTAGTACGGTGGTTGACGGATGACGCAAACAAGCAACTTCGCGAACTCGAGAAGACACCCGCCAAACACCGCGAGCTGGTCGCTGGAGCGATTGACGTGATCGTCGGTCGCAACCTTGATGAAGTCGGCGACGTCCAATGGGATTTGAAGACCAAAGAGGATCGCGGCAATTATTTCGCAATGGCTGGACTGCTCCGCCATCAGGCGCAGAGCGAAGAGTTGCCCGCCGTTTTTCTTCATCCCAAGCAATGGAACCAGCGAACGGTCATTTGGGCCACCGAAACCGGCAAGGCCGGACTATTCGCTGATGGCTCGCCGGCGAAACCAAAAGCGGAAGTCCAAAAGCTTCTCGACGCGGGTGTGACCGTCGTCGGCGTAGACCTCTTGTCTCAGGGTGAGTTTTTGGCCGAGGGCAAACCGATCACTCAAACTCACCGCGTGAAGAATCCACGGGAAGCGGGGGCCTACACGTTCGGTTACAATCACACGCTCTTTGCCCAGCGGGTGCATGACGTTCTCACGGTCGTGAAGTTCGTCCAAAGCAACGAACGCAAGAGCGATTCAATCGACGTGATCGGCCTGGGCGCAGCAGGACCGTGGGTCGCGACCGCATTGCCGCAGGCCAAAGGAAGCGTCAATCGGGCCGCGATTGAGTCGGGTGATTTCCGTTTCGGCAAAATACTGGACCTTCACGATCCGAATTTCCTTCCGGGCGGAGCGAAGTATGGCGATTTGCCGGGCATGATCGCCTTGTCTGCACCGATGAAAGTCCTGAACGTCGGCAAGGGCGGCGTGACCGCAACCGCTGCGGTGGACTCGCTGACACGCAAGTGAAAGAGCCTTCGGGAAGACTCTCGGCGCGCCAGCGGAATCATCCGGTCAGTCGCCCCTGGGTCGGTCCCGGAGACGCACCATGCTCGCGGATCTGAGTTCCTCGAACTTGGATGATTCGGTTGTTCCCGGGTGAGTCGCATGGTGAGCGCGCGCGCCTCCAGCCGATGATTCTCAATGATTCTATTAGAGACAGGCTCCGGATTTTCCACTATAAACAAGGGAACCGGAATACCCAATCGGACGTTCTGACCGGCTGAAAGTCGTTGGCGACATGAAAAGCAAATCGGCCTCTTCGCGCAGTGGCCTTCTGGCCGGCGGCAACTGGATCATTGACCAGGTCAAGCTGATTGACGTTTATCCGCAACCGGAGCAACTGGCGAACATCCGGAGCCAGTCACAGGGTACCGGCGGCGCGCCGTACAATGTGTTGATCGATCTGGCCAAGCTGGGTGTTTCCCTTCCACTCCACGCTGCTGGCCTGGTCGGCAAGGACGCGCTCGGTGATCTGATTCTGGAGGACTGTCGGCGGCACAGAATTGACACGAAATACCTGCGATCCACTTCCGGGGCGACGACTTCCTACACCGACGTGATGACCGAACTCAGTGGCGGCCGGCGTACATTCTTCCATTACCGCGGCGCCAACGCCCTGTGGGACGGTGGGGGACTGGAATTCACGAAGACCAAGGCCCGCATATTTCACCTTGGCTACCTGCTCCTGCTCGACGCGCTGGATGCCCCGGACAAGAAGCTCGGCACCAGGGCCGCGGCGCTGCTGGCGGCCGCGCAGGAAGCGGGAATGAAAACCAGCGTGGACGTCGTCAGTGAAGACAGCGACCGCTATGCGCAGGTCGTCACGCCTGCGTTGAAGCACGTGGATTATTGCATCCTCAACGAAATTGAGGCCGGCAAGACGGCCGGATTCAAGATTCGCCAGCCGGACGGGCGGCTCGACACCGTGGCGTTGCGCCATGCCGCGGGCGCGTTGCTCCAACTGGGCGTGCGCGAGCTGGTCGTCATCCATTTCCCCGAAGGCGGGTTCGCCAGAACGCGCAAAGGTGATGACTACTGGCAGTCATCGTTGAACATGCCCACAAAGCACATCGCCGGCACGGCTGGCGCGGGCGACGCGTTTTGCGCGGGCGTCCTGCTTGGATTGCACGAGGGCTGGGAATTGCCGCGCTGCCTGGCGACCGGCGTTTGCACCGCCGCGGCCTCGCTGTCCGATCCAACTTGTACCGGCGGGATCAAACCGTTGAAGGTGACGTTGGACCTTGCCAAGAAGTATCGCTTCCGCCCCCCGCTCGAAGCCGCAGAATAAGCCAGGAAACCCGCTGTGCGCGGGCGCGGTCACATTCGTTTAGCCGCCCGATCTCACGCCCGCTCCATGTACTTGCCGGTGCGAGTGTCGATCTTGAGCTTCTCCCCGGTTTTGATGAACAGCGGAACCTGAATCGTGATGCCCGTCTCCAATCGTACCGGTTTCTGAACGTTGTTCGCCGAATCACCGCGAATGCCGTCCGGCGCGTCGGCCACCGTCAACACGACGCTCGCCGGCAACTCGATCGAAACCGCCCGGTCCTCCACGAACGTCATCGTGACTGGCGCGTTCTCGACCAGATAATTCCTGGCATCGCCGACCAGTTCGGGCGACAGCGTGACGGTTTCAAACGTTTCTGGATCGGAAAAGACGAAGTCTTCACCGTCCTTGTAGCTGAACTCCATCTTCCGCGTCATCATCGGGATGACTTCAACCTTCTCGGTCGAACTGAACCGGACGTCGGAGGATTTGCCCGATTTGATGCTGCGGATGGTCGCCTGGACGAACGCGCGCAGGTTTCCAGGAGTGCGATGCTGGGTTTCGAGGACGACAGCCACGTCACCATTGTAAATGATGGCCATGCCCTTCCGTAAATCGTTTGCTGATGGCATAAACTGACTTTTCTGGTTATCGGCTGCCTCCAATCCGGGAGCAGCGGAACGGGGAAGTTAGCCAAGCGCCGCTTGATTGCAAGCCCGGATTTGGGCTGTGCTCGCACCCGCGCGTCCGGACGCCGCCGGTTGCTTTTGCCCGTCAAAACGCTACTGTCGCCGCATGGACAAACGGGAGAAGCCGCCGGGGGATCCGGAACTGAAGCGCCGCATCCGCGAACTGATCGCCTACCGCGGCGGCGGGCACAACGACGATCTCGTAGAGGACATCCTTGAGAATGGTCTCAAGCTCCTTCAGGACGTCGAAGACCGCGGCGACGTCAAAGTAATTCAAACGGCCCTGCGCGAGTTGCGTTACGCGTTCAAACTCTTCGCCCCTTACGCCAGCACACGCAAGGTCACGATCTTCGGGTCGGCCCGAACGCAGGCGGGGAGGGTCGAATACCGGCAAGCGGTTGAATTCGCCCGAAAAATTGCCGAGGCCGGGTTCATGCTCATCACCGGCGCCGGACCGGGCATCATGCAGGCGGGCCACGAAGGAGCCGGACCGGAACGCAGCTTCGGCGCCAACATCCGCCTGCCGTGGGAGCAGGCCGCCAATCCTGTCATCGCTCGCGACAAAAAGCTCGTCACCTTCAAGTATTTCTTTACCCGCAAGCTCATTTTTTTGCGACATTCCGACGCGATTGCCCTCTTCCCCGGCGGGTTCGGCACGATGGACGAAGGGTACGAAGCATTGACGCTCATGCAGACCGGCAAGAGCCGGCTCATGCCGCTGGTGTTGATCGACCGGCCCGGAGGCACCTACTGGAAGACCTGGGACAAGCAGATTCGCGAGCACCTGCTGCGCGATCAACTGATTTCACCGGACGACTTGCATCTCTACCAGTTCACCGACGACACCGACGAAGCGGTGAGATGGATCACGCGATTCTATCGGAACTATCACTCCAGCCGTTTCGTCAACGAGTTGTTCGTCATTCGCCTCAAGCGGGCGCCATCCGAAGCCGCCTTGGAAGGCTTGAACGAGGATTTTGCGGACATCATCACCGAACCGCGGATCGCGATCATTGAAGCGACACCCGAAGAAAAGGAAGACGAGGACTGCGTGGAACTGCCGCGGATCGCGTTCGGATTCAACCGGCGTGACTACGGCCGGTTGCGGCAGATGATCGATGTCCTGAACAACTTTTGATGGCAGCCGTCGCCGCGCGACCTCGCTAAAGAATTCCCTCGCGCTTCAACAGCTTTCGCTTCCACCGCAGTCCGG
>Ga0209382_10006590_pt1 | contig 14910 bp, 14 predicted proteins | sample SoiMetdeltSBSDD5_FD_187599 | JGI IMG/M metagenome (GOLD analysis project Ga0209382, IMG submission 187599) | Bulk soil microbial communities from a Populus tree surrounding site in Tennessee, USA - Soil MetaG P. deltoides SBSDD5 (SPAdes) (version 2) | ecosystem: Environmental > Terrestrial >... | reverse complement strand
CGACGACATGGTGACCGAGTACCCGCTCGGCGCCGGGCTCGCGCGGTGGGGCATGATCGCGAGCTATTTCGGCGCGCGGACACCGTTGTGGGCGGAGATCCAGGTCGCGGGTTGGGCGATCGACGGCGGCATCCCGCTGCTCTTGCTCGGCGTTGCCGCGCCCTCGATCGCGCTCTACTCTCTCCTGCGCCTTGCGACCACCGATCGCGACGCCAAGGTGCGCGCCTGCGCCGCGGTGGTGTTTGCCGCCAACCTTGGTACCGCGGCGCTGATTTTCAGCTTCACGCCATTCGTCGCGCAGATCGGACTCCAGTTCTGGTTCCTTGCCGGGGCGGTGCACGCGGTCGCGTCGCCGCGTCCGAGGGCGGCGATTCGATGAGCACCTGGCTGCTGGTCTCGGGCGATTTCACCGCGCACGGCGGCATGGACATGGCCAACCACGCGCTCGCCAGCTTCTTGGCCCGCCAGGACGAAGTGCACGTGGTCGCGCATCGCACCTCGCCGGAGCTGGCCGCACTGCCGGCCGTCACCGTGCATCAGGTGGTCAGGCCGCTCGGGAAGCATCGGTTTGGTGAACCGCTGCTGCGACGATCGGCGCGGCGGTGGCACCAGTCGCTCAAAGCCCGTGGCGTGCGGGTCGTGGCCAATGGTGGCAACGTCGACGCCGGCGATATCAACTGGGTGCATTACGTGCACGCCGCGTTCGAACCGGAAGCGGCGGGCGTCTGGAACCGCCTGCGCGTCCGCGGCAATCACCGCCGCTATCTTCGCGAAGAGCGGAACGCTCTGCGGCACGCGTCGCTGGTGGTTTGCAACAGCCGGCGAACGGCCGATGACGTGGTCCGGCGGGTTGGCGTCGCGGCTGATCGCGTGCGGGTCGTGTACTACGGCATCGACGCCGGCAAGTTCGGCCCGATCGATGACGATGAGCGCCATCGGGCGCGGCGGGCGCTCGGCGTGTCGAACGATCGGCGGCTGGCGCTGTTCGTCGGCGCGCTCGGCGATCGCCGGAAGGGATTCGCGACGCTCTTCGACGCGTGGAAGGCCTTGTGTACCCGGCCCGACTGGGACGTCGACCTGGTTGTCGCGGGAACCGGCGCCGAGCTCGCGGCCTGGCGCAGCCGCGCCGCGGACCTGCTGCCCGAAGGTCGCATCCGCTTCCTGGGCTTCCGCCGGGACATGCCGACGGTCGTGGCCGCCTGTGATCTGTTCGTTCATCCGGCACGCTATGAGGCGTACGGGCTCGCCGTTCACGAAGCACTGTGCCGTGGCGTGCCCGCGCTCGTGTCCGCCTCGGCTGGCGTTGCCGAGCGATATCCGAGCGATCTCGCCGGCTTGTTGATCGACGATCCGCGAAGCGCCGCCGAGCTCGCCCGCCGTCTGCTGGCGTGGCGTTCGGACGACGAGATGCCGGCGCGCGTCGGGCGCCTGGCGTCGACGCTGCGGGTCCGAACGTGGGATCAGATGGCGCGCGACATCGCGACGCTGGCGGAGGCGCGCGCGTGACCGCCACTGCCGTCGCGTTCGTCGACGCCGGACGCTGCTGGGTGTGCGGCGGCAACGGCGGAACTCGGTGTCATCGAGCCGTGCTCGAGTTCGATGCGTGGCGTGAGCAGGATCCGGAGCTCGCGGCGTACACCGGCGAGACCATCTGGCTCCGTCGCTGTCCGGGGTGCGGGTTCTCGCAACCGGAGCGTATGCCGGCGTTGCCACGCTACTTCGAGCGCATGTACGACCAGCGGTGGTCGGCCGAATGGGTTGCCCACGAGTTCGAGTCAGCCTACAAGGACGTGATTTTCTCGCGCATCCTCTCGGCGCTCGACGCGCGGGTGGCGCCCGCGCCGCGAACACTGCTCGATATCGGCTCGCACGCCGGCCGCTTCCTGCATCTGGCATCGCGAGCCGGATGGTGGGCCGAGGGCACTGAGATCAACCCGCGCACGGCCGAGTACGCGGCGGAACGCACTCGCGCGACCGTCCACCGCGTACGCGCCGAGGACATTGGGACGCTCGGGCGCACGTTTGCCGCGGTCACGCTCACCGACGTTCTCGAGCACATCCCCGAGCCGCTGGCGCTCTTGACGACGGCCCACAGCGTGCTGCGGAGCGGCGGATGGATTGCGGTGAAGGTGCCGTGCGGGCCAGTCCAACTGCTCAAGGAAACGTGGCGCGCGCGATTGCAGCGCGGCTATCGCGCGACCGTCGCCGACAATCTCGTCCACGTCAGTCACTTCTCGCCGCGCTCGCTCCGCCTTGCGCTCGAGCGCGCCGGATTCGAGCGCGTCACGGTGGAGATCGCCGCGCCCGAGTGTCCGCCGGCCTCCTCGATGTCCACCGCGGCGCGGCTGGCGCTCTACGAGGTCGGCCGCGTCGTTCCCGGCGGTCTGCACACGCCGCTCGCCTTGCACCTGCAGGCGTTCGGACAACGATCCACGCGCGCGCAGATGCTCTCATGACTCCAGTACTCTCGGTTGTCATTCCTACCTTCAACAACGAGGCGATCCTGCGCCGCTGTCTCGACAGCTGGCGCGCGCCCGCGGCCGCCAACCACGTCGAGCTGATCGTGATCGAGGATGGCTGTCGCGACGCGACACCTGCGCTCCTCGCTCGCGAGTCCGCGACCGACTGGGGCAAGCAGCATCTGCGCTGGCTGCACATGGACGATGCGCACGAGCTGCGGTGCACCAACGCGGGGCTGGCCGCGGCACGGGCGCCGCTCATCATGGCCTGGCAGGACGACATGTTCGTCCTCGCCGACTGGCTGGTCCCCGAGCTGCTGCGGACCTTCGAGCGGCATCGCGACCTTGGCCTGCTGACGCTGTGCCGTGGTCTCGATCTCTTCCCGATCGAGGCACCGATCGCGACCTGGGACGATCTGATCGACTGGCGGCGGCTGCGCAGCACGATCGGTCGGTTTCCGGGAAACTGGTTCCGGATTCAGGAAGTGGACTCGGTGATCCGGCCGTGGGTCGTGCGGCGCGCGGGCGTCGAGCGGGTCGGTCTGCTCGATGAGGCCTTCGTGCCAACCGAATGGGACGAGGCCGACCTGGCCTACCGGCTGCGCGAAGCGGGCTGGAAGACCGGTGCGTGCGGGTACGAACGGCTCCACGGGTATCACCATCTGGGCAGCAGCACGCTCGGGGAGCTGAGCGAGAAATACAAGGCACGCGTACTCAAGAACGGATTGTTGTTCCACAGCCGATGGTCCGAGGCCATCGTCGAGCAGCATAGCCGCGTGCGGCGCACGTGGGCGAGGCAGGCAACGCCGGCGGGCTGGCTGGGAACGTTGACGGCGATGATCGCACGTGTCGTCCACACTTAAAGCCGCCCGCAACGCCGCGGCGTCCACCATCGCGTGGACGCTCTACCACGCGCCAGAGCTCGAGCGTCGGTACGCGAACGCCGCCCATGCCGCGCGCGCCCTGCCACTGCTGCACACGCTGTTTCGCGAGACCACCGATCGCCTGGTGGATCGTCTGGTCCACGCCCGCCGTCAATACCGGCGCGTGAACCTGGGCGTCGTCGCGCCCCTGTTCGACGTCAGCAGCTTTACGGTCAAGGGTCAGTACTTTGCCCACGTACCGTACGAGCCGGGCGCGACCGATGCGGTGCTGTCGCGGCTGACTCCAGGCGGTGTGTTCATCGACATCGGTGCGAACGCGGGGTACTTCTCGGTGCTGGCCGGGCTGTGCGTCGGTTCAGCCGGACAAGTATTCGCGTTCGAACCCAATCCCCTGGTCCGCGAACAACTGCAACACCACGTCGATTTGAACGGCATTGGCAATCGCGTCACGGTGGCCGACGTGGCGCTCGCCGATCGCTGCCAGGACGACGTGCCGTTCTTCGTGTCGTGCTGGCAGGACAACACCGGGATTTCATCGCTCACGCCGTCCGCCGAGACCATCGCCCGCGGCGGATTGCGCGAGGACCGAACGATTGCGGTTCGGGTACGAACGTTCGACGCCTGGGCCGCGGCAATCCATCTGCCGCGAATCGATCTGATAAAGATCGACGTCGAGGGCGCGGAGCTTCAGGTGCTGTCCGGCATGTCGCAGACGTTCGCGGCCAACCCGCCACGGGCGCTGATCTGCGAAACCAGGCCTGACAGTCCCGCCGCGGATCTGCTTCGTGGGCAGGGGTACCGATCGGCGATCGTCGATGCGATCCCCGGCGGGATCCCCAATCTGTTGTTCGAACGGCCGGTCCAGTGAGCGCCTCGATCTCCATGCGGCGGATTGCGTCGGCGACCTATGGAAGCGCGCTGCGAACGCTCTACAGCGGCGTGGGCTTTCCATGGCAGGTGCACGACGAGGTGGTGCGCATCGATCCCGATGCCAGGCATCTCGTGCCGCACGCATCGGAGCCCGAGCTCTTCCACCACCTGAAGACCACGGTTCGGCCGGGCGACGTCGTGCTGGACGTCGGCGCCTTCGTCGGGGTCTACGCCCTGCTCGAGGCGCGCTGGGCCGGGAAGGCCGGCCGGGTGCTGGCGTTCGAGCCGACCACGTCGAGTGCGGCGCTGGCGCGGCGGCATTTTTCGTGGAACGGCGACCTGACGCGCCGGATCGAACTGATCGAGGCGGCGGTGTCCGATCAACCCGGGCGGGCCGTGTTCCACGAGTACGACGCGCACGGGCTGCCGTACGCGAACAGCCTTGTCAAAGCGGCAGACACCGATCGGCCCGCGCGAACGCGCGAGGTGCCGGTCGTCACCATCGATGACGTTTGCCGCGACCGGCGCATCGTCCCGTCGGTGATCCGCATGGACGTGCAGGGTGCCGAGATGCACGCGCTCCTCGGTGCCCGTCGGACGATTCAATCGGCGAGCCGGCTCTCGATCGTCGTCGAGATGCACCCGCAGTGCTGGCCCGAGTTCGGCGTCTCGGAAGCCGACGTGCGCCGCGCCATCGACGAGCTCGGCCTCACTGCCCGGTCTCTCGCGCTCGAGGAAGGCTTGTTCGCGCGCGACACGCACGCGGTTCTCACTCCCAAGGCGAGCGTGCGGGCATGAGTCATCCTCCTGCGCAGCGCTTCAGGGCCAGGACGCTGGCCGAGCGCATCGCCGAGTCGATGCCACGCGGCGGAGGATTCGGCCCCGTCCGGCGCCTGTTGAAGCCGCTCTTCCGGCGGATGCTCGGGCGGCGCGCCGGCGGTTTGCGATCGGTCCTGCCCGGCGGCGAAGTGCTGATGGTGTCGCCGGCGTTTCGGCACGTCACCTGGAACTGCGACGAGTACGAGGCGTTTCGCGCCGCGGTTCGGCCCGACGATGTGATTCTCGAGGCCGGTTCGAACGTCGGTGCCTACACGATGCTGTTCGCGCGGTGGACCGGTGCCGGCGGACACGTCTACGCATTCGAGCCGGATCCGGCGGCGTATCGAGGCCTGCGGCAGCATCTGGCACTCAACGGCCTGGCCGATCGCGTCACGTCGGTTTGCGCCGCGATCGCCGACGACCGCGCCACGCGCCTGCGGTTCGCACTCTTCGAATCCTCCGGCATCAGCCGTATGGCGCGCGAGCACGAAGAGCCCGGCGCCACGATCGAAGAAGTGCCCGCATGGTCGATCGATCGGTTCTGCCGTACCCGTGGCATCGCTCCGATCGTCATCAAGATTGACGTCGAAGGAGCAGAGCTGGCAGCCCTGCGCGGCGCCCGGGCGACGATTGCGGCCGCGGGATCTCGGCTGCAGCTCTTCGTCGAGATGCACCCGCAGCTGTGGCCGGCGTTCGGGATCACGGCCGGTGACATCGAGCGCGAATGCCGGGCGCAGGGATTGATCGCCGAGCGTCTCGACGCCAGCATCCGCGATCTCTGGACCCTCGAAGGCGTCTGCATTCGACTCCGTCCTGCCGGCGGCGCTGAGCGCGAGGCCATGCAGCAGCGATGAGAATCCTGTTCGCGCAGGACTCGATCGACACCGACGGAGGGGTTGAGACCTACTTGCTGTCGGTGATGACAGAGCTTCGCCATCGCGGTCACCAACTGGCCCTCGCTCATTGCGGAATACGCTCGCGGCGGTCGTTGATTCCGTCGATTGCGCACGCGGTCGTGGAGATCGGCACGGGAACGCTGGCCGCCGCGGTCGAAGCGATCGGTGGCTGGAAGCCGGACGTCTGCTACTCGCACAACATGGCCACCCTCGAGGTCGATCGGGCGATGACGGATCGCTGGCCGGTCGTCAAGATGCTGCACGGGTTCTTCGGCACCTGCATCAGCGGCCTGAAGATGCACGCGTGGCCGTCGGCGGTCGCTTGTCACAGGACGTGCGGGCCAGCGTGTCTGGCGCTGTATGTGCCGCGCCGCTGCGGGCAGTTGTCGCCGTCGGCCCTGCTGCGCGGGTACGTGTGGGCGGGGCAGCAGCGCGCGCTGTTCGGAAGTTATCGATCGATCGTGGTGGCGAGTCGCTTCATGGGTGACGAGGTATCGAAGCACGGTGCCGGCGGCGACCGTATTCACGTGCTGCCGCTCTTCCCGACCATCACCGAATCCTCGACCAGCACCGACAAAGAACCTGACACCGTGCTGTTCGGCGGCCGGATGACGCAGCTCAAAGGCGGCGGCGTTCTGATTGGCGCCGTGGCGCGCGCGTCGCGCACTCTCGGAAGGCAGGTCCGCGTCATCATGGCGGGCGACGGACCTGATAAAGAGACGTGGCGTGGACTTGCCCAGGCGGCGCAGGTGCCGATCGAATTGACCGGATGGGTGACTGGCGCGGATCGCGCGCGTGTCTACTCGCGCGCGGCGGTGCTCGTGGTGCCGAGTCTATGGCCCGAGCCTTTCGGTTTGATCGGCCTCGATGCGGCAACGCTCGGCTTGCCCGCGATCGCGTTCGACGTCGGCGGCATTCGCGAATGGCTGACCGACGGCGTCAATGGACGGCTCGTCGATCCGGCGCTCGGCGAGAAGGGGCTGGCATCGGCCATCGCCGAGCTGCTCGACAATGCCGACCTGCGCGCGCGACTGAGCCGCGGATCGCTCGCGACCGCCACCCGGCTGTCGGTCGCCACTCACGTCACCGCACTCGAACGCGTGCTGCAGGGGGCCGCGGCCTGAACATGGCTTCGTGGACCATCCTCACGTGTGAATACCCGCCGCATTGCGGAGGTGTCGGCGATTACACCGCCCAGCTCGCGCGGGCCCTATCGGTCTGCGGCGATTCCGTAACGGTCTGTTGTCCGCCGCAGGCGGATACACCCGCGGTTCAGACTGGCGTCGACGTCGTGGTTCTCCCGGACACATACGGACGCGACAGCCGCCGGCGGATTGCCGATCGTCTGTCCGAGCGTCCGGCGACGACGGTGCTGGTTCAATACGTGCCGACTGCCTTCGGCCTCAAGGGTGCCAACATTCCCTGGTGTCGATGGCTCGCTGATGTGTCGCGGCAGCACCGCGACGTCCGGGTCATGTTTCACGAACCCTATTTCACCTACGGCTGGAAGCCACTGCACCAGACGCCCCTCTCGATGGCGCAGCGCATGATGGCGCGTTGGCTGCTCACAGTGGGGCGCGAAACATACCTCTCGACCGATTCGTGGCGCCGGGCCCTCTTGCCGTACGTCGCCGACGTGCAGCACCACCGCTTCGTGACGCTGCCGATTCCATCGAGCATCCCGCGCTGCGAACGAACAGACCTGGCCGGCGAACGCCGCCAAGCGTTGTTGGGCACCTGTCGCACGCTCGTTGGACATTTCGGCACCTATGGCACGCACGTCGCGCCGTTGCTTCGGGATGCCACGCTGCTGCTGCTGTCAGCAGACTCGACAGTAGCGATCGTATGCATCGGCGATGGCAGCGACCGCTTCGTTTCGGATGTGGTCGCTGCGCGTCCAGACTTCGGGGCGCGGCTCCACTCGACCGGACGCCTTGCGCCGATGGACACCGCTGCGGCGATCTCCGCATGCGACATCCTCCTGCAGCCGTACCCCGATGGCGTGACCACACGGCGCACGTCGATCATGGCCGCGCTTCACAACAGCCGTGCCGTCGTGACGACGAGCGGGCATCTCACCGAGCCGTTGTGGGCGGAGTCCGGCGCGGTCACGATGACGCCGGCTGGCGACGCGCCAGCCCTCGTCGCAGCCGCGCGCTCGCTCCTCGCCCGGCCGGCGGATTTGCACGCGCTCGCCGCGCGCGGCGATGACACTTACCGGCGACGCTTTGCGCTCGTGCACACCATCGAGACGCTCCGCCGGTCGCGGGAGACGGCGGTCGCATGAGCGGCGTCAGGCTGACGATTGGAATCACGAGCCGCGATCGTCCGCAGGCCCTGAGTCGATGTCTCGAGTCGCTGGCGGCCGTCTCCCATCTGTCCCCGGAAGTGCTGGTCTTCGACGATGGTTCTGCGACGCCGATCGCGAAGGCCATGGCGGAGCGGACGTTTGCGCTGCCGTACCGTGTCATTCGCGACCAGCGCTCACCTGGCTACATCGCGGGCCGCAACCAACTGGTGCGTGAGGCCCGCGGCGCGCACGTGCTGCTCCTCGACGATGACGCCGCGCTGCTCCCGAATGATGCCGTCGAGCAGGCCCTCGCGGTGATGGATCGCGATCCACAGGTAGGCGCGGTCGCGTTCGCGCAGGCAACGCGGGACGGCTCGCCGTGGGACGCGGCAATGCAGCCCAGCCGCAGCCGCGAGACGTGCGTCATCCCGTCGTACATTGGATTCGCCCACCTGCTGCGCCGCGAGTTGTTCGCCGCGCTCGGCGGCTACCGCGAGTCGTTCGTGTTCTATGGCGAGGAAAAAGATTTCTGCCTGCGGCTGATCGAGCGCGGCTATCGCACGGTGTATCTGCCGGACGCCCTCGTCGTCCACGAGCCGGATCCCGCCGGCCGGAGCAAGCAGCGATACCTTCGATATGTCACGCGGAACGATTGTCTGCACGCGCTCTACAACGAGCCGCTGAGCCGGGCAGTCTGGATGGTTCCGGTGCGGCTCGTCATCTATTTCAGGATGCGCCGGACGCTCAACGTGAGCGATCGCTGGGGCTGGGTGTGGGTGGCGCGAGAGATCGCGGCCAACGCCGGAGCGATCGTCCGCGATCGGCGGCCGGTCTCGCGCGCGACCGTCGATCATTGGAAACGGCTGCGGCACCAGCCGGAGCCGTACGAGATCGGCTCGCGTTGACATGCGGCTGCTCACCATCGGCCATTCGTACGTGATCGCGGCCAACCGCCGGCTGGCACACGAGATGGCGGTGCAGGGACGCGGCCGGTGGGAGGTCACCGCGATTGCGCCGGCGCGGCTCGCGGCGGATCTCCGGCCGGTTACGCTCGAACCAATCGCCGACGAGGCGTGCACCGTCGAAGCGCTGGAATTGCGGTTCGCGCGCCTGCCGCATCTGCGACGCTATGACGGCCGTTTGCGATCGCTCTTGAATCGCCCGTGGGACGTCGTCCACGTGTGGGAGGAACCGTACGTGGCCGCGTGCGCGCAGGTGGCGGCGGCTGCGCCGGCACGGGCCAAGGTCGTGCCGGCGACTTTTCAGAATCTCGTGAAGCGCTACCCGTTTCCGCTTCGCCGCTTCGAGACTCGCGTGATGACGCGGGCCGATGCGTGGATTCCGTTTGGCCAGACGATCTACGACGCGCAAGGGCCCAGGCCGCTCTATGCCGCCAAGCCGTCACGGGTCATTCCACCCGGCGTCGACGTGCAGCGCGTACGCTTCGACGCCGACGCTGGTCGCCGCGTGCGGATGGCCTGCGGCTGGGACGACGCGGTGCCGGTGGTTGGATATCTGGGACGGTTCGTTCCAGAAAAGGGGCTGGGCACGTTGCAGCGCGCGCTCGAGGGAACGCACGAGCGATGGCGCGCGCTGTTCGTTGGCGGTGGCCCGCTGCAGCCGGAGCTGACGGCGTTTGCCGAGGCGCATCCCGGGCACGTCCACATCGCGACCGGCGTCACGCATGACCAGGTGCCGGGGTATCTGAGCGCCATGGACCTCCTGTGCGCCCCGAGCGAGACCACCGCGAAGTGGCGCGAGCAATTCGGCCGGATGCTCATCGAAGCGATGGCCTGCGGTGTTCCCGTGGTCGCCAGCCGCAGCGGCGAGATCCCTCATGTCGTCGGTCACGCCGGCGTCACCGTGCCCGAGCGTGATGCGGGCGCGTGGACGCGGGCGCTCGACGAGCTGCTGGGCGCTCCGGAGCGGCGCCGCGAGCTGGCGGCCGCTGGTCTGGCGCGTGCCCACGACTGCTACGCGCTGGCGTCGGTGGCGCGTGCGCATCTGCGGTTCTTCGAGGAGCTGTTGTAATGGCGTCGGGAAAAGTGCGGGTCGCGGTGATTGCCGATTACCTCGAAGAGGGCTGGCCCAGCATGGACCTGGTGGCCGACATGCTCTTCGATCGGCTGCAGCGCGAGCACACCGCGACGATCCAGGCCACGCTCGTGCGCCCGGCGCTGCGGCGGCGCGCCGGCCGGCTGCCTGGCAGCTCGCGGACCCCCTGGCTGCCGAACATCGATCGCATCGCCAATCGGCTCTGGGACTACCCTCGGACCGTCGCTCAGGTCGGGTCGCACTTCGATCTCTTTCATATCGTCGATCACAGCTACTCGCAGCTCGTGCATCGGCTGCCGCCGGAACGGACGATCGTCACCTGTCACGATCTGGACACCTTCCGCAGCGTCCTCGACCCGCCGCTCGAACGCCGATCGGCCCTGTTTCGCGCGATGACCCGCCACATTCTCGACGGCTTGCGCAAAGCCGGGCACATCGCCTGCGACAGCAACGCGACGCGCGATGCGCTGGTCGCCAAGGCCGGCATTCCGCTCGAGCGGACCACGGTGGTACCGAACGGACCGCATCCCAGCTGCTCACCGAATCCAGAGCCGGCAGCGGACGTCGAAGCGGCACGCCTGCTGGGGCCGCGCTCGGGCTTCGTCGACATTCTCCACGTCGGCAGCACCATTCCGCGGAAGCGGATCGACATCCTGCTGCGGGTGTTCAAGGCGGCGCGCGACACTCATCGCCGCGAGGCAATCGACGGCGGGGTCGGCTTGCGATTGATTCGTGTTGGAGGACCGTTCACGGCCGCGCAGCAGGCCCTGGTTCGCGAGCTCGGGATTGGCGACGCGATCGTGGTGCTGCCGATCATCGATCGCGCCACGCTTGCGTCGGTCTATCGCCGCAGCGCGCTGTTGTTGATGCCGTCAGAGCGCGAGGGGTTCGGCCTGCCGGTGCTCGAGGCGATGGCCTGTGGCACACCGGTCGTCGCCAGCGACGTCGAGGCGATGCGCGAGGTTGGCGGATTCGCGGCGACCTACTGTCCGGTCGAAGAGGTCGACGCGTGGCACGCGGCGGTCATTCGACTGCTGCGCGAGCGGCGCGATCATCGCGCGCAGTGGACGATGCGCAGCGAGACCGGAATCCGCCGCGCGGCGGCGTTCAGCTGGTCGCGCTACGCCAGCGACGTCGTGGCGATTTACGCACGTATGGTCAATCACCCCGATCCGCGCGGCGTGCGCCTTGCGGTGCCCAGCTGACACTGCCGGTATGTTGAGGGTGCTGCACATCGGCAAGTTCTATCCGCCAGTGACGGGCGGGATCGAGCGCGTGGTGCATTCGCTGTGCACCGTCACCCAGGGACGCCTCGACAACCGCGTGCTGGCGTTCAATGCCGGAGCCAGGACCATCGACGACGTCGTCGAGGGCGTGTCCGTGACGAGAATCGGGACGTGGGGATCGGCAGGATCGGTGTCGATCGCGCCGGGGTACTTCGCCCATCTCCGGCGCGCCCGCGCCGACGTGATGATTCTGCACGAACCGAATCCGTGGGCGCTGCTTGCGTTCGCCGCCGTGCGCCCGCGCCTCCCGCTCGCGATCTGGTTCCACAGCGAAGTGGTTCGTCCCCGACTGCAATACGACTTGTTCTATGCGCCGGTCGCGCGTCCGGCCTATCGTCACGCACGGCGCTTCCTGGTGTCGTCGCCGGTGCTCGCCGAACAGGCGGCGTCGTTGCAGCCGTACCGCGACAAGGTGCGCGTGATCCCGTTTGGCATCGACGTCGAGCGCTGGCGGCCGTCGGAGCGCATCGACGCGCGCGCCGATGAGATTCGCCGCCAGGCCCGGCGTCCCATCGTCCTGTTCGCCGGCCGGCACGTGCCCTACAAGGGGCTCGACGTGCTGCTCGAAGCGGTGGCGCCGCTCGACGTGCACGTCTCGATACTCGGCGACGGGCCGATGCGCGCGGCGTGGACGGCCGCGGCGAACGCCAGGGCGGGCAACGCCCGCTTCGTCTTTCACGGCGAAGTCGATGATGACGAGATGCGAGCGCAGCTGGCAGCGAGCCGGATGCTGGTGCTGCCATCGGTCAGCAGAGCTGAAACATTTGGCTTCGTGCAGCTCGAGGCCATGGCGTGCGGAGTGCCGGTGATCAGCACGGCGCTGCCGACCGGCGTGCCGTGGGTGAATCAAACCGGAGTCGTCGTGCCGCCCGGCGATGTCGCCGCCCTGAGAGCCGCGATCGATCGGCTGGCCTCCGATGGCGCGCTGGCGTCGACGATCGGCGCGGCCGGCCAGGCGCGCGCCCGCGCCGAGTTTTCCCTGCACACCATGGGCAATCGTCTGGTCGACGTTTGCCTGGAATTAGTGTCATGACCAGCATGAAACGGTATTTCGACATGACGCTCGCGGGTGCCGGGTTGGTTGCGTCCGCACCACTCTGGGTGCTCTTTGGAGCGGCGATCAAGCTCGAGGACGGCGGGCCGATCTTCTTCACGCAGGAGCGCGTCGGGCTGCGCGGCCGCGTCTTCGACGCGCTGAAGTTTCGGTCGATGCGCCCTGACGCCGAGGCGGGCGTCGGCGCCGTGCAGGCGATCGAGAACGATCCTCGCGTCACACGCATCGGTCGGCTCATGCGCGCGACCGCCATGGACGAATTGCCGCAGCTGTGGAACATCTTCCGCGGCGACATGAGCTTCGTCGGGCCGCGCGCGTTGCGCCCCGGCGAAGTCGACGGCGGTGGCGGCGGTGCGATCGTCCACATGGAAGACATTCCCGGGTACGCGGCGCGCATCGCCGTGCGGCCGGGCCTGACGGGGATTGCGCAAATCTATGCGCCGCGCGACGTCCCACGCCGGCAGAAGTTCCGCTACGACCGCCTGTACGTCACACGACAGTCGATGCGGCTCGACCTGCGATTGATTCTGCTGTCGTTTTGGATTAGTTTTCGTGGCACATGGGAGTCTCGCGGACGCAAGTACTAGCGACTCATTCACTACCCCACGAACGTCAGCCTCCTGAATGTGATGTCGTCGTCATCGGCGCCGGCCCGGCCGGACTTCTGACCGCGCGCCGCCTTGCCACCCGCGGTCATCGTGTTGTCGTGCTCGAAGAGCACGACCAGATCGGGGCTCCCGTCCACTGCACCGGCGTCCTCGGACTCGACGCGTTCGACGAGCTCGGCCTCTCGCGCCGCGCGATTGTCGGCATGGCGCAGGCGGCGCGTTTCGTGGCGCCCAACGGCACCTCGGTCGTCGTCGACGATCCCGGCGTGCGCGCAGCGGTCGTCGATCGCGAACGGTTCGATTGCGATCTCGCCCGCGACGCCATCGACGCCGGCGCGGATGTCCGCGCCGGCCAACGCGTCGCGACCCTGGAGCCCGGCCCCAATGCGGTCAGCGTGACCACCTCCCGTGGCCGGCTCGCGGCGCGCGCCGCCGTGGTCGCGTGTGGTGCCAGCTACCGGTTCAACCGCGCGCTTGGGTTCGGCGTGCCGAGCGTTCTGCTGCACAGCGCGCAGCTCGAGGTGCCCTTTCCCGCCCTCGAGCACGTGCAGGTCCACTTTGGACGACGGATCGCGCCTGGCGGCTTTGGGTGGATCGTGCCGTTCTCGCGTGACGACGTGTCGTTTGCGCGGATCGGATTGCTGTGCGACCGGGACGCTGGCGCGGCGTTCCGCGGGTTTGCGGCGGCGATCCGGTCCGAGTACCGTCTGCGCGACCCGTGGCCCGAGCCGCGGCTGAAGGCTCTGCCGCTAGCGCCCGTCGACCGTACATGGACCGATCGCATCGTGGCGGTCGGAGACGCCGCAGGGCTGGTGAAGCCGACGACCGGCGGCGGCATTTACTACGGCCTGCTCACCGGACATCTCGCCGCGGACGTCTTGTCCGAGGCGCTGACCGCAGGTGAGCCCACCGGCAGCCGTTTGAAGGAGTACGAGCGCCGCTGGCGCACGCGGCTCGGTCCCGAGATACGCGCCGGCCTGGCGTTCCGTGCCGTGGCCGCGAAACTGAGCGACGCCGCCATCGATCGCCTGTTGGAACTGACGCGCGTCGACGGCATCGTTCCGCTGCTCCGCCAGACCGCGGACTTCAACTGGCATCGCACCGCCGCGCGCGCGCTGCTCCGTCACGCCGAGTTCCGAAAGATCGTCGTCGGCGCAATATTTCAGTAGGCTTCGGGCTGCAGGCTTCAGGCTTTGTCGATTGTTCCAGGTCATTACGCCCAGAAACAGCTCCTGAGCCGCAGTGGACTCGTGCGCTGGAGTCATGGCAGCCGGTTCCGCCTCGCACGCGCGCTGGTCGAACCGTTTGCCGGGAATCGGCTGCTCGACTACGGTTGCGGCGACGGAACGTTCCTGGCGCTCGTTCACGACCTCTTTCCCCAGGCTCTTGGCGTCGACGTCGACGCTGCCCAGATCGCCGACTGTGACCGGCGGTTCGCCGACGTTCCTGCTGTGTCGTTCCTCACCGCCAACCGCCTTCACGACCGAGCCCACGCCGCGCAGTACGACGTGGTCGTCTGCATGGAGGTCCTCGAGCATTGCCCGGACGACGTTCAGGCGCGTGTGCTCGATTGTCTGCGGGAGGGAAATTCCGTTTGTCCACCATATCTAAAACGAATTCTGATGATATCAAACTACTTGAGGCATATGGTTTTTGGGCGGATAGTACAACCTTTGAGGTATTCACATT
>Ga0209382_10006589_pt1 | contig 14911 bp, 9 predicted proteins | sample SoiMetdeltSBSDD5_FD_187599 | JGI IMG/M metagenome (GOLD analysis project Ga0209382, IMG submission 187599) | Bulk soil microbial communities from a Populus tree surrounding site in Tennessee, USA - Soil MetaG P. deltoides SBSDD5 (SPAdes) (version 2) | ecosystem: Environmental > Terrestrial >... | reverse complement strand
TCGGCCAGACCGAGGATGCCCACGTCCGTGGGCACGAGGAGGTTCATGCGGAAGAGCCTCAGGCGCAGCTCGGCGTTGCCGTAGGCGGCAGCGTCGCCCGCGTAGCGCTGCGGCCGGAGTCCACGTACCGAGTCGGGGCCGCCGATGAACGCGGCCTCGTGGAAGGGATACTCACCGAAGACCTTCTTTCCACCGATACGCACGGCGAGGCTGGGCCGCAGACCGGAGGAAGTGCCCAGCACGAACCCGGTCTGCCCGTGGACCTCCCCGAAGGCGCTCTTCACGTCCCACACCTGGGGGTAGTACGTGCCTTCGACCTCGAAGAGCGCGCCGCTCACCGAGTCCTCTTCCCGGCTGTCGACGCCGAGGCGGGCGACCAGCCCCGCCTGCCCGAAGTCGCCGACGCCATAGGGCCGGGCGCTGGAGATGAAACGCTGCGGGTCGTCCGTCGGCGTCTGCGACATCTTGACCACGGGGCCGAGCGACAGATCGACATGGTCGAAGCCCAGGCGCCACCCCATCTGGAACTGGTACTGGCGCTGGTAGGCACGGTGGAACTCGTCGTCACCCTGCCGCGCGGTCTCGTTGCCGAAGCCATAGAAGCGCAGGAAATCGACGTCCGAGTAGCGCAACAGGATGTCCGTCCGCTTCCGCGAGTTCGTCGCAAGGAATTCGGCGTCGTACTCCGCGCGGACGCCGCGGAGGCCCGTGGAATAACCGACGCGAATGTCCTGCCGGCTGGCATGGGGATGCTTCCGGAACCCGTAGTCGATGAAGCGCAGGCCGCCGCCCAGGAAGACGCCGCGGTCGGCGCCCGCGGACAGCCACGGGACCTTGAGCACCGTGCTGCCCCAGTCGCGCAGGGCGTTGCCCTGGCGGTCCTTCGGCGACTCGTACGGCTTGTTGCTCTCCTCGGTGCCCGGGCCGTCCACGATCCTGTTCTCGCCCTCGTGGTCGTAGAAGGAGGAATGACCGCCGCGCGAGTCGTCGAGCGTGTCCGCGCCGGGCCCGCCCACCACCCGCACCTCGATGGGGCCATTGCTTCCGTGGGAGCGCGCGCGGTCGTCCCCTCCCTTCAGGTAGATGCGCACCTCGTCGGTCTCGTCGGGCCGGAAGCGGCGACGGAACCGCTCCGCGCCTTCCGTGGTCATGCGCACCTCGAGCACGCCCTCGGCGCCGCGCAGCACCTCGACCTCGTCGGCGTGTCCGGTGCCGTGCACTTCGGCCTCGTCGGCGAGCAGCGCGTACAGCTCGCGGGCGGCTTCCGGGAGGAGGTCGCGGCGGCTCTTCAGCTTCGCCGCCATGCGCCGGCCGTCGTGGTCGAACCAGGGGCGGGGCAGGCGGCGGACGGCGGCGTCGATGGCGGAGTCGGTCAGGCCGCGCTGCAGCTCCGTCACGACCTCCTGCCACACCGGCCACTCGAGACCGGAGAGATGCCGGCGGTCGACGAAGCGCGCTTGCCAGGCCAGGCCCACCATATTGGGATAGCCCTTCTCGAAGTCCACGATGCGGGGCATGGCCGGACGCGCGACGGCGAGGAAGAACCCGTCGAACTTCGCGAAGGCGAGGTCGCGGTCCTTGGGCAGCGGCCGCCAGGTGTCACCGAACCGGGCCCAGTCCCATTGGTCCTTGTGGCGGTCCCAGTCGCCGATGAAGAGGTCGAACAGCCGGGCCTTCAAGAAGAGGCGCTCGTCGGCACGCTCCCGGGGATTCGCGTCGAGGCGCTCCCACAGCTCCACCGTCTCGACGAGGTCGCTCGCACCTTCCAGGCCCGGCGTGACCGGCGCTTTCACCTGGGGATCCTCTTCGAGGTAGGCGAGCATGCCCGCGAACTCGGCGCGGAACTCTCCGAGGCGCGGATCGTCGGGCACCACGACCAGACGCCGGGCGGCATGGAACAGGCCCACCGCTTCGGAGAGTCCGTCCGCGACGAGGGCGGCCCCGGGGTGATGCGCGCTGATCTGGTCCTGCACGATGCTGTCGACGACGCTGTCGCGCAGCTCGGGGCGCAGCGTCAGGGTGGGATCCTTGTCGACCGACCGCACCTTCCACTCCCGCCCGTCCGCGCCCTCGAAGCTCAGCGACGTCGTCTGTTTGCCGCCGCCCTTCTTCTTGGGGGTGAGGCCGCCGGAGACCCTCCCGAGGTCCAGGACTTCGACCTCGATCGGTGTGGCCCACAGCTTGCGATAGTGAGGACCCCAGAGCGCCTTGAAGATGGGATCGGCCTCGTAGCGCCGGCCCGCCACCGCCGTTTGTGTGCGCGCCGGGCGTTCATCGGCCCCCCGCGCGGCGGGGACCGAAGCCGCCAGGATGGCGGCCAGGACGAGGGCCGGACGCGCTTTTGCAAGGATTATCGGGGTCATCGCAGGGTTCCTCACCGACAAATCACAGCTCCGCGCACACTTGGCCCGTGGCGCTTCGTCATCGTGGCCGTCCGTTGCAACGACGGTGCCAGCGCGATGGACGGCTTGGGGTGCGTAGACGAAGAACCCCGCGGGTCCCCGGCGAAGGGGAGCCCGCGGGGAGGTACGAATGGCTCGCGCTTACTTCGTCGCGAACTGCTTCATGAACTCATCCTGCCGCTGCTTCATCTCCTGCGGCGTGAGGTCTTCCTTGTGCGTCGCGATGCTCCAGGTGTACCCGTGCGGATCCGTGAACGTGCCGGAGCGATCGCCCCAGAACTGATCCGTCATCGCGCCCTGCGGCGTCACCTTCCCGCCCGCGGCCACGGCGCGGTTGAACAGCGCGTCGCAATCGTCCACATACAGCCAGAGCGACACCGGCGACCCGCCGAAGGCCTTGGGTCCCTTCATGCCCATCATCGCGTCCGCCAACATGATGAATGAATCGCCGATGCGAATCTCCGCGTGCATGATCTTCCCGTCCGGGCCCACCGCGCGAGAGGTCTCCTCCGCCCCGAGCGCCTTCTTGTACCAGTCGATGGCCTGCGCGGCGTTGTCGAGGGTGAGCGAGGGGGTCACCGTGTGATGCCCTTTGGGTACGGAGTTGGTCGCTTTCGTCATCTGCACCTCCCGAATTGCCCCAGGGCAGAAGATGCGAGGAGCGTGCCAGAACGGTTCGGTCGATAGGGAAAGTCATGCGAAGACTCAATGACTTAGCTTCGCCCGTATCCTTTCCCGATCCCAGGGGAATACCCTTTCCAGGATGGACGACTCGGACAGCGAGCTGCTCGAACGCGTCCAGGCCGGCGATGAAGGCGCGTTCCTGCTCGTCTACGAACGGCACCGGCGGCCGCTCTTCCGGTTCGCCTACCGGATGCTCGGTTCGGTTCCCGTGGCGGAGGATGTCGTCCACGAATGCTTCCTCGTCATCCTGACCCATCCGATGCGGTTCGACCCCGCACGCGGCTCGCTGCGCACGTTCCTGTGCGCCGTGGCGCGGAACCATTCGTTCAAGCAGCTCCGCCGGCGTGGACAGGAGACGCTCACCGACGAGCCGCCGGAGGTCGAAGAGGCGCCGCCATCGGCTGCCCCCGAGCCTCTGCGCCGGCTCCTCGAAGGGGAGCGGTCCACCGCGGTACAGGAGGCGGTGGCCTCCCTGCCTCCTCTGCAGCGCGAGGTCCTCGTTCTTTTTGAATACGAGGGCGAGAGCCTCGCCGAGATCGCCGAGATCGTGGGGGCGGACACGGGAACGGTGAAGGCGCGTCTGCACCGCGCGCGAGAGAGGCTGCGCCGCACGCTGGCTCCGGTCCTGGCCGCGGGCGCCGTGCCGGGCCGCGCCGCGGGACCGGCGGCGCCCGCCGAGCGTGGTGTCCCGCCCCGACGAACGATGGAGAAGATGGCTTGAGGATGACGAGATGACCCAGACCCAGGATCCCGATCCCGACCTCGATCCCGCGCTCGCCCGCCTCCTTCAGGAGTGGACGGTCCCGGCACTGCCGGACCGCCTCGACGAGCGCGTCAAGGCGCTGTATCGGCGGCGCGTGCCGCGACGGCCGATCTGGAGGCGGCTCTTCGCGACGTCCATCCGCGTCCCGCTGCCCGTCGCGGTGGCCGTGCTGGTCGCCCTGCTCCTCGCCGTGCTCTGGCATCCACGGGATCGCGCGCGCGAGTTGGAGTCGGCGGAGTCGGCCGCGCCCACCCGCGCAGCGCGCCATGAGACGCGGCCCGGGCTGGCGGGAGGGCTGGCCGGCTTCGAGCCGGTGCGGGAGATGAAGGTCACGGTGCTCCCGGAGGCTGCGGCGCAATGAGGAACTTGGTCGGGCTCGCCGTCTGGCTCACGCTGGCCGGAACCGCCGCCGCGGACGTTGGTGGCTCGTCCGCGCAGGAAGACTTCTCGGAGATCGGGCTCGGCAGCGGCGTTTCGATCGGGGTGGGCATGCTGCGGCTGGGCGGCGACGACGAGGCGCCGATCCCGCTGGAAGGAAACGTGATCGTCCGTCCGACGATGGCGACGCGGCTGATCGTCGACGAGAGTACCGGCGCGACCTTCGGCTACCGCATCGACGCCTCGCCGCTCGACTCCTCCACCAGCCCCCGCGTCGCCGTGCGGGTAGACATCCTTCCCCTGGACCCGAAGGCGGAGCGGGACCTCCGGCGGCTCCACATCTGCGAAGCCTGTCCAGCGTTGAGCCTCGTGGCCAGCTCCGTCCGCTACCCGCCGCAGCAGATCGTGCGGATGGGCGAGACGATCGTGATCGACCTCCTCGAGCGTGCCCAGACGGGCGAGAAGATCGTGGACGTGGTGAAGTTCTCCGCGGAGACGGTGACGCGCGAGGAGCTCGGAGAGGTGCGAAAGCGGCTGCGCCAGGCGTCGCATCACGCGCGCCGAGGGGACGCGCTGGCGGCGAATGGCTCGCTGGCGGCGGCGGCGGCCGAATACGCGCAGGCGGTGGCGCTTCAGCCGGAGGGCGCGGTCTATCGGCGGCTCGGACAGTGCCAGCAGAGCCGCGGCCGCACCGACGACGCGCTGCGCGACTACGAGAAGGCCGTGCGCCTCGACGCCGGGGACGCGGAGGCGCGGCTCCTGCTGAGCGTGCTCCGTCACCGGCGCGGCGATTTCGGCCGGGCGGCTGATGGTTATCGACAGGTGCTCAAGATCCGACCGGGCTGGGCTCTGGCTCGGCTGAACCTCGCGACCGCGCACCTGGATCGCGGCGATGTCGGTGAGGCGCTCGAAGAGTATCGGCAGGCTCATCGCTCGGACCGCGCGATCTTCGAGACGAAGGACCCCTCCACCGTTCGCGCGCGGGATGCAGGACTGCAGTCCTACCTGATCGCGAAGGCGTACGCGCTGGACGGGGACACCGGCGCCTCGCTCGCCTGGCTCGAGAAGGCGATGGCCGCCGGCTTCGGCGACCTCGAGCGCCTGCGAACGGATCCCGACTTCGCGTCGCTGCGTCACGATCCCCGCTTCGTCGGGATCGTCGCGCGGACCAACCGCTCGTAGCCGGCATCACTCCCACGACACACCGCCGTATCCTCCGCCGCCCACCCGGGAATACACGGGTGGGGGGCAAACATGGATTCTCGAGCCGCCGGTCTCCTTCTCCTTCTGCTTCAGGCCGCTTTCGCGGCGCTCCCGGTGTATGGCGCGGAGCGTCCGGCGGCGGCGCGTTCTCCGGTGCTCTCGGCCGACGGCGAGGTCCTGCCCCTCGCGCGCGTCTCGGTCGACGTGACGATCGTGGGCCGCCTGGCGCAGACGACCACGACGATGACCTTCCGCAACGAGCACGACCGCCCGCTGGAGGGCGAGCTCGTCTTTCCGCTGCCGGAGGGCGCCAGCGTGGGTGGCTACGCCCTCGACATCGGAGGCGAGATGGTGGAGGCGGTGGCCGTCGAACCGCAGGCGGCGCGCGTGGCGTTCGAGGCGGAGACCCGAAAACGGGTCGACCCCGGGCTCGTGGAATTCGTGCGCGGCAACAGCTTCCGCACGCGTGTGTGGCCGGTCCCGGCGCGCGGCACGCGCACCGTGCGCGTCTCCTACATGGAGGAGCTGGCGAGCGCGCTCGAGGGCCAGACGGTGACGGCGCGGTACTCGCTGCCTCTCCGCTTCGCGACGCCGCTGGACCAGCTCGCGATTCGCATCGACGCCGACGGCACCGCGACCCCTGAGGTCCGGTGCACCGCCCTGCCCGGTCTGCGCTTCTCGGCCTCCGGGGACCGCCGTGTCGCCGAGGCGCACCGGTCCGGCGTTCGTACCGACGAAGACCTGGTGCTCGTGATGCGGGACCGGCCCCGGCAGACGGCGGCGGTGGAGAGAAGTGCGGAAGGCGACGACTACTTCGTGATCGAGGACGTGCCCGAGACGTTGGAGCCCTCGCCGGCTCCGCGACTCCGGCACATCGGCCTGTTGTGGGACGCGAGCCTGAGCCGGTCCAAGGCCGATCTCTCCCGGGAACGCGCGCTGCTGGCCCGCTGGCTGGCGTCGCAGCGTGACATCGAGGTCGATCTCACGATCTTCCGCAACGTGCCGGAACGGACCCGGCGCGTGAGCGTCAAGGCCGGCCGCGCGGAGCCCGTGCTGCGCGAGCTGGAGGGGATCGCCTACGACGGCGGCACCAACTTCGCGGCGCTGCCCCTGCGCGACCGGGTCGATGCGTTCCTCGTCTTCAGCGACGGGTTGGGCACGATCGGGAGTCCGCTCCCGCCTCGCGCGCGCGCCCCGGTCTATGCCGTGAGCAGCAGCGCGCAGGCCGATCACGCCACCCTGCGGCGCATCGCGGAGGCCAGTGGCGGCCTCTACTTGAATCTCGCGCGGACGGACGACGACGAGGCGTTTCGCGCGCTCGGCGCCACGCCGTTCGCGCTCCTGTCCGTGGAGGCGACGATGGGAACGATCGGGGACGTGATGCCGAGCGGCGGGCGGCCCGTACAAGGCACGGTGACCGTGGCCGGACGCCTGTTGAGCTCCGAGGCCGTGGTCACCTTGCGCTACGGGCGCGGCCGTCGCGTCCTGGCCACGCGCCGCATCACGCTCCAAAGGTCCGCGGCCTCTCGCAGCGGCCTCGTCCCGCGATTCTGGGCGCAGGAGAAGGCCGCGGAGCTGGCGCTCGACCCGAGCAAGCGCTCCGAGCTCGTGGCACTGGGACGGCGCTTCGGGCTCGTGACGCCGGGGACGTCGCTGCTGGTGCTGGAGACCCTCGAGCAGCATCTGGCCCATGGGATCGCGCCGCCGGCCAGCCGGCCGGCGATGCGCAGCGAGTACCTGCGCCTGGCCGCCGAGGTCAAGCGCGACCGCGCGGCCGGGCGGAGCGACAAACTCGAGCGCGTGGCGGCGATGTGGCAGGAGTACGTCGACTGGTGGCGGCGCGATTTCCGCCGACCGTCGGTCGCGCCCAAGCTCGAGCGGCGCGTCCGTGAATCGGAGAGGCGGAACGGGCCGGAGCCGGTCCTCGCGCGCCCCTGCGGGACGGGTGGGGGAGAGATACAGGGCCGCGTGGTCGACGCTGCGGACGGCGCGATCCCGGGCGCACTGGTGACGGCGATCCACACGGCTACGGGCGTGGCTGTGTATGTCGTGAGCGACGCGAAGGGTACCTATCGCCTGTGCGGCCTGCGCCAGGGCCGATACGGCCTCCGGGCCGAGTTGGCGGGCTTCCAGACGTTCCGGGCCGAGGGGCTGTCGATTCTCGCCGGCCGGCCGATCTCGATCCGCGTACAACTGGACGTCGCGGCGATGACGGAGACGGTCACCGTCGCAGCCACTGCCGCCGGTCTGGCGACGAGCGAGGCGCAGTCCGACGCCGGTCCGACGATCACGGTCAAGGAGTGGGATCCCGAGATGCCGTACCTCGCGGCGTTGAAGGAGGCGCCGGCGGGGCGGGCCTACGCCGTCTACCTCGAGCAGCGGGAGGCGTTCGGCGGCAGTCCGGCCTTCTTCCTGGACTGCGCCGACTTCTTCTATCGGTCCGGAGCGACGGACGTGGCCCTGCGCGTCCTCACCAGCATCCTGGAGCTCAGGCTCGACGAGCCGCGGCTGCTGCGCGTCGTCGCCCGCCGTCTCCAGCAAGCCGGCGAGCACGACCTGGCGGTGGATCTCTTCGAGCGCGTGGCCGGCCTGCGTCCCGAGGAGCCCCATTCGTCGCGGGACCTGGCCCTGGCCCTGGTGGCCCGTGCCGACGGTCTCCGCGGCTCACCGGAGTACGACCGATGGCGCGTCGCCGCCGACTATGGCCGTGCGCTGGACCTGCTCAACGAAGTCGTTCTCGGCGATTGGGACGGCCGCTTCGACGGCATCGAGGTGCTGGCGCTCATGGAGGCAAACCGTGTGCTCGCCATCGTCGAGCGCGAGCACCTCCCCCTGCGCGGACGCGTGGCCCTCGACCCGAGGCTCCGGCGCGCGCTGGACGTGGACCTGCGCATCGTGCTCGCCTGGGACACGGATATGACGGACATGGACCTGTGGGTCACCGAGCCTTCCGGCGAGAAGTGCTCCTACCAGAAGCAGCTCACCGCGCTCGGCGGCCACCTTTCGCGTGACCTGACCGGGGGCTACGGCCCCGAGGAGTACGCGGTGCGTCGGGCCAAGCCGGGCGCGTACCTGATCGAGGCCGACTACTATTCGTCTTCCTCGGCGTCGCTCCTGGGACCGACGACGGCCCAGGCGACGATCATCACCGACTACGGCCGACCGAGCGAGAAGAGCGAATCGGTGACCGTGCGCCTCACCGACAGCGACGATACCGTCGAACTCGGCACGGCGCGCTTCGCCAGGTCGGCCTCGCGGCGGTGAGCAGCCCGAAGGTCACCGCCGCGCGAGGGCCGGGATGAGGAGCCGGGTCTGGCCGGTGGCTTGCTCGATGATCTCCAGCGACGGCACGCAGGGGTCGGGAGGGGTCAACGGGTCGGGTGGCGTTAGCGGGTCGGGTGGGGTCAGCGGGTCGGGAGGAGTATACGGGTCGGGCGGTGCGGACACGACGGCGCGGAAGTTGAGGCGTGTCTCGTCGCGCCCGATGAAGTTCGCGGCGTGGAATTGCAAGAAGGCGGACTGCCCGGCGGCCAGCGTGACCTCCCGGCGGACGGGCGAGCCGTCCGGCCGCAGCAAGACGTCGCCGCTGGCGTCGACGAACGACAGGATGGCGTGGCACGGATCGGGCGGTATCGCGTTGATGTTCGAGACGTTGAGGCGCGCCACCTCACCCCGAATCGCTCCCATCATCCCAAATTGACCGGTGGGCACCATGACCGTGGCGTCCTGCGCCCGGACGCGCGCCCCCGCCACGGCCGCCACGACCACCAGCGCGCCCATCACCGACAGACCGGCCACGTATCGCTTCGTCTTCTTCATGACATCCTCCTTTCGAAGTTCGTCGCCTAACGCTTGCCGGAAGGGGTGACCCAGACGCTCTTGAAGGGCCCGACTCCGTGCACCTGGACGATGGTGTCTCCCGTGGCCAGGGCGAAGTGGGTCATGCCCTTCGGCATCGATGCGTACGATCCCGTGGGCAGCTCCTGCAGCGAGGCCTCGTTGTATTCGTCGCCCGTGCCGAGACTGAATCGACCCTGCAGGACCGTGATGTGCTCTTCGGTGGGGTGCCAATGGGGGGGCACCCTGGTCCCGGCGGCGAGCCGGATCCGGAGCGTGAACGGTGCTCCCGCTTGCGACGGGTCGCCCTCCAGCAGGCTCACCTGCGGAGGCACGGCCAGCGCGAACGCCGGGGTGCCCTCCATGAGGTCGTTCGACATCGGGGTCCAGCGCACCGCGTCCGGCAGGACGGCGACGTGCCCCGCGTGTGACGAGACCGTGGGCGTGCGTGGCGTCGTCTGGGCGAGCGCGGCCAGGGCCACCAGCACGGTGGCCGGGGTGAGAAGAACGGTCGATCGGCGGCTCATGGTTTCTCCTTGGTTCAGCGTGCGACCCTCATTTACGGAGCACCGCCGGCGGGGATCAATGCTCGAGAGGTGACTTGTGGGTGGCCATCAGGTGACCGCGCTAACCGCGCGGCGCCAGTGGTTTAGGGGCGGGCTCCCGGTGGATCGGGCCGCGCGCACGCGGGGTGGTACACTCCGCCGCCGTGATCTCGTGAATGGGCGCCTCGACCCCAGCTCAGCGTCTTCGCTTCGGCGATTTTGAAATCGACCGGCGCACTGGCGAGGTGCGACGGCAAGGCGTCCGGATCAAGATCGCCGTACAGCCCTTCCAGATACTGAGCACGCTCGTGGACCGGCCCGGTGAGCTGGTCACTCGCGAGGAGCTGCGACAACGCCTGTGGCCCTCGGACACCTTCGTGGACTTCGAGCACAGCCTCAACTCCGCGGTCAAGAAGCTGCGCCTGGCGCTCGGAGACACGGCCGAAGCGCCGGTCTTCATCGAGACCCTGCCCCGCCGTGGCTATCGCTTTCTTCCTCCCGTCGAGGCCGTGATCGAGCCTTCCTCCTCCGCCGCCTCGGACGGGCCGAGCAACGCCACCACGACCCTGGAGAATCGAAGCCCGGAAGGGGTAAGCCACCCCGGCCCACGTCGCGCGGCCGTCATCGGCATGGCCCTGGCCGTGACGGCCGCCGTCGCCGCGCTTCTCCTCTTCCGCATCACGGCGGCGCGTCACACCGCGTCCAACGTGAAGCTGGCTCCGCTCACGGCCTTCCCGGGCCAGGAAGTCGCGCCGAGCTTCTCCCCCGACGGAACTCAAGTCGCGTTCGCGTGGACCGGCGATGCGCCGGATGCCGCCGAAGGCTTCGACCTGTACGCGAAGGTCGTGGGTACGGAGCGGCCGCTCCGCCTCACCTCACATCCGGCCGCCTGGATCACACCGGCCTGGTCTCCAGACGGAGGCTCCATCGCGTTCGCCAGGGTGTCCTCGGCGGGGGAGAGCGGCATCTACGCGGTGTCCGCCCTCGGTGGCCCGGAGCGGAAGCTCGTGGCCGCGAGCTTCGCGCCATTCTGGATCCTGTCCGCGTCCGCCCTGAGCTGGTCGCCCGACGGGAGACTGCTCGCCTACTCGGAGACGCCTCCGGGAGGCCCCGTCACGATGTGGCTGCTCTCGGTGGGGAACCTTCAGAAGACGAGAATCGAGCCCGCCGTCGCCTGTCAGGACGCCTGGAATCCGACCTTCTCGCCCGACGGCCAGACGCTTGCCTTCGCCTGCAGCTCGAGCATCGGGGTGTGGAGCATCTACGTGCAGCCGCTGTCCGGCGGTGCGGCCACGCGCATCGCCGCCGCCACGGGATTCCCGGGGGGCCTCTGCTGGACGCCGGATGGGTCGCGCATCGTCTTTGCCACCGCTTCCCACCCGGGAAGCGGCGGAGAGCTGTGGCAGGTCTCGACGTCCGGAGGGAGTCCGGAGAGGCTCCTCTTTGCGCAAGACGCCTATTCACCCTCGTTCTCTCGCAGCGGGAGCCGGCTCGCCTATGCCCGCCGGTTCGAAACCATCAATATCTGGAGGATCGACCTCGCCCAAAGCCCGCCTCATCCTCGGAAGCTGATCGCCTCCAGCCGGATCCAGGAGAACCCGCAGCTCTCGCCGGACGGCTCGAAGATCGCATTCGAGTCGACGCGCTCGGGGACCCGCGAGATCTGGATCGCGGGCAGCAGCGGAGAAGATCCCGTGCGGCTCACGTCCTTCGGCAGTCACCTGACGGGGACGCCACGCTGGTCGGCGGACGGGAGGCGCATCCTGTTCGACTCACGGCTTCGTGGCCAGTCCGATCTCTACGTCGCGGACGCGGTCCAGCGAATGCCGCACCGTTTGAGCGTGAGCGTGCCGGACGACTCCGTGGGCTCCTGGTCGCAGGACGGCCGCTCCATCTACTTCCGCTCCGCCAGCAGCGGATCCCCCCAGATCTGGAAGGTGAGCTCCGAAGGAGGCACCGCCACCCAGGTCACGAGAAGGGGCGGCTGGAACGGGTTCGAGTCGGCGGATGGAAGCTCGCTCTATTACGCCAAGCAGTTCGTGGACGCCGAGATCTGGCGAGTACCGACCGGCGGCGGCGAGGAAGGTCCCCTTCCCGGGATGCCACCGGTCGAGTACTCGGCGTGGTGGGTCCCGACGGCGGCGGGCATCTACTTCATCGCCGAGGGACCGGTGGCCCGGGTGCGGTTCTACGATTTCACGACGCGCGCGGTGAAGGAGATCGCGGACCTGCCCGGCGCACCCGCTCCGTACGTGGGGGGAATCTCCGTTTCGAGGGATGGCCGCTACGTCATCTACTCGCAGATCGACGAGACCGCCAGCGACCTGATGCTCGTCGACGGCCTGTCCTGAGGCCGGGCGACAACACCCTCAGGCGGGCGAGTAATCGATGCGCTTCACGTCGATGGCCCCCGACTTCACGTCCAGGAACGGCTTTCCGGCCCGCACGCCCACGGTGCCGTAGCCCGTGGCGGTCGAGAGGAAGCTGCGGAAGTCCCCCGCCCTCGTGGGATGGAGGTGCAACGTCCGCGTCACCGCGTCGTAGCTCGCGCGGGTGAGCGCCTGGAGCATCGCATACGACGACATGGCTCGGGCGTACCAGTGGCCGCACTCGTATTCGTCGAAGGGATTGCGCACGCGGCCGTCGTAGCGCGCGCGGCACGCGCGCACGATCTCCAGGCCCTGCTCCACGCGGCCCACGATCATCAGGTGCGACGCCACCTGGTATTCGATGCCGGTCCAGACCTCGTCGCTGTACACGAACGGCAACGATGGCTTCCCGCCCCGGGGCCAGGTGCACAGGAGCAGGCCGCCCTCGTTTCCGCAGGCATAGGTCGGCCGCTGGGGGTTGGCGTGCTCGCTCAGGTCGGCGCGAAAGTTGTATCGATGCACGGCCTCGAGGTGCGAGGTGACCTTGGCCGGATCGATCGGCACGGGAACGCCACAGACCTCCGCCATCCACGCACCCAGGACGCCGTCCGACAGGCAGCCCGTGCCGTACTGGTACTTGGGCCCTTCTTTCTCCAGCAGGACGCGCGCCTCCGGAGAGTAGGTGCCGGCCCCGACGGCCGCTTTCACCTCCAGCGGGCTGGGAGCGCTCAGGCCGTGCCACTCGACCTTCTGGCAGAAGTACTCGCCGTTGAAGAGGTCCTGGTCGAGCGCCCGCATGCCCGCCGCGAGCCGCTCGCGGTACCTCGAGACGTCCTGCCCCAGCGCGTGGCCCATCTCGACCGCCGCCGCCAGCGCCCCGACGTAGAAGGAGGTGCACATGCCGTCGGGACCCCAGAACTCGATGTCGTAGGTGTTGTGGTGCGGCTCCTCGATGACGCCCTTTCCCCGCGGGTCCCAGGTGGCCATGCAGTAGTCGAGGCTCACGCGCACGCGCGGCCACAGGGTGCGCAGCCAGCCGGTGTCCCCGCTGACGCGCCACTCGCGGTAGACCTTCATGATCCCGCCGAGCTGGCCGTCGGCGGCCGCCTGCACCTCGTGCAGGGGGACGCGGATGGGCAGCGGCGTGCGGAACGTCTGATGGCCGGCCGCGTCCTGGGCGACGTTGAACTCGGTCTCGCGCAGCGTGCGCTCGAGGGCGGGGAACAGGTGGGGGATGGCCTGCGCGTAGTTCCAGACGTGCGTGCAGGACCCGTGGCAGCAGCCGGAGGCGTCGGAGCAGCCCTCCCAGGACCAGAGGCGGCCGTCCTCCTGGCGCAGGACGGTCGGCGTTTTCAGGATCGCGAGGTTCGCGGCCACCGCCTCCAACACCTCCGGCGGCAGCGAGCTGTCGTAGAAGCAGTCGCGGAAGCGCGCCGCGCCCGCGCGCCGGTCGGGATACGCGCGGCGCCAGTGGCCGACCACGTCCTCGATGCCCGCGAAGCGGCCGGCATACCAGGGACGATACGTGGTGGTGTCCGCGATGGGCGTCTTGCCGGCACTCAGCGCGCTTCGGCCCACGTACCAGGCCAGGAGCAGAGTGAGCGTGCGATTGGCGCCGGGAGGAAGAGAGAACGGAACGAAGAGGCTGCCCCCCGGTGACGGATCGCCTTCGGTGATCGGCGGCCGGTCCTCGGCCATCCCCTGCTCGACCGCCTTCCATGCCATCGTGAGCGGGTCCCACCATCCACCTCGGAACCAGGCGTGGTCGACACGCACGGTGGGATCATCGACGAAGGCCGCGAACGCGCCTTCGTTCTCCGGCGTCGCCAGAGGTCCGGCCTGCGTCAGCACGAACCCACCGGGCGTGGAACGAACGCCGTTGTCGTGCTCGGTGCCCACGGCCATGAAGTTGCTCGCGTGGAACGAGAACACGGCCTCGAGGCGCTGCTGGCTGCGGTTGGAGAAGGAGTACTCGACGGCGGCAACGGGCAGGCTCGAGTTGTCGGCGTCACCCGGCTCGAATGGGCTCCAGCCGGTGATCTCGACCTCGATCGGGAGCTTGTCGTCCTTCAGGCGCACGGTGCCGAACGGGAAGCGGGCCTCGAAGCTCGCCTCCCGGAATCGCGGCAGGCCCCACGTCCGGTGCTCGCCGCCGTTGGCGGCGGCGCGCGACTCGTAGAGCTTCCAAGGCGGCACCGGGCCCTCGAGCACGCGGGCGACGTTGCCGGTCGCGCTCTTCAGGCACACCGCCGCGAACACGGCGGGCTCGTTGTACACGTCGGGCCGGTGGCGGAGCGAGACGTGAGAGAGCGCGCCCGTTCCCTCGAGGCAGACCATCCCGGCCCCGATGCCGCCGAGAGGGAACGCCACGTGGCGGAGGTGCTCGCCGGTGTAGGGCCCGTTGAAGGCTCGGCGGGCGGGTAACGGCGCGGTCGGACGCGGTACGACCGGCGGGGCGGCGTCGGCCGGCGCCGTCGCACTTCCGAGGGTGCCCATCGCACCGAGCGTTGCCACCGACTGCTTGACGAACTCGCGGCGCGGCGTCTTGCCGTTACGGCGGCGATTTGTCATGGGTGACTCGCTAGTAACTTCTTTTCTGGTGATCGAAACGCTTCACGTCGATTGTTTCGCCGAGGACAATCCGCATGAGGTCCTCGCCCATCTCGAGCGGGCCCGCGTACGTCCGCCGCGCATCCCTGAGAACATTCTCGATGGCCGCCTTCTCACCGG
>Ga0209382_10006587_pt1 | contig 14912 bp, 12 predicted proteins | sample SoiMetdeltSBSDD5_FD_187599 | JGI IMG/M metagenome (GOLD analysis project Ga0209382, IMG submission 187599) | Bulk soil microbial communities from a Populus tree surrounding site in Tennessee, USA - Soil MetaG P. deltoides SBSDD5 (SPAdes) (version 2) | ecosystem: Environmental > Terrestrial >... | reverse complement strand
GTCGTCGCTTCGGCGGCACCGGACACGGTGCCCGTGGGGGGCGAGGTGACCTACGAGGTGCGGGTCGCGAACGCCGGTCCCTCGTCGCCCGAGGAGGCGACGGTCGCCGTGCGCCTGCCGGCGGAGTCGACGTTCGTCGCAGCCGAGGCCACCTCCGGTACGTGCGCGCCGCCGTCATCGGGGGCTGCGCAGGTCGTGATCTGCTCGGTCGCCGAGGTGCCGGTGGGCGATGTCGCAGCCGTGACCGTGCAAGCCACCGTGACCGCCCCGGCCGGAACGACCCTCCAAGCGGTGGTCGCCGCCAGCTCACCCCTCGTCGACCCGGCGCCGGGCGACGACGTCGTCGTGGTCACCACGCCCGTCGTCCCCTGACGAGGCCCGGGCAGAAGTGGGTTTCTTCCTGGCCTGACGGGTACAACGGGGGTGGACGACGGGGGGATTGCGATGGGTACGGGGCGCAGGAGTCGGCGGAGGCCACCGGTGGTGGACCTCTCCCTGGAGGTGCCGCGTAGCTGGGCCGCGTTCGCGCAGCTCGCGGCCGTGGCCCCGCTCTTCACGATGGCGCCTAGGGGCGACGGTCATCCGGTGCTGGTCCTGCCGGGTTTCCTGGCCGGTGATCTGTCGACCGTGCCGTTGCGCACGCTGCTGAGCCGTCTGGGCTACGACGCCCACGGCTGGGGGCTCGGACGCAACATGGGCCCGACCGCCGACGTCGTCGAGGGCCTCACCCGGGCAGTTGACGAGCTGGGCGGCGGCGAAGCGCGCCGGGTGAGCATCGTCGGCTGGAGCCTGGGCGGGGTGTTCGGCCGGGAGCTGGCCCGTCGCTTCCCCGACCGGATCCGCCAGGTCATCTCCCTCGGGAGCCCGTTCAACGCCGAGGCGCTGGGCTTCGGGGCCTCGGCCGAGCCGCTGCCGGTGCCGTCGACCGCCGTCTACACCCGGTCCGACGGCGTCGTCGACTGGCGGACCGCCGTGCAGCGGACCGACGCTCACAGCGAGAACGTCGAGGTGCGCGGCAGCCACTGCGGTCTGGGCGTGAACCCGGCGGCGGTCCTGGTGGTCGCCGACCGCCTGGCGCTCGCCGAGGGCGACTGGGCGCCGTTCCGCCCGCCGCCCGCCCTGCGGCGCTGGTTCCCCCGCCCTTGGGACGCAAACGTCGACGTCGACGACGAGGAGACGGCATGGACCGCATGAGCCCCCTCGACGCGTCGTTCCTCCACATCGAGGACTCCGATCGCACGGTCGGCATGCACATCGGCTCGACCGCGGTCTTCGAAGGGCCTGCTCCCGACCCGGCCACGTTCAGCCGGACGGTCGAGGCTCGGCTGCCGCTCGTGCCGCGCTACCGGCAGCGGGTCGAGGCCGTGCCCCTCGGGCTGGGCCGGCCCGTGTGGGTCGACGATGCCGACTTCGCCCTCGACTACCACGTGCGCCGCACGGCGCTGCCGGCACCCGGCGGTGAGGCCGAGCTGCAGCGCCTCGTCGCCCGGCTCATGTCCCAGCGCCTCGACCGCACGAAGCCGCTGTGGGAGATGTGGGTCGTCGAGGGGTTGGCCGACGGCCAGTGGGCGCTGATGTCGAAGGTCCACCACTGCATGGTCGACGGCATCTCGGGCGTCGAGCTGTTGGCCGTCCTGATGGACCTGTCGCCTGACGCGCCTGACCCGGCGGCATCGGACGTGGTGCCGTGGGAGCCCGAGCGCGCGCCGTCGCGGGCCGACCTGACGCTGCAGACCGTCGGTGAGCTCGCCACCAGCCAGTACGAGCAGCTGCGGGTGGTCGGCGCCATGATGCGCCAACCCCGCCGACTCCTCGAGCCCGCCGGCGAGCTCGTCGCCGGGTTGCGGTCCCTGGCCGGCCTGGCCCGACCGGCGACGTCGACGCTCTCGGGCAGCATCGGACCCCATCGCCAGGTGGCCTGGGCCGAGACCGACCTGCACACCATCAAGACGATCAGGGCCGCCCTCGGCGGGACCGTCAACGATGTGGTCCTCACCGCGATCACCCGGGGGTTCCGCGACCTCCTTGTCGGGCGGGGCGAGGACGTTGCCGGGAAGGTGGTGCGCACGCTGGTGCCGGTCTCGGTGCGCGCCACCCGCTCCGACGGGGCCGCGGCCCACGACGGGACGTTCGACAACAAGGTGTCGGCGATGTTCGCCGAGCTACCGGTCTCGCTGGACGACCCCGTCGAGGTCCTCGCCGCGATCCGCCAGCAGCTCGGCGACCTCAAGGAGTCGAAGCAGGCGGTGGCCGGCGAGGCGCTGACGTCCCTGTCGGGGTTCGCCCCGCCGGTGCTCCTCGGCCTGGGCATGCGGCTCGCGGCCCGGGTGGTGACCCGCACGGGCAACGTCCACACCGTCACGACCAACGTGCCTGGGCCCCAGCTGCCGCTCTACTCGTGCGGCCGGCTGATGCTGAAGGCGTACCCGTACGTGCCGATCGCCGCGCCGATGCGGATCGGGGTGTCGATCTTCTCCTACAACGGCTCGGTCACCTTCGGTGTCACCGGCGACCGCGACGTCTCGCCCGACATCTCGACGCTCGCCGTCGGCATCACGACGGCCATCGACGACCTGGCATCAGCCGCAGCCGCAGCAGCCGACGCCGCCGCCAAGACCTAGGCCTCGGCGGCGGCGGGGGCGGCGGATCCGGCGCGGGACGCTTCGAGCTCGTCCCAGATGCGCACGTGCCTGGTCTCGGGGAGGAACCTCGTGCCGACGACGAAGGTGATCGAGGCGATGATCATCGGGTAGGCGAGGCCGGCGAAGATCGACCCCGTCGCCGCGCACAGCGACAGCCCGATGAGCGGCAGCAGGCCCCCGAAGACGCCGTTGCCGATGTGGTACGGCAGCGACATCGACGTGTAGCGCACCCGGGCGGGGAAGGCCTCCACCAGGTAGGCGGCGATCGGCCCGTAGACCATGGTCACGAACACCACCTGGATCCAGACGAGGGCGATCAGCGCGGCCACGTTGGGGTCGGGCGCGGTGTCCTCGATGAAGACCTTCTCCCCGTCGACGATGGTCTGCGGCAGCAGGGTGATCTCGCTCGTGACCTCGTTGGTCTGCGAGCCGACGCCCACGACGTCGTTGTTGGCCGCCAGCTGCATCCCCTTGTAGATCGGCAGGTAGCTGACGACGGCCAGCAGGCAGCCGGCCATCATGAGGCGCTTGCGGCCGACCCGGTCCGACAGCGCGCCGAACAGGACGAACAGCGGCATCGCCAGCAGCAGGGCGACCGCCACGATGATGTTCGCCTGCTTGGTCTCGATCGACAGCACCTTCTGCAGGTAGAAGAGCGCGTAGAACTGGCCCGTGTACCAGACCACGCCCTGGCCGGCCGTCGCGCCGAACAGCGAGATCGCCATGCGGCGCCGGTTCTCCCGGGTGGCGAAGGCGTCCTTGATCGGCGTGGTCGATGTCTGGCCCTGGACCTTGAGGTGGCTGAAGATCGGGGACTCCTTCATCCGTAGGCGGACGAAGAGCGACACCCCGACGAGGAGGACCGACAGCAGGAACGGCAGCCGCCAGCCCCAGTTCTGGAACGAGTCCTCGGTCATCAGCTCCTGGGTCGTGAGAATCACGATGAGCGAGATGAACAGGCCGAACGTGGCCGTGATCTGGATGAAGCTGGTGTAGAAGCCGCGGCGGCGGTCGGGGACGTGCTCGGCCACGTAGGTGGCCGCCCCGCCGTACTCGCCGCCCAGCGCCAGGCCCTGCACGACCCGGATGGTCAGCAGCAGGATCGGCGCCAGGATCCCGATCGTCCCGTACCCCGGCAGGAGGCCGATCGACGCCGTCGCGCCGCCCATGATCAGCAGCGTGACGAGGAACGCGTACTTGCGCCCGACGAGATCGCCGATCCGGCCGAAGAACAGCGCCCCGAACGGCCGCACCACGAAGCCGACTGCGAAGGTCGACAGGTAGGCGATGAGCGCCAGGGTGTCGTTGCCCGACGGGTAGAACTTCGGCGAGATCGTCGTGGCCAGCGACCCGAAGATGTAGAAGTCGTACCACTCGATCACGGTGCCGGCGGACGAGGCGCCGATCACCTGCCAGATGTTGTAGTCCTGGCGGGCTTGCTCCTCGGCGGACTCGACGGAAGCGGCGTCGGTGGCATCGGTGGCGTCGGTCGTCATGTGGGTCCCCCCTCTGGTCCCTTCCGGGCACGGTACGAAGGGGCGCTCCCCGGGCCGAGAGGGCGATCGCTGAGGGGTCGAGGCGGAGCGGTGAGCGGTTGCTCCCGGTCGGTCAGCGGGCCAGCGGTACGGCGAGCGGCTAGGGGCGGGCGGGGGCGGTGAGGCCGAGGCGCTCGGGCGTGTGCAACGTGACCATCGTCCGGCCGACGTCGGCCGGGATCGACGCCGGGGTCCGTCGACTGACGACGATCATCACCGCGAACGCCAGTGGGACGGACCAGGCGGCCGGCTGGGCGAGCAGCGACCCGAGCCAGCCGCCCGGCGCGAACCCGAGCATCGTGGCGCCGATCGCCGCCGACGCGGTGGTGCCCCCGACCAGGAGCCCCGCCAGCGCGCCCACGGCGCTCAGCCCCCGCCACCAGATGCCGAGCACCAGCAGCGGGCAGAAGGATGACGCGGCGATGGCGAACGCCCAGCCCACCAGCCGGTTGATGTCGAACGGCTCGACCGCGAGCCCGAGCAGCGCGGCCACGCAGCCGCCGAGCACCGCGGCCGAGCGGAACCCCCGGACGTTCGGGCTGAGCACGTCCTGGGCGAGCGCGCCCGCCACCATGACCAGCAGCCCGCTGGCGGTCGACATGAACGCAGCGAACGCGCCGGCCGCCACCAGCGCGCCGAGCAGCTCGCCACCCAGGCCAGGCACGATCCGCTCGGGCAGCACGAGCACGACTGTGTCGGTGCGGCCGGTGAGCAGCAGGTCGGGCGTGTACAGCCGGCCGAGCACGCCGTAGACCGCGGGGAACACGTAGAAGGCCCCGAGCATGGCCAGCACGATCACCGTTGTCTGCCGAGCGGCCCGACCGTCGGGGTTGGTGTAGAAGCGGACGAGGATGTGGGGCAGGCCCATCGTGCCGAGGAACGTCGCCAGGATCAGGCTGTAGGTGAAGAACAGCGGGTGCTCCTCCTGATCGGCGATGGGGCCGAACGGCCGCCCCCAGTGCGTGCCGCCAGCGGCAGCGAGGTCGAGCTGGTGGGGCGTCGGCGCGCCGGCCGGGAACCCGAGCACCGTGTCGGCGGCGACCACGTGCTCACCCGCGGTGAGCTCCCGCGGGCCGGTGGCCGACCGGCCGTCGAGCTCGCCCGTGACGTCGACCACCACAGGGGTCTCGACCCGGAAGCGGGTGTCGACCCCGAACTCGACGTCGGTGGCGTGGGCGAACGTCGGCGGCGCCGGGCTCACGACCTCCGGCATCCGGTCCTGCTGCCAGTGCAGGAGCAGGAACATCGCGGGCAGCGAGATCGCGGTGACCTTCACCCAGTACTGGAACGCCTGCACGAACGTGATGCCGCGCATGCCGCCGAGCGCCACGTTGGCGGTGATGACCCCGCCCACCACCACGACGCCGACCCAGTACGGCGTGCCGATCAGCACCGAGAGCGTGATGCCGGCGCCCTTCATCTGGGGGAGGAGGTAGAACCAGCCGATCAGCAGCACGAACGCGGTGGCGACGCCCCGGACCGGTAGCGAGCGCAGTCGGCCCTCGGCGAAGTCCGGGATCGTGTAGGCGCCGAAGCGGCGCAGCGGCGCGGCGACGAACAACAGCAGCAGGAGGTAGCCGGCGGCGTAACCCACCGGGTACCAGAGCATGTCGACGCCGTACTTGAGGACCAGGCCGGCGACCCCGAGGAACGACGCGGCCGACAGGTACTCGCCGGAGATCGCCGACGCGTTCCACATCGGTGGCACGGTGCGGGCCGCGACGAAGAAGTCGGACGTGGTGCGGGCGACGCGCACTCCGAACGTGCCGATGGCGATCGTCGCCCCGGTGACCGCCACCACCGCGACGACGGCGAGCACCGCTAGCGCTCCACCAGCTCGGCGAACTCCCGCTCGTTGCGCTCGGCCTGACGGATGTAGACGACGCCGAGCAGCACGAGCAGCGGGAAGCTCGCCATGCCGAGGAGCAGCCACGGCACCCCGATGCCACCGATCTCGAGCCGGCCCACCTCGGGGACCAGCACGAACAGCAGCGGCAGGCCGCCGAGCAGTACGACCAGCACCGCCAGCACCTGCACGGCGAGCACGAGCTGCGCCCGGATCAGCGCCCGGAGGAGCACGTCACCGACCTCGGTCTGGTCGGCGAGGTCGTCGAGCCGGCGCCGGGCCGGCCGCGCTCGCTCGGCGGCCTCGGTGCGGGGGCTGGTGACCGCGACCCGGCGGGGCGCGTCGGTCCCCGGCATCAGCGCCCACCCCTCGACCGGACCAGGGCCTCCTTCAGCTCGCGGGACTGGCGGCGGCTGACCGGCAGCTCCCGCCCGTCGACCACGACCACGACGCTGCCGGTGGTGGCCCGCAGCTCGGTCACCGCCAGCAGCGACACGAGGTAGCTGCGGTGGATGCGGAAGAAGCCCGCCTCGGCCCAGCGGGCCTCCAGGGTCGACAGCGGGATGCGGACGAGGTGGCTGCCGGCGGCGGTGTGCAGCCGGGTGTAGTCACCGCTGGCCTCGGCGTAGCGGACGTCGGTGCGGGCGACGAACCGGGTCCGCCCGGCGATCTCGACCGTGAGCACGTCTGCGTCGTCGACGGTTTCCGCGCGGGGCGCCACCCGGCGCAGGGCCTCCCGCAACCGCTCGGTCCGCACCGGCTTGAGCAGGTAGTCGTCAGCTTGGAGCTCGAACGCCTCGACGGCGTGGCCCTCGTAAGCGGTGACGAAGACGACCTTGGGCGGCGCCGAGAACCGGCTCAGCACGCGGGCCAGGTCCAGGCCGCTCAGCCCCGGCATGACCACGTCGAGGAACACCACGTCGACGTCGCATCGCTGCAGCGCCCGCAGGGCCTCCGTGGCGTCGGCCGCCTGCTCCACCCGGGCGACCGTCGGCTCACGCTGGAGGAGCCAGGCGAGATCCGCGCGGGCCGGCGACTCGTCGTCCACCACCAGTGCGCGCAGCCCGCCCGTCACGTCACGACGCCCGCACGCCGGCCCGGTACTTGGGCACCCTGAGGTGGACCTTCGTGCCCGCCTTGACCGCGGTCTCGATCACCAGGCCGAAGGCGTCACCGAACACCGACCGCATGCGCTCGTCGACGTTGGCCAGGCCGATGCCGGCGCCGTCCGCCCGCCCGGCCAGGTGGTCGCGGAGCACGTCCGGGTCCATGCCGGCGCCGTCGTCCTCGACCGTGATCCGGCACTCGGTGCCCAGGTCCGCGGCCTCGATGACGATCTCGCCCTGGCCGGCGCCGCCCTCGATGCCGTGGCGGACCGCGTTCTCGACCAGCGGCTGGAGCACCAGGAACGGCACGACCACCGGCAGCACCTCCGGCGCGATGCGCAGGCGGACCTGGAGGCGGTCCTCGAAGCGCGCCCGCTCCAACTGGAGGTACGCGTCGATGGCGCGCAGCTCCTCGGCCAGCGTGGCGAAGTCGCCGCGGCGGCGGAAGCTGTAGCGGGCGAAGTCGGCGAACTCGAGGAGCAGCTCGCGGGCCCGCTCCGGCTCGGTGCGCACCAGCGAGGCGATGGCAGTGAGCGCGTTGTAGACGAAGTGGGGCGAGATCTGCGCCCGCAGCGCCCGCAGCTCGGCGGACGCGGCCCGTGCCTCGGTCTGGTCGAGGCGACCCAGCTCGACCTGGGTGGCGACCCAGGCGGCCACCGCGCTCGCCGCGCCCACGGTGCCGGCGCCGACGCTGGTGCCGAAGCTGGCCAGCGTGCCGGCGACCGATCCGTCGGCCTCGATCGGGACGACGATGCCGGCCCGCAGCGGGCAGTCGGGGTCGTCGCAGCGGAGCTGCTGGGGCCGCAGGACCACCGGGCTGCCGCCGTCGAGGACGCTGGCGGCCATCGACATGACCGCCGCGCGATGGTGGCTGCCGTCGCCGTCCCACGCCAGGACGGCCCGGCGGTCGGTGATCGCCAGCGCCTTGCTCCCGAGCAGCCGCCGGAGGCTGCGGGCCGCCCGCTCGGCGGCGGCCACGCTCAACCCGGACCGGAAGGGTGGGGCGGCCTCGTTGGCGAGGTGGAGCACCTCGAACGCCGCCTGCTCGGCGACCGTGCCGAAGGCGCGCCGCCGCGCCAGGCCCCACCGCAGCACTGCGACCGGACCGAGGACGGCGACCCCCAGGGCCAGGACGATGAGAACCCCCCTCATCGCCTCGCTCATTACCCCCGGGGGCTCCGCTCAGACACCGGATGGCGCGAGCGTGGGGCGGGTGAGGCCGCGGTCGCGGGCCCAGATGTCGAGGCTCAGGGTGGCGACGTCGTCGACGAGGGGGACGACGTCGACGCTGCCGGGGGCGCGCAGGTCGAAGGTCTTCACGTAGGCGCCGCAGGTCGTGCAGGTGTCGACCCGGGCCCAGGGGCGGTCCTCGTCGAAGTAGGTCTCGATGCGCCGGGGGTCCTGCTCGCCGCAGCCGACGCAGGTGACCCGGGGGAAGGACCACCAGTTCGCGCAGCGGCCGCAGACGAGGGAGCGGGGCGAGCCGGCCATGAACTCGCCACTGGCCTCCGCGATGACCGACGCCTGCGGCGGGCCCCCGCAGACGGGGCAGGCCGCGCCCGCCCAGTCCTTGGGCGCGGTGACCTGGCCGGCGCCCCGCTCCAGCGCGGGGCCGGCGGCGACGTGGATCCAGAACGACAGGCGGGGCTCGACCAGACCGATGTCGTCGAACCACGTCTCGACGATCGCAGCGAGCTCGGTCGGCTGCAGGGCCGTCAGCTGCTCTCCGGCCTCGGCCAGCGGCACGGGCACCGACCCGCGCAGCTCATCGACGGCGCGGCCGACCTCCGGCACGACCGTGGGCACGAGGGCGTCGAGGTCGAGCAACGGGAACCGGTCCGAGGACGCTGGGTCGAGCCTGAGCACCTCGTGGCGCCGGCGCTGGTGGTCGAGGACGGAGGCGAGCAGCACCAGCGGACGGTGCGCGGCAGCCCCGTCGGCCGCGCCCGCGAGCAGGCGCTCGGTCCGGGCGAGTCGGGTCGGGAAGTCACCGGGGCCGCCCCGGGGGCCGGGTCTCACGGCTGGTCGTCGTCCCGGTGCTCCCGGAACCAGCGTGGGTGGTGCCAGGCCGCCCAGGCCCGGCTGACCCGCCCGGACGTCATGCCCTCGAGCGTCCCCGGGAACAGGAACGCCGACAGCAGCACGTGGAGGATGAAGCCGCCGGTCATCACCAGGAACGCGATGTTGTGGACGAGCCGGGCCGCCTGGCGGACCGGGGCGTCGGCTATCGACGGGAACCACAGCGGCAGGCCGGTCAGCAGCAGCACGATCGCGAACACCAGCGACACCCAGAAGTAGGCCTTCTGCCCGCCGTTCCACCGCCCGACGTCGAGGCCCGTGTGGCCCTCCCGGGCGTACTCCCGGAGCCGGCCGAACCACTTCCAGTCGACCCGGCCGAGGAGCATCCCGCGTCCCCACAGCAGCAGCATCAGCACCATGCCGGCCGTGAACACCACGCCGAACCAGGGATGCGCGGCCCGCATGGTCTGGCCGCCGCCGAACAGGACGGCGAGCCAGGCCAGCCGGGGGAACGCCAGCGCCAGGCCCGAGAGCAGCAGGGCGACGAACGTGATCGCGACGATCCAGTGCAGCACCCGCTCGAACGCGTTGTAGCGCAGCAGGTAGCGGGGCCAATCGGGCTCCTCCTCGACTACGACGGGCGGCTCGCGACGCTCGGTGACGCTCATGGCCAATCGTCCTCTCGCGCGTCGCCGGCTGGGACCGGCTCGATGGCCGCGTCCTCGTCGTCGTCCCGCCCGAGCTCTTCGGCCGCGGCGACCGCCTCGTCCTCGGGCGGCGGGCGCTTGCGCCCGGACCGCAACCAGTAGAGCGCCGACCCGATGAGCCCGGCCCAGATGGCGATCGCCCCGACGCCACGCACCGCCTGTAGGGCACGGATGAAGCTGAGGCTCGTGGTGGTGTCGGGGTCCGACGGCAGCCCGTAGTCGTCGAGCATGTCGCCCCGAGGGACGACGTACATCATGTGCAGGCCGTTGACCCCGGACGGGTCGTAGAGCAGGGCGTCGTCGAAGCCCCGGTCCTTGAGCTTGGCGACCTTGGCCTCGCCGTAGGAGACCATCTCCTGCTTGGTGCCGAAGCGGATCGACCCGGTGGGGCACGACTTGACGCACGCCGGTTCCAGGCCGGCGTCGACCCGGTCCACGCACATCGTGCACTTGTAGACCTTCTTGGTCTCCTGGTCGAAGCGGGGGATGTCGAACGGGCAGCCGGCGATGCAGTACTGGCAGCCGATGCACTTCGACTGGTCGAAGTCGACGATGCCGTTCTCGTACTGGACGATCGCGCCGGGCGCGGGACAGGCGAGCAGGCAGCCGGGCTCGTCGCAGTGCAGGCAGCTGTCCTTGCGGATCAGCCAGGCCAGGTCGCCGTTGTCGAGGTCGACCTCCTTGAACCGCATGAGGTCCCAGGTGTTGGCGGTGAGGTCCTCGTGGCTCTGGTAGCTGCCGAAGTTGGCTGTGTCGTCGGGGGCGAGGTCGTTCCACTCCTTGCAGGCGATCTCGCACGCCTTGCAGCCGATGCAGAGGTCGATGTCGACCAGCTTGGAGACCTCGATCGCCTCGCTGCGGCCCTTGGTGCCGGACGAGGGCGTCGCCGACTTGCGGCGGATGGCCAGGCCGGGTTCGGTGGGCATCAGCGCCTCCCCTCAGGCCTTCTCGATGTCGACGAGGAAGCCCTTGTACTCGGGCGTGCGGACGTTGGCGTCGCCGATGTAGGGCGTCAGCAGGTTGGCCATCATCGGGGCGGCCTCCCCCTCGCCCTTGCCGCCGGCGTAGTGCCAGTGGACGGGGATGCCGACCTGGTAGACGACCTTGCCGTCGCCGATGCGCAGCGGCCGCATCCGCTTGGTGACGATCGCGACCCCCTCGACCTCGCCGCGCTTGGACCGGACCTTGACCCGGCCGCCGTTGCTGATCCCCTTCTTCTCGGCCAGCTCCACCGGGAGCTCGACGAAGAAGTCGGGCATGGCCTCGACGAGGTAGGGCACGTTCTGGGTGACGTAGTGCTCGTGCTCGGTGACCCGGTAGGTGGTCGCCACGTAGGGGAACTCGGCGTCGTCGTCGGCGAAGCTGGCCGGGGCGTCCTCGTACAGGAACGCCGCCGGGTTGCGGCGGGTGCCGGACAGCAGGTTGTCGATGGGCGTCTCGGTCTGCTCGTAGTGCTCGGGGAACGGACCGTCGGTGGTGAGGTTGCCGGGCGCGAAGAGCCGGGCGACGCCCTCGCCGGTCATGATGAACGCGCCCTTGGCGTCCGCCGGGGTCGACGTGGCCGTGATGTCGGGGATGTCGCCGACCCACTTCTTGCCGTTCCAGCGCAGGCCGGGCCGGGTGGGATCCCAGGGCTGGCCGTCGGCGTCGGCGCCCGCCCGGTTGTAGAGGATCCGCCGGTTGAGCGGCCACGACCAGGCCCAGCCGTGGAAGAAGCCGAGGCCGGTGGGGTCGTCGGTGCCGCGCCGGTCCATCTGGTTGCCCTCCGCGGTCCAGGAGCCGGCGTAGATCCAGTTGCCCGACGAAGTGGTGCCGTCGTCCTTCAGCGCGGTGAACGTCGACAGCTGCTCGCCGCTGGTGAGGTCGACGCCGTTGACCTCCATGGCAAGCTCGTCGAGGCCCGGGTTGCCCGGGTCGGAGTACGGCCAGAAGAGGTTGAGGACCGGCTCCGGGAGGGCGCCGCCCTCCTTGCGGTACAGGTCGCGCACCCGGCGGAAGAGGTGGCCGAGGATCCAGTTGTCGTCCTTGACCTCGCCGGTGGCGGGCAGCGCCTTGTGCTTCCACTGGGCCCAGCGGCCCGAGTTGGTGAACGAGCCCGACTTCTCGATCCAGTGCGTCGCCGGCAGGAACAGGGCTTCGGTCTGGACGTCCTCCGGATCGACGCCCGGGGCGTGCCAGAACTCGGAGGCCGTCGTGGGCAGCGGGTCCATGATGACCAGCCACTTGAGCTTGCCGATCGACTCGGCCATCCGCCGGGAGTCAGGGCCGACGGTGACGCCGGTGAAGCCGCCGTAGATGATGCCGTCGAGCCGCCCGGCCCGGGCCTCGTCGTGGATCGTCAACCACGACGAGTTCTGCGCCGGCTTCGGGATCCAGGCGTAACCGAAGTCGTTGGCCGCGGTGGCCTTGTCGCCGAAGAACGCCTTCAGCTGGCTGACGAGGAACTTCTTGTAGTTGGCGCCGAAGAAGTTGATGGAGTTCGGGCGGAGCTGCTTGGCCGGGACCTTGGCCATGTAGTCGGCCATGGTCTCCATCCCGGGGCGGGGGATGCCCAGGTAGCCGGGCAGGATCTCCCACGAGATGGCGTTGTCGGTGTTGCCCTGGATGTTGGCGTGGCCCCGCTCGGCGTTCACGCCGCCGCCCGGGATGCCGACGTTCCCGAGCAGCATCTGGAGGATCCCGGCGCCCCGGATGATCTGCAGCCCGCTGGTGTGGTGGGTGAGCCCGACGGCGTAGACGACGCTGCCGGCCTTGTCGGCCGCGCCGGTGGCGGCGAACTCCTTGGCGACCGCCACGAACTTGTCCTCGGGGATCCCGGTGACCTGCGACACCACCTCGGGCGTGTAGCGGGACATGTGCTTCTTGAGCAGCTGGAAGACGCAGCGGGGGTGGCGCAGGGTCGGGTCGACCTTGGCGAAGGACGGCGCGGTCGTCGGGGTCGTCGAGGTCGTGCCCTGGCCGAGGCCGGGCTTCGGCCCACCGCCGCCTTGCGGGCCGCTCTCCCGCTCGTAGTCCCAGGTCGTGGTGGTGTAGCTGCGGGCGGCCTCGTCGTAGCCGGAGAACAGGCCGTCCTCGAACTTGAAGCCCTCGGCCACGATGAACGAGGCGTTGGTGTGCAGCTTGACGTAGTCCTCGTGGTAGAGCTCGTGCTCCAGCACGTAGTTGACGAGGCCGCCGAAGAAGGCGGTGTCGGTGCCGGCCCGGATGGGGACGAAGACGTCGGCGATGGCGGACGTGCGGGTGAAGCGGGGATCGACGTGGATGATCCGGGTGCCACGCTCGTCCCGGCCGACATGGGCCCACTTCCAGCCGCACGGGTGGTTCTCTGCGGGATTGGCGCCGATGACGAGGATGACGTCGCTGTTGCGGAAGTCCCGCCAGTGGTTCGTCATGGCCCCTCGGCCGAAGCTGGCGGCCAAACTGGCCACCGTGGGACCGTGTCAGACCCGGGCTTGCTGCTCCAGGTAGACGGTGCCCAACCCCCGCATCAGCTTGGCGGCCAGGTAGCCCTCTTCATTGGAGATGGTGGCGCCGCCGAGGAAGGCGAAGCCGGTCTGGCGGTTGACCGTGTTGCCGTCGTCGTCCTTGGCGGTGAAGTTGTCGTCGCGGGCGTCCTTGACCCAGCGGGCCATCTTGTCGAGGGCCTCGTCCCAGTCGATGCGCTCCCACTTGTCGCCGCCGGGGCGGCGGTACATGGGGTGCTCAGCGCGGCGCTTGTTGAGCGCCAGCTGTAGGGTGGACGCGCCCTTGGGGCAGAGCGTGCCGCCGTTGATGGGGCTGTCGGGATCGCCCTCGATGTGCACGAGCACCGGCTGGGTGTTCGCCGCCTTGCCGCCGATGGTGTAAGCGATCATCGAGCAGCCGACGGCGCAGTAGGGGCACACGCTGCGCGTCTCGGTGGCGTTCTGGATCTTCAGCTCCCGGGCCTCGGCTGTGGCCGCTTCGGCTTCGGCGTCGAAGCCAAAGGCGGCGAGGCCGGCGGCGCCTCCACCCACCGCGCCCTGGAGGAACTGGCGGCGACTCACCTCTTGCATCGAAGGCCCCCTCTACCCGGCGCCGATGTGGCGACAATGCCGCGACAACCCTGCCGCAATCCTGTGCCAATGATGTCTACAGTCTTGTTAACAATCGCGCTCGGGAAGGGGGCCTGCAACGGGTACGTCGCCGCTCTCCGAAGCTCAGGTCCTGGACGCGCTGGGCGCGGTGCTCGAACCCGAGGTAGGCCGGCCGATCACCGAGCTGGGCATGGTGCGCGGGACCGTGGTGCGGCCGGGCTGCGTCGAGGTGTCGATCGCGATGGCGGTGGCGGGGCATCCGCAGGCGGCGCGGCTGCGGGACGACGTGGCGGCGGCGGTGCGTTCGCTCGGGGCTTCGGACGTGTTCGTCGACCTGACGGCCATGAACGACGCGGACCGGGCACGGTTGCGGGGGCAGTTGCAGGGCTCGGCCGGCGCGCGGCCGGCGGCGGCCGAGGCGTTCGAGCGGTGCCGGATCTTCGCCGTCGCCTCGGGCAAGGGTGGGGTGGGGAAGTCGTCGGTGGCGGTGAACCTGGCCGTCGCGCTGGCCCGGTCGGGGCGGCGGGTCGCGCTGATGGACGCCGACGTGTGGGGTTTCTCGTGCCCGCGGATGCTGGGGGTGCAGCGGGGGCCGATCATCATCGATGGCCTGCTGATCCCGCTGGCGGCCCACGGGGTGCGGCTGATGTCGGTGGGCCTGCTCACCGAGGAGAGCGCACCGGTCATCTGGCGGGGCCCGATGTTGCACAAGATGCTGGAGCAGTTCGTGACCGACGTGTTCTGGGACGACCCCGAGGTGCTCGTCGTCGACCTACCGCCGGGGACGGGCGACGTGTCGCTCAGCCTGAGCCGCCTCCTGCCCGACGCCGAGGTGGTGGTCGTCACCACGCCGCAGGCGGCGGCCCAGCGGGTTGCCCAGCGCGCTGCGTACATGGCCCGGCAGGTGAAGCTGCGGGTCGTCGGCGTCGTCGAGAACATGAGCTGGTTCACCGGCAATGACGGTGAGCGCTACGAGCTGTTCGGCGCAGGCGGGGGCGCGTC
>Ga0209382_10006586_pt1 | contig 14912 bp, 14 predicted proteins | sample SoiMetdeltSBSDD5_FD_187599 | JGI IMG/M metagenome (GOLD analysis project Ga0209382, IMG submission 187599) | Bulk soil microbial communities from a Populus tree surrounding site in Tennessee, USA - Soil MetaG P. deltoides SBSDD5 (SPAdes) (version 2) | ecosystem: Environmental > Terrestrial >... | reverse complement strand
AGCGTTTACGGTTGGCTAGCATCGCGGGAGCAGACCACCGACAACAGGAGAAGCAGTGACGACGCCCACCACAGTGTTGCCAACACTCAAGCTCGCCGACACCGACCCGGCGGATCTCACGGTCGACGCCATCGTGATCGGTGTGCACAGCCAGGAGGGCGAGGGTGCGGACCTGCTGCTCGCATCGGGCGCGGAAAGCATCGCGGCCGCCTTCGACGGCAAGCTGACAGCCACCCTGGCGCTGCTGGGCGCCACCGGGGCCGCGGGTGAGGTGACAAAGGTGGCCACGATGGGCACGATCGCCGCGCCGGTGCTGGTCGCCGTGGGCCTGGGCGCCGAGCCCACGGGCGCCGCTCCCGCCGCGGAGACGCTGCGCCGCTCCGCCGCCGCGGCGATCCGGTCGCTGGCGGGGACGAAGACGGTCGCGCTGGCTCTGCCCCTGTCCGACGACACCGAGGACAGCGGGTCCCACGCGCTGCGGGCCGTGACCGAAGGCGCCGCCCTGGGGGCGTACAGGTTCACCGGGTACAAGGGCAAGCCGCAGCCCAACCGCAAGGACCCGGTCGAGACCGTGTCGGTGCTCGTGCCGGATGCCTGGGAGGAGGCGGCCCAGGGCGAGCTGCGCCGGGCCGGGGTCGTCACCTCGGCCGTGGCCCGCACCCGCGACTGGGTCAACACGCCGGCCAACATGCTGCGCCCGCCCGGTTTCGCCGAGGAGATCTCCGAGGCCGCCTCGAAGGCCGGCCTCGACGTCGAGGTGCTCGACGAGGTGGCGCTCGCCAAGGGCAATTACGGCGGCATCCTCGCCGTGGGCATGGGCAGCGAGGCCAGGCCCCGCCTGGTCCGGCTCACCTACTCGCCTCCCGGCGGCGGCGAAGGCGCTTCGCCGCATGTGGGCTCAACCCCGACGAAGAAGCTGGCTCTGATCGGCAAGGGCATCACCTTCGACACCGGCGGCGTGTCGATCAAGCCGGCGCAGGGCATGTGGGAGATGAAATCCGACATGTCGGGGGCGGCCGCGGTGGCCAGCGTGATGATCGCGCTGAGCGAGCTGAAGCCGCTGGTGCAGGTCTCGGCGTACATCCCGATCGCGGAGAACATGCTCTCCGGCTCGGCGTACCGGCCGGGTGACGTCGTGACCATGCGCAACGGCAAGAAGGTCGAGGTGCTCAACACCGACGCCGAGGGCCGGATGATCCTGGGCGACGCCATCGCGCGGGCGTGCGAGGACAACCCCGACTACCTGATCGAGACCTCCACGCTTACGGGCGGGCAGGTCATCGCGCTCGGGAAGAAGATCGCCGGGGTGATGGGCGCCGAGGAGCTGTGCGCCCGTGCCAAGGCCGCGGGCGAGTCGGTCGGCGAGCCCACCTGGCCGATGCCGCTGCCCGAGGAGATCCGCAAATCGATGGAGTCCGATGTCGCCGACATCCTCCAGGTGAGCGCGGGCATGGAGCGCGCCGGGCACATGCTGCAGGGTGGCGTGTTCCTTCGCGAGTTCGTCACCGAGGGCCTGCCGTGGGTGCACATCGACATCGCCGGGCCGTCGTTCCACTCCGGGGAGCCGACCGGGTACTGGAGCAAGGGCGGCACGGGCGTGCCCGTGCGCACCCTGCTCGCACTCGTCGACGACATCGCGAGCAACGGTTAGGAACACGGTTAGGTTTTCTTCAGGCGAAGCCGTGCTTTTGGCGTCTGCTGGGTTGATCACGAAGTGTTCAACCCAGCCGGCTGCCTTGGAAACTCAGCTTCGCCTGAAGAAACCTAGAGCTCAGCTGAGGAGTCGCCGTTTTTCTTGCGCTCGTTGAAGTCGCGCATCCGCTTCGGGTACCCGACGAGCTGCACGTCGTAGACCGGGATGGACAGGCGCTGGGCGAACTGCCGGACCACCGAGGGGTTGGGCATCCGGCGCCTGGTCCACTCGCCGTCGTGGGCGATGAGGATGACCGTCGTATCGGTGACGGTGGTGCGCGGCTCGATGAACGCCTCGACGCCGCGTCGCGACCGGACGAACTGCTCAAGATGGGCGATATCGCCGGGATCTGGGGCCCTCTCCGCCGATGAACTGCTACGACGACGCCGGAACCAGCCCACGGAGTCTCCTCTCACCCGATAAACATCGCGTAGTGACGCCAAGAGTAGAGCAGAAGTGTCGTTCGGCACCTCCCCGAGCGGGGCGCGAATGGGAGTGACAAGATGACCGTGGCAGCCTTTGAGCGCCGGCGGTCACCTCCGGACGGCGCTGGACCCCTCAGGGAGCGATCGTGAGCGACACCTTCGACGTTGTGATCCTCGGCGGCGGCAGCGGCGGCTATGCCACCGCCCTGCGAGCGGCCCAGCTGGGGCTCTCCGTTGCGCTGATCGAGAAGGACAAGCTTGGAGGCACCTGCCTGCACCGCGGCTGCATCCCCACCAAGGCCCTGCTCCACGCCGGTGAGGTCGCCGACCAGACGCGCGAGGCGTCGCACTTCGGCATCAACGCCGAGCTGACCGGCGTGGACATGAAGGGCGTCAATGCCTATAAGGACGGTGTCGTCGCCGGTCTCTACAAAGGACTCCAGGGCCTGATCAAGGCGGCCAAGGTGACCTATGTGGAGGGTGCGGGCAAGCTCGTCGCCCCCAACACAGTCGACGTCAACGGCCAGCACCTGACCGGGCGCAACATCGTGCTGGCGACGGGGTCTTACTCGAAGACCCTGCCCGGCCTGGAGATCGATGGGGAGCGCGTGTTCGCCAGCGAGGAGGCACTCACCCTCGACCGCGTCCCGGCCAGCGCGATCGTGCTCGGCGGCGGCGTGATCGGGGTCGAGTTCGCCAGCGCGTGGAAGTCGCTTGGCGCCCAGGTCACCATCATCGAGGCGCTGCCGCGCCTGGTGGCGGCTGAGGACCCGGACATCTCCAAGCAGCTTGAGCGGGCCTTTCGCAAACGCGGCATCAACTTCAAGGTGGGCAAGGCGTTCGAGACGTACGAGCGGACCGACTCTGGAGTCAAGGTCACCATCGCCGGTGGCGAGACCGTGGAGGCCGAGCTGCTCCTGGTCGCGGTCGGCCGCGGCCCCGCCACCGCCAACTGCGGCTACGAGGAGCAGGGCGTCAAGATGGAGCGCGGCTACGTCCTGACCGACGAGCGGCTGCGCACCAACCTGTCCAACGTCTACGCCGTCGGCGACATAGTCCCCGGTCTCCAGCTCGCCCACCGCGGTTTCCAGCAGGGCATCTTCGTCGCCGAGGAGATCGCCGGGCTCAACCCGGCACCGATCGTCGAGTCCGGCATCCCCAGAGTCACCTACTGCGACCCCGAGATCGCGTCGGTCGGCATCACCGAGGCGCAAGCGAAGGAGAAGTTCGGTGACGGAAATGTCGAGACGTACAACTACAACCTCGGCGGCAACGGCAAGAGCAGGATCCTTGCCACCCAGGGGTTTGCGAAGCTGGTGCGGCAGAAGGACGGCCCGGTCGTGGGCGTCCACATGATCGGCGCCCGCATGGGTGAGCAGGTCGGCGAGGCCTCGCTGATCGTTAATTGGGAGGCGTTCCCGGCCGAGGTGGCTCAGCTGATCCACGCTCACCCGACGCAGAACGAGGCGTTGGGCGAGGCGCACCTGGCCTTGGCGGGCAAGCCCCTGCACGCGCACAACTGAGCACCTACGCTCGAGATAACTGGACAGTCCACATAAGGAGATTCGGAGCAATGCCGGTATCGGTCACCATGCCGCGGCTGGGCGAGAGCGTCACCGAGGGCACAGTCACCCGATGGCTCAAGCAGGAGGGCGAACGGGTCGAAGTCGACGAGCCGCTGCTCGAGGTGTCCACGGACAAGGTCGACACCGAAATCCCTTCGCCCGCCGCCGGTGTCCTGCAAAAGATCCTCGTCGCCGAGGATGAGACCGCCGAGGTCGGCTCGGAGCTGGCCATCATCGCCGGCGAGAGCGAGGCGGCGCCCGCCGCCGAGGCGCCGCCGGCCCAGGAGGCCGCCGTGAGCGAGGCCCCGCCGGCACAGGAGGCTCAGGCCCCGCCCGCGCCGAGCGAGGCGCCTGCCGAGCAGGAGGCGCCCGCGCCTGAGCAGGAGGCGCCCGCTCCCGCGCAGGAGGCGCCCGCTCCCGCGCAGGAGGCGCCCGCGCCCGAGCAGGAGGCGCCCGCTCCCGCGCAGGAGGCCCAGCCGCCCGCCCCCGCTCCCGCCGCGGAGCAGGGTGGCCAGGCCGCGCCGGTCAAGATGCCGGCGCTGGGCGAGAGCGTCACCGAGGGTACGGTGACCCGCTGGCTCAAGTCCGTCGGCGACCAGGTCGAGGCCGACGAGCCGCTGCTCGAGGTCTCCACCGACAAGGTCGACACCGAGATCCCGTCCCCGGTGGCCGGGACCCTGCTGGAGATCACCGTGCCGGTGGACGAGACCGCCGCGGTCGGGGCGCAGCTGGCGCTGATCGGCGTGGCCGGTGCCGCGCCGGCGCCGCCGCAGCAGGCGCCACCGCCGCCGGTCGAGCAGCAGCCGGCGCCCGAGCAGCCCAGGGCGGAGGTGCGAGAGGAGCCGAAGGCTGAGGTGCGGGAGGAGCCGAAGGCTGAGGTGCGGGAGGAGCCGCAGCAGCCACAGGTGCAGCCGCAGCCGGAACAGCCGAAGGCGGAGGCGCTTCCGCCGGACGGTTACGTGACGCCGCTGGTGCGCAAGCTGGCCCAGCAGCACGGCGTCGAGCTGAGCGCGGTCAAGGGCACCGGGGTCGGCGGGCGCATCCGCAAGCAGGACGTGCTCGAGGCGGCCGAGAAGGCCAAGGCGGCGGAGACCGCCAAGGCGGAACCGGCCAAGGCCGAGCCCGCCAAGGCGCCGGTCGCACCCAGCCCGCTGCGCGGCCACACGGAGAAGCTGCCCCGCCTGCGCATGACGATCGCCAAGCGCATGCTGGAGTCGCTGCAGACCTCGGCGCAGCTGACGACGGTGGTCGAGGTCGACATCACCCGGGTGGCCAAGCTGCGCGATCAGGCGAAGAAGGACTTCCAGGCCACCCACGGGGTGAAGCTTTCGTACCTGCCGTTCTTCGCGCTCGCCACGGTCGAGGCGCTGCGCCAGTTCCCCAACGTCAACGCTTCCATGGACATGGAGGCGGGCACGGTGACCTACCACGACGGAGAGCACCTGGGGATGGCGGTCGATACGGAGAAGGGCCTGATCGTTCCGGTCATCCGCAACGCGGGCGACCTGAACCTGGCGGGCCTGGCCAAGCGGATCGCCGACGTCGCGGAGCGGACGAGGAACAACAAGATCACGCCGGATGAGCTGTCGGGCGGGACCTTCACGATCACCAACACGGGCAGCCGGGGTGCTCTGTTCGACACGCCCATCATCAACCAGCCTCAGGTGGCGATCCTCGGGACGGGTGCGGTGGTCAAGCGCGCGGTCGTGGTCGACGACCCGGGGCTGGGCGAGCTGATCGTGCCGCGCCACATGGTGTACCTGTCCATGACCTACGATCACCGGCTGGTGGACGGGGCCGACGCGGCCCGATTCCTGACCGCGATCAAGGAGCGTCTGGAGGCGGGCAACTTCGAGACGGAGTTGGGTCTCTAGCGGTTTTGTGTGAGGCCGCCGCTGCCCGCGCTGCTGATGCGGGCGGCGGCGGTTTCGTCGGTGGCGACCATGGCATCGACGGCGGTTTCGATGTCGCCGCCCGGTTGGCGTGTGCGCAGGGCGGCGGCGCGCCACATGTCGAGCAGCGCGTCCTGCCTGGACCGCGGGGGTGGGGTCGAGCTCAATCTTCATCGCTGAAGGCCATTCGCTTGTCGTGCCGGTGCAGGAGCTGGTCCAGGCCGCTGCCCTCAGGGGCGATCGTGCCGATGCGTTGCTGCACAAGGTTGGTGACCGACCGCGGCACCGTGCCTGGCGGCCTCGGTGATCAGGGTGGCGAGACGGTGGGGCGAGACACCATCCAATGGATCTTCCAGAGGAAAGGCGACCCACCCCAGGCCGAAGACGCCCCAGATCGCTGGCTCCGGGATCGATAGATCGCAGGGCGACGGGTATGGTTCGCCGGTGCGAATCAGTCGACTCATCTCAACGCTCATCGTGGGCGGGCTCTTGGCGACCGGTCTGGCCGCGTGCGGCGGCGACGAGGAGGAGGCCACGGGGCCGTGTGACGTGAAGGTCGGCGGCAGCGTCAGCCAGAAGCCGACGGTGACCATCCCCGACAACTGTGACCCGCCGACCGATCTGAAAACCCGGGACGTGTCCGAAGGTTCGGGGGCGGCGGCGAAGGCGGGCGACACGGTGGAGGTCAACTACCTGGGAGTGGCGTGGAGCACGAAGACGCAGTTTGACTCGTCGTGGAACCCGGGCCGCAAGCCGTTCGTGGTCAAGCCGCTCGGGCAGGCGCAGGTTATCAAGGGCTGGAATCAGGGCCTGGCGGGTGTGAAGGCGGGCGGGCGCAGGCTGCTGGTGATCCCTCCGAGCCTGGGCTACGGCGATCAGGGCCAGGGCTCGATCAAACCGAACGAGACACTCGTCTTCGTCGTGGACGTCGTTTCGGTCAGATCCTGACAAGATGGAACCATGCGCATAGTGGTGGCCGGCGGGTCGGGGTTTCTGGGCACTCCCCTGCGGCATGAGCTGGCTTCGGCCGGGCATGAGGTGACGCAGCTTGTCCGGCGGCCTGCCGTCAAGCCGGATCAGTTGACCTGGGATCCGGCGGAGCCGGTCACGCTGCCCGCCGACACCGGCGCGGTGATCAACCTGTGCGGGGTGAGCATCGGGCACCGCTGGACCCAAAGTTACCGCGATCTTATCCGCTCGAGCCGGATCGTGCCCAGCTCCACACTGGCCAAGGCCGTTGCCCGCCAACGCATTCCTTTACTCATGAACGCCTCCGCCGTCGGGTTCTACGGCGAGACCGGCGACCGGGTCGTCGACGAGGGATCCGGGCCGGGCGACGACTTCCTGGCGCGCTTGGCGATCGACTGGGAGGGGGCGACCCGCCCGGCCTCCGAGGCCGGTGCGCGAGTGGTGAGGATGCGTACGGGCATGCCGCTGGACAAGGAAGGCGGCTTCCTCAAGCCGCAACTCCTGCCGTTCCGCCTGGGCATCGCGGGCAAGCTGGGCTCCGGCAGGCAGTGGATCCCCTGGATCTCGCTGCGCGACTGGCTGCGGGCGGCGATGTTCGTGCTGGCGGAGCCGCGCATCGAGGGGCCGGTCAATCTTGTCGGGCCGGATCCGGTGACGAACGCCGAGTTCACCAAGGCCCTGGCGCGGGCGCTGCACCGGCCGGCGCTGATGCCCGTGCCCAAGCTGGGCGTTCGGATTCTTTTCGGTGAGTACGCCGAGGAGGGCTACCGAAGTCTGAGGGCGATGCCAAAGGTGTTGCAGGACAATGGATTCAAATACGAATACGCGACCTTCGCAAGCGCCTTAGCCGAGGCCCTGCGCGACGGCTAGCGACGCGATGAGGCGGGTCGCGGCCTCGACCGAGCCTGCCGCCTCCACCATGAACAGTCGCCTGGGCACGCCCGCGGCCGCGACCGGGTGGATGCTCGTGAGCCGGTCGATGTGGGCGGTCCAATCCTTCGCCGCGCGCCTGGACAGCCACGCCGCCAGCATGTCGCGCCGCACGGGCGGGGCCAGGAGCACCCGCGAGTGATCCGCGTCGGCGATACCCGAAAGCGCAGCCCACCGCGCGACCATCGCTGCGATCTCGGCGTCGGTCTTCTCCACGCCCAATTGCAGCGGCAGCCCGGCGCCGGCGGCGGTTTCGACGGTCGCCATCGAGGTGGCGGCCACGCGCACGGTCACCGGTCCGTCCAGGCTCGGGGTGATCGGCACCGGGCCGCGGCCGCTCAAGCAGTCCAGCAGCGTGTCGAGCCAGCCGGGAAAACCCGTCTCGTAGCGCGCCATCCCCCCGCCCAAAACCTCGTTCTCCACCCACGGCCCGCCCCGCGCCACGCCGAGCTGGAAACGGTTGCCGTGCATGGAGTGCAGCATCGCCACCTCCTCGGCGAGCGCGACCGGGGTTGCGGGCGGAGAACACGCACGCCGCCGTGCCGACGGTGATTCTGGACGTGGCTCGCAGCACGTCGGCAGCGAACAGCGTCGCCGAGGGGATCCGGCCGTACTCCACGAAGTGGTGCTCGGCAAACCACACGCCGCCGAGGCCGTGCTGCTCGGCGGCGAGGGCGTGCGTCAGGGCGGCGTCAAGCCCGAACGCACCGGTAAGGAAGATGTCCACCGACACGTCCGCTAGCAGTCGCGCAGCTCCGGCGACTGGTTGCGGATCTGTGCTACCGGCGAGATGAACTCGCGATAGTTGTCGCTGTCGACTTCGGCGAACGGGAACGCCGCCACCCGGTGGCAGTTCTGGAAAGCGAGCTTGCGGCCGAAGTGCCGTTCGAGCGCTCCCCGGATCGCGTCGCTTGCCAACGCGCGCAACAACTCTCCGCGCTCCTTCTCAGACGGTGGCGGCGTGGCGTGCTCGCCCGCTTCGACCGCCTCACTGATCACTTTCCACGCGTACGGCAGTGACTGCCGCACGCAGTCGACAAACTCGGCGTCGTCGACGTGTCCGGCCTCGGCCCGTTCTAACAGGGCGGCAGGGACCTCAAGAGACATGTTGATTATCCTTTCTCGACTATCAATTCAAGAGCCGCTATATTGGCTGGCTCCAATTCGGTGAGCGGGCGGACCCGGCCGCGCTCGGCGGCCTTCACGAAAGGCGACCGCCCGACCCACGTGAGCAGGTCATCCCCGACGTGCTCGCGCAGGAACTCCACATCGGACTCGTCGTCGATCTTGTTGCCCACCACGTGCACCGTCACGCCGAAGTCGCGGGCATAGCCCACGTACTGCCGGTACACCCCGACGCTGCGCAGCGTGGGCTCACACACGAGAAAAGTGGCATCGAAACGCGTGAACAACCCGGAGGCGAAGCTGTCGGCGCCGGCCGTCATGTCGACGATCACGTACTCCCCATGCCCGTCCACCATGTGGTTGAGCAGCAACTCCACCGCACCGACCTTGGAGTGGTAGCACGCGACGCCGAGATCCTCGCTCGCGAAGGGACCGGTCACGGCGAGCCGCACGCCACCCACCTCGCGCACCAGCTCCCGGTAGATGGGGTTGTCCTCCTCGACCGCCAGCAACCTTGACCCGCGTCCGGGCGGGGTCGTCTTGACCATGGCCGCCACGGAACTTATCCGCGGGTTGACTCCCCGGAGGTACCCCTTGATGAGCTCTAAATGATCTCCGAGTGCCGGCAGCAGGACCGCCTCGTCGTCGCGGGCGCCGAGGGCGGCGGCCAGATGCTGGTTGATGTCCGCGTCTATGGCGAGCAGCGGCTCCCTCGCAAGCAGCCGCGCCATCAGGGCGGCGAGCGTGGTCTTGCCGCTGCCGCCCTTGCCCACAAATGCCATCTTCATAACTGCTATTGGTAGTCATTTTCAATAAGTGTTGTCAACCACGCCACGCCGCTCGGAAGCCCCGACAGACCAGAATGGACGCTGCCGCACCGGCTGAGGCGTCAAGACGTTGCCGACACGCTTCCAGGTGGCGCGCTCGGCGGCCGCGCAGAGCCATCGACTAAGCTCCTGCGAGTGTCGAGATCGCGCCGCACGGACCTCCTGGTGGGAGCGGTGTCCCTGCTGCTGGCCCTCTGGGTGACGAGCGGCCTGTGGGTGAATCCGGCGCGCACGGCCAGCCTTGTCAACTCTGGCGATCAGGCGTTGTTCGAGTGGTTGCTCAGTTACGGGGCCTACGCCCTCACCCACCTCCTGGACCCGCTCTACACCGATCTGCTCAACGCGCCCGACGGCGTGAACCTCGCGGTCAATACCTCGGTGACCGTGTATGCGATCCTCTTCGCGCCGCTGACCACGACGCTCGGGGCGCCGCTGAGCTTCCTCGTCATCCTCACGCTCAACCTCGCCGGCAGCGCCTTCGCCTGGTATTGGCTGTTCGTTCGGCACCTGGACGCCAGCCCGCTCGGGGCGGCGGTCGGCGGCGTGTTCGCCGGGTTCGCGCCCGCCATGATCTCCCACGCCAACGCCCACCTCAACTGGACCGCCCAGTGGATCTTCCCGTTGATCATCGCGCGGGTGATCGTCCTCTACCGGGGTGGAAGGCCGGTGCGCAACGGGATCGCGCTGGGACTGCTTGCCGCCGTGGGCTTTTCACTCGCCGCCGAGGCGCTGTTCTTCAGCGCCCTGGCGCTGGGCGTCTTCAGCCTCGCCTGGCTGCTCCTCAAGCGCCCGCCCGTGATGAATATCCTGCTGGGATTGGGCGCCGCCTCGATCACGGCGGCGGTCCTGCTCGCCTACCCGCTCTACCTGCACTTCGCCGGACCGCAGCGCTATCACGGCACGGGCTTCGACCAAAAGGTGCACAACGAGGACCTGGCCGCCTATGCGGTGTGGCCTGAGCGTTCGCTGGCCGGGTGGCTGGGGATCAACACCCACCTCGCACCTAACCCCACCGAGGAGAATTCGTTCTTCGGGGTACCCCTGATGCTGCTTCTGCTTCTGTCTTTCGTGCTCCTTTGGAAGCGCGCCGAGGTCAAGGCGCTGGCGGCGACGGCGCTCGTGTTCGTGGTGCTCTCCCTCGGGCCCGAGCTGAAGTTCATGGGCCGGCTGACCGGGGTGAAGATGCCGGAGGGGCTGCTGGGCAGCCTGCCGGTCTTCAACGCGGCGCTGCCGTCGCGGCTGGCCCTGGTGATCAGCCCGATCATCGGGCTGATGCTCGCGTGGTTCGCCTCGGCGTCCAAACCGGGGCCGCGCTGGGCGTGGACCGCCGGTTTTGTCGCCGCGCTGCTGCCGCTGGTGCCGCTGCCGATCCTCGCGCGTGACCGGGAACCCGTGCCGCACTTCATCTCCGCCGGCATATGGAAGTCTTACGTGGGCGATCGGGAGGTGATCGTCCCGGTGCCGCTCCCCAACGACCTGGTGCCCGACGGGCAACGCTGGCAGGCGCACGCGCTCGCCGAGGGCGGCCCGGTCTTCCGCCTGCCGTCCGGATTCTTCCTCGGCCCCGGCGGCCCCGACGGCACAGGCCGCATCGGCCCGGTCCCCCGCCCCACCGCCTCGCTGCTTGAGAGCGTCGCGAAAACCGGTGAGGTGCCGTCGATCGGCGAGCAGCAACGCGCCGACGCCCGCGATGACCTGCGTTACTGGAACGCCCGCATCGTCGTCCTCGCCGACACCGTCTCCGGCGCGCACTGGGATCCGCATCAGAAGCCCCTGCTGGAGGCCACCACGCAGCTGCTCGGCCCGCCCGAACGCATCGACGACGTGTGGGTGTGGCGGGTCAGCCCCTAAAGCCCCGTCCACGTGAGGTGGCGCACAGCGAAGGAGCGCTTCAGCGTGGCGGCGTAGGCTTTTTGTCGTGACCACCACGCTGCCGCTGACCGTCGTCCGAGCCGGGACTGTCGACTATCTGACCGCCTGGGACGAACAGCGCCGCATCCATGAGGGCGTCGTCGCCGGCACCCGGCCTGACACCGTCCTGCTGCTGGACCACCCCAGCGTCTACACGGCGGGCAAGCTGACCGAGCCGTGGGAACGGCCCTTCGACGGCACACCCGTCGTCGACGTCGACCGCGGCGGCAAAATCACCTGGCACGGGCCGGGACAGCTTGTTGGGTACCCCATAATCAAACTCCCGGTCATCAGGGGAGGCCTGGCCGATGTGGTGGCGCACGTGCGCCGCCTCGAAGCACTTCTCATCACCGTGTGCGCGGAGCTGGGGCTGGCCACCGAGCGGGTCAAGGGGCGCTCCGGGGTGTGGGTGCGCGCCGACGGGCGTGGGCCGGACAGAAAGGTTGCGGCCATTGGGATCCGGGTCGCCCGCGGGGTGAGCCTGCACGGTTTCGCACTCAACTGCAACCCCGATCTGGCCGCCTTCGACCGCATCGTGCCCTGCGGCATCAAGGACGCCTCGGTGACTTCGCTGACCGCGGAGCTGGGGCGGGAGGTCACAATCGAGGATGCCCTGCCGCTTGTGGAGCGGGAGCTGCCCTCGCTGCTATCCCCCGCCCCGGCCGAGTAGAGCAACGCGCCGCGAAGACGGCCGCTAAGGCGCGAGCCGGTGCAGGTCACGTGGGAAGGCCGTCACCTCACGCACGTTGACCGCCCCGGTGAGCCGCGCGGCAAACCGCTCAAGCCCAATGGCAAAACCACCATGTGGCGGGTACCCGTACCGGAACGATTCCACATAGGACCGTACCGGCTCGAGCGGTTCCCCCCGCTGCTCAAGCGCCGCAACGTAATCCTCATAACGGTGCAGCCGCTGCCCGCCCGTGACCAACTCCATGCCCCGGAAGAGCAGGTCAAAACCGTTGCTGTAACCGGGTTTTGAAGGATCCGGATGGGTGTAGAAGGGCCTCTTCACCATGGGGTACCCGGTGACGTAAACGAATTCTGACCCGTATTCCCGCACGGCCCAAGCGCCCATCGCTCGTTCGTCGGCCGGGGCGAGGTCGGGTTCACCAGGGTCGGCCCCGGCGATCTCCAGCGCGTCGGCGAAGTGGACCGCCGGGATCTCCCGAGGGACCTCGATGTCACTGACCGCGCCCACCATCTCGGCGACGACGTCGCGCAGCACCCGCATCACGTCACGATGGTCCTCGATGAACCCCATCTCGGCGTCGAGGGAGGTGTATTCGGCGAGGTGCCGGGTGGTGTCGTGGGGTTCGGCGCGGAAGACCGGTCCGACCTCGTAGACCCGCTCGAAGACGCCGACCATGAGCTGCTTGTAGAACTGGGGCGACTGGGCCAGGAATGCCTTCCGCCCGAAGTAGTCCAGGGCGAAGACCGTGGCGCCCGCTTCGGTCGCCGACTCGACGATCTTCGGAGTGTGGATCTCGGTGAAGTCTCGCCGCTGCAGCGCACGCCGGAACGATTGCGTCAGAGTGCTTGCCAGCCGCAGGCCCTCGCGCCGCGACGGGTGCCGCAGCGACAGCGGCGCGTGGTCGAGCTGGGTCGGCAGCGCCGGGCTCAGGCTGGGCCGGAACACCTCGAACGGCAACGACTCCACCGGTCCGGACAGCAGGCGAATCTCCGGCTCGACGATCTCGACGCCGCCGGGCGCGACCTCGTTGGCCAGGACGCGGCCGGTGACCCTCACGACGGTCTCCTCCGACGGGAGCTCGGTGCCGGGCGGCATGACCACCTGGGCCTGGCCCATCCGGTCCCGCAGGATCAGGAAGGAGACGGATTTGAGCTCGCGGCGGCGGTGTACCCAGCCGGCGACGCTCACCTGCTCGCCCACATGCTTGGGCAGCTCGGAGGAAAGGACGCGTTGCATTTTTGGAACCTCCTCTGTCTCGCAACGCCATCCCCAATGGGGTGTGGGCGAGTTGGGAAGCTCGCGGTGCCACCACACCTTCACCCGTTCACAGACGCAACGGGCCTCTCCAGCCGCTCGCCAGGGTCGCTGTCACGGGCGTCACACCGCGACTCGCCTGCTCGAAGGGCTGTTGTGGGCATCATAGCCGTCTTGGAAAGCTGTTTTCGACCCGCTGGACGTAGGCTGACCCTTATGACCGTGGTTACCGGGCAACATGGCCACGCCGCCTCGCCTCGCGAAGAGCGAGCAGCTCCTCTAGGCGGCGTGTGGCCCGAGGGCCGTCGCCTGCTGCGCATCGAGGCGCGAAACGCCGAGACTCCCATCGAGCGCAAGCCCGATTGGATCAAGGTGCGGGCCAAGATGGGCCCGGAATACACGGCGCTGCATGGCCTGGTGCGGCGCGAGGGCTTGCACACGGTGTGCCAGGAGGCGGGCTGCCCCAACATCTACGAGTGTTGGGAGGACAGAGAAGCCACGTTTCTCATCGGCGGCGATCAGTGCACGCGCCGCTGCGACTTCTGCCAGATCGACACCGGTAAGCCGGCCGAGTTCGACGCCGATGAACCGCGGCGCGTCGCAGAGTCGGTCAAGACTATGGGCCTGCGCTACGCCACCGTGACCGGCGTCGCCCGCGACGACCTGCCCGACGGCGGCGCATGGCTCTACGCCGAGACGGTGCGGCAGATACACAACCTGCTGCCCGGCTGCGGTGTCGAGCTGCTCATCCCCGACTTCAACGCCGAGCCGACGCAGCTGGCCGAGGTGTTCGGCTCCCGCCCCGAGGTGCTGGCGCACAACGTCGAGACGGTGCCGCGCATCTTCAAGCGCATCCGCCCGGCGTTCCGCTACGAGCGCTCGCTCGATGTGATCACGCAGGCCCGTGCCGCCGGCCTGGTCACCAAGTCCAACCTGATCCTGGGGTTGGGCGAGGAGCGCGCCGAGGTATCGCAGGCGCTCAAGGACCTCCACGAGGCGGGCTGCGAGCTGGTCACGATCACGCAGTACTTGCGGCCCAGCCCGCGCCACCACCCGGTGGAGCGCTGGGTCAAGCCGGAGGAGTTCGTGGAGCTGAAGCAGGAGGCCGAGGAGCTTGGCTTTGCCGGGGTGATGTCCGGACCGCTGGTCCGCTCCTCCTACCGCGCGGGTCGCCTCTACCAGCAGGCACTCGAGGCGCGCACGGTCACAGCCGCCTAGCCGAGGCCAGGGCGACCGGCGCCCACTACTATTCATATTTATGGCAAAGTCCCAGGAAGAGAAGGTCTCCTTCGTCACGCGGCTCAAGCAGATCGGCATGGTGTTCAAGTTCACCGCCAAGCAGGACAAGTGGTTCGCGCCACTGGCGGCGGGGGCGCTCATCATCCCGCTCGCGCTGACCGTGCCGGCCTTCATACTCTGGGGCTGGCTCGCTATCCCGTTCGGCATCATGATCGCGCTGCTCGCCCTGTTGATCGTGCTGAACCTGCGTTCCAACGCGGCGATGATGAACGCGATGGAGGGCCAGCCGGGCGCCGGTGCGCACATTGTGAGCCAGATGCGCGGCGACTGGCGGGTCAACATCGAGCGGCCGCTGTCGGCGACGACCCAGATGGACGTGGTGCACCTTGTG
>Ga0209382_10006584_pt1 | contig 14913 bp, 12 predicted proteins | sample SoiMetdeltSBSDD5_FD_187599 | JGI IMG/M metagenome (GOLD analysis project Ga0209382, IMG submission 187599) | Bulk soil microbial communities from a Populus tree surrounding site in Tennessee, USA - Soil MetaG P. deltoides SBSDD5 (SPAdes) (version 2) | ecosystem: Environmental > Terrestrial >... | reverse complement strand
ACGCGATCACGATCAAGGACGACGAGAGTGATCCGGATGAGGAGCGGTTTGTGACGCTCGGAATGGGAATCAAAGGGCGTGTTCTCATCTCCGCGCGGAAGGCCGACCGGTACGAGCGCGAGCAATTACGAGGCAGAACGATGAAGAAGCAATACGATTTCAGCAAAGGCAAACGGGGGCGTGTGGTGGCCGAGCCACCCGTGGATCCTGGGAAGGTGCGAATCACGATCCGATTGGATGAGGATCTAGTGGACTACTTTGGAGCGATCGCCGACCGTTCGGGCGGTAAAGCTGGCTACCAGACGCTGATCAATTCGGCGTTGCGCGAATACGTCGATGGCAAGACGCCGAAATGGGAAGAGACACTGCGGCGGATTATTCGCGAAGAGATGGCGCGCGCTTGAGGGATGAGGAGGGGCGGCTAGCCGCCCCTCCTCCGAACTACAGCAATCTACATCGAGTAGAAGAACTCCTCGTGAACCACCTTGCCGTTGGCGACTTTGTAGACGGCGATCTCTTCCATCGTGAATCGCTTGGCTTCCGGCTTGAACGTAATGTCCAATTTGAACTTCACGGCGAAGTGCGAGCCGGCAACGAGCGGCCCTTCGACGTTGACAGAGTGGACGTCGTGATTGGCCACCCACCATTCGCCCTTCGCCTTCACGGCGGCGATGCCTTTCGATTCGCGCGACATTCCTGGCGGGGCGCCGGCTTCGATGCTGACGATGTCGGGCGAGTAGAGGGCTTCGCTCGCCTCGTCAAACTTGCCCTTGGAGCAGAGTTTCACGAGCGTATCCGCAACTTGCTGCGTAGTCATGTCAATAGCTGTAGGCATATGAATCTCCTATTTAAAAACTGCCGGAATTATTTGTGAAAACGCCCTGCTTCTAGGACGCTTGTTTTGCCGTCCGCGTCTGCATGTACTCTTTGTACTCGCGCTCCATCTGCGCGTATTTCCGGGTGAGATGAGGGACGATTCCCACCATTCGCTCGATGAGCATCAACTGGGCGCGGCAATGCATCTCGTGCTCTTTCGCGCTCATCAGAGCTTCCAGTCGCGTTTTCTTCGGCCCGCCGCCGGGCTCTTGGACCTCTTCGGCGAGAGTCTCGTTGGAAAGGCCTTCGAGGAATTTGGCGAACTTTTCACCCTCGTTGCGCAGCAAATCGAGAATTTCAGCTTTAGATCGTTTCTTGTTTTCCTGCGCCTCCAGCTCAGCGAACGCCGCCATGAAGTCGTATCCGTCCATGTTGGTTAACTTTTTCGCGCCATGAATGTCCTGCCAAAGCGGAGTCATCATGGCGATGTGTACCAAGGTTCGTGCCACAGTTCGGGTACCCTCTGCCGGGGTAAACCCATATTGCGATTCGGGTATGTCTTCGGCAACTTGAATTGTGTTCTTCCGCACAGTGCGGAAGCTCTCAGCAAGCTGCCTGGCTCCGTAAATATTCATGAGGAGGCGATGCGGAACGCCGTCGATACGTTACCGCAAAAAAGGTTTCAAAGTGGAAAACGCGGAGATTTTTTACCGTAACATGCGCGTTCGCCATGCGTTCCCGATGCGGGAGAACGGTATCGGCGCCGCGTTAATGAAACAGGCTGCGGATGGCTTCAAATTCAGTTGTGAAGCGTTCTTGGATCTTTTCTGCTTTGGCTTCAAGGCGCAACTCCTCGAAGATGTCCATGGGAACGCCGTCGGGTTGGCGCATCCACGGCTGGATGGGAATGGCGAGGCGGTCACTGATGCGGCCCGCGGCGAGCACGATTTTGGAAAGCGGCGCGGGGTCCTGCTGGGCGGAGATGGGCAGGTCAGTGCGGACAGCGGCCTGGATTTGTTTGGGAAGATTCCATTCGCGCAGGATGCCGGCGGACAGTTGAGTGTGAGCGAAGCCCCAGTATGTGAGCTCACATTCTTCGAGGGAGCGAGTGCCATCGGAGTAGCCGACGCGAACCTGTTCAAACTCCGCCTGAATGGCAATGGCAGAGAGCATCAGGCCGAGGTGATGAAGCAATCCCGCGGCGAAACCGCCTTCGGGGTAATCGACATCCAAGTGTTGAGCGAGTTGATCGGCCATCAAGGCTTCGGACACGCATCGCAAGTTGAACTGGCGGTGCGACCACTGCGGATGAGCGTTCAGCTTGACGTAGAGCTGGCCCAGCGAAATGGACATGGCGGTGTTGCGGATCCGCGAAAGGCCAAGCAGCGAGACGGCATGCCGCACCGAGTTCACGGTGCCACGAAGACCATAGAGCGCGGAGTTCACCAGGCGCAGCATATTGCCCGCAAGCACAGTGTCTTTCTCAATCCAGCCGGCGATTTCGCTGAAGCTCACATCATCACTGGCGAGTGAAGCCATGAGTTTGTTGAGGACGGGCGAGAAGGGAGGAAGTTTCCCCAATTGGCTCAAGGCCCTATTGTGTACTCCTTGGGGCCGTCTGCCGCCGGGGTCGATTCGCTCTTGTATGGATAGACTCATTGGGCGTTCCACCGATATCACTCATCGGCGGGACGGGGCGGTCCAAGAGGGAAAACGGGCGCTAGCCGCGCGGCATGCGCCACCCAGGCGGGAGAAGGTGCATGCGATGCGGTTCGGTAACTCCGACGTTGCCATAATGGATTCAGTGGATAACGCGCAGCCGGCCATTCAAATTCGCGAACTGCGCAAGGTGTACGGCGACAAGGCGGCGGTGGACGGTTTGAACCTGGAAGTGCCGCGCGGCTGCTTTTTTGGTTTTCTGGGGCCAAATGGCGCGGGCAAGACGACGACCATCAAGATGCTGATGGGCCTGACGCCCCCGACTTCGGGCGAGATCACGATGCTTGGCATTCCGCTGTCGGAAGCGGCGCCGGAGCAGATGAACACGATCCGCGCGAGCACGGGGCTGGTGCCGGACGAGTCGCTGCTGTTCGATCACCTCACCGGCTTCGAGTTCATCGAGTTCGTGGGAAGGATGTACAAGCTGCCGCGGGCCCAGGCACGCGATCGGGCGCGCGAATTACTGGCGCTGTTTGAGCTGGACAGCCAGCCGCGCAAGCTAATCGCCGAGTATTCCAAGGGCATGCGCAAACGGTGCGCGATGGCGGCGTCGCTGATTCATCGTCCACAACTATTCCTAATGGACGAACCGTTCGAGGGCGTGGACGCCGTGGGAGCGCGGCTGATGAAGGACATACTGCTCGACCAGGTGCGGCAGGGGGCGACGATCTTCCTGACCTCGCACGTGCTCGAGGTAGTGGAGCGGTTGTGCGAACGCGTGGCGATCATCGCCGAAGGGCGCGTCGTGATGGAGACCGACATGGCGGATTTGCGTACCTCGTCGCAATCTCTCGAGGACACATTCGTGCGGGTGGTCGGAGCGGACCGGCAGCCCGAGACGCTGGACTGGTTGAGTTGACGGCATGCTCTCGCAAACACGCGCCATTCTGTGGGCCCAATTCCGCACACTGCTCAACTTTTATTCACGGGGGAATACTGCCGGCCTATGGATCACGCTGATCGCATCGGCGGTTTGGTACGGCATGGTGGCGATGGGAGCCGTTACTTTGGCCGTGTTGTTTGCCGATGCATCCAAGGTGGAGCTGATCCGGCGCGTGCTGCCACAGGGATTGCTGGCAGCGTGCCTCTATTGGCAGTTGGTTCCGATGATGCTTGCCTCGGCGGGCGCGACGCTCGATTTAAAGAGGCTGGCCGTGTATCCGATCAGCCGTTCGCAGTTGTTCGGGTTGGAGGTGCTGCTGCGGTTCACCACGGGGATGGAGATGGTGATTCTGTTGATCGGGGCCTCAGTGGGCTTGCTGCGGAACCCGGTGATTCCGTTTTGGGCGGCGCTCGCTTTTCTTCCCTTCGTGGCGATGAACCTGTTCCTAGCGGCGGGGTTGCGAGATCTGTTATCGCGCATGATGGCGGGGAAGCGGACGCGCGAGGCGGGCGTGCTGCTGATCGTGCTGCTGGCGGCGCTGCCGCAGTTGCTCATACTGAAAGGCGCTCCGGCGCGGTTTGCCGGGCTGCTGGACTATCTGGCGCTGCCGGTATGGCCCTGGGCAGCGGCGGGGAAGTTAGCCGGAGGGCGGTTCGACTGGATTGCGCTGGCGTTGGCAGTTGCCTGGGTAGGCTTGGCGTATTGGTTCGGCAGGACGCAGTTCGAGAGGGGATTCCGCGTGGATCCGGCGGCGGGCCGCGCGCTGCTCGCACCCGTGTCCCAGGCCGGCGAGCCTTGGATGGAGCGTTTGTACCGGTTGCCCGGCGTGTTGTTACCCGATCCATTGGGCGTGCTGGTGGAAAAGGAGCTGCGCTTCCTAAGCCGCGCACCGCGCTTCCGGCTGGTGTTTTTGATGGGATTCACGTTTGGGCTGCTGGTGTGGCTGCCCATGGCGTTACGGCACGGCCAAAGCAGCGACTCAGTATTCGCTACGAACTACCTTACCTTCGTGAGCGTGTACGCACTGATGCTGCTGGGCGAGGTAAGTTTCTGGAACACATTCGGATTCGACCGCGCCGCGGCGCAGTTGTACTATGTGACGCCGGTACCGATCGGATTGGTGCTGGTGGGCAAGAATATCGCGTCGGCGATTTTCGTATTCTTGGAGATCACGGCCGTCACCGTGGTGTGTGCGCTGTTCCGCATGCCGATCACTCCGGGAAAGCTGATCGAGTCGTATCTGGTAGCGCTGATCCTGGCGATGTTCCTGATCGCGGTAGGGAACCTGGCATCGATTCACTATCCGCGGCCGGTGGATCCAGTGAAATCGTGGCGGCGCTCGTCGGCGGGAAAGATGCAGGCGATGCTGATGTTCGCCTACCCAGTGTTAGGATTCCCAATTCTGCTTGCGTATCTGGCGCGTTATGCCTTTGACAGTGACGCTGCGTTCTACGGAATGCTCGGATTCGCGGCAATGTTGGGAGTGACGGTGTATTTGATCGCGCTGGAGTCCACGGCGCGGACGGCGGAGTTGCGCAAGGATGCCATTGTGACGGCGCTCAGTCAGGGCGAGGGGGTCGGCGGCTGACGGCGACTACTAGCGTTTGATCCAAATGGGGCTCGACCAGGCAATCTGGTCGTCGTGCTGCTGCACTCGGACGTAGTAGTAGCTTTCGCCGCTGAGCGGGGCGCTGTCCTGGAAGCTCAACTCGGCTTCGGGCGTGTTGGGGTGCGAGGTCATGAGGAACTGATTGCTGCGCACGATGTCGATCTGGCGGATGGGCTTGGTGCCAATCACCTTCACCTTCAGTTGGAACGGACCCTTGGCTTCGAGGATGGATCCCTGCATGTGATCGACGCCGCCAGTGACGAGACGGTAGTCGAGGATGATGTTGTCGGTGGAGCCGTAGCTCTGGCGGCGGCGCATGGCGTTGAGCAGGCCGTCGCGCGTGAACTCTTCGGCGAGCGTGCAGGCGTAGGAGATGTGCGTGGAGAGGTGATCGGAGGCGGCCTGGATGCCGAGTTTGTACCCCTTGGCCCATGCGTTCCAGACGTAGCCCGCGGGACGGAAGCCGCCTGGCGCCGAACTGGGCTGATCAGTGTTGGCCGCCTTGGGAGCGCCGAGGTATTCGGCCGAGACGCGGTCGCCCTGGTAGATTTCGACAAGCGGCTCGACGTCGGGATCGTTATCGCGCCAATCGGTGCCCATGCTGGTGGCGGACGTGTGCGAGATGGCTATCCCGTTGTACTTCTTGAGGTACTCATAGAGGGGCTTTGCGCCGGTGAGTCCCTTCTGCTCGCTTTGCGGAATGGGGAGCGTGGGCATGCCGCGTTTGGCGAAGACGATGTTGCGGTGGCCGTTGGGATAGCCGACGCTGCGTTCGTAGCCGTAGAGGGGCACGAACGTGCCTGGGACAGTGAAGACGTCGACCATCTGTTGAAGGAGGAAGTTGATGTAAGGCTGGTCGGGCCCGGCGGCGCCATTGTGCTCGCTGACCATGAGGAAGTCGAGCTCGGCGGCGTCGATCGAGTAGCGGTAAGCATCCAACAACGAACCGTCGTTGTTGCCGTCCATGGAGAACTCGGTATGGCGGTGGGTGTCGCCGCGGTAGATTTTCAACTGGCGATTACCGACGGTCATGACGTGGCTGTGGATGCGATTAAGGTCGGCGCGCTCGTTGGGGTGAATGGGGAACCACTTGATCTCGGCCTCCGGAAGCGGACGGAGGACCGGAGGCAGACCGGCGCTGTTGGTGGGGATGCGGGCGAGGTTCACTTCGCCACGCTGATAGAGAAATTCTTCGAAGTCGCGGCGGTCGTAGGGATAGGCGATGTAGAGGCCGTCCGGTCTGGCGGCGATACCCGTGCGCATATCCTGGCGGCCATAACTTTCGGGCAATTGAACGGGCTGCGTCCAACCAGGGCCTTCGGGGCGGGTCACATAGATTTGCCAATTGGCGCGGTGGAGAGGCGTGTCGGAGGGCATATCGGGCTGGCGCATCATGCGGTGCCGGAAGGTGAGCCACACGCGTCCATTGGTGTCGGCGGCGAGCGAGGGAAGATCGTTGTAGCCGCGTAATGATTCGGGCATCGACTCTTCAAACCGGGCCGCGGGTTCCTGCAGGCCGGCGTTGGTGAGAACGGCGGTCTTTACGATGCGCCAGGAATAGAGAGGGGTGCCTTCAATCTTAGGAAGAAAGCCGGTGTCTTTACCCCACTCAAAGCCTGACTCGTTCCAGGCAATCCATAGGCGGTCTTGCGCGTCACAGGCGATTGAGGGATAGGCTTCAAACTTGCCAGTGGCGGCGATCGGCGTGGTGTTACCCCAGGACCCTTTCTCCCAACGGCGAACGACGACGTCGTAGTTGCCCTTGTCATAGGTGTCCCAGGCGGCGTAGACGCGGCCGTTTTTGTCGGCGGCGAGAACGGGGGCCCAATCGTTGGCGGGGCTAGTGGAAACCGTTTCGGCGGGTTGCCAGCTCTTGAACCAGCGGCGGGCAATGATGTCGGACTTTCCATTCCGGAATCCTTGCCAGGCGGCCCAGACGCCGCCCTCGGAGTCGGTAGTGAGGTTGACGTAGATGTCGGGCTGCGGCGAGTCGCTTAAGCGTTCGATGTTGCTCCAGGAACGGCCGTCCGAACGCCGTGCGTAGACGTCGAAGTTGCCATTGACCTGAGCGGACCAGACAACCCAGACGCCGCCCTGGCCATCGCGAGCGGCTTTGACGACGAACACGTCGGTGTGATCGCCGGAAACCTTTTCGATCGCGCCCCAGTTGGAACCGCTCTGGCGGCGCGCCATGACGGCATTCTTGCCGTTCGAGTATTCGACCCAGGCGGTCCACAAGCTGCCATCCCCGGCCGCGGCAACGGTGGCGAAGTCGGAGTCCAACGCGAGGTTAGAAACCGCTTCCATGGAAGCGATGCGTTCGATTACGACCTGGCCGGCGAGTTCGCGCTTTCTGTCACCGTATTCCAGGGTGAAGGGGCGCGACTCGATGGTTCCGTCCGTGGTTTCGATCTTGAGCGTGGTAGCGGCGCTTCCGCGCACTTGAATAATGACGCCGGGCTGGCGAATGTAGTTGAGCTGGGGTTCGTTAAAAGGCTTCTCCCAGGCGCGTTTGACGAAGTTGGGGGCTTTCCAGGTGGAGAGCCTCCAGCCTGTATTCGAGACGGAGCCGCCGGGCCGCGGATGCCAATCGCGCACGGAGAGAATTTCGCCGCCGGAGACGCCGAGCTTGCCATCCCAGGAGCGCGCGGCCCGATCGAGCAGACCGAACTCGACGCGAATCTGAGCGACATCGGAGGCCAGATAGGAAGGCTTGGCGGAGGCGCCTTGCGAAAGCACAACGTCCGGCTTCAACACCAACCACAGCGCGGCGCCCGCACCTACGGCGGCAAGTCCCGTGATCCACAACGATGCTTTCATTGAAGCGCCTCCTTCCACTCCATCACCGCTCCGTAGGCGCGCAGCATTTTGGTGAGCGCGGCGGTGTCGATATCCTGCACCGCGACATTCTGGTCGATTGCCATGCGGGCGGCAATCCCCGCGGCCTGACCTAAGATCATATACACCGGCTCCATGCGTAGCGTGGAGTACGTCACGTGCGAAGAGGAAACGCAGACCGGCACGAGCAGATTGGCGGCTTCCTTCTTCTTCGGCAGCAGCACACGGTAAGGAATCTGATAGGGCTTCACGGCGACCTCCATATTGCCCTCGTTCTGCACCGTGCCGTCGGGCTGCACATAGCGCTGGACGTTGTGCGAATCGGAATTATAGCTGCCCATACCGATTGCATCGGGTTTCGTGAGGTCGGTTTGAATATCCTTCTGCGTCATGACCCAATCGCCGACCAGGCGGCGGGCTTCGCGCACATAGAGCTGGTGAGGCCAGTGGTGAGTGTCGATAAATTCGTCGGCACAGAGGCCCCAGCGCTTGAGCTCCTTTTGAATTTCGGCGGGGATGCGTGGTTCGGTTTGCAGGAAGTGGAAGAATCCGGCGGTGTAGTCGATATGCGCCTGCCAGATTTGCGCGCGCTGTTCGTAGGTGGCTTCGGGGTAGGTCCAACTGGCGCCGATGTAATCGGTTGAGAATGGGCCGCGATTGTTGATGTCCGTCTTCGAATCCTTCTCGAGGCGCGATACGATCATGATCTCGTTCATCTGGGGCAGGCGGTTGTTGACCTTTTGAAACGCTTCGACCCACCGCAGCCATAGCTCGTAACGCAAGGGATCGTAGTTGCCCGGTTTGGGGATGGCGACCTGGTTCGAGGGGTCATCGGAAAGGCACATGCGAAAGTTGTAGGCCTGCACTTTTTTGTCGGCAGCACCAATCTCACCGCGCGGTGTGGCTTGGATCTCGGGGAGCAACTGTTTTTTAGCATCGAAGGCGCTGACGGGGAAATCGAACTGATGGCCGCGGTCCTTGGGACGGACACCGGCGAGGGATTCCCCGAATTGCGCCGTGCCTTCGCGGCCGACGGTGTAACTGATCCTGGCGTGTTTGAAAAGGTCGCCCTCGTAGGTGGCATCCATGAAAATCCGGGCGGCGAAGCCGATGCCGTTCTCGGTGTAGAATTCCCGAATCTGGCGGCCGCGCTTCTTCACGGCGTCGTCCTGGCGCAAGCGGTGGCCGTAGTAAACCTTCACACCCGCCTCGTCGACCCATTGCTTCAGGACCTTCTCGGCGATGTGCGGCTCAAAATACCAGACGATGTCTTTTCCATATTCGCGGCCGACGCGCTGATAGAACTCAAGCGACATGCCGCCGATGGTTTCCTTCTTGCCATGGTCGGTGCGGCCAAGACCACCGGTGGTCATGCCACCGAGATGGCGTCCCGGTTCGACGAGAGCAACCTTGAGATTTTGTTTCGCGGCAGCGATGGCGGCTACGACACCGCCTGAGGTCGCGCCGTAGACAACGACATCATAGGTTTCAACGGCGTGGACGGAGACGGCGAGGAGAAAGAGAGCGGCGAACCTCACTTACGCGTGTCCTCTTTCCAGGCGTGGATGGCGCTCTGCAAGCCATCGACGATTTCGGGGTGCTTGTGGCGCAGGTTTTGCTTTTCGCCGGGGTCGGCTTCGAGGTCGGAGAGCCAGACGGCATCGTCGCCTTTGAGCTCGCCGCGCGTTTCGGGAGTGCGGCCGTATTCGTTTCCTCGGAGAACAAGCTTCCAACGGTCCTTGCGGGCGGCCGACTGCTGGCCGTTCTCCCAGAAGAGGGGCTTGCCGCTGTGCGGCGAGCGTGCGCCTTGGGCGGCGACTGGAAGGATGTCACGGCCATCCATGACATAGCCTGCTTCGGGAGGAACGCCGGCTGCCTGCCAGATGGTGGGCGCGATGTCCATGGTCATCGCCAGCTCGTTATTCACCTGGCCCGGCTTGATGCGCGCCGGCCAACTCATGATGCCCGGCACATGCATGCCGCCATCGAACAGGCTGAACTTGAAACCGCGGTACACGCCGTTGTCGCCAGCGGTGGCGGGCTGTTGATTGATGCCGGCGCGGGGCTCGGTTGTCGCTCCGTTGTCGGCAACGAAGAAGATGAGCGTGTTGTCGAGTAGTCCGTGACGTTCGAGCGCTTTGCGAATGGCGCCGACGCCGTCGTCCATCGCGGCGAGCATGGCAGCGTAGGTTCGGCGCTCGGGCGGAAGGTTGGGGAAGCGCACTTTGTACTTGTCCGGCGCGTGCATGGGATAGTGCACGGCGTTGTAGGTGACGCAGAGGAGGAATGGCTCTGCCTTATGTTTGTCGATGAAGCCGACGCTTTCCTGCGTGATGCGTTCGGTGAGGTATTGGCCATCTTCCCAGATCTCTTCGCGGTTGCGGAACAGCGAGTGAAAATTGACGGTGCGGTTTTGCGCGCTTGCTTCACCCCAGTAGTAGATGTGCGAATAGAAGTCGACGCAACCGGGAAGGAAGCCATAGAAATAGTCGTAGCCGCGGGCGTTGGGAACGGTTTCGGGCGTGTTGCCCAGGTGCCATTTGCCGATGAGGCCGGTGGCGTAGCCGGCGGTTTTCAGGCGGCTGGGAAGAGTGTGCTGCTTGAGCCCGAGCGGCAGACCGTTGGTGATGACGCCCGCCCGGACAGGATAGCGGCCGGTTTGCAGCGCCGCGCGCGAGGGAGCGCAGACGGGCGCGCAGGAATACCAGTTCGTGAAGCGGATTCCCGAGTTTGCGAGGTGATCGATGTGCGGCGTCTTGACGTCCTTTGCGCCATAACAGCCGAGGTCGTGCGAGCCCTGATCGTCGGACATGATGACGACGAAGTTGGGTTTGCGAGTCTGTCCTTGCAGGAGCGCCCCCGAGGCGCCGGCAGCGGCGATCCAGTCCCTTCGATTCATCATGGGGCTCACTCTATCATGCGCGTTGCAATTCGTTGGTTGGCGCGTAAGAATGTCTCAAGCTCATGTTGACACGCCGTCATTTTTTCGCCTCCACAATTGCCGCCGCGGCACACGCGCAAACGAACGCGCGGCCTAATGTGCTTGTGATTCTCACCGACGACCAGGGCTATGGCGATATCGCGGCGCACGGTAATCCGGTGCTGAAGACACCGAACATGGACAAGTTGCACGGCGAAAGCGTGAGGTTTATCGACTTCCACAGCGCTCCGATGTGTACGCCGACGCGTGGACAACTGATGAGTGGGGTCGACGCGCTGCGCAATAAGGCTTGTTCAGTGACCGCCGGGCGCGCCGTGCTGCGGCGCGATCTGCCGACGATGGCAGACGTGTTTGCGGCCAATGGATATAAGACGGGCATCTTCGGCAAGTGGCACTTAGGCGACAGCTATCCCTATCGTCCGATGGATCGTGGATTTCAGACGGCGAAGTATCACCTCGGATTCGGCATGTCGTCGGCGCCCGAGTTTGACAACGATTACGTCAACGGCCGCTATCACGACAACGGTGAGGTGAAGCGCTTCGAGGGATACTGCACGGACTTCTGGTTTAGCGAAGCGATGTCATGGATGAAGCAGAGGGGCGCAAGCAAGGAGCCGTTTTTCTGCTACCTGCCGACAAATGCACCGCACGGGCCAGCCTGGGTGTCACCGAAGTATTCCGACCGTTACAACCGCGACGGGTTGCCTGCCGGCTTTTTCGGCATGATCGCCAACGTGGACGAGAACCTTGGCAAGCTGGACCAGTTTCTTGCGCAGTCGGGACTGCGCGAGAACACGATTGTCGTCTTCATGACCGATAACGGCGGCACGGCGGGAGTGAACGTGTTCAACGCAGGCATGCGCGCCCGCAAGACGCAACTCTACGATGGCGGGCACCGCGTGCCATGCTTTGTGCGCTGGCCGAAGGGCAATCTGCGCCCGGCGGGCGATGTCGAGTATCCGGCGCAGATGCAGGATCTCCTGCCCACGATGATCGACCTTTGCTCGCTTAAGCCGCCCACGCGCTCACGCTTTGATGGGGCGACGCTCGCGCCGTTGCTGCGCGGTAAGGCGGAAATGCCCGGCCGGATGATGGTCGTTCAATATGGCCAGGTGCCGAAGAAGTGGGAGTCGAATGTCATCTGGAACCAGTGGCGGCTGGTGAATGGTACGGAGTTGTACGATTTCCGCGCCAATGTCGCCGAGGACCGCGACCTCGCCGCGGCGAATCCGGATGTGGTTGCGCGGATGCGTGCGCACTACGAGAAGTGGTGGGCAGCCGTGGAGCCAGGCGTGCGCGAACCGGAGCCTGTTGCGGCCATCGGTTCGAAGCAGGAGCCGATGACATTGCTGTGCTCGTCGGACTGGTGGGAAATCTACGCCGACAATCCGGGGCACGTGTCGAATGCAGCCGGGGGGGCCAAGGGCGCGCCGTGGTACGTGGCTGTAGCCGAGACGGGCGAATATCAGATCGAGATTTCGCGATGGGCCTTCAACCTGGGGCTGCCGTTGACGGCAACGCGCGAGGCGCAGAAGTTGACCTACGGTTCGCTGCCGGTGGGCAAAGGCATGCCGATTGCGGGAGCCAAGCTCAAAGCAGGCGCGGGTGCCGAGGTGTCGGCGAAGTCGGCGCCTGGCGATCGCAGCGTGACATTCCGAGTCAAGCTCGACAAAGCAGCGCGGATTCCGCTGCATGCGTGGTTCACGGGAGCGAACGGCGAGGATGTCTGCGGGGCGTTCTATGCGCGGATCAAGAAGGTGTGAGGGGCTGGGCGTGAGATCATGTGGGTAGTGAGGTCCTGCCGATGACCATAACACTCAAGCCCGAACAAGAGCGAATCATTCAGGAGCATATCGATCGCGGGCGCTACGAAACTCCGGCCGAGGTACTTGATGACGCGCTGGCCGCGTTGCAGACTGTCGAGTCAAAGCGTAAGTTGGCAATACCGCGTAAGAACTTAGCGCAATTCCTGATGGAGTCCCCGCTTGCCGGGGCTGGATTAGCCATCGAACGGTACGACGATTTGGGTCGCACCATCGAACTATGAGCGGGTTTCTGCTCGACACGAATGTGATATCGGAGTTTAGCCGAAAGGGTGGACCGGACTTGCGCGTGAAGCGGTGGCTGGAGGCCGCCGAATCCGAATCGCTGTTTACGAGCATTGTGACCTTCGGGGAGATCAGGTTCGGAATTGAACTTCTTCAGCCCGGCAAGCGGCGGACACAATTGGAACGGTGGCTTGAAAGCGACCTTCCGGAATGGTTCGAGGGTCGAATTCTTCCGATCGACCAATCAACTCTGGACCAATGGGCGCGGTTTCGAGCGCAAGCTTACCGGAAAGGTAACCCGTTGCCAGTCGTCGATGCGCTGTTGGCTGCAACAGCACATCAGCATGATATGGCGCTGGTCACACGCGACACGGGCGGGTTTCCTGACCTGGGTCTGACGCTCGTGAATCCCTGGCAGGATTGACGAGCGGCGCTTACCCCTTCTTCAACGTCTGCCGGTAGGCCTCGCGTGCTTCCTTCATGATGGGGCCGTAGACGAGTTTGTCGAAGGGTGGGCAGCCGGCGGGGAACTGGCCGAGGGGATGGTTCTTGGTGCGCATGAGGAAGGTGCAATAAGTGAGCGTCTTGCACACGCGCAGTTCGTCGAGCTCGCCCTTGGTCATGACGTCCTGAGGGAAATCGGGGTACGAGAGGACGTTGCGGCCGAGGCCGAAGAAGCGGATATTGCCGTCGGCGACGTTGGCAGCGCCCGCATTGATGGAATACTTCTGCAGCCAGCTATAGCCGGTTCCGACCATGGGCAGGTCGGGGAAGGTGCGCTGGAGGTCGGCGGCAATGCGGAAGTGGCGGTCGACACCGAGGAGCGGGTGTTCGGGTGGCTCGTAGTTGCCTTCGTCGGGTTTTTCGAACGGACGGCCGATGTGGGGGTTGTAATATGGGCAGCCGAGGGAGACGTTCAATAGCTGCAGGCCCCAGCTCTTCATGAGCGCAATCACCTGCTTCGGTTCGGTCATGTCGTCTTCAAGCGGGTTGTCCGGATTGACTCCGTAGCCATAGGGGTAGGGGGTATCAAAGGGAAGCGGCACCCCAAGCTTGGTGGCGGGATCGGTAACGTAGGGAACGCCATCGAACACGCTCATACGCGAGCAGTAGACAACTTTGTCGCCGAACTCGGCACGCCAGCGGTCAAAGATTTCCTTGATGACGCGCGTGCGGTTTTCGAGCGAGCCGCCGTAGCGGCCGCGGCGGGTTTTCGCGCCGAGAAGTTCACTGAGCAGGTAGCCGTGAGTGACCTTCAGGTCGAAGGCGCGGAAGCCGGCCGAGTAGGCAAGCTTGGCCGCTTCGAGGAAGGCATCGGGCAGGCGGTCTAGCTCATCGTCGGTGATGGCGGGGTAGTCGTCCGGCATGTTGAACTTCCGGGCGAGGAGCGGGTTGCTGTACGCGATGATGCGTTTGGGGACCGAGTAACGTCCGGAGTGCGTGAGCTGGATGGGTACGAGCACATCGTCATCGCGGCCATGCTCTTCCCGGTGCGAGCGAAGCGTGAGTTCGAGAATGCTGGCATAGTCTGCGACGTTGTCCTTGTGGATCCATAGCTGGCGCGTATTGGCGCGGCCCTCTGGAACGACGGCGGTGGCTTCAAACCAGATGAGTTTGGCGCCCCCACGGCCGAAGCGTTCGTAACGGCGAAGGGTGAGTTCATCGGGACTGCCGTTGAGGTCGCCATCGCAGCCTTCCATGGGGTGGATGGCCATGGAGTTGCCGACACGCACGGAGCCGACCTGTACGGCGCGGCCGAGGCTCTCTTGAATTTTGGGAACGTCTTCTTCCAGGCGGACGTGGCGCGCGCCGAGGGTTTCAGCGCTCTGCCGGAGCTCGGCGAGCGCTCGGTATGTGAAGTGCTTCATCTTTCTTTCCGCGCTTCGGCAGGAGCCCAATGGCGATGGCTCCAATAAATGCCGTAGCGAACACGGCCATGATGGCCTGAGGATAGGCTCCCACGGCCTCCTTGAGCCGCGCAATCAGATTGGGAAACCAAAACTGGGAAATGGTGTCGGTGGGGAGGATAGCGGACATGGCGCGTGGCAGGCTCTTGAGG
>Ga0209382_10006583_pt1 | contig 14915 bp, 8 predicted proteins | sample SoiMetdeltSBSDD5_FD_187599 | JGI IMG/M metagenome (GOLD analysis project Ga0209382, IMG submission 187599) | Bulk soil microbial communities from a Populus tree surrounding site in Tennessee, USA - Soil MetaG P. deltoides SBSDD5 (SPAdes) (version 2) | ecosystem: Environmental > Terrestrial >... | reverse complement strand
CAGCCGACGTAGAAGACAGCGTTGGCAGTGGCGCCGAGCACACTGGCGACCAGGACCGGCAATGCGTTCGTGCCGGCCTGCAGGAACAGGTATCCGACATAGTCCAGCATCACGAAGCGGACCAGGAGGGCGCGGCCGGGCAGCTCCGTCGCCTGGCGCCGCTGCGGTCTCGGCAAGAGCCGGCGGAACACGAGCACGTTGACCGCTACCAGGGTGGCGACGACCGGCAGGTTCCAGGAGGCGAAAATGCCCAGCGTCGGCAAGGCTGTCGCCAGCGACACCAGGAGCGCGATCTTGGCGATGCCAAACGCCGCGTTCTCCACAGGTACCCACACCGCGCCGCGCAGGGCGGTCAGCACGCTGTCCTGGAGCGTGAACATTCCCCACGCCGCGATCGACAGCACGAATGCCACCGCGAGCAATGGGCTCGCCGTCACCACGGCGACGCTGGGGGACAGGGCCGGAGCGATGAGCAGGAACCCGGTTCCAAGGACGAGGGCCACGCCGCAGCTGGCGCCGTACGCGCTCGCGACGAGCCGGCCGCCGTGCTGCCCCGCCGTGGGTAGGAATCTGGCGAGCGTGCCGTTGAGGTTGAGCTGAGAGAGGTTGCTCAGCAAGGTCATCGTGGACACGATCGCGGCGCCGATGCCCAGTTCCCGGGGCGCGTAGAGGCGAGCGGCGAGGACCCAGTATCCGATGCCGAGCACCGAGGTGACGGCGGTATTGAGCGTCAGCGCGTAAACATTCGTCTGCAGCGGGTCGCGCAATTGCGCTCGCAGTCGAGCGGCGACCGGCTGGCCGGGGGCGGCGGCCCCGGCCGTGTCCGGCGGGCGCGACACGGTCGTCATCGGCGCGCCAGCGAGTGCCTGGTCCGGCGGTACGCGCGCCAGCACCGCGTACGCACGCGCTCGCCGCGCCACGCCAGCGGCCATCCGCGACCGGCGAGCAGCGACTCGACGCCACCGACGCCGGTGTCCCGCTCTATGAGCACCCGAGCGAGCGCGAAGATGTCGTCGCCGGGGTGGCTGAGCGCGTTCTTGACCGCGCACGCGCTGGTGTACCCCGCATCGTGGACCGCCTGGCGGACTCGAACGCTGTGGTAGCCGAACGGGTACGCGAAGGACGCGACCGACTGCTGCAGCCGGTCCTCGAGCACCAGCTTGCTCGCGGTCGTCTCGAAAGCCAGCCGGGCCGGCCCCACACAGTCCAGTGGGGCGTGGGTGTGGCTATGTGAGCCGATCTCGACGCCAGCGGCGGACAGCTCGGTGAGCTGGTCCCAGTCGAGCGGTCGGCCTGCCCCGGGCGGCTGCCGCGCGCCGAGCCGACCTGTGATCACATAAGCGGTCCCGGCCAGGCCGTACCGGCGCAACACCCCAAGCGCGGTGGTGGCGAGATCGGCCAACCCGTCGTCGAACGTGACGAGCACCGGTCGCGGTGGCATCGGCGCGGCGCGGCGCAGCAGCTCGGCGTACCGGCTGACCGTCATCGACGTGCGTCCCTGTTGCGCGAGTAACGCCATCTGCTCGTCGAAGTCCCCCGGCGAGACCGACCAGCGGGATGTTCCGTCGATGCGTTCGTCGCTGACGCTGTGGTAGCAGAGCACGGGAATCGGGCTCAACTGCCGGCTCCTTCCTCGGCTGCCACAGCGGTCCGACGCTCGCGCCTCGCCGCCGCCCATGCCGCCCGGGCGTAGTACGCCGGCCCGAGCGCCATGCCGCAGAGCTCGAGCGCCACCAGGGACACCGGATATCCACGCTGGCGGCCGGCGTTCTTCGCCGAGTGCGGGTTCAGCGCGTGGACGATACCGCGGGGCAGCCGCCGCAACAGGTCACGCCGGTGGACCCGGTCGGACCACAGTGACTTGGCTGTCACGGCACTGAGTCCCATGCCGTAGTGGTACATCGTGCGACGCAACGCCGGCAGGTCCCGCTTGTGCGCGTGCCACACGATCGCGGCCGGCTCGTACACCAGCGTGTGGCCGGCGAGAACCAGCCGTAGCAGGACGTCGATGTCCTCGCCGGCGCGGACCGCGGTTGGCGAGCCGAGTAGGGGGTCGAACCCGCCGAGCCGGCGCAGGATCTCCGTGCGGAACGCCATGTTCGCCCCCGAGCCGTAGGTTCCGGGCAGGTACGGGTAGAGCGAGCCGGCCGCGACCGGTACCCGGGTGACCTGCCCGGCGTCCAGCACGTCGTAGCCGGCGGCGTCGAACCGGCGGCGTGCGCTCCCCTTGCCGAAGCCACCGTACTGTTCCACCCACACCTGGGCGGGTGTCTCCAGCTCGCTGGGCAGGATGCAGCCGGTCACCGCGGCCACGCTTTCGTCGGTGAAGCCGTCGACGAGTGCCCACAGCCAGCGCCGGTCGACCAGCACGTCGTCATCCGCGAACGCGACGATCTCGCCTCGGGCCTCGGCGAGGCCTCGGTTGCGCGCGTGGGTGACCCCTTGGCGCGGCTCCGCGGTGTACCGCACGGAAAACCGGCGTTCGTCCCGCTCCGCCCGCTCGGCGACCAACGCGGCGGTGTCCGTCCGGGTCGGCACGTTGTCCACGACGACGACCTCGTAGCGTGGGTAGTCCAGGGCACCGAGCCCGTCGAGCGTGCGTCGCAGCAGGGATTGCCGACCGCTGGTCGGCACGACCACGGTGACGAACGGCGCTTGGTCACGATGGCGCGCTCGGTACGTGGCCGCGGCGCCGTCACGCCGCAGGTGTTCTTCGATTGCTGGCGCCAACTCCCGTTCGATCAACGCGCCATGCGCTCGCGCCGGCAGACCACCGGGCGGCAGATCGGCGCGCAGCACGCCGAGGGGCTGACCGTGCAAGCGGACCAGAATCAAGGCGCTGCCGTACCGGCCGCCACCGGTCCGTCCGGTGTCGGAGACCGCCGGAACGTCGTCCGCCAGATCGACGGTGAGAATCCGTACCGGCTCTGGTCGCCCGCCGCCCCCCAACGCCGCATCGCCCACGCCAGTGCGTGTCGTACGCCGGCCGAACGTCAACACGTAGCTGCTGGCGGCGAGCGCGAGGCCTGCGACGATCGCACCGGCCCGGAGCAACCCAACCGGCTTGCCGGTAACGCTTGCCCGCAGCTCACGCCATAGCGCGGCGGGAAGCGTCCGCCGCGTGTACTCACGTTCGGCGGACAGCGCGGCTTCGCGGCCCGCGAGCCGGGCGACGACGGCCTTCGACCGGCCCTCCGATACGCAGCGCCGCCGGAAGTACCGCCAGGTGGCGCGGCCCGCGGTAACCACGTGGCGTACGACGGCCTGCGGGTCGTAGAGGATCGCGCAGTCCGGGTGCTGATGCCGTAGCCGTATGCACAGCTCGGTCTCCTCGCACCCGACCGGGACGGTCCCGACGCGGCCGAGCGCCGGGTTGAATCCGCCGGTCCGGATCAGCGCGTCGCGCCGGAAGGACATGTTGCAGCCGATGACGTTTCGCACCGGCGAGACGTGCGTCGGCTGCCCCGTGAAGTTGCAGCCTACGACCCAGTCGAATTCGGGCGGGAACCAACGCGGTCGCGACCCTTCCCACGCCGGCACGGCCCGGCCACCGACCGCGAGCACGTCCGGGTCGCGGTAGTGCCGCAGCAGCCGGCAGAGCCAGTCGGGCTCGGCCTCGGCGTCATCGTCCAAGAACACCACCACGTCGTTACTGGCGAGCTCCACGCCGGTGTTACGGGCGCCGGACAGGCCGCGCGGGCCGGTGCTGGCGACAACCGTCACGCCGACGAATGCCGCCCGCGCGCGATCGCGCAGCGCCTCCTCGTGGTCGACGACGAGGATCAGTTCGTCGGTCACGCGCTGTTGCGTCAGTACCGAGTCGACCGCCCGGACGATCTGCGGCCAGCGCACATCGGTGTAGGCACAGATGACGACCGAAGCCGACGGTTCGTGCGTGCGGTCAGGCTCGTGCGAGGACGCGCTCGACGTTGCCGCGCAGCCAGCGGGGGTTGTCACCATGACCCTCCGAGTCGATGAACAACGAGACGTGCCGAAGCCAGTACAGGAGGACGGCCGGCCGATCCGGGATGCCGCGCAGCCACCCGGTGACCCGGCCGGCGGGTACGCCGACCGTGTCGGCGAGCCCCCGGTGCACCGCGTCGATGACCAGGTCGCCGAGCTCGGCACCGGTCGTCAGTCGCCGGGCGAACAGGTGCATGTGGAGCAGGTCGTGCAGCGGCAACTGGCAAGCGCCAGCCTGGTCCCAGTCCACGACGCCGGTCACCGCGGTCCCGGCGGCGAGCAGATTGCCGGGCCAGAAGTCGCCGTGGATCCAACAGGTACTGGTGGTGCGACCGGTCAGCGCGCCCAGTAGCTCGGCGCGGATACGGTCCAACGCGTCGGCGTACCGGTCTCGGTTGGCCAGACCGGCCAACCCGCGTTCGAGGCGGCTCGAGGGCCGTTCGACCCACGTGCGCACCGTGGCGTCGTCCAGGGCCTGGCGTTGGCTGGTACGGGTGTGAAACTCGTCGATGAGGCAGACCGCCGCGTCGAGCACTGCCCGTTCGTGGGGATGGCGCAGCATCGGCGCCGTCACCGGCATGCCTGGCAGGGCCTCTTCCACCCAGTACCCGTACCCGTCGGCCTCGGCGTACGCCAGTGTTCGCGGTACCAGGCGCAGCCAGCCGTCCAGCCGGCGGTCGGCGTGCAACGTGGCGAGCAGGTCGGCCTGCCGGCGGAGGTTCTCCACTCCCTCCACAGTGGACGGCACCTTGACGAGGACCCGCCGTGCGGTGCTGGCGCAGGCGACCACAGCCATGACCACCGACGTGTCGCTGACCGCCACCGATTCGGTCCGCCAAGCGCCTGACGAGGTGCCCGGCACGGCGGCGGCTACGAGCCGAGGCGCCATGTGGGACAGCCAGGCCCGCCGGAGTCGGTGCCGCCAGGCACGGCGGCGTAGGCGGCCCATCGATGCACGCCAAGGGCGGGGGCGGGTAGCGTTCACCGCCCGGCCCTCCTCCGGTAGTACTCCCACAGGTGACTGAGCACATCGCGTAGCACCTCATCCGGCGGCCGGTTGGCGTCTACGCGCACCAGCCGCGGAATCCGGGTGGCCAGCCTGACATAGTGGCGGCGCTCGGCCTCGAGGTGCGCTGGGTCGTACTCGCCGCTGCGGGCGTACATGACCTCGCCGGGCGCGTCCAGCAGCACAGCCATCCGCGGCGCCGGGCACGTCCGGCTGAGCACCCAGAAGTACAAGCGCTTGAGCCACCGCAGTGATCCACGCGGGGGGAGCCGGGCGTCATAGACGTAGCGGTCGAACACCACCGCCCGGCCCACGGCGCGGTGGCGAAGCGAGCCGATGTACCGCCACCACGCCAGGAACGGCCGGTGCGCGACCCGCAAGGCCGCTCGAACCGGCCCGTCCGGCACATCCCTGCTCGGCCACAGTCCCATGTAGACACGGCGTACCGGAAAGTAGAACCGCGACTCCAGCCCGGCGGCGAGGGTGGACTTGCCGGCGCCGTCCGGGCCGAGCACTGCGACGCTCGGACCGCGCCGGCTCCAGGCCTGCAGTGGGCGTTCCACCAGCCGGAGCGCGGCGGCGCGCAGGTAGGCCGATGCCACGATCGCCGGCTCCGCGCGCCACCAGGCGCGCCGGATGCCCTGGCTCGCCGCGACGAGCGCCGGCACTCGTCCGGCCCGCGCATGTGCCAGCAGCGCCGCGGCGTCGATCCGTAGCGGCATGGTACGGACCAGCGGGCTGTCGAGTGACGCGAGCGGCGCCAACGTCTCCAGGCGCCGCACGTGACGCTCGGCGAACCCGCCCTTGTCCAGGAGGCAATGCAGGAGCAGCGCCCAGAACTCATCGTCGGTGCCGAGCACCCATACGCCGTCCTCGCGGTGGCGTCGGGCGAGGCAGGCCGCGGCCGCCGCCGTGCGGATTTCGCAGTGCCGTCCGAACGTCAGCTCGGTGACGAGGTCGAACTCCACCCACGACCCGGTTGACTGGTCGAACCCGAGGTAGAACGCATGGGTGCCGCGACCGTACGCAGCCAGGCGCAGGAGCCGATGCCGGTCCATCACCGCAATGGCGGCAGCTTGGTCGGCGGTGTCGACGAGCATGTCGATGTCGCCGCCGCCGGCGGTGGGCCGCAGGAGACAGCAGCGCACGCCGGCCTCGTCGAGCGCGGCCAGCAGCCGCCTGGTCAGCGGGCGGGCGTCGATCTGGAGCCCGTTCATGGCGTCGCCTGCGGTGCCTCGCGCAGGCACTGGTCGACGGCGGGGGTCCACCATTGCGGCGGCACCGGCGGTAGCCCGGGCGGTACAGGTAGGTAGCGGACCTCGTACGGCGCCAGCCGCACCGACAACCCACGGACCCGGGTCGCCACCGCATGGTCGGCGGTGTTGACCATGAGCATTGCCTCCGGCCCGGCCAGCACGCCGAGGTCGGCGAGCGGCCACCAGACCAGGTCGCCGTCCGCGGGACCGGCGAGCAGATCCTGTAGCCGGGCCACCGCCTCGGCCAAGGCCAGCGGGCGGCCACCGGCCTTGTTGTGCGTCGAGGTCCACAGCGCCGGCGCGGATGGCTCATGAGGGTTGTCCGATGCGAGCTCGGGCTGCCAGACAAGGGCGACCGAAGCACCTTCCCGGACCATGTGCAGCAGCGCGGCAACCGAGCTGGCGACCAGCCGGCGCTGCCCGTCGTCGGTGGCCTGGCCGACGTGGAACTCGGCCCACCACACCGGTAGCGAGGTCCGCTGGCGCAGCCACCGGGTCAGTGCACCGAACACCGCGCTGGCCACTGTGGTCGACGAGACGACGGCCGCGTCGCGTGTGATCGAACCCCCGTCGACCGCGACGAAGTCCGCACCGATTTTGTTCTTCAGCCAGTAGTCGAGCACGTCGATGCTGCGTTGGTCCACGGTCCCGCACTCGCCGGACAGCGTCGACGGTCGGCCGCCGGCATCCCGATCGGCCCACGTGTCCAGCACCACGTACGGCCCGCCGACGGCCACACCGGGCACCGCCTTCTCGAGCGCGGCGTACACGGCGTTGTACAGCTCGGTGTATGCCTCGTAGCTCCAGCGGTTCTGGGCGTTGTCCCAGAAGCCTTTCATCTCGTTCCAGACCAGGAAGTGCCGAACGTCGGGGTAGCGCCGGGCTACCGCTACGGCGAGCGCGGCGAAGTCGGCGTAGTGCTCGGGAGTGGGCGCCGCATGAAGCCGGCTCCAGTCGGTCTGCCCGGCCCGGCCGCCCTTCATCCAGTCCGGCGCACAGCACAGCGTGAGGACCGGAGTGCCGCCGGTGTCTCGTATCAGCTTCATGCGGCGGTCCAGGGAGGACCAGTCGAACACGCCCGGGCTGGGCTCCGGATTCAGCGTTCCCCAACCGAAGATGTGCTGGTTCTGATACGTCGCCGTCGCCGCGAGTACGTTCCTCGCTGATACGCGCGCGCCCTCGTTACCCCAATCGTCGATCGAATATTGCGCATGGGTGACGCCGATCGACAACCGCTGCGGACCGGGCCGATTCCGATGCACCCCAGTCCAGTCGTACCCACCCGCGTTGAACTCTACCGAGGGACGCACGGCCCGCGGCCCGGCGTGCTCGATCACGGTGCTGAACACCGCGACGAGCAAGGCCACAGCCAGTACCACCGGCACCGCCCGGCGGAGGACATCTGTAGGTGTGCGGCGCATGCGCTAGCCCCGTTCCTGTCGCAGCCGCAGGAGACGGCTGGCGGCGTCGCGCACCCGGTTCGCCATCGGGCCGATCGGGAACCGTTCGATCCGGAAGCCGGCGTAGTGCTGTTCGATCGCACCGAATCGGCTCTTGAACAGCGCCAGGTCCGAACCCGGCGCGGAGTCACCCATGTGGTATGCGGTGCAGCCGGCCTCGGCCGCGTCCTCGATCGCGACGCGGTGCAGCAGGTAGTTGGCATAACACGGCCCGGCGAGCTCGGCGTCCATAGCCCCGCGCCAGTACGCGGCGGTGTGCGCCGCGTACAGCACCACGATCGCCGCCACGGGTCTGTCGTCGCGGGACGCGGCGTACACCCGACACCTGGGGCCGAGCATGGTGGCCACCATGGGCAGCTTCCGCGCTGGCTCACGGCGTGCGGCCAGCCGCTGGGCGATCGACAGCGGGATGCCGTCCCGCCGCGCCCAGCGAGCGATCGACTTCGCGTACAGGTCATGGAACGCCGGTACGAGGCGGCCCGTGTCGTCGCACTCCACCACGACCCCCGCGCGCTCCGCCCGGCGGACCCGAGTGCGGGTGTCAGCGCGGAACCGCCGCCACACGCTGTCGAACCCGCCGTCCAGCGGCACAGTCTGCGCCATGCGCGGCTCTCGCGGTACCCATGCCGGCATACCTGCCGCCCAGGTCGCGGCGGTGGCTGGATCCGGACGCAGCACCACGCGCAGCGCTCGCCGGCACAGCAGCGCGGTAACGGCCAGGCGGACGTCGTCCGCGCTTATCGTCCCGCCGTCGGCCAGCAGCCCGCCGACTCCCCAGCCCGGCGGCAGCCCGGCCACAGTGTCCAGCGCCGGCCCCACCACATGGCCCACCGCGCGACCGCCGCGGCGGCGGCGTACGAGCGGCAGGATCAACCGCCGCCCGTCGGGCGTCTGGCAAAGCTGCGACGAGTCCTCGTGCCCGTCTACCGCGCTCACGCACTGCAGCCAGGCCGGGGTCTGGGTGGGCAGCGCGCCGGGCGCCGTCGCCAGGACCTCCTCCCACACCTGTTCCGGTACCGGGCCTTCGGGCGAGACGGATCGCGCGCGAGGTGCCTGGCTCGAGCGCGGCTCGAGCGCGGCCGTCACGGGGATCCCAGCGGCAGGTCCGCGTGCCAGTAGGACTGGGTCACGTCATTGCTCGCGATGACCACCAGACCTGTTCCGCTGGTGACCACCTGCTTGGTGGAGCTGGCGTTGTTCAGGTTCGCCGAGCCGCTGTCCCGCATGACGGGTGTGCCGCGTCCGAGCGGGAACGACAGGGAATCGATCGGCGAACTCTTCATGAAGATGGTGCCCGGCGTTCCCGAGAACGGGCAGCCGGTGTCCGGCGCGGTGGCGAACACGTACACCGTCCGATGCTCGGCGTCGAGGACCACGATTGGTCGCGTGTGGCAGTCGCTGACCCTCCCTACGGGGGCACTGGTCCAATCCCCGGTCACGGGGTCGCGAGCAAGGAGCAGGATCTGGGGCGCAGACGTGGTACCGCCGGCGTCGTCGAGGCTGGTTTTGATGGCCGCGAACACGTGACCGGTCGGGTCGGCTTGTAGCGACTTGAGGTTGACATGGTCGTCGGCACTACGCGGACCCTGCACGGCGGTACGGCTGACCTGCCAGGTGGTGCCGGTCGCGCCGTCGCTGTGGATGGCGAAGTACATCGCGGACGCCGCCTGGTTGCTCCACATCACACCGATCTGGCCATCGAAGGACACGATGGCGCTGATGTCGTCGCTGTCGAGCCCAGTGGCGCCGGTGGCCGGGAGCACGAACGGGGTGCCCCAGGTCGTGTCGGACGTGGTCGTCTTGTTCACGTACACCTTGGCGGCCTGTGTCCAGGTTGCCCAGAGGATGCCGGTGGAGTCCTTGTCCAGGGTGAGCGTCTCGCTCGAGTAGTTGTTGATCGGTACCGGGAAGCCAGCGTCCAGAACGTACGTCCCGGTCGCCACCGTGTAGCTGTACCGGAACAGCCGAGCCGGGTTGCCGGACGCGGCGCCGGTCGAGGAACTGGCGCGTACGTGAGAGGCCACGTAGAGGTGTGCGCCGTCCCAGAGGACGTCCGACCGCGTCTTCGGCCGGCGGTCCACGATGACGCCGGTATCCACCCACTGCTCGGCCGGGCGGTCCAGCCGGAAGATGTGGTGGGTCTGGCTGACGGTGTCGAACAGCACCGCCCACCAGGAACCGTCGTTCCACCACAGCTTGCTCTCCGGCTTTTCGCCGGTGGCAGCAGAGCCGTCGCCGGTCGACGACGGCCCTACGTACCCGATGTCCCCGGTCGCGGCGTATGCCATTTCGGCGCCGGGTGCTAGCGGCCACAGCGCCCAGGTCGCGAGGACGAGCGCCCCGACGAACAGCCGCATCACGCGGCTACCGGGTATCACGTCGTCACCCCTCTCATCGCCGGCTCCCGCACCGCGTACTCGGTCTCGGTGCCGGCCTTCGTGAGCCAGCCGTACAAGGCACGTGGGTCGATCGGATCGACGACCGGGCGGGGCCGCCGGCTGATCCACTCACGGATCAGCGTGCGAAGCACCCGCTGGCCGTCCCGGAACGCGTGGAGGTTCGACATGCCGTACCGGCGAGGCAGCTCCGTGCTCGGTACCTCCGCGATACGCAGGCTCGCCTTTACGGCGTGTACCGCCAACTCGCTCTCGATCTCGAAGCCGCATGCGGTCGGCGCGAGTGCCGACAGGCATTCGCGGCGGAACGAGCAGTAGCCGTAACAGAGGTCTGTGAAGTGGATGAGGAACAACGCGTTGGCTATACCTACCAGGACCCGGTTACCCAGGCGGCGCAGAGGCGTCAGGTCGGTCGAGCCGCCCCCAGCGAGGAACCGGGAGCCCTTGACGAAGTCGTAGCCCATGGTCAGTGGCATCACGAAGCGGTACAACTCCGCGGGATCCATGCTGCCGTCGGCGTCGATCATGACGACAATGTCGCTGCTCGCCGCCGCGAACCCGGCACGGAGCGCCTCACCTTTTCCGTGTGCGTTCTGGGCGACCACGACGATGTCCGGACGCGCGGCGCGTGCTCGCTGTACGGTGCGGTCGACTGAGTACCCATCGACCAGGACGACCTCGTCGACGGCGGCCGGCATGCGCTCGAGCACCCACGCGATGTTCTCCTGCTCGTTCAAGGCCGGGACGACGACGCTTATCGTCGGTCGGCGTCCGCCGTTCACGGCCGCGTCGACGGGGCGGTAGGCGGCGTGGCCGTTGCCCTTGCCGGCACCGCCATGTCCGGTGTCGCCATTGCCGTTCCCGGCGTGGCCGTTCCCGGCCTGTGCGGCGCTGGGCAGCCATGGCTCGACCGATGTGGCAGGCTGCTCGGACGCGGGCGGGGTGGGGACATTGTGGAAGCTCCCAGCGTTGGCGGCAGCGGGTATGGCGTTCATGGGCACTCCGTTGATTGGACTGCTGTGGATTCGAGGCGCGTGGAGGCCGGGCGATGTCGTGGCATCGTCCCTGGCCAGGGTGTACTCAGATTTGTCGAGTGGAAAGCCGGCGGGAAAACGATTAATCGACGTATGTTGCTGACCTGACGTTTGCAGCAACATCGCGTGCACGGGCGCCACGCACCACCGCTTAGTCGATAATCATTTGGCACACCGAAGGAAGCCCGGCTACGTTGTCGGCTTGGGTTGATCCCTAATCTGGCAACTCAAAAACGAGTGATCAGGCACCCTCCTCCCGTTGCACGGCGCGGCATTGGGCCCCCCGGGGCCGGCTGCGTCGAACCGATGAGCGGTTCGCTGGGTGATGCGTGAACGACGATAGAACCCATTTCTCTGCGTGTCTATGTAGTGACGGATGATAAAACGAAAGATGAACGGAAAGCCCTTTGCCCGTCGAACGGGACGAGCGCAACTCAGGTATCTGGTTGATCCAAAAAACCGTTCGGAGCCGCCGCACCGTCGAAAGGCCACCGCCGAGCCGCTACCGCTCGACTAGCCTGCGGTGGCTCTTCCCGTATATCGATTAGCATTCGCGTTTTGGCTCGCGATGATCGGTGTTCGAGGCCGACCTACCCGTAATACACACGCAGCCGTTGGTACATTGATCGCCTTTGCGTGTCGACGTATTTGATCCATTGGTGTCGCGCCAGTTGGAAACCACTACACCGGTCGGCGAGGGTACCATCCCCGTATCGGCTGAGCGGGGCGGCTGTGCAGTCGCCTCGTTCGTCTCTCGGCCTCCAGGTGCGCCCGTTTCGCGGTTGCTACGCCTTCGCCCGCGAGCCAACGTTTTGAGCGGGGAGGGAATCGCGTCCAACGGAGGTCGGACGATGCCGAGACTGATTCGGGCAGCGATTGCGTTCACCGTGGTTGCCGCGTCCCTGCTGCTCGCCAGCCCGGCGCTGGCCGACGGAGCGTATGCCATGACGGTCGCGGCCGACGGACCGGTCAGCTATTGGCGTTTGGGTGAGGCCGGCGGATCGGTGGCCGCCGACACGACCGGAGCGAATCCGGGGTCATACAAGGCAGGTACGACGCTCGGTGCAATCGGCGCGCTGCCGGCCGACGCGGACACCTCCGTGGCGTTCAACGGCAGTGCTGGATACGTCAGCGTGCCCAACTCGCCAGTACTGAACATCACCAACAACCTCACCGTAGAGGCGTGGGCCAAGCCCATCGCGCTCGGCGGCGTGACGCAGGCCGTGGTGCACAAGGGCGGCTCCACCGGCAACTCCGTCTGGCAATACCGCATCGGCCTGACGTCGGCGAACAAATGGCGCGGGACTGTGTACGTGGGCTCGACGGCGATTACCGTCACCGACCCTGGCACGCCCAGCACCACAAGCTGGAGCCATCTCGTGCTGACCGCGTCGGCGGGCCGCCTCGCCCTCTACGTCAACGGCCAGAGCGTGGCGACGGCCTTGTACTCCGGAGCCATCAACACCAACACGGGCGTGCTGGCCATCGGCCGCACCGGCGGCGCCTCCAGCGACTACTTCCGCGGCTGGATCGACGAAGTGGCCGTTTATCCCGTCGCCCTGACGGCCTCCCAGGTGGCGAACCACTACACGATCGGGTCTGCGATCCCCACGGCGCCGCCGACGGCCGACTTCGTCGCCGTGCCGGCAACCGGCACCGCCCCATTGACGGTGGTGTTCAGTGACCGGTCCACCGGTGGTCCAACATCCTGGAGCTGGACCTTCGGCGACGGCGCCACATCGACGGCGCAGAACCCGACACACGTGTACACAGCCGCCGGGACGTACACCGTCTCGCTCACCGCGACCAATGCCGCGGGCGCATCGACCGCGACGCAATCGGAGGCGGTGACCGTCACTCCGCCGCTCCCACCAACCGCCGACTTCAGCGGCACACCGACCTCGGGTGCCGCGCCGCTCGACGTGGCGTTTACCGACCTCTCGTCGCACAGCCCGACCGCTTGGCACTGGGACTTCGGCGATGGTGGCACAGCCACTCAACAGAACCCGGTACACACCTACTCGTCGCCAGGCAGCTACACAGTCTCGCTCACCGCGACGAACGCCGGTGGGTCCGACACCATTACCAAGCCGTCATACGTGGTGGCCGCCATGGCCGACCCGGTACTCGTCGGCGCGGGCGACATCGCCGATTGCTCCTCCACCGGTGACGAGGCGACGGCTTCGCTGGTGGCGAACATCCCCGGCACCGTCTTCACCGTCGGCGACAACGTTTACGACAACGGAACAGCGAGCGAGTTCGCCGACTGCTACGACCCGAGCTGGGGGCAGTTCAAATCCCGGACCCGCCCGGCGGTGGGCAATCACGAATACAACACTCCCGGTGCGGCCGGGTACTACGGCTACTTCGGCGCCGCGGCGGGCGATCCATCGCGGGGGTACTACAGCTATGACGTGGGCGCATGGCACATCGTCGTCCTGAACGCCGAATGCGACCGGATCGGCGGGTGCGGTCCGGGCAGCCCGCAGGAGCAGTGGCTGCGCGCCGACCTGGCGGCGCACCCCACCACATGTACCGCCGCGATCTGGCACGAGCCCCGGTACAGCTCGGGCGCCAACCATGGAGACGACCTGTCCACCGCCACATTCTGGGAGGATCTCTATTACGCGGGCGCCGAGCTGATCGTGAACGGCCACGATCACGACTACGAACGCTTCGCCCCGATGGATCCCCGCGGCAACCTCGATGCCAACCATGGCCTGCGCGAAATCGTGGTCGGCACTGGGGGCAAGAGTTTGACCAACTTCGGCACGATCGAGGCCAACAGTGTGGCGCGTAACGCCGCAGACTTCGGTGTGCTCGAGTTGACGCTGCACGAAACGAGTTATGACTGGCAGTTCGTGCCGGTACCTGGCGGCTCCGGATTCTCCGACGCAGGCGTCGGCACATGTGTCGCGAGCCCACCGGCCCCGCCGCCGGCGCCCACCGCCGACTTCGCCGCCTCGCCAACGGCCGGCGAGGCGCCGCTCGCCGTCGTCTTCTCCGACCAGTCCATCGGTGACCCCACCGGGTGGGCGTGGGACTTCGGCGACGGCACCACCTCGACCCAGCAGAACCCGACCCATCTCTATCCCGGCGCGGGTACCTATTCGGTGCGCTTGACCGTGCGCAACTACACCGGATCGGACAGCATCACCAAGACCGCATTGATCACCGTCACCGTGTCAGCGCCTCCAGACGCGTACGACGCCACGGTGCTCTCGGACGGTCCGAGCGGATACTGGCGGTTGGGAGAGACCTCCGGTACGAGTGCGGCGGACGCAACGGGCGCCCCGGCCGGGACCATCAAGAACGGCGTGACACTCGGTATGGCGGGCGCGCTGGTAGACGATCCGAACACGGCGATGAGGTTCGACGGCAACGGATATGTGTCAGTGACCAACCGGTCCAACCTCAACCCGACCGCCGACTTCACGGTGGAGGCGTGGGTCCGGCCGACCGCGCTGAACGGTGTCGGCGGCGCCATTGTGCACAAGGGTGGCTCAACCGGTAATCCGGTGTGGCAGTACCGGCTGAGCCTCACCTCCACCGGCAAATGGCGCGGCACCATCTTCTCCGGTTCCACCGCGTACGCCGTCACCGATCCCGGCACTCCGAGCACGACCAACTGGACGTACCTGGCAATGACGCGATCCGGGTCGCAGCTGACGCTATACGTCAACGGCCTGCCGGTCGCGACCACGACGGTCACGGCCACAATCAACACGAGCACCGGGCTGTTCGCGATCGGCCGTACCGGCTCATCGTCGACCGACTACTTCAACGGGTCCATCGACGAA
>Ga0209382_10006582_pt1 | contig 14915 bp, 14 predicted proteins | sample SoiMetdeltSBSDD5_FD_187599 | JGI IMG/M metagenome (GOLD analysis project Ga0209382, IMG submission 187599) | Bulk soil microbial communities from a Populus tree surrounding site in Tennessee, USA - Soil MetaG P. deltoides SBSDD5 (SPAdes) (version 2) | ecosystem: Environmental > Terrestrial >... | reverse complement strand
AGTGCGTCCGTCAGGGCGTGAACTGCACGCGATAGGCGAAAGCTGGCGGCCCTGGCGCGCCGTCGCCGCGCGCGTGCTCTGGCATCACTACCTGAGCACGCCGCGGCGCGTGCGGCAGCTCTGACAGAAATTGGCTCAGAGCCAATATTCGGGGATATTCGGCTCCGAGCCAATTTTCCCGGGCTGAACACTCACAGGCGATTCCTACCAGGCGATGCCGTAATCCTCGCCGTGATTGCTCGAGCCGCCCCACATCGTGCCGTGGGCGTGGTCGAGCATGATCGCGTTGATGGGCCCGGAGCTGCGGGCCTCGAACTCGAGTGTATAACCCTTGAGCCGCAGCTCGCGTCGCACCCACTCCGGAACCGATGCGTTGAGCATCAGGCGGCCGGGCTCCGACTTGTGGTCGTCGAAAGACGATTTCATCTGGTAGCTGTTGAAGTTGGACGCCTCCACGGCCTCCTGCGGCGTCATGCCGAACTCGTGGACGTTGATGAAGAACTGCAGCAGGTTCTGGTCCTGCGAGTCGCCGCCCTGCACCGCGAATGCGAGCCAGGGCTTCCCGTCCTTGAGCGCAATGCTCGGCGTCAGCGTGACGCGCGGGCGCTTGCCGGGCTCGATCACGTTGAACGGATTGTCTTTCGGGTCGACGACGAATTGCTGCGCGCGCTGGCTCACCCCTACGCCGGTTCGCCCGGCGATGACCGCCGGTATCCAGCCGCCGCTCGGCGTCACTGCGACGAGCCACCCGTCCACGTCCGCGGACACGACACTCGTCGTCCCCCGGGTAAATCCCTCCTTGAACTTCGCGTGCTCGGCCTCGGCGGCTGCCGACGCGAGCGTTGCCGCCGACGCGGGCATCTCTTCGGCCGTCGCGGCGGGTACTACGGCGGCCGCGCGTTCCCGCAGGAGATCCGCGTACGGGTTCGTGCCGTCCTGGAACGGATACGGGTCACCGGGACCGGCCGTGGCGTCGTTGCGTTCCGGGCGGATCCCGGCGGCGCGCTGCTTCGCATAGGTTTTCGACAGCAGGCCCGCGCGCGGCTCCTCGGGCGGGAATCTCGGATCGCCGTAGTAGAAGTCGCGATCGGCGTAGGCGAGGTTCATCGCCTGGTACACCGTGTGGATGTAATTCGCGCTGTTGTAGCCCATCGAGCGCAGGTCGAAATTCTCGAGGATGTTGAGCGTCTGCAACAGCACTGGGCCCTGCGTCCAGGTGTCGAGCTTGTACACGTCGACGCCGCGGTAGCTTGTCGAGAGCGGCTTCTCGATCCAGGGTTTCCAGTTCGCCATGTCCTCCGCCGTGATCAGGCCGCCTTGCTCGCGAAAACCGCGCACGAACTCGGCCGCGATGTCGCCGCGGTAGAAGCGCTCGTGCGCCGCCGCGATCGCTTCCTTGCGCGACTTGCCCGCGGCGAGCGCCTGCCGCTCCGTCTCGACCAGCTTGCGCAGCGTCGCGGCGAGATCGGCCTGGCGAAAAATCTCGCCGGCCTGCGGCGCCTCGCGCGCCTCGCCCACATGCGGCAACATTACCGTCTTCGAGTACGGCCAGTCGCGCAGCGTCTGCTTCCAGCGCTCGATGTTGTTCGCGGTCTCGGCGTCGATCGGATAGCCGTCGGCGAGCTCGATCGAGGGCGCGAGCACCTCGCCAAGCGAGAGCTTTCCATACTCGGCGAGCATCAGCATGATCCCGCCCGGCGTGCCCGGCGTGATCGCCGACAGCGGTCCGTGCTCGGGCGGATACTTGAGCCCCTTGTCGCGATAGAACTCGGGCGTGGCACCCGTCGGCGCGACCCCGAGCCCGCTGATCGCGATCACCTTACGGGTGCGCGGATCGTAGATGAGCGCCTGCGTCTCGCCGCCCCAGCTCAGCACGTCCCACATCGTCGCCGTGGCGGCGATCATCGCGCATGCGGCATCCACCGCGTTGCCACCGCGCTCGAACATCATCGCGCCGGCCGTCGCGGCAAGCGGCTTGCCGGTGATCGCCATCCACTTGCGGCCGTGCAGCGGCGGCTTCTGCGTCTTGGCCATCGAACGTGCGATGGCAGGGTCGACCGCCTGCGCCGCCGGATCGGTGGAGACGCTCATCGCGAGGAGGCCGGTCAGCGCGCAGAGGCAGGCAAGACGCGTGCGCGGAGCGCGCCGCGAGGTCGGAAGCATCGGCATCGTCGTTCCCGTCCGGACATGAGTACCGCGCAGTATATCGGCTATGCTCGGCCGCCCATCGTCACCTCCGGACACCGGCCAATGCACCGATTCGCCTTCCTGCTCGTTGCGCTGGCCGTACCCGCGCGTGCCGCCGAGACCGATCCGCACCTCGACGCCGCGCTCACGGGCATCGCGCCAAAGGTGATCGAGTGGCGACGCGATATCCACCGCAACCCCGAGCTGGGTAACCGGGAAGTGCGCACGGCAAAGCTCGTGGCGGCGCATCTCAAGTCGCTGGGACTCGAGGTGCGCACCGGGATCGCGCACACCGGCGTGGTCGGCGTTCTGCGCGGCGGCCGCCCCGGACCGGTGATCGCGCTGCGTGCGGACATGGACGCGCTGCCGGTGACCGAGGAGACCGAGCTGCCGTTCAAGTCGGTCGCGACCGCCGAGTATCGCGGCGAGAAAGTCGGCGTCATGCACGCCTGCGGCCACGACGGTCATACGGCGATACTGATGGGTGCCGCCTCGGTACTCGCCGGTATGCAGAAGGACCTGCCCGGCACGGTGATGTTGGTGTTCCAGCCGGCGGAAGAAGGCCCACCGGAAGGTGAGCGCGGCGGCGCGCCGCTGATGCTCGCGGAGGGTCTCTTTGCGCAGCTGAAACCGGAGGCGATGTTCGGACTGCATTTGCGGGCGGAGCTCAACGTCGGGCAGATCGGCTATCGCAGCGGCCCGATCATGGCGGGATCGGACCGCTTCCGTGTGGTGGTCACCGGCCGATCGACGCACGGCGGGCGACCCTGGCAGGGCGTCGACCCGATTGTCACGGCTTCGCAGATCGTGCTCGGGCTGCAGACGATCGTCGCGCGTCAGACCGACATCACCCGCGCGCCGGTCGTCGTCTCGGTCGGGTCGATCAAGGGAGGGGTGCGAAACAACATCATTCCCGACACGGTCGAGCTCGTCGGTACGGTGCGCACCTTCGATCCGAAGATGCGTCGCGAGACGCTCGAGCGCATCGAGCGCATCGCCACCCAGACCGCCCTGGCTGCCGGCGCGACCGCTCGCTACGAGCCGGACGAGCGGCCCAACCCGGTGGTGGTCAACAACCCCGCACTGACCGAGCGGATGCTCCCCACGCTCAAGCGGACCGTGGGCGACGGGCTGGTGATCCCGCCGCTCTCGACCGTTGCGGAGGATTTCTCGTTCTACTCCGACCAGGTCCCGACGCTCTATGTGTTCGTGGGCTCGACACCTGCCGATCGCGACGCCGCCAGCGCTCCGGCCAACCACTCGGCGATGTTCCTGGTTGACGAGAAATCGCTCGATTTCGGCCTGAAAACCCTGGTCGCACTGGCCCTTGACTACCTGCAGGGCGGCGGCTGAGAGCGGGCTTTTGGTGCGGCCGGGTCAAACCTTTGCGGTCACCGGTGCATCTCAAACGTCAAGGCGCGGCGCTTCGAGCCAGCCAGGCCCCCAGGGACGGGTAGGATTGCGCGCCGGCCAGGGGGCCGGTTTCCGAGGTATGGTCTTGGCCGAGGCTTCCGCCGTGATCGATTTCGACCGCGCGCATCGTGAGACGTACGAACGCGCGCTGATCGCCGAGGCAAAGGCGGGGTCCGACATGGCGTTCGAAAAGCTGTATCGCATGCACGTTGGCAGGATCCACGGATTGTGTCTGCGCATGACTGCGAACCGCGATCGCGCCGAAGACTGCACGCAGGAAGCCTTCATACAGGCCTGGCGGGCGCTGCCGCGGTTCGAGGGGCGCAGCGGATTCGGCACCTGGCTGCATCGGATCGCGGTGAATGCGGTACTGGCGCAGGGGCGCCGCCGTCGCGAGGAGACGGGTATCGACGAGGCCGTCGACGATACGCTCGAGCTGGTGGCGGATCCGGCCGCCGGCGAGCCTGGAGGCGATCTCGATATCGAGGCGGCGGTCGCCGCGTTGCCGCCTGGTGCGCGGCGGGTGCTGGTGCTCGCGGGCGTGTACGGCTACTCGCACGAGGAAACCGCCTCGATGCTCGGGATAGCGGTGGGCACCTGCAAGGCGCAGCTGCATCGTGCGCGACAGCTGCTCGGGACCCGGCTTGCGCCGGTGGAGCAGCCGTCATGAGTGGTCAGGGCGAAGAGGCTGGGGCACGGCTGAATGCGATGCTCGCGGCGTTGCCGCGCGAGCTCCCGCCCGAGCGCGACCTCTGGCCCGAGATCGCGGCGCAGCTCGAACCGCGTCGGGCGCCGCGGCGGTGGCTGTCGCTGGCGGCCGCCGCGGTGCTGCTCGTGGCGGCATCATCACTCATCACGGCGCACGTGGTGCGGCAGGGCGTCGCGCCGGTTGCCACGGTCACGGCTCCGCCTGTGTCCGGAGCGGCCGCCGTGCGTCCAGCATCGTTCGGACCGAGTCATGCGCTCGATCCGGAGTACGTCGCGGCGCGTCAGCAGCTCGCCGCGATGCTTGCCGCCCGGATGGACCGCCTGCCGAGCTCGGCGCGGCAGAAGGTCGAGGACAACCTGGCGCAGCTGCATCGTGCCACCGACGAGATCAATGCGGCGCTCGCGCTGCAGCCCGGCGACCCGCTGCTCGAGGAGCTGCTCTTGAACACGTACCAGGACGAGCTCGCGGTGCTCGCGAGCGTCAATCAGTTGGCAAATTTCAACGGGACGACGGTCCCGGAGGACAAGAGGATAAAGCTATGAGGATCGAGTTCCGCGAAATCGCTAGTGCACGGCTACTGTCGGCTGCCGCGCTGGTCGCAGGCCTGGCGCTCGCGGCGTCGACGGCAATGGCGGATGACGACACGTCGATCAACAAACACGCGGCGGCGGATCCTGCCGGGCAGGTGGAGGTCTCGAACACGTCCGGGAGTGTGACCGTGAGTGGCTGGGACCGCAGCGAAGTCGAGGTCACCGGCGAGCTGGGCGAGGGCAGCGAGCGTCTCGAGTTCGCGACCTCCGGCAAGCTGACGCGAATCAAGGTCGTGCTGCCGAAGAAGTCCCATCACGGCGATGACTCGGACCTCTACATCAAGATACCGTCCGGTAGCAGCCTGTCCGTCAATACCGTGAGTGCGGACATCGAGGTCACGGGCGTTCGCGGTGCACAGCGGCTGCAGACCGTCAGCGCCGACATCACGACCGAGGCGCGTTCGGAGGACGTGGAGTGCAAGACGGTGAGCGGCGACATTACCGTGCAGGGGCAGAACAAGCCGAGCCTGATCACGATCACCACGGTGAGCGGCGACGCGGAGGTGAGCGACGTCGCAGGCGAGGTGAACGGCAACACGGTGAGCGGCAACTTTACCTTCGGCCTGGGCGAGACGAGCCGATCGCGCCTGCGCAGCACCAGCGGCGACTTGGCGATCAGGGGCAAGCTGACGGGCGACGCGCGCCTCGACGTGGAGAGCATTAGCGGGGATGTGCGGCTGGACTTCGTCGGCAAGCCGAGCGCCGAATTCGACGTCTCCAGCTTCAACGGCGAGATCCGCAACTGCTTCGGGCCGAAGCCGGAGCGCACCGACGAATACGCCCCGGGACGCGATTTGCGGTTCCGCGAGGGCACGGGCAGCGCGCGGGTGCGAGTCAAGACGCTGAACGGCGACATCAGCTTGTGCAACAGGTAATGCGGCGCGGGAGCCGTACCCGTGGGGCTCGCGCAAATCGCTGATTCGTGGACAATAGGCGGCACCGGGAACACCGGTTCGCACGGCGCTGTCTCAGCAGGCGGAGCGATCGGGCAGCGGGACGGAACTCCCCCGGGAATCGACAGCAGCAAGCCCATGGCCTTTCTTTCCGAACTGAAGCGCCGTCGTGTCGGCAAGGTAGCCATTGGCTACGGCGCCGTGGCCTGGATGGTCACCGAGGCCTCCTCGGTGGTGTTGCCGGCGCTGCGCCTGCCGGAGTGGACAGTCACCTTCGTGGTCGTCTTCCTGCTGGTGGGCTTCCCGGTCGCGATGGTCATGGCCTGGGTGTTCGATGTGGGGCCCCAGGGCATCAAGCGCACGGCGCCGCTCAGCGACGAGTCTGCGTCGATGCAGCTGCGGCTGCGGATCGCGTACGCCGTCGTCGTCATGCTGCTGATGGCGGGGCTCGGCTACCTGCTCTACGAACGAGGCCTCGGGCGCGCCGTCGCCGGTGAGCGTCACGGCTCGATCGCCGTGCTGCCGTTCACCAACCTGAGCGGCGACGCGAGCAAGGACTACTTCAGCGACGGCATGTCGGAGGAGCTCCTCAACCTCCTTGCCCGCGTGCCCGGGCTGCAGGTCGCCTCGCGTACCTCGGCGTTCGCGTACAAGGGCCGCAAGGTCGACATCCGCCAGGTCGGACGCGATCTCGGCGTCGAGACCGTGCTCGAAGGCAGCGTTCGGCAGGCCGGCGAGCAGGTGCGGATCACCGCGCAGCTCATCGACACCGAGACTGGTTTTCATCTCTGGTCGGAAACCTACGACCGGCAGCTCGCGGACATCTTCCAGGTGCAGGACGAGATCGCCGGGGCGATCGTCGATCGACTCCGCATCCAGCTAGCGCCGCAGGAGCAGCAGCTCGCGCAGCGCACGCGCGCGCCCACCCAGAACGTGGAAGCCTACGAGCTCTACCTGAAGGGCCAGGCGGTCTGGAAGAAGCGCGGCGAGGACAACTTGAAGCGCGCCATCGACCTCTACCAGTCGGCGCTCACGCGCGACCCGGCGTTTGCGCGTGCGCATGCGGCGCTCGCGTCTGCATATGTCGTGATGCCCGGCTATACGAAGGAGCAGGGGGACGAGGAAAAGTTCTTCCGCCTCGCCGAGACCTCCGCGCGGCAGGCGCTGGTGCTCGATCCCAACATCGGCGAGGCGCACGCCGTGCTCGCCCAGATCAACTCCGACCGTGGCGACTTCCTCGACGCGGAATCGGGCTTCTTCTTCGCAATCTCACTCGAGCCAAACGACCCGACGCCGCATCACTGGTATTCGATCCTGCTGTCGAAGGTCGGGCGTCTGCAGGCCGCGCTCAACCAGGCGAAGCGGGCGTACGAGCTCGACCCGTCGTCCGCGGTGCTCGCGGCCAACCTCGCCAACACGCTGCTGCAGCTCGGGCAGAACGACGAGGCGCTGAAGTTCGCCAATCTCGCGGCCAACCTCGGTCTCAACAAGAAGCGCTTCGGGATCGAGGCCGCGATCGCCATGCGCCAGGGAAACTGGGATGTGGCCCGCCGGCTGATCACCGAGATGGACGGCATGCCCGACGAGATCAAGCCATACGCGGCGCGCTTCGTCGATGCGCTTGCGGACCCGAAGCTGCGGCCCGAAGTCGTTGCGAGCATGCGCAAGATCGATCCCGAAATCGCGCCGCAGCTCTTGTTCATCGCGCCGTACCTGCAGCTGGGCGAAGTCGATCTCGTCTACCAGATCCTCGAGGACGAGCTGCGCCGCGACAGCAACGACTGGGCCAGTACCTGGGACCTGGCGCACGCCTGGAGCCCCGAAGGCCGGCAGTTCCGCAACGACAAGCGCTTCGGCGCGCTGGCCGAGCGTATCGGCATGGTCGATTACTGGAAGCAGTACGGCTACCCGGACGGTTGCCGCGCCGGCACGGGCGACGTCGCGATCGTCTGCAGCTGAGCCGATCCCGCAGAGGTCTCCGGCCCGTACGACGGCCAATTGGTACCATGCGTCCTGTCATGGACGCATGAGGTCTGTCGCGTGCGGGCACGGGCGATCAGGTGGACGTTGATTTCGCTCGGCGCGCTCGCGGCGTTGCTCATCGTCTGCGGCATCCTCCTGCGCCTGCTGTTCGACCCGAACGACTACCGCGCGCAGATCGAGCTCGCATTCAACGAGCGTACCGGGCGGGTGCTTACTCTCGAAGGCAGGCTTGGTCTGCGCTTGCTGCCGCGGCTCGCCGTCAGCACCGGCCCGTTCGCGATCAGCGATCGCCCGGGCGCGAGCGACGGTGACTTTCTCACCGCGCGCGACGCCCGGGTCGGGCTCGCGATCTTGCCGCTGCTCCAGCGTCGCGTCGAGCTCGGCCGGCTCGTGATCATCGAGCCCGCGGTGGCGCTGCAGATCGACAACGATGGCCGGGACAACTGGTCCGATCTCTTCGATCGAGGGGAAGCGTCCGAATTTCCCGATCAGCCCGACGCAGACCGCGATGAACCGGCGACGGAAGGCCCGGAACTCACTGTCGCAGGGATCGTGATCGAGGATGGCCGGATGAGCTTCGACGACGCACGACGATCGCGCCATCTCGAATTCTCGGATCTCGAGCTCGAGACCGGCGCGCTGGGGCAGGACACCCCGACGTCGATCCGGGCGGGGTTCGTTCTCGAGCGACCCGACGCAGCCGGGTTGCGCTCGCTCGTGACCGGGCGCATCTCGCGTGCTCGACCCCGGGTGTGGGCTGTCGAGAACGCGGTGGTCGAGGTCGAGCGGCCCGCGGAATCGGGCTCCGGGCGCGAGCCACTCGAGGGACGGATCGAGGCCGCGCGCCTCACCGCGGATCTCGATGCTCGGCACTACTCGGCGCCGGACCTCAAGTATCGCCTCGGGAAAGCGCAGGGAGAGGCGAGTCTCGAGGCGCGGCAGGGCGACTCCGGACTGGCGGTGGAAGGCCCCGTGACCATCGAGCGCACGGATCTGCGGGCGCTGCTAGGGAGCCTGGGCGTCACGCTGCCTCGGTTCCGCAGCGCCAGGGCGCCCGGTGACATCGCGCTCAAAGCGGCGCTGCGCTACGGCCCCGGTCTTGCCTTGCGCGATCTCGTCGCCGTTGTCGGTGGGACGCGGGTCACGGGAAGCGTCGAGCTCGGTGGCGCTCCGGGGGCGCCAGCCCAGTTCGATCTGCGCGGCGACCACGTGGCGCTCGACGATTATTTCCCGCAGACCACGGGCGACGCGGAAGCGACGAAGTCCGCCGGGCGAACCGCAGCCGACCACGAGCGTCTGCGGAAGCTCGCTGTCCGCGGCCGCTTCGCGTTCGGTCGCGTGTCGTACGGCGAGGTCGACATGTCGAATGTCGACGGTGGCCTCGGCCTGCAGGACGGTGTCCTTGAGGTGGACCCGCTCCAAGCATCGGTATTCGGCGGCACGAGCCAGACGCGGCTCAGGTACGAGCTTGCGACGGATACACCGCGGCTCACCCTCGAGCAGCGTCTCACCGGCATCGACACCGCCTCGATGCTCGGGCAGCTGCTGAACCAGAAGCGCCTGAGCGGCCGCGGCGCGCTCACTGCCCAGCTTAGCGGGGCCGGCGGCGATCGCAAGGCGCTGCTCGCCAATCTCTCGGGACCGTTCGAGGCGCGGGTCACCGACGGACGGTTCGCAGGCGTCGACCTGTGGGCAGAGATCGAGCGGGCTGTCGCCACGGCGCAGGGCGCCGCGCCGGCGCGCAGCACGGGCTCCGGCTACACACCGTTCGACCGGTTCGAGGCGCAGGGCCGGCTCGATGGCAGGGTGATCCGCAACGACCGTTTCGACATGATGAGCCCGTCGATGCGTGCCCGCGGCGCAGGAACGGTCAATTACGGCACGGGCGAGCTCGACCTGTCGCTCACCGCGCGGCTGCTCGAGGCGCCTGACGGCGAGGTCGCAGGAGTCTCGCTCGACCGGATCGTCGGTGTCGACATACCGCTCACGGTGCAGGGCTCGCTCGGCGCGCCAAAGGTGCGTCCCGACGTCAAGCGGCTGATCGAGGCGGCCGCCCGGCAGCAGCTGCAGAAGGAAGGCGAGGACGTCGAAAAGAAACTCCGGGAGAAACTCGAGGACAAGCTCAAGGACCTGCTCGGGCAATGAGCCTCCGAGGCACGCTCGCCTGCCTCGCGATCGCGCTGCTGCCGCGGGTCGCCGACGCGCTGTCGGTGCAGTCGCTGCAAGCGAGCCTGAGCGGCGGCGTGTACCGGATCGAGCTCGTTGCGCGCGTGGACGCACCGGTCGAGGATGTCGCGGCGGTGCTGACCGATTATGCTGGCTACCTGGGTCTCGATCCGCGCATACGCGCCAGCGATGTCCTGCCGTCGGAGGACGAAGGCGTGGAGCTCGTGCGAACCGTCGTGCGCGTCTGCGCCGGGTTCTTCTGCCGCAATGTCGAGCGCGTCGAGCGCGTCGAACGACGCGACGGCGAGCTGCTTGCGACGGTGATCCCGGAGCAGAGCGAGCTCAAGAGCGGGCTCACGCGCACGACCTGGCAGGCCGACAACGAGGCGACCAGCGTTACCTACCAGGTCGAATTCGTCCCCGACTTCTGGGTGCCATCGGCGATCGGCAGGCGCTATGCGGAGCGCGTGCTCAAGGCCTCGACGCTCGAGTTGTTCGGCAACGTCGAGAAGCGCGCGCGTGAGCGCTGACAGCCCTGTGGATGCGTCCCGGTCCGCGGCATTCGCCGCACGTCTGCTCGCGTGGTCCGAGCACGACGGACGCAAGGACCTGCCTTGGCAACGCGACCCGACGCCTTACCGCGTGTGGGTCTCGGAGATCATGCTGCAGCAGACGCAGGTCGCCACGGTGATCCCGTATTTCGAGGCATTCACGGCCCGCTTGCCGGACATTGCGAGCCTGGCCGCGGCGCCGATTGACGAGGTGCTTCACCTGTGGTCGGGACTCGGCTATTACGCGCGCGCGCGTCATCTGCAGCGTGCCGCGACGCTTATCGTCGCGCGGCACGGCGGCGAGTTTCCGCGCACGCTCGACGACGTGATGTCGCTGCCCGGGATCGGGCGCTCAACGGCGGGCGCGATACTCGCGCTGGCGCGGGGCGAGCGTCATCCGATACTCGACGGCAACGTCAAGCGCGTCCTGACGCGGCAATTCGGCATCGATGGCTACCCCGGCGATCCGAAGATCGAGCAGCGGCTGTGGTCGCTGGCCGATGCCTGCACCCCGTATGCGCGCGTGGCGGCGTATACGCAGGCGATCATGGATCTCGGCGCAATGGTGTGCACGCGGGCGAAACCCGCATGCCTGCTGTGCCCGGTGGCGGCGGATTGCGTTGCGCTGCGCGACGGCCGACAGTCGGACCTGCCCTCGGCGCGCCCGAGGGCGCGACGCCCGCAACGCCAGGCGTGGGTGCTGATCGCTGTGCGTGGCGGGGGCGAGCTCCTGCTCGAACGCCGTCCGCCGCACGGAATCTGGGGCGGCCTCCTGGGCCTGCCCGAGTTCCCCACCCGCGAGCATGCACTGCAATGGAGTCAGGAGCGGCTGACCGGAGCCCAGGGCGCTGAATCCGCCGAGCCGCTGCGTCATGTGTTCAGCCACTTCGAGCTCGAGATGAAGCCGCTGATCGTGCGCTGCGAGGATGCCGCCGCCGGTCTGCGCGACGACGACCGTTATCTCTGGTATGACCCGCGCGACCCGCCGCGGCTCGGGTTGCCGAAGCCCGTCGCTGCGCTGATACGCGCCGTGACAGCGGGTCGCAGGGGATAATCCGGCGTCGCCCGTCGTCGGCTCGTTCGCGGAGGCAGCGTGTACGTTCTCTATTACTCGCCGGGTACGGCCAGTTTCGCGGTTCATTGGCTCCTGCTCGAGCTCGGCGTGCCGTTCGAGGCGCGACGGCTCGATATCGAGGCGCAGGAACACAAGCGCCCCGAATACCTGGCGTTGAATCCTAACGGTCTAGTGCCGACGCTGATCGTCGACGGCAAGCCTGTCTACGAATCGGCAGCCCTCGTTGCGCTGCTGGCCGAGCGGCATCCGGAGGCGAAGCTGTCGCCGCCGGTCGGTACGCCTGAGCGGACGGCCTACCTGCAGTGGATGTTTCACCTGTCGAACACGCTGCAGCCCGCGTTCCGCGCCTGGTTCTATCCGCACGACGCGGCGGGTCCTGCCAATGTCGAGGCCGCCAGGGCCGAGACGCGCCCGCGCATCGAGGCAACCTGGGACCGGATCGCGGCGCACCTGTCAACCGCCGGTCCGCTGATGAACGGCGAGCGGCTAAGCGCCCTGGATTTCTTCGCAACGATGCTGATGCGCTGGTCGCGCAACATGCCGCGGCCGGCCACCGGGTGGCCGGTCATCGCGGAATACGTGGCGCGCATGAAGTCACGGCCGAGCTTTCGCGAGCTCTACGCTCGTGAGGGGCTGACCGAGTGGAGCTGAGCGCGAGCTGACCGCGGCCGCGGTTTCAGGTCTGCCCGGCGTCGGGGTCGACGAATTCGACGGGCTTCTCGGACCCCGCGCCGAACAGGAACTTCTCCATCTCTTCGGCGAGGAATTTTCGCGCCTTCGGCTCGATCGGCGACAGGCGATACTCGTTCATCAGCATCGTCTGGTGAGCGAGCCACTGCTGCCACGCAGGCTTGGAAATGCTGTCGTAGATACGCTGTCCGAGCTCGCCGGGATAAGGAATGCGATCCAGCCCCTCGGCTTCGCGCTTGAGATAGCTGCAGTACACGGTCCGGGGCATCGGGCCTCCTTGATCGGCCGTCAGGCCAGCTCTTCGCGCGCGACGACGATGCCGTCCTCGTCCGCGTAGACGTAGTCACCGGGGCGGAAGGTCACGCCCGCGAACCGGACCGGCACATCGCGCTCGCCGTCGCCGCGCTTTTCACTGCGGAGCGGCATGGTGCCGAGCGCTCGCAGCGCCAGTCTCATGCCGCCGATCTCGGCGCTGTCGCGTATGCAGCCGTAGATGATCAGTCCGACCCAGCCGTTCCTGACAGCCGCCTTGCCGAGATTGCCGCCGAACAAGGCATGACGTCGCGAGCCGCCGCCGTCGACGACCAGTATCCGCCCCTGCCCGGGGCTCTCGACGGCTTCCTTGATGCGGGAGTTGTCCTCGAAGCAGCGCACGGTGCTCACGACGCCGTGCATCGCGGTGACGCCGCCATAGGGCTGGAACAGCGGCTCGCAGATCTGCAGGCGATCTGCGTACGCGTCGCAGAGGTCGGCCGTGGCCCGCTCGACTTTCATCATCGCGTCTCCGGATACCGCCGACGCGAGGATTATAGGGTTTACGGCCCTCTCCGCGCAGGAGAGGGCCGCGTCGACATCGTTACTGGACCTGGATCTGGCGCGGCTGGGGCTGCGCGACCTTGTGCTTCGGAATGTGGATCACGATGACCCCATCCTTGCTCTCGGCGCTGATGCCCCGCTCATCGGCGTCGTCCGGCAGCGTGAAGCGTCGCGAGAACGTGCCGTGGAACCGCTCGATGCGGTGCAGCTTCTCGTTGTCCTCGCGCTGTTCCTGCCTGCGCTCGCCGGCCAGCGTCAACACACCCTCCTGGACCGTGATGTTGAGGTCGTCCTTGCGGACTTCCGGCAACTCGGCCTTGATGAGGTACTCCTTGTCGGTCTCGCTGACGTCGGCGGCAGGCGCCCAGTCATACACCCGGCGCTCCTCGTTCGAGCCGCGCGGCCACCGCCGCATGGCGTCGGCAAACACGCGATCGAACATGTCGTCGATGTCCCGGAACGGTTCCCACTTGATCACTCGCATTTTCGGTCTCCTGCTTTGGCCGCACGCGCGGGCCCCTTGCGTGCGACCTAGATGCGATCGCATCGCCGGGTTTCAAGGGGTGCTGGAACCGGATCCCGGAAAAATGAAACGGCGCGGCCGGGTTGGCCGCACCGTCAGTGGATATGGGTGCCTCAGGGCCGCTTGACCCAGACTTTGCACCAGCCCTTCGCCTGGACGAGCTTGCCCGGGAAAATATTGCAAGGGAGCAGGGCATCGCCCTGCTTGCCCTGCGCCTGCAGGCAGTTGGCGCAGTGCTGGCCAGGCTTGTAGTTCGGGTTGGCCTTGGTGTCGACGCTGCCGGCGTCCTCGACATAGCCGAGCGCCTTCGCCTGCGCATCGTTGGGATCGAGCTTGACGGGCGCGGACTCGGCCCGACGCAGCCAGCCCACGGCTGGCGCGGCCGCGACGCCCAGCAAGGCATTCTTCAACAGGGTGCGCCTCGGAATACGATGACTGGACATTGACGTAATCTCCCGTATCGACATGATCCGAACCACGCCGCTCATGCGCAGCGTCGCATCGGCTCGCGATTCTACGCGCAGCCGGTTGGTTGGACAGCATTGGTGCGCGACAATTTCATGCGGCGAATGAGAATCATTTTCCTCGGCGGGCACACGGGAGAGGCGTTTGCCTGATCCACGCCGCAACCGCTTGAAGGCAGCGATCGGCCTCGCGGCCAGTCTCGTGATCGCAGGTCTCGCGATCTGGGTGCTGTACCAGACGTTCCAGCGCATCGAGCCCGCCGACGTCCTGCGGAAGATGCTGGAGGTTCCACGCGCGAAACTGCTGCTCGCGGCCACGTGCGCGATCGGCGCGTTTCTGGCCATCGCCCTGTACGAGGGGATCGTCGTGCGTTACGTCAAGCATCCGCTCGGACTGATCAAGCCGGCGCTGACGGCACTGATCGCCTATCCGATCGGTCACGCGCTCGGCCAGATGCTGCTGAGCGCGAGCGCGCTGCGCTATCGCATGTACACGCCGGCCGGCTTCTCCGCCGTCGAAGTCGGCGCGACGGTGCTGATGTGCGCTCTGCCATATGCGCTCGCGCTCGGCCTCCTCGTCGACCTGGCACTGGTGCTGACGCCGGATCGCCTGTCGGTCGCGGTAGGCGTGGAGGCGACGTGGCTGTTCGCGCTCGGGATACTGGGCCTCGCCAAGGACCTGGGCTATGCGGTGCTGGTCGCGAGACGCAAGGCGCCGATCCGGCTCGGGGGCTGGGCGGTCAACCTCCCGACGCTGCGCATGACCGCGCTCCAGGTTCTCGTCGGCCTGATCGACATCGGCCTGATCTCGTCGATCCTGTATCTGCTGCTGCCGGCGTCCGCCGACATCGCTTT
>Ga0209382_10006581_pt1 | contig 14915 bp, 11 predicted proteins | sample SoiMetdeltSBSDD5_FD_187599 | JGI IMG/M metagenome (GOLD analysis project Ga0209382, IMG submission 187599) | Bulk soil microbial communities from a Populus tree surrounding site in Tennessee, USA - Soil MetaG P. deltoides SBSDD5 (SPAdes) (version 2) | ecosystem: Environmental > Terrestrial >... | reverse complement strand
AAATCCGCGGCGCGGATCTCGACGCGCTCGTCGCGTACGTTCGCTCGCTCAGCGCTGCCAGCCCGTAAGGCGCCCAGACCGTCAGGCACGACGCGGCGGACTGCGGAGAATCTCGCATGCCATGCGCAAGATCACGCGGTCCGCACGGATCTCCTTCCAAATGCAGCACAAACCGGTGGCTTGATGCAGGCACGCCTGTTGCTCCCGTGATGCGCAACAAGGGAGCCGTCAATGGAGCCACAGATTCAGAAGATTCTGGTGCCGGTCGATTTCAGCGAGGCGTCCGAGCGCGCAGCAGCCTATGCCGCGGCACTGGCGCGGCGGCTGGGAGCGTCCATTCATCTGATCCATGTGGTCGAATCGTCCCCGCTCAACCGGAGACCCTACGACTTCGAACCCGACACGCCGGCGGTTCGTGAGCGCTTGTATCAGGAAGGGCGCGCTCATCTGATCGCGCTTGCCGCGAGAGTCGCCAGCGGGACGCGACGTGTATCCGTCGAGGTTCGGCGCGGCGATGCGGTAGCGAACATCACCGCTGCCGAGATCGACTACGGCGCCGATCTGGTGATCATGTCGACGCACGGCCGGTCAGGCTGGTCGCATCTGTTGCTCGGGAGCGTCGCCGAGCAGGTGATTCGCATCGCGCGCTGCCCGGTGCTCGTCATCCGCGACCCGGTTCAGGCACAGCTGCACACGGCTCAGGAAGTGGAGTCGCTGCAGCTCGCGTGAATCGTATCCGCGTTGAGGGAGGGCGCCATGTACAAACTGCCGGTGTTCTACGCCACGACCGACGGACACACGCGACGGATTGCGGAGACGATTGCCGCGACGCTTCGCGAAGTCGGCTTCCAGAGTGAAGCCTGCGAGCTGTCGCGCAAGATGCCGCGACCGAATTGGATCAACATCCGCAGCGCTGTGATCGGCGCGTCGGTGCACGTCGGCAAGCATCAACGCGCGGCGGCGGAGTTCATCGCGCGCGAGGCCGAACATCTCAACGTGCGGCCGGCCGCGTTTTTCTCGGTCAGCCTGACCGCCGCGTCGACCAACCCGGCGAAGCGGGACCTGATTCACGGGCTTGCCGCGAACTTCGTTCGCGGCGCCGGATGGCAGCCTGGGCGAATCACCTGCTTCGCCGGGAAGCTCGCCTACACGAAGTACGGGTTTATCAAGCGCTTCCTCATGCGTCGCATCTCGGCAGCCGAGGGCGGCCCGACCGACACGACCCGCGACCACGACCTCACCGACTGGTCGGCTGTCCGGGAGTTTGCTCTTCTGGTCGCAGCGGAGGCTCAAAGCGAGCACACGAGTCTCGCCTCATAAAGACGATTCGTTCGGCGCAGCGCCTGATAAGCTGTCCGCCGGAACGATGCGAATTGCTCTGATTGGGACTGGCGCGATCGCCCATTTGCACGCGCGCGCCTACCGGAACATCGGCTACACCCTCGTGGCCTGCACGAGTCGCACCGAGGAGACCGGCCGCCGCTTCGCGACGCAGTACGGCGCCGAGTTCGTCGCCAGCACCGAGGAGGTCTGCCGTCGCGATGACGTCGACTTCGTCGATGTGTGCACGCTGCCGAACGTCAGGCTCGATCCCGTCCGCCTGAGCGCGCGGTATCGCAAGCACGTGCAGGTGCAAAAGCCGATCGCGACCGACATCGCGACCGCGCGCCAGATGATTCACCTCGCCGCGAACGCCGGCGTCATCCTGAACGTCGTCAGCCAGCACCGCTTCGATGAGTCGTTCATGTTCCTGGCCGCCGCGCTCAAGGACGGGCGCCTCGGCCGGCTGCTGCAATGCGATGCCTACGTGAAATGGCATCGGAGCGATGCCTACTACGCGCGGCCGGGCAAGGGAACGTGGAGCATCGAGGGTGGCGGTGCGCTCATCACCCAGGCGATTCACCAGGTCGATCTGCTGCGCTGGCTGGCCGGTCCCGTCGACGAGGTGTCAGGGATGTGGCAGATCGCTGCAGCGCACCAGATGGAGTCCGAAGACGTCGTCAATGCACTGGTGCGCTACTCGAATGGTGCGACCGGTGTCATTCAGGCATCCACCGCGATTGCGCCCGGGTATCCCGAACGCATCGAGTTGCACGGCACACACGGCAGCGCCATCGTCACCGGCGATCGACTCACAACGTGGGACGTGACGGATGACACAGGCGCGCCGCCGCCGCTCGCGCGCGAAGTCGCGTCGGGTGCGTCAGATCCGATGGCAATCTCGCTCGAGCCGTTCGAGCGTCAGTTCCGCGATTTCGGCGACGCGATTGCGAGTGGACGTCAACCGCTGGTGCCCGGCGAAGCCGGACTTCAGGCTCTCGAACTGGTTGAGGCGATCTACTCTTCTTGCCGGTCGGGCGCGACGGTGCGGCTGACTTGAGACCTTCCGAAAGGGCTGGTTGTCACTTCCGCCGGTAGCTGCTCGGCAGCAGATCGAGCACCGTCCGAACGATCAGATCCTCAGTCGCTTCATCAAGCGAAGCGGGATGCCCGTAGTAAACCATCGAGCCGATGACTTCGTATCCGCCCTCCGGGATCATTCGCTTCGAGGGCACGTAGAAGGCGACATCGTTTGAATACGCATTGACCCACAGGCGTGTGGCGTCGAGCTCGCGTTTCAGCCTGAGGCCGTAGTCTGCGACGACCTCGCCGCCGAGGAACGTCATCGCCAGATCGCTACCGAAGGTCCACGTCTGAACCGGATAGCGAACGCTCGACTCGATCCGCTCGCCTCGATCGAGCCGCTCGAGGATCGAGCGCGCGAAGATGCCGTTCGCACCTTTCTCTTTCGCCTGTTGCGCCCATTCGCTGCGGGTGCGCGCGCCAGCAAGCGGGAGATCGATTGTTCGCCAGCGCCCCTGTGGTGGAGTCTCGATGCTGGTCATGTCCCTGGCAATCACGCGTTCGACCTCGGCGGCAACCTCGCGAGCGTGACGCTCGACGTCAGCAACGCCGCCACCACGCGGGTTCGGGTTCGCGTCGGCGCCGGTACCGATTGAGACCAGCGCGATGGCGCCCGGATGCTGACGCTCGATCAGTTCCTGCGCCGTTCCGGGCCAATCACCGTGCACGAAGTTGTCTTTGCCTTCGAGCGTCGTGGCATGACACGCGTAGCTCACGAGCACTGCCCGCAACGAGCCGTCCATCGCTCGCACAGTCAGCACCGGCAGATCGAGATCGACGACGCCGTCTGGCGTGACGCCAAAACCGGTCCACTTGCCGTCCTTCAGGACGCGGCGATTCGCCGCAAACTTTGCGGTGCCCTGGCTCCACGACAGGCGTGCGGGTTGACGGCTCACGAGCGCATCGAGCGCGACACGTTCGAGCTTGTTCACGAGCTCGGCGGAGTAGCGGTTGATAACGAGCTGCTGCTCCGGTGTGATCGGCGAGCTAAAGATGAACGGCAGCGTTCCCGCAAGCACCGGCCCGGTATGCGTATGCGTCGCACTAATCGCGAGCTGACGCCGTTCGATTCCGGCTTGCTTCAGCCTGACAGCGACTTCGTCGGCGAGGCGTTCTGAGATGCCAATCAGATCGACGGTGATGAGGACCGCGGCTGGAGTATTGCGCGAACCAAACGCAATCGCCTTGGCTCGCAGGCGCTGCTCGACGCGTTCCGACGGCGACGTACGATTCCCATATCCCGTCAGCCGAATCGGTTCAGGCGGCGTGATGTCGACCTGAGCGACGCCCGCCTCGAGGATAGTCGGGCGTGTCGACGGACTCTCGACCCTCCCAGGCGCGCAAGCGCTCAACGCGCACGCGCAGGCGACTAGCGCGCCGAGCATGCAACGGCCCTTCACGATCCCCCCTTGATGAAGGCGATCAGATCGGCCATCGACTGAAGGTTGAGGGCATCCCCGAGACCTTCCGGCATCGCCGAGATCGGCGCAATCCGCATCGCAGTGACGCGCGTACGCGCAATCGTCGTTTCGTTCCCACCCGGGAGGACGAACGTGACCGACGTCGGTGTTTCGCTGCCGATGACCCCGCTGATCGTGGTGCCGTCGGTCAGCTCGACGCTCCACAGCTCGAATCCGTCCGCGATCGATCGGTTCGGCTGGATGATGTCGGTGAGGAGTTCGAGTGGAAGACGCCCGCGCACCTCGCCGAGATCGGGGCCGAAGCGAGACCCGTTCGCGCTGCGATACTGATGGCACGATGCGCACGTCCGCGCGAACACGTCGCGGCCGCGCTGCACGTCGCCAGCCATGGTTGCGGCGGCGCGAAACTTCTCGACGTTCTCGCCGCTGGCTCCGCCTGGTTGCCGAAGCATCGCGCGCGCACGGGCCCGCAGCGGCTCATCATCAACCATCATCATGCGGACGCGAAGCGGCCACTCGATCTCGCTGATCCGAATCCGCTTGGCCTCGAGTGCGTCCAGCAGTACGCGAATCCGGCCGGGCTCGCGGACCATGGCGCGAACCGCCTCGGCGCGCACCCCAGGCGTCCAACCGTCCCACCACTCGATGAAGCTTGCGGCGCTGCGCGCGCCGCTCGGCGTGGCCATCGCTCGTACCGCCGCTACCTGCACCGGCGCAGGGTTCGGGCTGGTCAAAACAGAGCGAAAGACTGCCTCATGCCGATCGACGCTGGCTAGCGCCAGAAGCCTGATCGCATCAGCCCGAGCCGTCGCATCGGCTGAAGCATTGGTTGCGATCTGTTGTGCACGCTGCTCGACGCGAGTCGATGCCTGACCCGACGGCAGCCCGATAACCTCGATGACCGCGAGCGCTCCGTGGCGTACGGCAGTCGGGTGTGGTTCGAACAGCATTCCCGCCACGATGGTGCGTTCAGGATCGAGCGCCGCTGCACGCCGACGATCGGTTCGAACTCCGCTGGCGATCCCTTCGAGCGTTGCGCCGCGCCACCAACCATCGTTACGCGGATCCGCCAGATCTCTCGCAGGCTTGGAGGCCTGCTGAACCGTCCGAACCACTTCGCGCAAGGTCAACGGATTCTTTGCTGCCCCGGCAAGCGCGCCGAGCCGCCGAAATAGCGTTCTGGTCGCGGCGGTTTCAGTGCCGGCCAGTCGGGTCGCCGCTGCACGGTGAAGGTCGACCTCGTCGAGCGCGGCCGCAGAGAGCGCTGCAATCTGCATCCACTCGTCTTCGACATGCTCGAAGAGCATCTTCGTGCGGAGTGTCCGCGATGCCGGAGTGTCTACGCCGCCGAGCGTCAGCAGCAGCTGAAATCTGACCTTCGCGTCCGGATCGTCGGCGAGCGGCAAAAGTGATGAGGAGAGTGAAGGATTGCTCGGCAGACGAAGCTCGATCAGGCGGATGGCGTTTTCGCGGACGCCCGGTACGGGATCGCGTAACGCGCGTGTGAGCGTGTCGTCCTGCAGTGCGCCGAGTCCGTGGCTGGTCCACAGCGCGTGTACCCGCCCAACCGGTGCATCCCCGGATACGGCGACTTGCGCGAGCGACTGGGCAATGCCTGTCGCGCGCCGATCGATCAGCAGCCGCTGCGCGTGGCGTCGCCACCAGATGTTCGCATCTGAGAGCGAACGGACCAGATCCGTCTCTGTCGATTTTCCGAGCGTCACGCGGTCCAACCACGAGGCCTTCGCTGTACCCGCCGGTGTGATGCGATAGATGCGGCCGCGATCCTGACCGGCATACACATCCTGTGTCTTGGCCGTGGCCTCGTCCATCCACTCGGGGTGCTCGAGTACCTTGCGGTAGTAGTCGATCAGATACAGCGCGCCATCGGGACCGAGATAGAAGTTCACCGGCCGGAACCAGGCGTCTGTCGAAGCCAGGAACTCCCTGCCGTCGAACATCCGGCTCGCGCGGAACGTCGCGCCGCGATCGCGGACGGTGGCGACGTGCACGAGGTTGTGTGCGCCTTCCGCGACAAACACCGCTGACTGATACTCCTGTGGGAAGAGGTTCGCCAGATACCACGTGAGCCCGGATGCCGAAGTCATGACGCCGACATCGGTCAGCAGCTGAAATTCCGGATTCTGCGTAGCGGGGTAGAGCGCCGCTGGAAGGGGGTAGTCAGGAAGCTGTTCGATGACCGACGGAACGACCAGTGAGGGATTACGCGAGAGGTAACGCGCCGCAATGACTTCCTGATAGATGTGCCGATTGTTGGTGACCAGAAAGTGACGGCCCCACGCGTCGAACGTTTGGCCGAACTGGCTTCGCGCGGCAAGCATCTCGAGTTCGCCGCTGTCAGGTCGAAAGCGAACGTTTCGACCGTCCGCGTCCGGTGGCAGCCGTGGAGCGTTCGGTCGATCGGGAAAGCGCACCTCGCTTCCCACATCGCCAAACAGATCGCGGTAGCGCGTCGTTCGAACCGGCCCTTCGTTCGCGAGGTAGATCCAGTTGTCGAGCCCATAGACAGGCGTGTTGGTCGTATGCTGCGGGTTCGAGAGCGCGAACCCGGTCAGCATCTCGCGTTTGATGTCCGCACGCATGTCGCCATCACTGTCCTCGAGGTACCAGACGTGCGGCGAGTCGGTCACGATCACGCCCTGCTTCCATCGCATGACGCCGGTTGGCAGGCGCAGCCCGTCGGCAAAAACCACACGACGATCGGGCACGCCGTCACCGTTGCTGTCGCGCAACACGACCACTCGGCCTGAGCCGCCGACGTCAAGCGGGTATCCAGGCATTTCGACAACAAAGAGGCGGCCGTCCTCGTCGATCTCCATCGCGACGGGTGAAGTGATTAGCGGTTCGGCGGCGAGAAGCTCAATTTGAAAGTCCGAGACAATCCGGAACGACGCGAGCGCTTCTTCGGGCGAGTACGGCGGACCGGTGCGCTGCACCTGCCCGGTCAATCCGCGACCTGACAGCGTGAGAACAACGATGCTCAGAACGGTGGCGAAGGTGCGCATGCTACTTGGTGTGCCTTGGCGCGAACCCGAATCGTGCCTGGATCCTGACACTCAGAAAGAACAGGAACAGCCAGAGTCGGGTGCGCCACGATGGCCGCCAATGCCCGGCCAGCACGGTGACCACCGCACGAAACATGCGCGCTGGCGGCTCGGGGCTGAAGAACAGATCGCGGAACGCCGACGTGTAGAATCCAAGCACGAAGCGCCGGAACGATCGGTAGCGTCCGCACTGTCGCCGATCGAACCGGCGGAACGTTCGACTCGACAGATTACCACTCGACAACCCGCTCTCGACGGCTTGCGCACCCTCCAGACCAGACTCCATCGCAATCGCCACTCCGCTCGAAAAGACGGGATCCAGGAACGATCCCGCATCGCCGACTACGATCCAGCGATCCCCTGCGTAGGCCTTGGCGCCGTACGAGAAGTCCCGCTCGACGCGCACCGGCCATCGCCGTTCGGCATGCGCCATCAGACGTGAAACCGCGGGCGTGTCGGCAATCATTTGCGACAGCAAGACCTCCGGTTCCATTCGCGGCAAAGCTTTGAAAACCGCCTGAGGCAGCACGACGCCAACGCTCATCAGTTCCTGCGAAATTGGAATCAGCCAGAACCAGCCGAGATCGGCGCGTGCGATCACGCGAATATCGCCGGACCGTCGACCCGACGCGCGGGGCACGCCCGCGTAGTGCGAGAACACGGCCACGTTCGCGAGATCCGGTTCGTCTACCCGCAGGCCGAATGTGTGGGCCAGCAACGCTGCGCGTCCCGACGCATCGATCACGACGGGTGCTCGAAGCGTCACACTGGTCGCCGAGTGTGTGGCGTTGATGCTGACCCCTTCCGAATCGAAGGCGCACTGCATCACCCGGTGATGTTCGCGAACATCGACGCCGCACGTCGCGGCATGGCGAAGCAGCAACTCATCAAAACGTTCACGCGGGACTTGCCAGGTCTGAGGCTGCGGCACTTCAGTGGCGATCGCAAAATCGGCGTAGCGTTCCACCCGCCCGAGATGGGTGCTGAACGTCGCGCCCCATTTTTCAGGAAAGCCACTGGCGCGGACCAGCTCGTCGGCGCCGATTGCGCGGAGCGGCCCATTCACCGAGGCCAGAAGCGATTCGCCGATGTGGAAGCGCGGGAACGTATCCCGCTCGAGCAGAATCACCCGGCGGCCGGCGCGCGCCAGCCAGGCGGATGCCGTCGATCCCGCCGGCCCGCCGCCAATCACGACGACATCGCAATCGAAGGACACCGGTGCCGACATTCTACCGTCTGTCTTTCTGCAGTCGAGCTTACGCGCGTCAATCCTCGGCTACACTTCTCAGACCACAATAGAGCCACCGAACCTTACTCATCGCTACCAAGTGAGCGCGGGTGTTCAAGAGTCGCGGGTCGGATGTCGAACGGACAGTTGTTATCGCTTTCGCGGTGGCGCTGGCGTACGTTCTCGCCGCGCAGGTCGGATTCCGATTTGCGTTTGTGTCCGATCAAGTAACGACGGTCTGGGCGCCAACCGGGATCGCTCAGGCGGCCCTGCTCCTCTGGGGCCGCCGGTTCTGGCCCGCAGTCTGGATCGCCGCGTTTGTCTCCAACACGACGAATGGCGCGCCTTGGGGGGTGGCGCTGTTCATCGCGGCCGGCAACACGCTCGAAGCAGTCGCGCCAACGTTCATCCTGCCGCGATTCCTCGCGTTCGATCCCTCGCTGCGCCGTACTCGCGACGGGCTCGCCTTTATCGTCATCGCCGCCGGCCTCAGCACGACGATTAGTGCCACCGTTGGCGTGACGACGCTGTCGCTCGCCGGCCTCGAGGTGTGGTCGCGCTTCGGCGAGTTGTGGATGGCGTGGTGGGTCGGCGACGTTCTCGGATCGCTCGTCATCGGTCCAGCGATTTTGACGACGGCGAGGCCGCCGTTGCCGCGGCCCCGGCGCTACTGGATTGAAACCGCGGCCATGGTTGCGGGCACGGCGCTCGTCACGCACTTCATCTTTTCTCAGGTCCTTGGCGCTGGCAGCGGGCACCACCCGCTCGAGTACATCATTGTTCCGTTCGTGATCGCCGCGGCGGTCCGCCTCGGCCTGCCAGCCACTTCGCTCGTTGTCTTCGCTTCGTCCGTCGTGAAGATCGGGAACACGATTCGTGGCGTCGGCCCATTCGCCTCGACAGAGATCAACGCCAGCCTCCTGCTGCTGCAGGTGTTCACCGGCGTGCTGGCGGGGACCGGCGTGCTGCTCGCGGCAGCAATCGCCGAGCGGATAACCGGTGAGCGGCGGCGCGCCGCGGGGCACGCCGTCGGCGAGGTCCTCGCGGACTCCGCCTCGCTTCTCGACGCCGCGCCATCGCTGCTGCGCGTGATTTGCGAAAACCTTGGCTGGTCCGTGGGTGCGCTCTGGATGGTCGACGATGACAGGGAGCACATTCGTTGCGTGTCGCACTGGAACGAGCCTCGGCCGGAGTTGAATGAGTTCATCGAGGTCACGTACGAACTCAGGTTCACTCCTGGCGTGGGTCTGCCCGGACGCATCTGGGAGAAAGGGCGTGCGGTCTGGATTGAAAACGTCGTTCGGGATCCGAATTTTCCGCGGCTCGCTTCGGCGCGCGGAGCCGGCGTGCACGGCGCATTCGGGTTTCCGATTCGTATCGGAACGAGGGTTGTTGGCGTCATCGAGTTCTTCAATCGCTCCATCGCGACTCCGGATCGCGACCTGTTAGCGACGATGTCGACGGTCGGGAACCAGATAGGGCTGTTTGAAGCACGCAAGCGGGTGGAGGTCGAAGTGCGGCGCGCGGAGCAGGAGCGCGAGCGGCTCCTGCAGCGCGAGTTGACGGCGCGGCGTGAGGCGGAGGCGGCGAATCGCGCCAAGGATGAATTCCTCGCCACGCTCTCACACGAACTGCGCACGCCCCTCAACGCCATCGTCGGCTGGACGCGGATGCTCCTCGACGGGACGCTCGACGAGCGCAGCGTCCGGCGAGCATTGGAAGTGATCGATCGAAATGCTCATCTGCAGGCCCAGCTCATCGAAGACATCCTTGATGTGTCGCGAATCATTACCGGTGTGCTGCGTCTCGAGCGGAAGCCTGTGGATCTCGGCTCGGTGATCGGCGCCGCGTACGACGCGGTGCGGCCGGCGGCGGAGGCGAAGCGGATTCGCGTCCAGTCGCGGCTCGACAGCGCGGCGCGCCTGACGGAAGGAGATCCGCAGCGGCTGCAGCAGGTCGTCTGGAACCTGGTGTCGAACGCCGTAAAGTTCACGCGGCCCGGCGGACTGGTCGAGATCGAGCTGGCGGCTGCCGGTAGCGACGTCGTCCGAATCACCGTTCGCGACGACGGTGCGGGCATCGACCGTGAGTTCCTGCCATACGTGTTCGATCGATTCCGTCAAGCGGACGGCTCGATCAGTCGCCAGCACGGCGGCCTCGGCTTAGGGCTCGCTATCGTTCGGCATCTCGTCGAGTCGCACGGCGGCACGGTTCGCGCCGAGAGCGAGGGTTTGGACAGAGGTTCGACGTTCATCATCGAGCTGCCCCGGCTTGACGGAGCCGCAGCCGCATCGCTCAATGCGCCGTACGATGGGTATTCAGCCTTCGCTGACGCGGAACAGCTCGCCGGCTGTCGCGCATTGATTGTGGACGATGAGGAGGATGCGCGCACGCTGCTGCAGACGATCCTCGCTCGAGCCGGCGCGGTTGTGCAGACTGCGGGCAATGTCGCCGAAGCATTGCAGCTGCTCGAAGCGTCGGCAACCGACGTGCTGCTCGCCGACATCGGCATGGCCGGCGAGGATGGCTACGTGCTGATCAGTGAAGTGCGCCGTCGCGATGCGCGCACGGGCACGCATCTTCCTGCCGCCGCCATCACCGCGTATGCCGGCGTGCACTTCCGCGATCGCGCCCTCGCTGCCGGATTCGATTGCCACATGGCCAAGCCAATCGTGCCTGGCGACTTCGTCCGCGTCGTCGCTGGTTTGATCACGCAGCAAGGAAAAGCGCTCTAAGATCCGACCTTCCTCAAGTACACCATCTTCCCGCCAATCATGACGGCCATCGTCAACCCAGTCAGGAGCACTACCTGGCCCGTCAGGGTCGTGAGCAGGATGAGGCTGCGGCGATTGGCCCGACGGCGCGCGTGCGGCCGTACTGCGATCGTGCAGAAACCACAGCGAGAGCACGAAAATAGACACAGGCACGGTGACGGCAAGACCGGCGGCGATGGTGCTCACCTTGGCATGGTGCGTCGCGTGATCGACCGCCACGGCCAGACCGGCGCCGACAGCGGCCGCACTGCCAAAGACAAGATAGTGCCCGTATCCCCAGATGGCAGCCTTGCGAAGGCTGGTGAGCAGATCGTGTACCGGCCGATCGAAGTAGACCCACCACATGCTGTACACGATCAACAGGCCGCCAATGATGACCGGCGTCAGCGGGCCAAGCGCTTCGCCCGAGCGCAACGCCGATTGCACCGCGATGGTCGCAGAGAGGATCGACTCGCCGAGCACGATCAGCGTCAGCAGGCCATAGCGCTCAGCAATGTGATGCGGGTGCCACGTCGTTTGGCCGGCGACCTCGGCCCACATCGGAACAAGCAGCTCGAGTGTCATGAGGGTCAGAAACACGAACAGCCAGGCGTGTGACACGAACAGCGTGCCGACCCACGCGCACTGGAGCACGGCGATCCGAGCGCGTAACGGAGAGCAGTTGCTCGGCGAACGGGATCCGCGGCAGCGGCGCGGAGCTACTGGGCCACCGCAGCGAAACGCATCACGACATAGCCGCCGACGGTCGCGATGTTCGGCGCGCGCGATTCAAACATCGTCGCCAAACCGCCGGCAAGAATGAGCGCGCCGGCGATTTGCACGAACACCGCCAGGCGGTACGGCACATCGTCGCAATCGTACGCCGATGCGAAGAACACCATCAGGTAGCCGACGAGACCCTGGAAAGCATGGGCTTCGGCGATGGCGTGGTGCAGGCCGTTCGAGGCCTGGGCGATCGCCACGACGAAAACGAGATCGAAGAGCAGCTCGAGCGGCGTGGCGGTGCGATGCGCCTCGTGCGGCGAACGAGCGACCATTCGCCGCCGCTGGTTGGGCTTAGCGTTGGTGTGATTGTGTGTGCTAACGCCGGTAGTGGACATCCTGTTCGACACGAGAAGACGCGGGTACAGCGACGATCGCGGCAAGTGCCGCGAGAACCGCGACGAGCGCCGCCAGCAGGTAGAACGCGAACGCGTACGACCCTGTCCACTCGACACAATAGGCGAGCAGGAGCGGGCCGATCGCCGACGCAAAGACCGTCAGCGCCTGCGCCGCGCCCTGAATCCGTCCAAGATGGGTGCGGCCGTAGGCTCGGGTCCAGAAGCTGAAGAACACCACCATCACGAAGCCACCGCCAACACCCATCGCAACTGCCTGCATCATCACTTGCGGAACGGTCGTGATATGCGGCAACACGACGAGTCCAGCCGCGAGGATCCCCAGCGCGCCCACGAGGACGAGGCGCAATGAGCGGCGCGACGCATACGCGCCCGCCGAAAAATTAGCGACGAGAGCGGTGATGGCCGTGACCGCAAGTGCGCTGTGATAGACGTCGGGCGTGAAGCCGCGCTCGGCAAGGATCGACTCGTTGAAAAGGCCGATGCCGGACGCGATCAATCCGTACATCGCGCTCGCCGTCGCAAACACCCAGAACGCAGGTGACTGTAGTGCCTCCCGCAGCGTCGCGTCGGAAGCGGACGCCTCTTCGTGTCGCGCTCCATCAACACCACCTTCATCATCTACGCTCAGGCCGATGGCTTCCGGCGTGTCGCGCACCAGCGTCCACGCGAGCGGCGCCAGGCCTACGAGCAGCCCGGCGGCAACAAGCGTCCACGCGACGCGCCATCCGCGCCCAGTGACGATGGCGCCGACGAGGGGGAATGCCGCCATGAAGCCCATGCTCATGACGACGGCGTAGACGGCCATGGCTTGGGTGATCCGACGGCGGAACCACTTGCCGACCATCGCCAAGCTGACGATCGAGAGCGCGCTTTGCCCCAGCCCGCGCGTGAGCGTGATCAAAACGGCAAGCACGATCACGTTAGGGCTGACTGTCATGCCCAGGACTGTTGCCCCGAGCACAAGCGAGAGCACGGTGAGCACAACCCTGCTGCCATGCCGATCCAGCAGGCCACCGATGCCAAAACAGAACAGCGAGCCGATGAGCGTCGCGACCAGGTTGATCTGCGCGTAGCCAACGCGCGTGAGCTGATAATCGCGCAGCAACGGTTCGGTGATGAGGCCGAGGCCTTGCGATCGTCCGGGCAGGGTGCCGACCATTGCCGCCGCTGCGATGAGGACGACGACCCATCCGTAATACATCCGCGCCGCGGGGCGGGGGATAGCTTGGGCGTTGAATCCGCTAGGCACGGGCATGTCGCTTTCGCGCGGAGAGAAGCCACGCCGTCATGACGGCCGCGGCCGCCGGAATCGCCACGATGCGTGCGACAGGTCCAGCAAAGATGATGGCGCCGTTGATGAACATGAAGAGAAAAAACAATAGCCGAAGATCCTCGAGCCGTGTTGAGCGCTGCTCGTGTGGGCCTGGTGAAACCCACCAGTGCCAGGCATCGGCGGCCCAGAGCGCGAGAAACAGGTAGTTCACGAAGATGCCGCCTCCCCAGCGTATTCCGACGACCTCCGCGGTTTGTCGGGCCGTTGCGTCGATCGCCGCATCGTGGCTCCACGCATACACGAGGGCGAACGCGACCAGCACGTGCACGATGGCCAACGCCAGAGCGGCCGTGTAAAGGGTGCGCGCCGGCGCCGCCCGCGCTGGATTGCGAATCTTCACAACCTCGGAGCACGCCCACAGAATCGTGGCAACGAGCATCGTCCAGCGCACGAGATACACGGGTGATCTTAGTCTGGTTCTACACGGCGGGTTCTACACGGCGGGTTCTGCACGGCGTGTTCTACGCGGCGGGTTCTTCAACCGCGGCGAGCGGCCAGCGGACAGCGGATAGCGGATAGCGGATATAAGCTGTAGGCATGACTGAAGCCGTTCAGGCCGACCTGCCGTTGAGCGGGTTGAAAGTGCTCGACTTCACACGGGTGCTGGCCGGTCCGTTGTGCACGATGCTGCTGGGGGATATGGGCGCGGACGTCATCAAGATCGAAGATCCGCGCCACGGTGACGACACTCGCGAGTGGGCGCCGTTTGTCGCGGGCTGGAGCACCTACTACCTCAGCGTCAACCGCAACAAGAAGAGCGTGGCGATCGATCTCAAGTCGGCTGACGGCATCGCGCTGCTCGAGGACATGATTCGCAGTGCGGACGTTCTCGTCGAGAACTTCCGTCCGGGAACGCTGGAGCGGCTCGGGTTTGGTGCCGATCGCGCTCGAGCGCTCAACGATCGCCTGATCTATTGTTCGATCTCCGGCTACGGCGGGACCGGTCCGCGACGAGATCTCCCCGGCTACGACCTGGTCATCCAGGGCGAGTCGGGACTCATGGACGTCACCGGGTTTCCAGAAACAGGTCCGACGAAAGTTGGCGTCGCCATCACCGATTGCCTCGCGGCGCTCTATGCCGTGCAGGGGATTCTGCTCGCTTACGTGAGCCGGATGCAGACCGGAAAAGGACAAGTTGTCGACATCGCGCTGCTCGATTCGGCGGTGTCGATTCTGGGGTTGCCGGCTGGCATCGTCGCGGCAACCGGCCAGAGTCCGGGACGACTCGGCAACGAGCATCCATCGCTGGCGCCGTACGAGCCATACCCCGCGGCCGACGGGCATATCATCGTTGCCGTCGCCAATCCACGCTTGTGGTCCAGGTTCTGCAGCGCGATGGGAGCGGAATCGCTCGAGCACGATCCGCGATTTGCTACGAACAGCGATCGATTGAAGAATCGGGACGCGCTGAATGAGCTGATCCGGCCCATGGTTGCGACCGAGACCGTGGACTCGCTGATCGAGCGGCTCTCGGCCGCTGGCGTGCCGTGCGGCCGCGTTCGGTCGATCGAAGAGGTCCTCCAGGATCCCCAACTGGCCGCGCGCAACATGCTGCTCGACATCCCTCTCG
>Ga0209382_10006580_pt1 | contig 14918 bp, 16 predicted proteins | sample SoiMetdeltSBSDD5_FD_187599 | JGI IMG/M metagenome (GOLD analysis project Ga0209382, IMG submission 187599) | Bulk soil microbial communities from a Populus tree surrounding site in Tennessee, USA - Soil MetaG P. deltoides SBSDD5 (SPAdes) (version 2) | ecosystem: Environmental > Terrestrial >... | reverse complement strand
CGTCTGAAAAGCTCCAGCCGCGCTGGGGCGTGTTCGTCTTGAAGCGGAAGGCCGAGCGCCTTTCCTTCACGGTCACTGGCCGGAGAGCGAGGAAGCTGCTCAGACGCGAGCCCCCCGAACCCCCCGAGCCAATGACGTGGGAGGATTTTATTCGGGAGATGGCGGCGCGAATTGTCGATAAAATCGAACCTCTAGCATCTCTAGTGGGCATCATAGGGATTTTGTTTACAATGGTCTTCGGCTGGCGAAAGGACAGACGCGAAACGGAAGAGACGAAGCTGAGAATCAGGCAACTAGAGCGTCAGCTGTCGGAGTCGCGTGATAGAAAACTGCCGAGCTAAAGCGCTCGCACTCACGAACGCGCCTCACTTTTTCGCAGAGTCCGCATGTCGAGGGCTCTCAGCAACTCCCCTTAGAAATGGTCCACATCGCTTGCACCAACTGCGAGCGGCGCGGGCAGTACCGCAAGGCGACGCTGATCGAGCGCTACGGCCCGGCAAGAACATGGTCAGTCACTACATCGGCAGGTGCGTGCGGATCGCCGCGCGCACCCGCTCCCGCTCCGCCTTGTCGTAAGGGCCGCCGTGCGGCTGTGGCGCCGCGAGGCGCAGGCGGGCCGTGAGCGCGTCCACCGCAAGGTCGCAGATCCGCCGCCCCGCCATGCCCCTGGCCTGCAAAGGGCGCTCGTCATCTAGTGCCACTCGGGCGACGAGTTGCAGCACTTCCGGCGCATCGATCTCGCTGAGCGCCGACAGAACGGTAGTGATATCGTTTGCTTCGCTTTGCTCGATCCGCTCGAGCAGGGCGCGGCGGGCGTTGGCATCGCCGCGTCGCGAACCTGCGATCTCGTCTTGAACAGATGTCGATGCTGTCATTCGCCCTTTCCTCCCTGTGGGCGCCGGCTCGGCACCGCAAGACGTTCCTTGCGGAACAGCGGCGGCACCAAGCCACAGGATCAGTCGTCGCCTTGCGATCGGGTCCAGCGCGAGCCTCCAGGATCACGGATTCATAAGATTCGCTTCGACCTTGAGGATCTTGCGTCCGCGAACATCGGTGTAACCGTACATGAGGGTTTGCCGTTTGTGCGAGGCATAGGTGTCGGAAGCTCCCAGAAAGTGCCCGGTTTCATGTGCCAAGTTCTCTGCGACGTCCTTCATGCCTGTGTCCTGGAACAGGCAGTCCCCCGCCATCGTCCCGGCCTGGGTGTTGTCACTGAGCGGAGAGGCGTCCTGCTCGTATTGCCACACGAAAAAAAAGTTGAAGTCGGCCGCCCCGTCCCGTTTTGCGATCACGTCGTCCCACTCGTGCTGGGCCGCCGCCACCTTCGGGAGATGTGACGAGAAGCGCACGACACGCCCCAGATCGGCGCCGACGCTGACGTTGCGGACGTTGTGTTTGATGATCTCGACATTCACCTGCGGGAGAAAGATCGAGTTCATCGTCGACACCCAGCCGTCGACGCTGCTATGTGCTTGTGTCCGGCCGAATCGAACACAAAGTTGAAGGTGACCTTGACAGGCTTCTTGTCCTTGACTGAGAGCTCGAGACGGGAGCGCACGGTCCCGCCCGCATCCTTCGCCTCCAGGATGCCGTCCCCTTCTTGACGCCGGCTGATATGGAACAGACGCATCGGTTTGGGCACCCGGGCCAAAGGCTTCAGCGACGGTCGCGAAGCCGGACGGCGTCACGGAAACGTCCAAGCCGGCCCCGCCGATCAGAGTCGAGCGCCGCAATCCCAGCCAGCGCCAGAGTGCAGTTGTGCGGATGCAACACCGAGACGCGAAAATTTAAAATGCTCTCTCAGGAGTTGACGGCTGGACGAAACGAACGCCTGCTTCTTGCGTGCGAGGGGGCCGTCTCCGAACTCAACCAGGCGGGCCGGATCTCTCGTGCAGCATCCACGCGCTGGTCGGTATTTTCGGGTGTCCCCCTTCATACCGGCCGGCGCGCCCAACCCCCACAAACGCGCTTAAGTCGAAGGCCGTCCTAAAGAGTCTTTGACGGTGCCCCGAAGCGGCTCCGCGGCTAAAAATCCAGACTCGATTCCCCGAAAAAGCCGTCTGAAAAGCTCCAGCCCCGATGGGGCCGTTGTTTGTCTGGAAGCGCAAAGCGGAGCGCCTGTCCTTCACGGTCACCGGGCGCAACGCCGATGAAGCACGCTCGCGTGCGCTCCAAGAGTACGCGACCCTCAACGAGCACGACCGGGGGCGGATCAGCGTGCAGCGGGAGGCGTGAGCGGTTCCACCACACCAGCCTTCAATCGACGTGCTTGCACAGCCATCCCTTTTTGGGACCGCTCGGCGTTGCCGGGCCAAACACCTGAGTTATCTCCTGCCCGGCGGCGCTGCACTTCGCCTCAGAGGAATAGCCCGGTACAGTCAATACCCCGCCAGCCTGAAGGTTAATGACGACTATCAAAACCCACATGATGCGTTTTCCTTTTTGGGTGCTGAGCGGCCACATTACAACAGCCGAGCTTGCTACCGAATGCCCGCTTAAAGCGCCCAGCACGAAGGGCCTAGGCCGCCGAATGCCCCGCTCCTACTTCACTTCGCCGCGCACCCATCCGACATGGTCCGGCTCGCGTGCACGAAATGCGACCGGCGCGGCCAGTACCGTAAGGCCACTCTCATCGAGCGCTATGGCCCGGATCAAAACACCGTAGACCTGCTAGCGCTGATCTCTGCAGATTGCCCCGAGGCGGCAGGCGAACAAAGTCACCGACTTGTGCGGTTGCATCTATGCAGACCTCGGCCCTAAATGACCGCGGGCAAGGTCGACCACGGGCGCGTTTCAATTTCGTCTGATAAGCTGTTGGGAGCCCACCGGGTTGAGTTCTCCTCCCCGGTTGGGTCAGAGCCGGGCGGGTGTTGGCAAGCATCTGCTCGGCTCGCAATTGCACGGCGTTTTGGCGTGCGCTTGAGAAACAGCGACCCGCATGCGCAGGACGCTTGCTTTAAAGATCATCTCCGAAGTCAACGGCGGCGAAAGCGACCCTTTATGTATGTCTTGCCGAAACCGCCGTCATGTCTGCAGTTCGGTATGTGAATCGCACTATCGGATGACCCAAGGCGGGGACTCGGATTCCGCTTGAGAAGCGCCTATCTTGGCCGCCATGAATCGGCCGAGAGTGGTTATCCAACCAAAGATCGTTACGGTCAGACCCATGCTCGAGCCGGATCGACCCCGCTATTCCCAAGCGCGCAGGTGTTTGCCTCCCGGGAGATGCCGATCAGGTGCTCACCAGAGTGCGCTGGAAATTTAGGACTCCGGCGCTCCCTCGTACCGCGTAGAGTATACTCCAGCCGTTACCGAGGAGCATCGGACCGTCCCTAATCGGCCACTCGCCCTTCAGCAGACTGCGCTGGAAGCCGCGTGAGCGTCATTGCACCCACTTCTTGAAGTCTTCTTCGCTTACGTCGGGCAGCTTCTTCAGAAAGGCCACCATCGACCAGATTTCCGGGTCGGGTACGCCGATCGCCCCAAAGCTCGGCATGCCCGTCATGTTGATGCCGTTCTTCACCACCCAGAACAGATGGCGCGGCTCGCGTTCCTTGACGATCTTGGTGAGATCGGGCGGGTCAGGCCGCAACCCCTCAGAGAATTTCTGCCATTCGACCCCCGGACCGCCGTGACAGTTGGTGCAGCCCCGCGCCATGTAGGCCTTCGCGCCGGATTGCACCTCTGCCGGCGTGTCATAGCCAGAGGGTGGCCGGTCTGTCGCGTGGCGATCGACCGCGGCCATCCGCACCTTGATCAGAGTCCATTTGACCGGTCCGGGCTCCGGGTTCATCGCGGCGACATTTAAAAAGCCGCCGAAGAAGAACACCAGCGCAGCAATCCCGATAACAATCGCAAGCAGTCCGATCACCGATAATAGACGCATCTTGGCTCCTCCGACTTGACCGCCCGCGACGGAAGATAACGGGGACGGAACGGGTCCGTTTTGCACTCCAACAAGCACTCGTCGAGCGCCCCTCGATGAGATAGCCAATGTTGCCGTCGCACGCAGCGCAGCACGCGTGTATATGCGTAAAGCCGCTCTTCTCAGGTTCAGCGATGTCGCGCGCGTCAATATTCATGCCCGGAAAGGGCCGTAGGAACATCGCGGGGCGCGCCTTGGAATCGCCCGCAAGTATTCGCGTCTAGAACCAGCGTCCTCGGCCGTACCAGCCACCGCCCGCAAGAATAATCACCAGGATAATGATGATCAGAAGGGTGGTGTTGTCCATCTTGAAGTCCTCCAGCATAGCGATCACACCATACTAGGTGAGTCCCGAGGGCACATCCATGGGCCGTGTTTGGCCTTCTGATCGTGTCCGCGGCCGCTCAGACGCGCTGTCTCTAGAATTTAGCAATCGGCGGGCTTGGAACGTGGGGACCCGTCCTAGGTGCGTGCCTGACGCCAGCCGGACCATGTCGGATGGGTGCTCGGCGAGTGTGACATTCGAGCGGGACATGCCGGTACACCGCTGCCCGCTGGCGCTCCTGGGCAGTGCCTCACAATGCAGGTCGCACAGTTTCGTGCACGTGGTGTTAGTCCAGAAACCGCTCGGCACCAAAGGCTCATCGGCAGGTGGAACCCGCCGCCCGGGCTGCGTTCCTTCCCTAAGCGGCCGGACGGGGTGGCCAACTCCACTGAAATGTCCGGTCCAAGAGCCCCAGGGCGGTACCACTTGGGGCTCTCTACTTAGTTCGATTGGACGCAGGGGCGCGATACACTCGATTGCGCGGCCCACGGCGTGGCTTTCCTCGCTGTCGAGTGGAGGACAGGCTCATTCGTCATCGATAATCCGGCGCTTCTCTTCAAATTCTGCCTTGTCAATTTCGCCGCGTGCGAAGCGCTCTTTCAGGATTTCAATGGCGGCTGAACTGTCGCGCCTACTGCTCTGATGCAAGCCAGCCTGCTTGGCGCGGTACCACCTACCACAGCAAAACATGATTGATCTCCTGCCGGTCGTTATTCACATGGATCGCATCCGGTGCGGCGCCGGGTCGCTCTTCGCAGTACTGCGGCGCCGCAATGGGGACTTGTCCCCCATCAGCTCCTTATTTTTCAGTTTGGACATAGAGAAACCTCCCGAGCCCGACGGGGCCGCGTCAGTCCACGTGGTCCCTTTATTAAAACGCGCGAAGGCAGCCTCGGTTGCTTCGTCAAGCTACTAGGGCGGGCCGTGCAGCGCCCCGATGCGGCGTCACAAGGAACCGCCGCATTACCGATAGGACGGCGACAGATGAGAATCGGGCTTGGTGTATAGCTCTTTGGTCGCGGCCTCGGGCCTTCGCTCCTCCAACGCGCTGCGCCGCTTGCGTCACGAGATGACGCCATAGATTATGGCTGTGCCTAGGATCGCGATCGCTCACATCGACAAGGAGCCACCACGGTCCACTAAAATCAACCATTGTTAAAATCTCCCAGATCATGGACCAAGCGCGGCAGCGCCGGGCGGTTCGCCGTCCTGATGCGGCAATGGCTTGAATTTCGGCAGCTTGGCGGCGGCGGCATTGGCTGCGGCCGCTGCTGCCAGCGCCGCCACCTCGGCCGGGTCGCGCACCGCCCACTGGCACAGGCGGTAGCCGCCGCTCCGCTCGATCAGGTCCAGGTTGATGTGATCCTCGTGGTAGCCGTCGGAGCCTGGGCCAAGCACGGTGGTGAAGCGTGCGCAGGCGGTCTCCTGCAGCCGCACGCGCAGGTCCTTAGCGACCTCCGGATCGGTCAGACCCATAGCTTTGCCGTCGGCGAGCGTGAATCCGCGAATGTCGAGCGCGTTCGCCAAGCCATGCTGGCTGGGTTTTGCGCCGGCCATGCGGTTGCGGCCACGGCACTCGTACGACGCCGCCGTGGTGAGCGACGCGGGCGGCGCGCCGCGCTCTGCGACCAGCGGCGCTGCTTCCTCGCGCAGCCAGCGTACGAGCGCCTCCGCCATGCTGCAGCGGAGCACCGCGGGCGGATGGAGCGCGATGCGGCTGCGGTCGAGGGTGATGACCGCCTCGAGCCGCACCACGTCGGTCGCGCCGCAGGCACCGGGTCCCTCGATCGCCGGCAGCGCGTGCACCAGCGCGACATCGGCGGTGAGCCACTGCAGACATGGAGAGGGGCCCTCGGCGGCGGGGCTCGGCTTGAGCGTCGCCGACGGCGCCGAAGCCGGCGGGTGTTCGCGCGGTTGCGGTCGCGGGTAGGGGGCGTCGGCCAGCGGCCGAGATCGTGCGACGGCGGCGCCTGATCTGGCGGGCTGCTCGCGTGCGTTGATTGTGGCGGAAGTCGCCAAGCAAGCCAACGCGATCAGCACACCGGAATAGACCTTGCGGCTCGTTGCCGCGCCAGTAAGCTGGCACTGGTGTCGGCCGACCTGAGCGAGGCCGGTCGCGCTCATGGTCCGTCCCCCTTTTGCTGACACTACGAGGAACCCGACGGGGTGGCCGCGGTTCCGGCATCCAATAGGCAGCCCATGTGTCCGGAGGCCGGACACAAGCTTGCCAAGATGGTGTGCTGCCCTCCGGCCCAGAAGAACAACCGTCCCGGCTGTTCGCAGCAAGAAGGATAACTTTCATGTGCGACTACAGTTTGCACAATGTGGCAAACCGACCTGCAAAGGTCGGAGACAAGCTGGTCACGACGAGGTTCCGCGAGTCCTACACACGCGGATTTGCGGCCGTTGACGAGCCGATTATCGCGGTATGCCTGCTTCCTGGCACGGAGATCGCCTTCGATCGGGAGGTCGAGTGTGATCGTGGGTTCGGATTGCTACCCCGGCGGACGATCGAGGCGAAGGTGGCGCGCTTTCGGCAGCTCAACCAAGATCGACGCACTGGTCACCGCGATGCGCTCGAATTTCCTGATGGCGACGTAGTGTTGCTGACGAGCCTGTGGGAAGGCCAGCACGCGACCGTACTGCAGCTGCCGGCTACGACGACGCGCAGCGACGCGGAGGCGCAGACGCGCGCTTCCGTTAACGAAGAGCCGGCGCTCTCGGACTGGGCTGTTCGATAATCGCCATAAGCAGCATCGGGCGTCGCTCTACGGTCGGCTCGCCTGATCGACTGACCCCTCCTGTGCCCGGATGGTATTGTTCTATTCCGGGCACCGGGGGTTGTTGCCTGACGATCCGCGCAAAAGTGAGGCGGACCGCTTGAGTTGGTGGCCTCCCAGCAGGCTTCAGCAAAAACTCTAGGGGCGCATTGCTCACGGCATTTGATTCCACACAACGACCAGCGGCGCGAGCCCCGAAAGGTTCCGGACTTCGGAACTTCAGGCTTCGTCCCGCGCTTATTTATCGACGGACAGAATAACTCGGAGGAACACATGGCCGAGATGACGGGAAGTCACGAACAGCGAGAAACTCACGATTTGATCGGCAGCGACAAGGTCGAGGGCACGAATGTGTATCGCTCGAACGGCGAAAAGATCGGCGAAATCGAACGGATCATGTTGGAAAAGAGGAGCGGGAGAGTCGCCTATGCCGTGATGAGCTTTGGCGGCTTCCTAGGCATGGGACACGATCACTATCCGATTCCATGGCCGCGGCTCACGTACAACGAAAGGCTGGGTGGTTATGAAGTGAACATTTCGGAACAGGAACTGAAGGGCGCTCCGAAGTACGGAGACGCTGAGTGGAATTGGGATCAGGACCAGGGTCGAAAGGTGTATGACTATTACAAAGTCCCGCCTTACTGGGGGTGACTTACGCGCGCATAAAGGAAGAAATCGACGTGCCCGAACGCGAGCCTTCCGCTTCAGCGTGCAGCGGGCGTAGGCCGTCGAGGCCGCCTCCTAACGAGGCCAGCGGCAAGCCGCTATCTCGGTCAGTTTCTTCCGGCGTTCTCAAGGCTAGCGGCGACGGTACTGATCCGTTTTGATGCCACTGCTCGCTTTAAGCAGGACAGTTGTCTGGCTCTTGGGTTGTTCACAGGGTGTGCAATATGAACAGACCGCCCTACTCGGCTCGCTAAGCTGCAATCATTACCGCCATACAACAGCGATAACAGGCGCTCCCGCCTGACCTACGGGGTCATCAAAAGGGGGCGCCGCCATGGGCACAATACATCCGTTCCCACGACTTCAGCCGTTCGATCCGATCACTTGCGACGCCATGGGCTTGGCGTTCGAAGGCGCCTGGCAAGAGCTATTGATGTCGAGCACACGCTTGGCATCTTCCGCCTATGCCGACGCGACGCGTGAAGCCCTCGCCAAGCACATCATCGACATAGCCCAACGCGGCGAACGCGATGTGAAACGGCTCCGTGATGACGCGGTGGCCTTTGTGCTGTACGCGCTGTCGCTTGCCTAGCAACCACTTGCCCTGGAACCGGAAGCGCAATCTCGCGCAGACCCTGTGCTGTCTCAGTCCGGGAGCCGCATCAGGCGCACGACCTATTGGGAGGCGATAAGCCAGTATCGCTCGTCTACATCTCGGCGCTCGCCGACGAGCATCCCGAGACAATCAACGAATGAGGAGGCCGCCCCACCAATCATCGAGAGCATTCTGGTTATCGGCGTACACCAGCTAGCGCGCGGATCCGGTGATCGACGACGATTGGCTCATCGTCGGCCATTTTGGCTAGTTCGGTTCGACTTGAGCCCGCGTAACGGCATTCTCCGAAGCCCCTGCCACTGACCGGATGTTTTTGATTTATGGATCAGATCAGTTCCGGCCGAACAGATGGGGACCGAACCGTGCCGAAAAGGGCGCGACTTTAAACGCGTTCATCAATTCCGGTATACCTTTCCCGCCGGGCGGGCCAAGGAAGGGAGGGATGCACGCAGATTGAGCATGCAAAGTTTACCACCGACCAGGGAACCTGCCGATCTGTCCCTGCATTTGCCGCCATGAAAGGCGCGTAAGTGGTGGACAAGAGCGACGAGTACCGGCGCAAGGCCGAACATTGCGAACGAATAGCGGCGGCGGCCCCAAATGAAATCGCCCGGGCTGAGTGGCTCGAGTTGGCGACGCTCTGGCGGCAAATGATGCGGCCGAAAGGCGCTGTAAAGGACGACCAGCAATAGGACTGGGGGCCGGCATTTGTAGGTTTCCCCGCTCGACTAGCGCAGCAGGGGGCGCTCGCGACCGGGCTATTTCGTTTTCAGGGAGGGCAGCCTATGGCGGCCGCTCGCGCTGTTGGGCGCGAAGTTGCGCGAGTTCACGATAGTTCTTGGCGATGTCCAGATAGGTCGCGCGGAGCAAATCGTCTTTGGCGCGGGCCGCGAGCGCTTCGAACGTTTCCGCCTTCTCCAACAGCTCGGCAGCCGTCCGCATGCGCGTCCCTCCGCGAGCGAACCTAGCCGCACCCCGGTAAGGACTATAGAGCAAAGGAACTGAATTGAGCAGTGGCCGCCGGGGTTTTCCTTGATTCATTTCGGCCGCTAAGAGGCGCCGCCCGCACTGGCGATGAGTTCAAGTCTCGCGCTGCGCGGTGATCCGGAAACGCTCGGACTCGGCGATCGGTGGGGGAAAGTTTCGAGCGGAGTTCGCCTAAAAGGAAATCCCTGCCCCGGATCGGGATTCACTCGCCTCTACGTTGGAGGTTGGGACGCGAGAGACTCACCAGCACCGAGGCACTACGGAAGAGCCGACCCTCGCTCGAGGTTCTGGTAGGCGATGAACCTCACCTTCAGCAATTTACGGGTACCGGGCTTGCTCAGGGCGACGCACGGTCGCGCAGGGTCAGGAGTTGATCGGAATAGGAGCGCGGCTCCGAGGCGTAGGCGTACGCCGAACGGGACTCGTTGAGCCGCCGTCGGGATTCTCGCTGGGATTCGTTGAACCGCCGCCGGGCTTCTCGCTTTGCGCTTTCCCTAGCAGACGCAGTGCGCTCACGAAGATCGGCCCGTCTCTCCTGGACGTCGCGGGTGCGGGGCAATGCAATAGGCTCCGAGGTCGCAGCGAGCCTGGCGCGCAGGGCATCGGCTCGTTCCCGATCAGCCTGCGCGGCGGCCTTCTCTTTCTCCGTAAAAGTAACGCCTTCCGCCTTTCGCTCGAGCCACGCTTGGATCCGAGGCGATACCACGGGGGTGGGCGCCGGTCGCGCCGCCGCCGTGCGCGCGCTCGACTCCTTCATGGCAGACAAGAGTGCCGCCGCGCCGCTTCCGATCGCGACGACGGCGAGGAGGTAGATGAGGAGACCGACGAGGGAACGCATGTCGCATCAACGCTACGGGCTTATCCAAGTTCCGGGATTGCGCCTCGTGCGTTTTTTGGACTCGGCTGTGCGGTAACATGCTGCGGTCGGGCCCGTTAAATGGCCCGGTCACGATTCTCGTTGGCAAATATTGGGCCGAAAAAGGCACGGCGCACCCTCTCCAAGTGATGCTGGAACCTCAAATGTGGGTGGCTGGAACCTTGCGTGTGGGCGGAACGCGGGACCCAGCGCGCCGTGCCTGTTTACGCCAGATCCAGAGCGAGCTGGCCGCTGCCGCAGCTCACCGGTTCCGAGATCGCACTGCGGGTTCTCCGCCTGCGGCCACCACACCGGCCGCAGCCGCATTGGCGCAAGGAAATGGGTCAAGCGTCGATCGCCGCCTTGATGCGCTTGCGCGTAAGCGGCAGCTCGCGCAGGCGCACGCCAGTCGCGTCCGCGACCGCGTTCGCGATCGCCGCAGCCGCTGGCCCTTGTGACGCCTCCCCGGTGCCCAGGAAGGGCTGACCCGGACGATCGATGAGGTGAACCTCGACTGTATCCGGCAGATCCGGGAACCGGAGGATTGGGTAGGTGCTCCAGTCGCGGCTGGTGATCCGCACCTCGTCGAAGCTGACCGCCTCGTGCAGGGTCCAGCTCGCCGACTGGACGATGCCGCCTTCGATCTGATTGCGGATGCCATCCGGATTGACGATCTGGCCGCTGTCGTTCGCGGCGACAAACCGCACCGGGCGCACATACCCGGTCTCGCGCTCAAGCTCGATCTCGACCGCTACCGCCGTGTAGGCGGCAAGATTCTTATAGCGCGCAAAGCCGAAGCCCCGACCGCGGCCCTTCGGCAGCTTGTCGCCCGCGTGCCAGCCGAATTTCTCCGCCGCCAACTGGACGACGTCGCGTGCCCGCGCATCCTCCAGATGTCGCAGGCGGAACTCGATCGGATCTGCCCCCGCGGCTTTCGCCAGTTCATCCATGAAGCTTTCGATCGAGAACACGTTCATGTAAGCGCCCAGCGCGCGAAGGGCTGAGGCGCGCAGCGGCATCTGCGTAATGAAGTGATGGATGATGCGCGCGTTCGCGAACTTGTAAGGCGGGATCGCGTTGCGATCTCCGCCGCCTGCCGGCAGTGGAATCGGTTCCGGCTCCGGTTGCCGGAATGGCTCGGCCAGGTGCCAGGCCGGCATGAGATTCCCCGCACCGCCCGGACGGGTGGAATGCGGGTTGCTCCAGACCTCGTAGTTCCAGTCGACGATCATGCCGCCGGCGTCGAGCGATGCGCGCGCCTGAGCCACCATTGCCGGGCCGTAGGGCTCCCAGCCGTGCTCCTGATCGCGCATCCACTGCACGCGCACGGCGCGGCCGGGGAACGCTCGCGAGATCAAAGCGGCATCGGCGGCGACGTCGTCGGCACCGTTGTGGCCATAGCAACCGGCCCCTTCCATGTGGATGCAGTGCACCCGCTCCTCGGCGAAGCGCAGCAATTCGGCAATCGATTTTCGTAACGGATAGACGCCCTGCGAGTGCGTCCACACGGTGAGGGTTTCATTCTCCAGCAAGCCGACCGCGCAGGATGGACCGATCGAGCCGTGCATCTGGTATGGCCGATGAAACGACGCTTCGAGCGTATGCGTGCCAGTGCCGCCGCCGGCAGCCGCGCGATTTTCGAGAATGACAAAGTCCTTCGCGGGCGCCCGCCGCATCCATCCGTATAGGTCGGCCGGGTCTGGCAGCGACTTCGTTTCCTCCCAGCGGGCGGCTTGCGCCAGCGCATCCATCGCCTTGACGGCCTGGTACTCGCGTTGCACGACGCCGAGGAAGCTGCCGTCGCGAACGATCTTGAGTACGCCCGGCATGCGCTCCACCGTTGCGGTCTCGACTGCCCGCAGGTGAGCGGCGGGGCTAGGCGGATGCACGACGCGCGCATGCACCAAGCCGGGAAGGCGCAGGTCGTGCACGTAGGCGATGCCACCGGTGACCTTGGCCGGAATGTCGACCCGTGGGATCGGCTTGCCGATGACCGTGAAGGCGGCCGGTTCCTTCAGCTTCGACTGCGGCTGCGCCGCGACGTGCAACAGATCGCCGGAAGCGAGCTCGCCGTAGCTCATGCGCCGGCCATCCGCCGCGATGACCTCCCCGTTCCGTGTCGTCAGCTGCTCGGCCAGCACATTCAGACGCTGGGCTGCGACCTCAATGAGAATTTCGCGCGCTTGCGCGGCGGCGTGACGGATAGCCGTGGCACTGTCCTGCATCGATTGGCTGCCGGCGGTGTAGCCTTCATTGGGCGTTTGCGCTGTGTCGGCGGTGATCAATTTGATGCGATCGAAGTCGACGACCAATTCCTCGGCGGCGACCTGGATGAGCGCGGTTTTGATGCCCTGGCCGAGCTCCGCCTTGCCGGTGAACACGACGATGCCGTTCGCATCGATGCGGATCCACGCATCCAGCATCGGTGTCGTCCGCAGGCTTCCCGGCAGACGTGGCCCTTGCCCGCTTGGTTGCCCTTGCTGTGCGGAAAGCAGGCGCGGCAAGGAGAAGCCCACGATCAGCGCGCCGCCGGCTGCGAGCACGTGCCGCCGAGAGAGAGAGCCTGCAGACGCGTTCATCGCCGGGCCTCCCGCTGGGCCGGGCCAGCCGTCCCCGTCCCGGCCGCGCGCATGCGGCCGGCGGCGCGCCGCACCGCGGCCATGATGCGCATATGGGTCCCGCAGCGGCAGAGATTGGGCCGCATGTGAGCGCGGATCGTCTGCTCCGACGGCGACGCATTGCGCTGCAGCAGCGCGTGCGCCCGCATGATCATGCCGGGAATGCAGAAGCCGCACTGCGCCGCCTGCTCCTCGATGAAGGCGCGCTGCAACGGGCCGGTATTGTCGGCGGTGCCGAGACCCTCGAGCGTCGTCACCCGGCGGTCCTGCAGGACGGCGACCGGCGTGATGCAGGACAAAATCGGCTTGCCGTCGACCACAACGGTGCAGGCGCCGCATTGACCGAGCCCGCAGCCGAATCGGGCCCCGTTCAGCCCGAGATCGTCGCGCAGCACGTAAAGCAGCGGGGTCGTTGGTTCGACGTCCACATGCTGCTCCTGGCCATTGACGTTGAGCGTGATCATTCGACCTCCATTGGCCCGGCGCCGGCCGGGGTCTCGAGCTTCGTCACCCATTGCGCGCCGCACGTATCTTGCGGATCTGGCTCTCGAGCTCGCGCCATTCGGGCTGATCGCTGAACGTCGCGCGCAGATGCTTCGCCAGACTGGCGATCTGCAGATCCGTCAACGCGTTCGCAAAACCGGGCATGAAGGCGGCCGGCGCCCCCGCCGGCGGCTCGATGCCGTCCATGATCACATGGATCAGATTGCGCGGGTCAGGCATGGTGATGAGCTTGCTCAGCGCTGGATGAATGCCGTGCGCCGAAAAGCGCTGCCCGGTCGGCTCGTGGCACAGTGCGCACGCCCCGGCATAAATCTGCGCGCCATCGGCACCCGACGTTCCGTCCGCGCTTCCCGTGGTGGTGGCCTCGCCGCCGCGCGCGACCGGGGTAGACCCGCGCTGGCGCGAGATCAGCTCGTCCACGGTCGTGAGCCGGTCGCCCGTTGCCGCGCCCAATATGCTCTCGATGTACTCGGTGATCGCCTTGACGTCCTGCTCGGGCACCTCGCCAAGGTTGTCGACGACCGACTGCATCGGACCGGCGGCAACGCCGTGAGGGTCGACGAATCCCCGCCGCAGATAGGTAAACAGCTGTTGCGACGTCCACGGCGTCGGCGCTGGCGAGGCCCCATTCAATGCGGGCGCGTGCCAATTTTCCGACTCGCCGCCCTCGAGATACCGGCTCGGCTGCTCGGCGCCGAGGGCGTTTCGCGGCGTGTGACATGCGCCGCAATGGGCAAGGCCGTCGACCAGATAGGCCCCGCGGTTAAGTTCGGCGCTCCGCGCCGGGTCAGGCTTGAACTCGCCCGCATGGAAAAACAGAAGCTTCCATCCCGCGATGAGTAGCCGGATGTTGAGTGGAAATGGCAGCGCATTGGGCGGCGCCTCGGCCCGAACCGGCGGGCGCGTCATCAGGAACGCGTAGATGGCGCGGACATCATCGGTCGCTACTCTGGTGAAGTGGTCGTAGGGAAACGCGGGGTAAAGGTGAGCGCCGTCGCGGCCGATGCCCTGGTGCATCGACCGCAGGAACGCCGCTTCCGACCAGCGTCCGATTCCGGTTTCCGGATCGGGGGTGATATTGGTCGCATGAATGACTCCGAACTGCGTCACCATCCGCCGCCCGCCGGCATAGGGCGCGCCGCCCGGCTTTGTATGACAGCTGTTGCAGTTGCCGAGGAGGGAAAGCTGCGCGCCCCTGGCGATCAAGGCAGCGTCGAAGGCGGGCTTGGTCGACGCCTCGGTGGGTGGCAGCGCCGGATGCCACGCCCAGGCGGCGAACGCTGCGATTCCGATCAGGAGAACCGCCGCCAGCACCCCCAGCACACGTGTGAGGCGCATCCTGCTTACCGTCCCCGGCCTGCGAGAAAGTTCCCAAGGTCCTGTGCCTAAAACGAAGCCTGCGCGGGCCGGTTCCCGATGATCCGTCAACCGCGATTAATCGAAAGAACGCGGCTGCTCGCGCGCTCTCGCCGTGACACTTCTGCAACTATCGCCGACAATTTTCCGTGCAGCGTGGGTTAAGCTGGCCAGAACTGGCGATGCCTGTTTATTTGGCGCTCAGGAGAACTGTAGGCGACGCCATGAGTGTTGACACAAGTAGCGTCTTCAAACGGCCACTTCGTTGCTTGAGGTGCGATGGAG
>Ga0209382_10006578_pt1 | contig 14920 bp, 8 predicted proteins | sample SoiMetdeltSBSDD5_FD_187599 | JGI IMG/M metagenome (GOLD analysis project Ga0209382, IMG submission 187599) | Bulk soil microbial communities from a Populus tree surrounding site in Tennessee, USA - Soil MetaG P. deltoides SBSDD5 (SPAdes) (version 2) | ecosystem: Environmental > Terrestrial >... | reverse complement strand
TCGTTGCCGAAGCCGCCGACGTTCGGGTAGAGCGCCATCGCCCACACGCCGATCGAATCCATGTACGCGAGGCGCGCATTCGCGTCGTGCGCCGCCTTCGGCACGTCCTCGAAGCGCTTCGGCGCCGCCGGGAAGGGCTCCTTCCAGCCGGCGACGGCCGTGTGCCCGACGGTGATGGACGCGCGGCTCTCGCCGATCTGCCAGACGTCCCAGCCCCAGGTGGGGTCGTTCACGATGTGCGGTGCCTGGTCGCGGTACTTCGCGGGCAGGCGCGCCGTCCACACGTCCGGCGGCTCGGTGATGTGCGTGTCGCTGTCGATCACCCAGTCGAGCGTCGGCATCGGTTCCTCCGTCGGAGCCTCGAGGCCGACCCGATAGTACCCGCGAGGATCAGGAGCGCCGCCAGCGCCGTTCCCGCGAGCGGACCGAGCGCTGGGACCTCGGGCGGCTCGCCCTCGCCAGGGTCGAGCGGATCGAGCGGGTCGCTGCCCTGTACGAGCACCTCGTCGCCGTCGGAGAAGCCGTCGCCGTCCGTATCCGCAACGAGCGGGTTCGTGCCGTGCTGCGCTTCGGCGTCGTCGTCGAGGCCATCGCCGTCGGAGTCGAAGAGCAGCCCGGCGCGCGACACGGCGAAGAGCTCCTGGCCGGGGCCCGCCTGATTCGCGGAGAAATAGATGGTGCCGCTGCCCGCGAAGATCTCGCCGAGCTGCGAGCCCCCCGGCGCGGCGACGTTCGAGGCGAGCCGCGTGCCGACGGCGGTGCCGTCGCTCGCCCAGAGCGCCTCGCCGTTCAGGCCGTCGTTCGCGGCGAAGACGAGCCGCCCTTCGAGCGTCGTGAAGCTGCGCGCCGGCGCGGCCGCGCTCGGAACGAGCGACGACGCACTCCCGGGCCAGATGTCGATCGCCGACGTGCCCGCCTCGCTGCCGTCGCTCGTCCAGAGCTCGAGCCCGTGCACGCCGTCGTCCGCCTGGAAGGCGACGCGTCCCGTCAGCGCGCGCAGGGAGGTCGGCGTCGAGCTTTGCGGACCCGGCACGATGTCTCGCACCAGCGAGGTCCCGGCGACGGCCCCGTTGCTCCTCCAGAGCTCCGCGCCATTCGCCGCCGTGCTCGCGCGGAAGAAGAGCGCGCCGTTCGCCGAGATCAGCTCCTCGGGCTTGCTGCCCTCGGCGCCGGGCTGGATGTCCTTCACGGCGAACGTGCCGGCGTCCGTCCCGTCGCTCCGCCAGAGCTCTGCGCCGGAGATGCCATCGTTCGCGGCGAAGTAGAGGAGGCCGTCGTGCACGACGAGGTGGCTCGGCGCGCCGCTGCCGGAGCCCGGCCAGATGTCTTTGACGCGCACGGTGCCCACCGCGGTGCCGTCGCTCTTCCAGAGCTCCGCGCCGCTGTTGCCGAACGGACCCGGCGTTCCATCGCTGGCCGCGAAGTAGAGCGTGCCGTTCAGGTTCGTGATCCAGCGCGGATGCGAGCCCGATGAGCCGCCCCAGATGTCCTTCACGAGCACCGTCCCCGCCGCGGTGCCGTCGCTCTTCCACAGCTCGAAGCCGCCCAGTGAGTTGTTCGTCGCGGCGAAGAAGAGCAGGCCGTTCGCGACGACGAGCGGAGAGCCGAGCTCGATGCCGGAGATCCACCCCGCGCCGATGTCCTTCACGCGCACGGTGCCCGCCGCGGTCCCGTCGCTCTTCCAGAGCTCGCGCCCGTCGTTGGCGCCGGTGTTCGCGGTGAAGAAGAGCGTGTTCCCGACGACGCTGAGCTGCTCAGGATCCGACGAGCCCGAATGCCCCATGCCGGGCTGCGACAGGTCGATCAGCATCTGCGTGCCGGCGGCGGTGCCGTCGCTCTTCCACAGCTCGCGCCCCGTCGTCCCGGGCCCTTGCGCGACGAAGTACAGATTGCCGCCCATCTCGGCTGCGCCGGCGGGCGACGATGACTGCGTGACGAAGTCCTTCACCTTCGCGGTGCCGGCCAGGGTGCCGTCGGTGCGCCACAGCTCGTTGTCCTTGCCGAAGAGCAAAGCGTCGTCCAACGCGACCAGGGGGCCCGCGTTCTCGGCGATCGGGAACGTGCCGGCCGGCGTGCCGTCACTTCTCCACATCACGCCGCTTCCGTCGAAGCAATCGACGATCAGGTAGAAGACGAGCCCCACCGCGGGCGTCGGGCTCGGCGTGCCCATGTTGTAGACGGCGCAGTAGTCCTCCTCGAACGTCGCGAAGAAGTCGTGCACGAGCACGGTGCCGGCCGCGCTGCCATCCGTCTTCCACAGCCCCATGCCGGAGCTCATGGAGTTCATGATGAAGAAGCCCGTTCCGGCGGCGGTCGCGAGCTTGCCCGGGCCGGTCGTCTCGAAGAACGGCGTGATCTCGGCGAGCTGCGTCGTCCCGGCGGTCGTGCCATCCGACGACCAGAACTGCTGGTTGTACGGCACGTCGTCGTGCGCGGCGAACCACACCTTGCCGTCGAGCAATCCGTCGAGATGCGGCCAGGTGTTGGATGGCCCGCCTCCGTCGGGTCCCGGCTTGAAGTCCTTGACGAGCACCGTGCCCGCCGCGGTGCCGTCGGTCGTCCACAGCTCGTAGCCGGCGCCGCCGTCGTTCGCGCCGAACAGCACGCCGCTTCCCCAGGCGCGGAGATAGCGGTCCTCGAATCCGATGGGGTTCTCGCTTCCTTCGCTGCCGGGTCGGACGTCCAGGACCATGACGGTTCCCGCCGCGGTGCCGTCGCTCTTCCAGAGCTCGTGGCCGTGGACACCGTCGTCCGCGTAGAAGAAGAGGGTCGAGCCCGAGGTGGTGAGCAATTCGGGGACGGACCAGTTGGGACCTGGGCTGATGTCCTTCACGAGCGCGGTGCCGGCTTCCGTGCCGTCGCTCTTCCACAGCTCGAGACCGTGCTCGTGATCGAAGCCGGCGAAGTAGTGCGTAGCCCCGATGACTACGAGCTCCCGGGGATGGCCGTCGTCGCCGCCCGGCAGGACGTCCTTCACCATCGTGGTGCCGGTGGCGGTTCCGTCGGTCTTCCAGAGCTCGAATCCGTGGACGCCGTCGGACAAGGTCGTCAGCAACGGTTGGCCCGCCTCGCGCACGAGTCCGCTGTTGCTGAAGGCGTCTCCGCCGACGCCCGGCCACACGTCGCGGATCAACGCCGTGCCCCCGGGCGTGCCGTCGCTGCTCCAGAGCTCGGGGCCCGTCGTGTTCGTCTCGACGGTGAAATAGGCGACGTCGCCGAAGGTGTGGCGCTGGTACGCATTCACGCGCCCGCCGTCCACGGACTCGGTCAGGAGGTCCTTCACGAGAGCGGCGGGTGCGGGATCGGCGCTCGCGCTCGCAGCGAAGAGCGCGACGACCGCGAGCCAGGTGCGACTCGGGAACGCGTACATCTGGACCCTCGAAGCAGCCGCGGGGCCAGCATATCACCGCGCTATCGTCGGCGGCCTTCGGAGCTTCCGTGTCATCGCGTCAGATCCTCGCGACCGCCGCCCTGCCCTACGTGAACGGCCACGTTCATCTCGGCCATCTCGTCGAGTACATCTACGCCGACATCTGGGTGCGCTTCCAACGCCTGCGCGGCCACGAGATCCGCTTCTTCTGCGCCGACGACACGCACGGCACCGCGACGATGATCCGCGCGCGCCAGGAGAATCGCGAGCCGGAGCAGCTCCTCGCCGAGATGAGCGCGGCGCACCAGCGCGATCTCGCCGCCTTCGGCGTGTCGTTCGACCACTACGGCAGCACGCACAGCCCCTCGAACCAGCGCCTCGTCAACGAGATCTGGGCGAAGCTCCGCGCGGGCGGCTACGTCGCGACGCGCGACGTGGTGCAGCTCTACGACCCGCAGGCCGGCGTCTTCCTCGCCGACCGCTTCGTGAAGGGCACGTGTCCCGTCTGCAAGTCGCCGGACCAGTACGGCGACAACTGCGAGGTGTGCGCGTCGGTCTACGAGCCGGACGCGCTGATCGATCCCGTCAGCACGCTCACGGGCGCGAGGCCCGAGCGCCGCAGCGCGCCGCACTACTTCGTGCGTCTCGAGGACTTCCGCCCCTTCCTCACGGAGTGGACGCAGGCGTCGGGTCGGCTGCCGCAGGAGACCGCCAACTGGCTCGCCGGCACGTTCCTGCACGAGCCGCTGCGCGATTGGGACGTGAGCCGCCCCGCGCCCTACTTCGGCTTCGAGATCCCCGACGCGCCGGGCCACTTCTTCTATGTCTGGGTGGACGCGCCCGTCGGCTACATGAGCTCGACCTTCGACTGGTGCGAGAAGACGGGCGACGACTACGCGCGCTGGTGGCGCAACGAGTCGTGCGAGATCCACCACTTCATCGGCAAGGACATCGTCTACTTCCACGCGCTCTTCTGGCCCGTGATGCTGAAGGCGTCCGGTCATCCCCTGCCGAAGCAGATCCACGTGCACGGCTTCCTCACCGTGAACGGCGAGAAGATGAGCAAGCGCAAGGGCACCTTCGTCCTCGCGAAGACATGGCTCGAGCACCTCTCGCCCGAGCCGCTCCGCTACTACTTCGCGAGCAAGCTCGGGGGCGCGGTCTCCGATCTCGACCTCGCGCTCGACGAGTACGTCGCGAAGGTGAACTCCGATCTGGTTGGCAAGCTCGTGAACCTCGCGTCGCGTACGGCGCGCTTCGTCGAGGGCGAGCTGTTGGTCGATCCGCACGGCGACGACGGCGGACTCTTCGCCGCGGGCGCTGCGGCAGCCGACGAGATCGCGGCGGCCTACGAGGCGGGCGAGACCGGCAAGGTGACGCGCCTCGTGATGGCGCTCGCCGACCGCGCCAACGAGTACGTCGAGGCGCGCGCGCCCTGGACCTTGCGCAAGGATCCGGCGAAGCGCGACGAGCTGGTGCGCGTGTGCAGCGCGTCGCTCAACGTCTTCCACCAGCTCGCGCTGTTCCTCGCGCCGATCCTGCCGCGCATCGCGGCCGAGGCGCGCAAGCTGCTCGGCGCGCCGGAGACGTTCACGTTCGCCGACGCGACGGTGCCCGTGGTCGGCACGCGGGTCGCGCGCTTCGAGCACCTGCTCCAGCGCGTCGACCCGGCGAAGGTGCAGGGGATGATCGAGGCGAGCGCCGCGGGCGAGGCGTAGAATCGGCGCAGCCAAGGAGGCCCCCATGAGCGCCGCCGCCCGTCCCGCCCTGAGTGTCGTTCCGAGTACACCGCTCGATTCGATCACCGGTCTCGCCGACCGCCTGCGCAAGACCTTCGAGAGCGGTCGCACGCGCCCGCTCGAGTGGCGCCGCGCGCAGCTGAAAGCGCTGAAGGCGCTGGTGCGCGAGCGCGGCGACGAGCTCGTCGAGGCGCTCCAGGCGGATCTGCGCAAGCCGATTTTCGAGGCGTGGGCGGCCGACGTCGGCCAGGTCACCACCGAGGCGACCCTCGCGCTTCGCGGGCTCAAGAGCTGGACCAAGCCGCGGCGCGCGGGCGGCTTCTTCCCGCTCGGCCGCTCGCGCGTGGTGCACGAGCCGCTCGGCGTGGTGCTGATCATCGCGCCCTGGAACTACCCCGTCGGACTCCTGCTCACGCCGCTCGTCGGCGCGATCGCGGCCGGCAACTGTGCGGTGCTCAAGCCCTCCGAGGTGACGATGCGCACGTCGGCGGTGCTCGGGCGCCGCGTGCCCGAGTACCTCGACAAGGACGCCGTGGCGATCGTCGAGGGCGGCGTCGAGGAGACGCGCGCGCTGCTCGAGCAGCGCTACGACCACGTCTTCTACACCGGCAACGGTCGCGTCGGCCGCGTGGTCATGGAGGCCGCCGCCAAGCACCTGACGCCGGTCACGCTAGAGCTCGGCGGCAAGAGCCCCTGCATCGTCGACCACGATGTCGACGTGAAGGTGGCCGCGCGGCGCATCGCGTGGGGCAAGTTCATGAACGCAGGCCAGACCTGCATCGCGCCGGACTACGTGCTCGTGCACGAGAGCCGCGAGCAGGAGCTGGTGCGCGAGCTCGGCACGGCCATCCGCGATTTCTTCGGCGACGACCCGAAGCGCACGCCCGACTACGCGCGCGTCGTGAGCCGCCGCCACCACGAGCGTCTTGCCAAGCTGCTCGAGAGCGGCACGCCCGCGATCGGCGGCCAGAGCGACGCCGAGGAGTGCTACATCGCGCCGACCGTCCTGCGCGACGTCTCGCCCTCGTCGCCCATCATGCAGGAGGAGATCTTCGGGCCGATCCTGCCGATCCTGCCCGTGCAAGGTGTCGATGAGGCGATCGAGTTCGTGCGCAAGGGCGAGAAGCCGCTCGCGCTCTACGTCTTCTCGTCGAACGACGCCGTCGCCGAACGCGTGGTCGCGTCCACGTCGTCAGGCGGCGTGTGCGTGAACGGCACCATCTTCCACATCGCGAATCCGTCGCTGCCTTTCGGGGGCGTGGGCGAGTCGGGCATGGGCGCCTATCACGGCCGCCATACCTTCGAGACGTTCAGCCACAAGAAGTCCGTGCTCTCGCGCGGGTTCCGCTTCGACCCGAAGTGGATGTACCCGCCCTACGGCGGCCTCAAGACGAAGCTGGTACAGCGCTTCCTGCGCTAGGCCGCGCGCTGCATGCACCGCCTGCTTCTCTGCCTCGCGGCGGTGCTCGTGGCCGTCACAGCAGGCTGCGCTCGCGAGCCCGCGCGCGACGTCGTGCTGGCGCGCGTCGGCGTCGAGGCGCGGCCCGCGCTCGCGGAGCCGCCGCAGACTGCGAAGCCGCGCAGATTCGGCACGCATACGCGCAACGCCGTGCCCGCGACTCGAGACGGCTTCGAGGTGGAGGTGCCGGCGCACGCGACGCGGCTCGCGTTCAGCGTCGCCGGAGGCAAGGCGGGCGTGGCGGCCCGCTTCGAGGTGTCGCAGCGGAGTGCGCCGGACGCCGCGTGGCAGCCGTTCATCGAGGTCGAATCGAACGAGGCCGCCTGGCGCGATCACGAGTTCGCACTGTCCGCCGGCGCCGCGCGCAGCTTGCGCTTCAGCGCGCAGGCGGAGCAGAGCGAAGCGCTGTGGGGCTCGATCCTGCTGCTCGGCGCGGCGGATGCGTCAGTCGCGCGGCCGGACATCCTGCTCGTCAGCCTCGACACGCTCGGCGCCGGCTACCTCGGCGCTTTCTCTGGTCGCGACGACGTGAGCCCGCACCTCGACGCCTTCTTCGGAGAGAGCGCCTTCTTCCGGCGTGCCTACGCGCAGTACGGCAATACGCTCGTGTCGCACGCGTCGCTCTTCTCGGGTCTGTATCCGCGCCACCTCGGGTTCCAGCCTGACAAGATGGCGCAGCTCCCGAGCTCGCTGGTCGAGGCGCTCGCTGCCGACGGCTACCGCACCGTCGCCTTTACCGAGGGTGGCTACGTCAGCTCGGCCTTCGGTTTCGCGCGCGGCTTCGACGCCTACGACAACGGCACGCTCGGCCTCGCGGGTACGGGCGAGGCCGGCGCGTCGGACACCTTCGAGCACGCGGCCGCCTGGCTCGAACGAAACCCGCGCGATCGCGCGTTCGTGTTCGCGCACACCTACGAGGTGCACGCGCCGTATCTCCCGCGCGACGACGCCGCGCGCGCTGTCGCTGCGCGCACGACCCCGCACGACGCGCGCGTCTTCAGCGCCGAGGAGCAGTCGCGCCAGAGCGTCATCCAGATGCGCGCGGGCCTGCCGCAGGCCGACTTCGCGCGGCTGGCCGCGCTCTACCTGGCGGAGATCCACACGCTCGATGCGGAGGTCGGGCGCCTGCTGGCGCGCCTCGCGGCGCTCGCCCGCGCGGACCGCACGCTCGTGGTGATCACCGCCGACCACGGCGAGCAGTTCGGCGAGTGGGGCCGCATGGCCCACGGGCAGTCGCTGCACAACAAGGTGCTGCACGTGCCGCTGGCGCTGCGCTGGCCGGGCGTGATCCGGCCGGCCGTGATCGACACCCCCGTGCCGCTCGTGGACCTCATGCCGACCTTGTTCGAGCTGGCGGGCATCCCCCTGCCCGCGTCGCTCGACGGTCGCAGCCTGCTCCCGCTGCTCGAGGGCAAAGCGGAAGCCTCGCGCCCGGTCTTCAGCGAGCAGGGCCACGACGACGCCGAGTGCGCGCGGGCTGGCGTCCCCGAGTGTCCCCCGCTGGACCGCGTCGCCGTGCAGTCCGGGCGCTTCAAGCTGGTCACGTCGGACGTGCCGGCGTGGACGCGCCTCTACGATCTCGAGAACGATCCCCGCGAAGAGCAGGACGTCTCTCTGACGTTTCCCGACGAGACGCAGCGGCTCTCGGCGCTCGTCGAGGCGTACCGAGGCAAGGCCGGCGCCACGACGGACCCGGAGGCGGCGGGGACGCAGGACGTCGACGCCGACACGCTCGAGCGTCTGCGCGAGCTCGGGTATCTGGATTAGGCGTCGCGCAGGCTGAAGCGCGCCCGCGCGCAGAGGTCGCGCGACGACCTCCCGGCGCGCAGCTCGAACTCTCCCGGCTCCGCCCGCCACGCGCGCTTCTCGGGATCGAAGCTCGCGAGCGCGCGCGGCGCGATCTCGAGGCGGAGCGTGCGCGTCTCGCCGGGCGCGAGCGTCACCTTCTGGAACCCCACCAGCTCCTGCTCGGGCCGGCGCAGCTTCGACACCGGATCGTGCAGGTAGAGCTGCACGACCGCTGTGCCGGCGCGTGCGCCCGGGTTGCGCACCTCCACGGTCGCCTCGACCGGCGCGCCCGGCGCGTAGCTCGCGGCCGACGTGCGCAGGTGCGAAATCTCGCAGGGCGCGTACGAGAGGCCGTGCCCGAACGGGAAGCGCACCGGCAGGTTCGCGCTGTCGTAGTGGCGGTAGCCGACGAAGATGCCTTCGCCGTAGAGCACGCGGCCGCTCTCGCCCGGATAGTTGTGGAAGGCCGGGTGGTCCTCGTAACGCAGCGGCAGGCTGGTCGGCAGGCGGCCGCCCGGATCGGCGTCGCCGCAGAGCACGTCGGCCAGCGCATGGCCGAGCTCCTGGCCGGCGTAGCCGGCGAGCACGACGGCCGGCACGCGCGCGGCCCAGTCCATGGCGACGGGCGAGCCCGCGTTCACGACGACGATCGTGCGCGGGTTCGCGGCCGCGACGCGCTCCACCAGCTCGGCCTGGCGTCCCGGCAGCGCCCACGACTCGCGGTCGCGCCCCTCGGTCTCCCAGTCCGAGTCGAGCCCGACGACGACGACCGCCGCATCGGACGCGGCCGCCGCCGCGGCCGCGCGCTCCAGCAGGTCGGGCGGGTCCGGCAGCAGGATACCCGCGCGGACACCCGCGAGTGGCAGCTTCGTCGAGACCTTCTCGTACGTGATCTCGAGCTCGTAGCGGCGGCCGGCCTCGAGCAGCACCTCGCCGCGCACCTCCTTCGAGGCCGTGCCGAAGAAGTGCTCGCCGCCCGGCTGCGGCTCCCAGCTGTCGGCGACCACGCGCCCGTCGATCGAAAGCCGGCTCCGCCCGACGCTCGCCAGCGCCAGGGTGTAGGTGCCGGTCTCGCGCGGCAGCAGAGTGCCGGTGACCCGCGCGCCGTAGTGCGCGACGTCGATGCCGGGCGCCGGCTCGCCGAACCAGGCAATCTCCGCGCGACGCGCATGTGTGACGTGCGCGGGATCCCCCGAGAGATCGCCGCCGCGGAAGAGCTCGACCCGCAGGCCGCCGGCGCCGTCCGCGCTCGGCGCGAGCAGGGCATCGCCGATCGCTGCGACCCCGCGCGCGATGCTGCAGCCGCGCTCGTAGCGCAGCTGGAGCCGTCCTTCGCAACGCGCGCGCAGGCCGTCGAGCGCGGAGACGCTGTGGTGAGGCGTCACGTTGCAGCTGCCGCCGCCCTGCAACGTCGAGGGCTCGGCGCAGGGACCGATCAGCGCGAGCGAGCGCAGCCGCGAGAGATCGAGCGGCAGCGCGCCGCCCTCGTTGCGCACGAGCACCATCGAGGCGACGGCGGCCTCGCGCGCAAGTGCGCGGTGCTCGGGACGGTCGATGCAGCGCGGCGCCTGCGGCGTCGCGCCCTGGGCGCCGGTCCGCTCTCGCAGGCGCAGCAGGCGCGTCACCATCTCGTCGAGCCGCGCCTCCGGTACCTCGCCCGACTGCACCGCCTTCACGAGATCGGCGCCGAAGCGGCGCGGCGGACCCGGCATCTCGAGGTCGAGCCCCGCGTTCGCAGAGGCCGCGCAGGTCTGCGTCGCGAACCAGTCCGAGATGACGGCGCCGTCGAAGCCCCACTCGCCGACCAGCAGGTCGCCGAGGAGCTGCGGATGCTCGCAGGCGTAGGTGCCGTTGATCTTGTTGTAGGCGCCCATCAGCGACCACGCCTTCGCCTCTGCGACCGCAGCCTCGAAGGGCGGCAGGTAGATCTCGTGCAGCGCGCGGTCGCCGACCTCGGAGCTGATCGTGTGGCGCTCGAACTCCGAGTCGTTGCAGACGAAGTGCTTGACGCACGCGGCGATGCCGCGGCTCTGCACGCCGGCGACGTACGCCGCGGCGAGGCGCGCGGAGAGGTGCGGGTCCTCGGAGAAGCACTCGAAGTTGCGGCCGGCGAGCGGCGAGCGGTGGATGTTCACGGTCGGCGCGAGCAGCACCTGCGCGCCCTTGTCGCGCGCCTCCTGCGCGAGCGCCTCGCCGATGCGGCGCACGAGCTCCGGGTCGAAGGACGCGCCGAGCGAGGAGCCGCACGGGAAGCAGGTCGACGGCTCTGCCTGGCCGGGCACCCACGGACCGCGCGCGCCCGACGGTCCGTCCGTCACGAAGAGCGGCGGGATGCCGAGGCGCGCGACGCCCGGTGTCGACCACATGTCGGCGCCGGCGCAGAGCGAGACCTTCTCCTCGAGGGTGAGCTGTGCGAGCAGCTTCGCGATGCGGTCGCTCATGGGGCGAGCATCATGTCACACGCGCAGCCGCACGGGTGACGCGCCGAAGAGAAACAGACCCGCGCGCGAGAGCGCGAACCGACCGAGGCCGGCGCGCAGCGCGCCGCCGATGACGCGGCGCAGCGGCTCCGCCCACCAGGCGCGCGAGAGGATCAGCCGCGGCGGGATCGCCTGTGCGCGCTGGATCGCCGCGATCTCGGGCAGGCGCTCGGCCTCGATCGCGCGCGCGGCCAGGTCGAGCGCCTCGGGCGCGGCGCCGCCGCGCAGCGCTGGCACCAGGTGGTTCGACGCGACGATGGCGTCGCGCAACGCCACGTTGAGCCCCTGGCCGCCGACGGGCGACATGGTGTGCGCGGCGTCACCGAGCAGCAGCACGCCGGGCGCGCTCCAGCGCGTCACGCGGTCGGAGACGGCGTCGAGCAGGAAGGGATGCACCAGCGCGTCGCGGTGCGCGCGCAGGTGCGACGCCAGATCGGGGGTCACGTGCTGCGCCATTTCTTCGATCCACTCGGGGACACCGCGGCGGCGCAGCTCGCCGAAGCTGCCCTTCAGGATCGCCCACGCGACCTGGATGCGATCGTCCCACGCCTCGTACGAGAGCAGCAGGTGGCCGCGACCGAGGTAGCCGCGCGCGCCGCGGTAGCCCGCGTAGGTCGGCACCTTGAACCAGACCACGTCCATCGGCGGCGCCTGCTCGCGTACCTCGAAGCCGCCGCGCCGCCGCACGACGGAGGCGCGGCCGTCCGCGCCGACGACGAGATCCGCGCGGAGCTCGCGCGTGCCCTCGGCCGTGTGCACGCGCGCGCCGACGACGCGATCGCGCTCGCGCAGCAGGTCGCGCACCGTCGCGCCGCGCAGCAGCTCGAAGCCCGGCGCGCGCGCGGCCTCGGCCGCAATCGCCTCGAGCAGCGCGGGCTGCGAGACCGCCTGCGGCCGGTGCTCGCCAAAGAGCTCCCGGATGTCGCCGTCGTCGGTGCGCAGCGAGAGCGCGAGGCGGCGGTGGACGTAGATCTCGAGCGAGTCCGGCTGCATGTGCGGGATGCTCTTCAGCAGCGAGCCGAGCCCCATCTGCTCGAGCGCCTCGACGCCCGACGGCATCAGGAACTCGCCACGGAACTCGCGCGCGAAATCGAGCTGGCGTTCGAGCAGCTGCACCTCGACGCCGCGCTGTGCGAGCAGGTAGGCGAGCCCCGCTCCTGCGGGTCCTGCACCGACGATGAGGACGCGAGGCATCGGCGTCTGGATCGCCCGCTTGGAAACGTCCGTCAAGATCCCCTATCCATCTCCGCCTTCGGAGGACCCCCGTCGATGCACTTCGGGCTGACGGAGGAGCAGAAGCTCCTTCAAGAGACCGTGCGCAGCTTCGTCGCGACCGAGTGCCCTGCGCCGCGCGTGCGCGAGCTCTTCGAGTCGGGCACGGGCTTCGACCCCGCGCTCTGGAAGGGCCTCTCCGAGATGGGCATCTCGGGTCTCGTCGTGCCGGAGGTGTACGGCGGCGCGGGCCTCGAGCTGCTCGAGCTGGCGCTCGTCGCGGAGCAGCTCGGCGCGGGCGTGCTGGCAGCGCCCCTCCTCGGACATTCACTCGCGAGCCTCGCGCTCGTGCTCGCGGGCAGCCCCGCGCAGAAGGAGCGCTGGTTGCCGGCGCTGGCGTCGGGTACGACGCATGGCAGCGTGGCGCTCGCGGAAGAGGGCGACGTCTGGGAGCCCGACGGCTGGACCCTGCGCGTCGACGGCGGCCGGCTGCGCGGCGTGAAGCGCCACGTGCCGGGCGGCGCCGACGCGGAGCTCCTCGTGGTCGGCACGGCGGGCGGTGGCTTGGCGCTCGTCCAGCGCGGCGCCGGTGTGCGCGTGGAGCCGGAGCCCGGTCTCGACCGCACGCGTCCCCTCGCGACGTTGCACTTCGAGGGCGCGTCGTGCGAGCCGCTGCCGGAGGGCGCCGCGGCGAGCGGACGTCTCCGCGACGCGGGCCTCGCCGTCCTCGCGGCCGACGCCTTCGGCGCCGCGTGGCGCCTCGTGCAGATGACGGTGGAGTACGCGAAATCGCGCCAGCAGTTCGGTCAGCCGATCGCGCAGTTCCAGGCCGTGAAGCACCAGCTCGCCGACATGGCGACGTCGATCGAGCCGGCGCGCGGCCTTTTCTGGTACGCCGCGCACGCGTGGGATCACCTGCCGGACGAGGCGCCGCGCGCGGCGGCCGTCGCCAAGCACCACTTGACCGAGCGCGCGGCCGAGATCGCGCGCGCGGCCGTCGAGCTGCACGGCGGCCTCGGCTTCACGTGGGAGTGCGACGTCCACATCTGGATGAAGCGCGTGCTCTTCGACCGCGCCTTCCTCGGCGCGCCGGCGCACCACCGCGCGCGCAGCGCAGCACTGGGAGGCTGGTAGTGGATCTCCGCTACGGCGCAGAGTACGAGTCGTTTCGCGCGGAGCTGCGCGCGTTCCTCGCGGGCTGGCCGCTGAAAGGCGCCGAGGCGGCGCTGCCACCCGCGGAGCAGCAGCGCATCTTCCGCCAGCGCGGCATCGAGCGCGGCTACGTCTACCGCAGCATCCCCGCCGAGTACGGTGGCTCGGGCCAGCCGCACGACGCGCTGAAGGACCGCATCATCCTCGAGGAGTACGCGCGCACGGGCGCGCCGGGCAACCGTCTCGACCAGGGCGCCGGCATGCTGGCGCCGACCTTGCTCCAGTTCGGCACCGAGGCGCAGAAGCGCCGCTTCATCCCGCCGACCCTCGCAGGCACCTTGCGCTGGTGTCAAGGCTACAGCGAGCCGAACGCGGGCAGCGATCTCGCGTCGCTCCAGGCGACGGCGACCTTGGAAGGTGATGCGTGGGTGCTCCGGGGCCAGAAGATCTGGACCAGCAACGCGCGCGAGGCCGACATGATGTTCGGCCTCTTCCGCACCGAGCCCGGCGCTTCGAAGCACGCCGGCATCTCGTATCTGCTCGTCGACATGAAGGCGCCGGGCATCGACGTCCGCCCGCTGAAGCAGATGACGGGCAGCATGGAGTTCAACGAGGTGTTCTTCGACGGCGCACGCACGCCGGCCGAGAACCTCATCGGGCGGCGCGGCGAGGGCTGGGCCGTCTCGCGCGCGACGCTCGTGCACGAGCGCAACCTGATCGGCAACCCGAAGCTGCTGACGCAGCAGTTCGATCAGCTCGTCGAGCGCGCGCGGCGCGTCACGCGCGGCGGGCGCCCCGCCATCGAGGATCCGGGCGTGCGCGATCGCCTCGCCGAGATCGAGGGCTACGTGCGCGCGGTCGAGACCTGCAACCTGCGCATGCTCTCGGCGACGGTCCGCGGCGAGGAGCTCGAGGTCATGCTGCCGATGATGATGATCAAGCTCTACTCGACCGACGTCATGCAACGCGTCGCGCGCGCGGCCTACGAGCTCGTCGGCGGCGACGGCCTGCTGGAGCCCGACTTCCGCGAGGAGAGCGTCTACGACGTGACCGGCACGACGAGCGGCGCGATCTACAACTACCTCTTCTCGCTCGGCCCCGCGATCGCGGGCGGCGCCTCGAACATCCAGCGCAACATCATCGGCGAGCGCGGCCTCGGATTGCCGCGCGACCGGCGCGGCTGAGCGGCCCGCATCTAGCGCGAAGCGAACAGGGTCCGCTCCGTGTGCGCGAGGATGCGACGCGTCAGCTCGTCGGCCGACTCGCGCATGCCTCCCTTCAGCCAGTGGAAGAGGATCACGTGGCTGGCGGACATCGCGAGGCTCTGGAGCAGCTCCGCGTCGTCGCCGACCAGCTCGCCGCGCTCGACGCCGCGCCGGTAGAGCGCGAGGTCCGTGAACTCGGCGGCGTCCTTCGGCAGCGCGGTCGCGTCGAAGCCCCAGTGCGCGGCCTCGCGCAGGTAGATCCGGAGGTAGTCCGGGCGCTCGACGAGGAAGCGCGTCGAGATGGCGATGCGGTCGCGGATCACCGCGCGCGTGTCGCGGTCGCCGGGGATCTCGGCGTAGCGCTTCGCCAGCTCCTCGAGGTTCACGTGGTGGACCGCGCGGTAGAGCTCCTGCTTCGAGGGGAAGATCGCGTAGACGGTTCCGATCGCGATGCCCGCCTCGTCGGCGATCTCGTGCACCTTCACCTCGGCGTAGCCGCGCGTTGCGAAGACGCG
>Ga0209382_10006577_pt1 | contig 14921 bp, 17 predicted proteins | sample SoiMetdeltSBSDD5_FD_187599 | JGI IMG/M metagenome (GOLD analysis project Ga0209382, IMG submission 187599) | Bulk soil microbial communities from a Populus tree surrounding site in Tennessee, USA - Soil MetaG P. deltoides SBSDD5 (SPAdes) (version 2) | ecosystem: Environmental > Terrestrial >... | reverse complement strand
GGTCACTCCCCGCAGCCGCGTGGTGATCCAGAAGGCGCTGTCGGCCGACCACGACGTCACGCTGGCCGAGACCAGCCGGCGGGGCCACGCGACCCGGCTGGCACAGGGCGCCGCGGCCACCGACGTAGACGCGGTGGTCGTCCTCGGCGGCGACGGCACCGTCAACGAAGCCGCCAACGGGTTGGCCGGCACGAGCTGCGCGCTGGCCACGCTGCCTGGCGGCTCGACCAACGTGTTCGCGCGCACCATCGGTCTGCCCAACGATCCCATCGAGGCCACGGGGTTCCTGCTGGAGGCGTTGGCCCGGGGATCGGTCCGCCGGGTGGGGCTGGGGTCGGTCAACGGCCGCTACTTCGCGTTCCACACCGGTGTGGGCTTCGACGCCGAGGTGGTGGCCCAGGTCGAGCGACGGTCGTCGCTGAAGCGCTACGCCGGCCATCCGCTGTTCGTGTACGCCGCGTTCGACACTTGGCTGCGCCACTACGACCGCAGCCGGCCGCGGTTCTCGGTCCACCACCGGTCGGGCGACGTCGTCGACGACGCCTACCTGACGATCGTGATGAACACCAACCCCTACACCTACCTGGGGAACCGGCCGCTGGACCTGGCGCCCGAAGCGACCCTCGACAGCGGGCTGGCCGCCGTGACCCTGCGGACGCTGGCCTTCGCCCGGACCATGCGCATCATCGGCTCGGTGTTCGGCTCCGGCCGGACGCTGCGCCGCAGCCGCTGGGTCGACCACCGGACCGACCTCGACGGGTTGTCGATCCGGGGCTACGGACCGATCCCCTACCAGGTCGACGGGGAGTACCTCGGCGAGGTCGAGGAGCTCACCTTCCGCCACGAGCCCGACGTGCTCGACCTCGTCCTCCCCGTCCCGGGCTCCTAGCCCGGGGCGACAGGTCCCGGAACGACGAAGGCGTCGACGAGGGCGGCCAGCTCCAGCGGGCGGTCGCCCTGGACGCTGTGGCCGGCGCCGTCGACGTGCTCGACCCGGGCACCGGGCTGGCGGCGCCGCAGCTCGGCCTCCTGGGCGTCGTCCACCACGGACCCCGGAGCCATGCCCCGGACCAGCATCAGCGGGACCTGCACGCCGGACACCGCCTCCCACAGCCCGGTGAAGTCCGGGTCGGCGAACTGCTCGCGGTCCTGGAACCGGGCGTGGCGCCAGACCCAGCTCCCGTCGTCCTGCTGCACCGCGTTGTGGAGGATCCCCCGCCGCAGCGACGACACCGACCGGGTCGGGTTGAACTCCACCGTCCGGGCCAGGAGCTCGTCGAAGCTCGGGAAGCTCGCCGGGCCCTGGACGAAGGCCCTGATCGCGGTCGCGTGCGCCCCGGTCACCCCGGGCGTCACGTCGACCAGGACCAGCGCCCGCACCAGTTCGGGCGCCTGATCGGCCAGGGCCAGGCTGGTGATGCCGCCGAGCGACATGCCGACGACGCCTCCCGCCGCGGGCGCCAGGGCCCCAATGGCGGTGGCCACGTCGGCGGCGTTGGTCCGGACGTCGAGGCGCGCGGTCGCCGGGTCGTCCGAATGCCCGTGGCCCGGCAGATCGATGGCGACCAGGGGCCGGTCGAGGGCGAGAGCGACCGTGTCCCAGGTGTGGGCGTTCTGCGCGCCCCCATGGAGGAAGACCAGCTCGGGCGGACCGTCCCCCCAGACCAGCGCGCTCAGCTGCCGGTCCGGCCCCACCTCGACCGCCTCCCGTCGCACGGTCGGCGGTCCGTCGTAGGGGAGGTCGAACTCCTCGGCGTTCTCGTGGAACAGGCCGAACTCGTCGTAGGGAACCCGCTCGCTGCCCGGCGTCATCGCCGCAACCTATCCCCCGGTCGGCGTCGGGGGTCAGGTCCGGGGCGGCGTCGGCGGTCAGGCCGGGGCAGCCAGGGCGGCCTTCGCGTCGTCGGGCCGGTCGGTGATGACGCCGTCCACGCCCAGCTCGGCCAGCTGCCGGATCTGGTCCAGGTCGTTGCAGGTCCAGGTGTTCACGGCCAGCTCCGCGGCGTGGGCCTCCTCCAGCAGCTGGGGAGTGACCGCGGTGAAGAAGGGGTGGAGGGCAGCGTGACCCCGCTCGACGGCCGCCGCGACGGCGACGCCGACGTCGTCGATGCCCCACAGCAGCAGCCCGGTGCGGACCTCGGGCGCGATCCCGTCCAGCCGTGCGCGCGCCCGGTCGAGCGTGTCCGGGTGGAAGCACGACACGACGAACCGCTCCCGCTCCTCGGCGCTGCGGGTCGCGAGCCCGGCAGCGACGGCGTCCGCGATGGCCAAGGTGGCATCGAAGTCGGGATCCGTAGGCCAGTTCTTGATCTCGACGTTGACCAGATCCAGTCCGGTGCAGGCGTCGAGCACGGCGTCCAGGTCGTCGACACCATCCCGCACGTGGTCCCAGCCCAGGTCGGCCAGCACCCGCCCGTCCGCGAGCGCAGGGTCGTGCCAGACGACCAGGTGACCGTCCTGAGTGCGGCGAACATCCAGCTCAACGCCGTCAGCGCCGACCTCGCGCGCCCGGCGGAACGACGCCACCCGGTTCTCCGGTTCCTGGATGGGAGCACCCTTGTGGCCAATAACGAGCGTCACGAACTTGTCCTTTCGATAGACGAAAAATCTCTTGCCAAAGCCGGGCCTCACCGTTAGCCTGTCCCCGTCGCAGCCACACGCACTTCCGTTGCTTAGAGCGGTGGCATGTGAAACTCGTCACAACCGGTGACCCGATCCGCCGTGGAGGTCCCGTGGCCCTGACGCAGAGCCGCACGCTGTCCCTGACCATCGAACGAGACGACTGGCGTGAGCACGCCGCGTGTCGTGATACCGATCCCGACCTGTTCTTCCCGGTGGGCACCACTGGCCCGGCGATCGAGCAGATCGAGAACGCCAAGGCCGTCTGTCGCGCGTGCGACGTACAGAAGGTCTGCCTCGAGTACGCGCTGGTGACCAACCAGGACAGCGGCATCTGGGGCGGAACCTCCGAGGAGGAGCGCCGGGCGCTCCGCCGCCAGCGCGCCGCCCGCCAGCGCCGCACCGCCTGACGCACCGCTGAAGGGGGATTGAGACAGCTCGTCGGCCGCCGGCCGCTGGTCTGTCTCAATTTCGCCTCCAGTCCCCTGGCGTTCAGTTCTCGGTCGGTGTGGGACCAAGCGGAACCTGCAGCGTCACCACCGTTCCCGGCCGATCCTCCCCTCCCTCTCCACGGCTGATCCCGATCTCGCCACCCAGCTCGGTCGTCACCAGCGTGCGGACGATCGACAGCCCCAGCCCCGTGCTGTGCTCGATCGCGAAGCCCGACGGGAGCCCGGCTCCGTCGTCGGCCACCGACACGATCAGCGTCCCGTCGTTCCGCTGGATGTCCACGCTCACCCGCGCCGGGCGGTCCTTCAGGTCCAGCGTCGCGGGGTAGGCGTGGTCCAGGGCGTTCTGCAGCAGCTCGTTCAGCACCACCGCCAGCGGTGTGGCCATGGCAGCCGGCAGGATCCCGCCGTCGCCCTCCACCACCACCTCGATCGGGCGGTCCGGGCTGGCCATCGCCTCGTCGACCATCGTCACCAGCGGCCGGACGATGTCGACGAACAGCACGTCGTCGCCCACCTCCCGGGACAGGATCTCGTGCACCAGCGCGATCGATCGGATCCGGCGCACCGACTCCTCGATCGCCACCTTCGCCTCCGGTGACGCCAGGCGCCGGCCCTGCAGCCGCAGCAGCGACGAGATGGTCTGCAGGTTGTTCTTCACCCGGTGGTGGATCTCGCGGATGGTCGCGTCCTTGGACAGCAGCAGCAGGTCGCGGCGGCGCAGCTCGGAGATGTCGCGGGCCAGCACCACCCCGCCGGTGACCACTCCCTTGTCGAGGAGGGGGATGCAGCGCAACAGCACGGTCACGTCCAGACCGCGGGGGATCTCCTCGGCGGCGGGGCCGCCGACGGCGAACGCCTTGCGGACCACGTCCTCCTCGAGCCCCATGTCGACGAAGCGGAGGCCCTCGGCATTGCCGTGGATGCCCAGCCGGTGGAGGGTCGAGACGGCGTTCGGCGACGTGTACTCCACTCGGCCGCTGGCGTCCAGGACGATCACCCCGTCCCCGACGCGCGGGGCCTCCTCGCTCTCGCCCTCCTCCGCGTCGAAGGGGAAGTCGCCCGCGGCGATCATGCGGGCGAAGCGGTTGAAGACGTCGACGTAGGTCCGCTCGAGCTCGCCGGGCTGGCGGCCGATGCTCGGCGCCGACTCCCGGGTCAGCACGGCCACGACGTCACCCTCGTAGCGCACCGGGATGCAGAGCATGCGCACCCGCTCCTTGAGTGGCGGGATCGTCAGCTCACCCTCGATGATCTCGCCCAGCTTGTAAGCCCGTGCGACCAACGGCCGGTCGTTCTCGTCGAGCACCGTGCCCACCCAGTCGGCGCGGTAGACAGTCTGCGCCGTGGTCGGGCGGACCTGGCCGAGCACGACGAAGCGGTTGGAGCCGTCGTCTCGGGGCTGGCCCACGACGGCGAACATGAGCAGGTCGGCGAAGCAGAAGTCCGCCAGCAGCCCCCAGCTCGCAGCCAGCCGGTGGAGATGCGCGACCGAGCGGGCATCGAGCCGGGTGAAGAACCGGGCGAGCTCGGCGAGGCTGGCCATCATGAACCCAGTCTGACCACTTCACGCAGGGCTGCCGACGCGCTCAGGGCTCGCGCCACAGATGGCTCCCCAGCTCGAGCAGACCCGGCAGGTCGGTGATGTCGTGGTCGGCGTAGGGCACGGCGGCCAGCGCATCGGCCCGGGCTGCCAGCTCGGTGCGTTGCTCGGCCTCACGCTTGGCCACCAGCCGGAAGTTCAGGAAGCTCTCCCCCACCTCCTGCAGGACCCGCGCCACCTGGTCCCGTGAGCCGACGTTCTTCGGAAGGGTCGCGGCTACGTGGGCCGCGTCGTCGACCAGCCGGGACGCCGCCGTGCTGGCGCCGGGCGTCGTGAACCAGTCCGGCAGCACCTTGTTGACCACGATGGCCCCGAGGTGGCACTTCCGTTGGCCGAGCGCGTCCACGAAGAACTCGGCTTCCCGGACGGGCGCCGGCTCGAGCGTGGATACGACGACGAACGTCGTGCGCTTGTCGGTCAGCGTGCGGGTGACGGCGGTGGACCGCTCGACGAAGCCCCGGTACATGGTCTGGAAGAGCAGGAAGAATTCAGCGATGTCCTCCAGGAACTGCGAGCCGAGGATGCGGTCGGCGATGGTGTAGAAGGGCCGCGACGCCATCGTCACCAGCCGGCTGCGAGCCGGCGCGGTCAGCCACCGCAGCAGCCGGCTGGAGAAGAAGTCCGCCATGCGCTCCGGTGCTTCCAGGAAGTCGAGGGCGTTCCGGGTCGGCGGGGTGTCGACCACGATGAGGTCGTAGCGCCCCGACTGGTGGATCTCGTAGAGGCGCTCCATGGCGATGTAGTCGTGGCTCTGCACGAAGCGCCCGGTGATGTTGGCGTACAGCGGGTTGGCCAGGATCGCGTCGCGGGTGGTGGGGTCGGGGGCGTGGGCCCGGACCAGGTCGTCCCAGGACTGCTTGGTGTCCAGCATCGCGGCCCACAGCTCGCCGCGGGTCCCCGCGCCCGCGGCCGTGAACCGCTCGCACGGGACCTGGGTCTCGACGTTGCCGAACTCCTCGAGGCCGAGCGCGTTGGCCAGCCGGCGGGCGGGGTCCACGGTGATCACCAGGACCTTGCCGCCGAGATGCACGGCGGCCATGGTCGCCAGGGCCGCGGCCACCGTCGTCTTGCCGACGCCGCCGGAGCCACAGCAGATCACGATCTCCTTGGACGCCAGCAGCTGGTCGAGGGACGCGCTGCGCTCGGCGGTCGCCACGTCAGAGCCCCAGCTCGTCCTGGAGGGCGGAGGCGAGCTGGCGGGTGGCCCGCAGGCCATAGGTCCGCTGGAACAGCTCGGGGACGTAGAGCAGCTCGGTGCCGCGGAGCCCCTCGCGGAGCTCGTCGAGGTGGTCGGCGCGGGTCCGACGCAGGCGGACGGCCAGTTCGGCGCCGTCGAGCACCAGATCCACCGGACCACCCGCGGCCTCGCTCAGCGCGGCCGTGGTCGCCGGTCGCCGCAGCCGCCGGAACACCTGCTCCTCGCTCCGGCTGAACAGCTCGGGCAGGACCCGGTTCACGACGACGGCGGCCAGGTCGACGACGGTCTCCTTCTCGAGCCGGGTCGCGAGCTGCAGGGTCTCGTTGACCGGCATCTCCTCGGGGGTGGAGACGATGACGACGCCGGTCCGAGCCGGGTCGCCGAGGATGTCCAGCATCCAACCGGTCTGGTCGCGCACCGGGCCCACCTTGACCAGCTCGGTGATGGCCTGGGGCGCCGCCAGCTGGCCGACCACGTGGCCCGAAGCGGGCGCGTCGACCACCACCAGGTCGTACTCCCCCTTGCGGACCTCCCAGCACAGCTTCCCGACCACCAGGATCTCCCTGACGCCCGGAGCTGCGTTGGCCACGAAGTCGAAGGTCCGGGCCAGGGGACCGATGCGGGAGAGCAGCGGCAGGCGGAGCTGGAGGCGGAGGTACTCCTTCAGTGACGCCTCGGTGTCCATCGACATGGCCCACAGGCCGGGGCTGACCTCGCGCTCGTCGAAGGTCGTGGGTCCGGTCTCCAGGACCTGCGCCGTCGCGCCCTTCGCGTCGACCTCGCACAGCAGCACGCGCCGGCCGTGCTGTGACGCCAGCAGGGCGAGAGCGGCCGCGATGCTGGTCTTGCCGACCCCGCCCTTGCCGGTCACGAACAGCAGGTTGCGTTGGAGCAGGTCGGCCACGGGCGTCGTCCGGCGCTCGCTGGCCCAGGCGGCTAGCCGGTCACCCGCCGAAGCCGATGCGGCGCACGGTCTCGGGCGAGCCGACCTCCACGTACGCCAGCTTGTCGACGGGGACGCCAACCTGCCGGCCCCGCCGGTCGGTCAGCCAGAGGGTGCCACCCGCGGTGATCGCGGACTCCACGTGTTCGCGGACGGCATCCGGGTTGGTGTCGTCGGCCAGCACGACCTCGAGCTCCTTCGACGTCTGGGTGATCCCGATGCGCACGTCCACGTGTTCCTCCTCGTAGAAAAGCGGGGCCATCGTACGAGGCGCGGGGCACAACGGTGTCAGCCGGGCGACGCTTCCTCCGCCCAGCGGGGATGGTGGCGCTGCGCCCAGCGGCGCGACATCCGGCCGGTGACCATGGCCCGCAGCGAGGCCGGCTTCGACAGCGCGACCAGGATGTGCCCCGTGACCACCACCCAGGTCGCGATGGCCGTCCAGTCGTGGACGAAGGTGGCGCCGGTGCGCCAGGGCAGCGGGAAGGGCTCGAACCACCGCATGATCGAGCCCGTGGCCAGCATCACGGGGATCAGGCCGGCGACGAAGGCGGCGTTGGCCTTCTGGCCGGCGTTGAACTTGCCCACCTGGTCGGCGGCCCGCCGGCCGAAGGAGCGCAGCCAGGTCGTGTCGGCCGGCGACCAGCGGGCCAGCGACCGGACGTCCCGGCGCACCGCGGCGCGCCAGCGACCGGCGTAGGCCAGCAGCAGGGGGACGGGCAGGGCGAGGCCCGCGTAGACGTGGATGGTCTTGAGCACCTCGCGCCGGCCGACCAGGGCCGACAGCTCGCCGACGTAGAGGATCATGCCCGTCGCGGCACAGGTCAGCACCAGGACCGCGGTGGCCCAGTGCAGCGCCCGCTCGGCTCGGGTGAACCGCAGGATCCTGGCGACCCCCGACGCGGGTGCTGGATCCCCGCTCTCGGCGCCGAGAGTGGGCAGGGTCGGGTCGGCGGGGTCGGCGGTGAGCGGCTCAGATGGGGTCATCGTCCCGGCCGTTCGAGTCGCCGACCCAGGCGTCGATGTCGTAGCCCCGCATCTCCCAGTAGCCGGGGGTGAGGTCGTCGACGACCTCGATGCGCTCCAGCCACTTGAGCGACTTGTAGCCGTACATCGGCGCGACGTAGAGCCGGACCGGACCGCCGTGCTCCCGGCTGACCGGCCCGTCGAGCATCTCGTAGGCCGCCATCACGTCGTCCCGGCGGGCCTGCTCGAGGGTGAGGCTCTCGGTGTAGGCGCCGTCGAAGGACCACAGCCGCAGGTGCGTCGCACCGGAGGCCACGCCGGCCTCGTCGAGCAGGTCCCGCAGGAGCACGCCCGTCCAGTGGACCTCGGGCACCCGCCAGCCCGTCACGCACTGGAAGTCCCGCACCAGCTCGGTCGGGGGCCGGTCGCGGAGGTCGGCCAGGCTCAGCGTCAGTGGGGTATCGACCATGCCGTCCACGGTCAGCCGGTAGTCCGTCTCGCTGCGCTCGGGCATCGGGTTGACGACGGTGTAGATGCGGAACCGCCCGGCGGTCGGCGCCAGCGAGGTGAGGCCGGTGGGGTCGTTCTCGGTGACCGGGCGCAGCACCTCCTCCAACGTGGCCTGGATCTGATCGCCGGCGACGACGCCGACCGCGCCGAGGCCCAGCATGCTCAGGACGATGCGGCGCCCGACCGGTGCGCCCGCCTCGCTCCGCTCGCGCCGCTCGCCCTCGCTGGGCGGCTGGTCCATCGCCACGTGTTCGAGGGTACGCCCGCCATCGGATGACCGACATCCGCGGCGGCCCCGCAGCCCGAGATGTCTCAGGTTCGTAAGGACTCGCGCAGGCGGGCCAGGCGCTCCTCCCAGCGGCGGCCCGTGGTGGTGGCCCAGTCGGCCAGATCGTCGAGCGGCTCGGGCCGGGCGACGAACCGCGTCTCGCGCCCGCTGCGGTCCGCCTCCACCAGACCGGCCGCTCGCAGCAAGCTCAGGTGGCGGGCGATGGCCTGCCGGCTGATCGGGAGGTCCGAGGTGAGGGCGGTGGCGGTCGTCGGGCCGTGCTCGGACACCATCCGCAGGATGTCGCGGCGGGTGCGATCGGCCAGCGCGGCGAACACCGCGTCACCGGGTTCGGCGGGCCGGTTCACCCCACGAGCGCACGCGCCGTGAACAGGACCAGCTCGAGGCCGAGCAGCCGGTAGACCCACAGGGAGCCCGCGGTGGCCGTGGCGGAGGCCCGTGCGGTGATCGTGCCGGTCGTGCCGACCAGTCGCTCGGTGACCGCGACCCGGGTGCCGCCCGAGGCCAGCTCGGTCAGCACGATCTCGACCCGCGACGCGCTCGCCGGGTCGTCGGGGTGCCACCAGGTCCAGGCCAGAGCATGCCCGTCGTCGACCGACTCCACCCGGACCTCACGGGCCGCGGCCTCGTCGTCGTCCAGCCAACCGGCCCGCCGCTCGGGATCGGCGACAGCGTCCCAGACCGCGGTGAGGTCCGCGTCGAGCTCGACCGAGCGGTGGACTTCGGGGAGATCCTGTTCCATATCCGCAACTCTACAGTTGCGCGTCCGAGCGCGCGCCCGTAGCGTGATGCGCAACGATTCTGTTGCGCGAAGGGACGAACGAAGGGACGAGACATGGTGCTGATTCCGACCGTCATCGAGAACACCGCCCGCGGTGAGCGGCATTCCGACGTGTACTCCCGCCTGCTGCGGGAGCGGATCGTGTTCCTCGGGACACCGATCGACGACGACGTCGCCAACCTGCTGATCGCCCAGTTCCTCCACCTCGAGGCGGAGGACATGGAGAAGCCGATCAGCCTCTACATCAACTCGCCGGGCGGCGACATGCTCGCCCTGTTCGCCATCTACGACACGATGCAGTTCCTCGGGCCCGACGTCCAGACGGTCTGCGTGGGCCAGGCGGCGTCGGCGGCCGCGGTGCTACTGGCCGGCGGTGCACCGGGCCACCGGTTCGCGCTCCCCAACGCCCGGGTGCTGTTCCACCAGCCCCACGGCGGTGCCCAGGGCCAGTCCACCGACCTCGAGATCGCGGTCCGCGAGATGGTCGCCCTGCGCGAGCGGATGGTCGACGTCCTGACCGAGCGGACCGGCCAGCCCCGGGAGCGGATCGTGGCCGACATCGACCGCGACTTCATCCTCCGCGGCGAGGAGGCGGTGGCCTACGGCGCCGTCGACGAGATCCTCCACCACCGCCGCCCCCGCCCGAGCACCGGCTTCCGGCCTCCGGACACCGCCCCGGAGCGGGAGAAGATCGGCGTCAGTTGAGACGGAGCGCAGGGTTGTAGATGCGGGTCGGTGCCAGGTCGGCGTCGATGGTCTCGGCCATCCGGGCGAAGACCTGGGCCGCCTCGCCCTCGGGGTCGGTGGCCACGATCGGCGCGCCCCGATCGGCGCCCTCGCGCAGCTCGGAGACCAGGGGGACCTGCCCGACCAGCGGGACGCCCAGCCGCTGGGCCAGCTCCTCGCCGCCGCCCGCACCGAACAGGTGGTAGCGCTTGCCGTCGTCGCCCGTGAACCACGACATGTTCTCGATCACGCCCTTGACCTCGAGGTTCACCTTCTGGGCCATGAACGCCGCCCGCTGGGCCACCCGCTGCGCCGCCGGCTGCGGGGTGGTCACCACGTAGACCTCGGCCCGGGGGAGGAACTGGGCCAGGCTGATCGAGATGTCACCGGTGCCGGGCGGCAGGTCGACCAGCAGGAAGTTCGGCTCGTCCCAGAACACGTCGGTCAGGAACTGCTCGAGCGCCTTGTGGAGCATCGGGCCTCGCCAGATGACCGGCTGGTCCTCCGCCGCGAAGAAGCCCATGGAGATGCACCGGACCCCGTGGGCCTCCGGCGGCACCAGCATGGAGTCGATCACCACCGGCGGATGCTCGACCCCCAGCATCCGGGGTATCGAGAAACCCCAGACGTCGGCGTCGACCACGGCGACGTCGCGGCCCCGGGCACCCAGGGCGACGGCCAGGTTGGTGGTCACCGACGACTTGCCGACACCGCCCTTGCCCGAGGCGATCAGCAGGACCCGGGTCTTGCTCGCCGGGTCGGCGAAGGGGATGGCCCGGCCCTCGGCGTGGCCGTGGGCCGGCTGGCTGCCGGCCGTCGCGCCGGGGTCGCCGTGCAGCTTGGTGCGGAGCTCGGCCCGCTCGTCGTCGGTCATCACGGTGAAGTCGAGGTCGACCCCGTCGACGCCGTCCAGCTCGCCCACCGCCGTCTCGACCCGCCGGGTGATCTCGTTGCGCAGGGGGCACCCGGCCACGGTCAGGGCCACCAGAACACCGACCTGGCCGCCGTCGACGCTCACCTCGCGCACCATGTCGAGGTCGACGATGCTGCGGTGCAGTTCGGGGTCCTCGACGGGGCGGAGGGCGTCGAGCACCTGGGCTTCGGTGACGGACATCGCCTGCTCTCTCATGTTCTTGGAGGCCACACCGCACGGCGATCCGCCACAGCGGAGCCCCGCGGGTGGGACCCGGGGATTAGCACTACGACCGTAGGTAGAATACCGGCCGTGGATCGGCCGCCTCTCTCGCCCTCCGACTTCGCCTCGGTGGTCACGGCGATCACCTCGGCGTTCGGCGATCCCACCCGGCGGGCCATCTACCTCTACGTCCACGAGCACGACGACGGTGTCACCGCCTCCGCGGTGGCCGAGCGCTTCGATCTCCACCCCAACGTCGCCCGCCACCACCTGGACAAGCTGGTCGCCGGAGGGTACGTCGCCGTAGCGGCGGCCCGACCGTCGGGGAGCCACCAGGGGGCGGGACGGCCGTCCAAGCGCTACCGGGTCGTAGCGCCCGAGATCGCCCTCGACCTGCCGCTCCGCCACGACGACGTCCTCACCAGCCTGCTCGGGCGGGCGCTGGCCGAGCTGGGGCCCGAACGTTCCGAGGCCCTGGCCGAAGAGGTCGGCCTCGGCTACGGGCGCGCTATGGGGGCCTCGATGTCCCCGGGATCCGAGCAGCACCGGTCGTTCCAGACCGCCCTCCATGCCGTCGCCGAAGCGCTCACCGCCCACGGGTTTGCCGCCCATGCCGAGCAGATCGACGAGAAGGTGTCGATCGTCAACGAGAACTGTCCCTTCGGCGGCGTGGTCATCGAGAACCCGGTGATCTGCGCGGTCGATCGCGGCATGGTGCGCGGCATGTTGGAGACCCTCTACGGCCGCGACCTGGTGACCGAGACGGCGCTCTCCCTCCCGACCGGCGGTGAGCGTTGCGTGACAGCGGTGCAGGGAACCTGACCGGCAGTAGGGCAGCCGCCCTCTCCTCCCCTCCCCCCGGGGTGGCTGCCTACTGCCCGCCGCCGATGGAGGAGGAGGCCCAGCAGCAGCGCAGCTACCTGGACCACGCCTCGACCAGCCCGCTCCGGCCCGAGGCCCGGGACGCGCTGGTGGCCTGGCTGGACGCCGTCGGCGATCCCAGCCGGATCCACGCCGAAGGGCTCGCGGCTCGACATGCGGTCGAGCAGGCACGGGACCAGGTCGCCGCGCTGTTCGGCGCCCGCAACCGCGAGGTCTGCTTCACGAGCAGCGCTACCGAGGCCATCGCCGCGGCCTGTTGGGGTGCGGCGGGGCGGGGCCGGCACCAGGTGGTCCCGGCCACCGAGCACTCGGCGGTCCGGCTGGCCGCGGCTCGGCACGGCGAGGTCACGCTGGTCGCCCCCGACGGCCACGGTCGCATGGACCCCGACGCCGTCCTGGCGGCCATCCGGCCGGAGACCGCGCTGGTCCACCTGCAGTGGGGCAACCACGAGGTCGGCACGCTGCAGCCAGTGGCCGAGGTCGTGGCCAGCTGCCGGGAGCGCGGTGTCCTGGTCCACGTCGATGCGGCCCAGGCTGGCGGGCACGTCCCGATCGACTTCCGGGCGCTCGGAGCCGACCTCCTGTCGGTCAGCGCCCACAAGCTGGGAGGACCGCCCGGGGTCGGCGCGCTGCTGATCCGGCGGGGACTGCGACTGTCGCCGCTGCTGGTCGGGGGCGACCAGGAACGGGCCCGGCGGGCCGGCTACGAGAACCTGCCGGCGCTGGTGGGCTTCGGCGCGGCGTGCGCCGCACTCGCGGTCGACGACCGCCTCGGGGCCGAGGCCGCGGTCCAGGCGAAGCTCAGCCAGCGGGTGGTGGACGCCGCCGTTGCCAGCGACGGGATCGCGCTCTACGGCGATGCCCGGTCCGACGCCCGGCTGCCCCACATCGTCTGCCTCGGCATCGAGGGCATCGAACCGCAGGCCGTGCTGCTCGGCCTCGACCGGGCCGGGATCGCCGCCCACTCGGGCAGCGCGTGCTCCTCCGAGGCCCTGGAACCATCGCCGGTCCTCGAGGCCATGGGCGTCGATGCGCACCACAGCCTGCGGGTCTCGGTGGGCTGGTCCTCGACCGGCGAGGACGTCGACCACCTGCTGGAGGCACTCCCCGAGGTCGTTGCGGCGCTCCGCGCGCTCGCCACGCGCTAGACATTGCGGCCTGGAGCTCTACGTCGTTCGCCACGCCCACGCGGGTAGCCGGAGCGCCTGGACGGGCGACGACCGGCTCCGACCCCTCAGCAAGAAGGGGCAGCGACAGGCCGCCGCGATAGCAGCCCGGTTGAGCAACGCCGGGATCAGCCGGTTGATCTCGAGCCCGTCGGTCCGCTGCGTCGAGACCGTCCGCCCCCTGGCCGACCAGGCCGGGCTGGTGATCGAGGCCGACGACCGCCTGGCCGAGGGGAGCACCGGCGAGGCGGCGCTGGCTCTGGCGGAGGAGCTGCGGACGATCGGGGCTCCGGTGGCACTGTGCAGCCACGGTGACGTGATCCCCGAGCTGCTGTGGAAGCTCCAGGCGAACGGCACGGTCTTCCAGGACCCGCCCACCTGGCCCAAGGGGTCGGTGTGGCGGGTGGACAGCAACGGCGCCCACTGGGCTGCAGCCCAGCTGGTGCTCCCCAGCTGACGCTCAGCCCCCCGGAACAGCCGTCGTGGTCGTCGTGGTCGCGCCCTCGATCTGGGCCCGGAGGTCGGCCGCGGGCTGAGCCAGCTCGGGCGGCGGGTTCAGCTGCTGGAGGCGGTCCAGCTCCTGCAACGCCGTCTCCGGCCGGCCGAGCTGGGCGAAGGCCCAGGCCAGGAAGAAGTGCACGTCGGGGAAGCTGGGATCGGCCTGCGCCGCGTCGACCAGCGTGACCACCCCGTGCTGGTCGCCGGACTGGATCTGCATCCAGCCCTTGTAGGTGAGCGCCTCGACGTTGTCGGGTTCGATCTCCAGCACCTGGTCGTAGGCCGCGATGGCCTCCTCCAGCTGGCGGTCGGCGGCGAGGGCGTTGGCCTGGTCCAGCAGCTCGCTGGCGGACTGGCGGATGTCGCCGGTCGCGTTGTCGCCCGCGCCACGGCGCCCGGAGGCCTGGGCCACCAGCACGCCGGCCACCAGCACGAAGGCCGCCACCCCGGCACCCACCGCCAGGGTGCGCCGGGACGGACGTCGAGGCTCTCCGCCGTCCTGGTGCGCCTCGACCTGGTGGGCCTCGATGGTGCGGATGACCCGCGCCGCGCGGGAGGTGTAGTCGTCGCGCAGCTCGGTGTAGTCGTGCTCGTCGATGTCGCCTGCGTCGTGCTCCCGCTCCAGGTCGTCGAGGGACGCCAGCAGGAAGTCGCGCTGGTCCTCGAGCGCGGCCCGCTCGTCGGGGTCCAGCGTCCGGGTCACGTCCCGGCCCCTGAACCCGAGAGCCGGCTCTCGTCGTCCGGGGCGGGCTCGGACGGCAACCCCCCGTGGCGTAGGGCGAGGGCCTCGTCGACCAGGGCCCGGTCGGCCTCGGATGCCCGGATGGGCTTCAGGCGGCGCCAGCGGCGGAAGGCAAGGGCCACGCCGACCACGGCGCCGACCAGCGCCAGCACCGGCAGCACCCAGACCAGGCTGGCCAGGCCCGACCGTCCCGGCGTGAGCAGGATGTCGTCGCCGTAGCTGTGGGCCAGCTCGGCGCGGATCTGCGCGTCGGTGGCGCCCTCCTCGATGCGCTGGTCGATGTAGTTCCGGATGCCGCGGGAGGCACTGGAGTCGGAGTCGGCCACCGACTGCCCCCGGCAGGTCGGGCACATCAGCGACTCGGCGATGTGCTGGGCCCGCTCCTCGGGTGTGCTGGGTCCGCCGTCGTCCAGG
>Ga0209382_10006575_pt1 | contig 14922 bp, 12 predicted proteins | sample SoiMetdeltSBSDD5_FD_187599 | JGI IMG/M metagenome (GOLD analysis project Ga0209382, IMG submission 187599) | Bulk soil microbial communities from a Populus tree surrounding site in Tennessee, USA - Soil MetaG P. deltoides SBSDD5 (SPAdes) (version 2) | ecosystem: Environmental > Terrestrial >... | reverse complement strand
CTTTGGACTGTGCCGCGTTTCGGCCCGTGCGGGTGACGATCCCGCGCGCGTGCATCGACGGCGAGGGTAGATCCACCCCCAGGAGCTGACGTTCTGGGCATCACCGCCCTACGGTGAGTTCGTGCCAGAACCTGACTCCTGCGCCGCAGCATATTTGTAGGCAAGCGCGGCAGAGACTATCACTGGGCACCCATGACATCGAGCTTGAGTGCCCTGCAAACGAACGAATTGGCAGGCGTCGCGACCCCGAGTTCGGTACCCTTCCTGACGACGGCCCCAGACAGCCAAGGTAGCTCCAGGCGCCTGCCGGCCAGCAGGTCAACGGCCATGGAGGCGCGGATCTCGGGGACCAGGCCGTCGATGAACTGGAGCCGCTCCGCGATGACGGCATCCTTGATTGGCACGCCAGCGGCCTGACCCACGCGCAGCGCCTCGCGCATGATCTCCTCGAGCAAGGCGCGCGTATCGGGGTCCGCACGCACTCTGCCGATCGGATAGCGCGTAATCGCTGTTATCGCGCTGAGCCCAGTGAGGAATACGAACTTGTTCCAGATCGCTAGGTTGATGTCCTCCGACAGATCCGCGCCGATGCCCGCTTCCGAGAGCGCAGCAGCGAGCGCAAGTGCTCGCGGTGAGCACCTACAGTCGAGCTCGCCAAAGCGGATGAGGGCGAAGGGGCTGACCTTCCTGATGACCCCTGGTGCGGCAATCGTGGCGGAGATTTCGGCGACGCCTCCCATTACGTGGTCGGCTCCCAGGATTGATGCAAGCACGCCTTCCGACTCAACGCCGTTGAGAAGCGAGACAATGGCCGTGTCTGGGCCCATCAACGGCGGGCATGCAGCACCTGCTTCGGCAGCATCCCACAGTTTTACAGCAAAAAGCACAAAATCCACGTGACCGACATCCTGCGGGTCATCCGTGGCCTTGGCTTCGATCGAGAATGACTCACTTCCGTCTTCGACCCGAAGTCCCGACTGGCGGATGGCCTGCAGATGGGTGCCGCGTGCAACAAACGTGGTGTCGAAGCCGCTGCGCGCGAGGCGTGCGCCGAAGTAACCGCCTATGCCGCCGCTACCCATGATTGCGAAGCTCGGCCTGCTTTGAGTCATCACGACCCTCACCAATGGAATTGAGCTACAGCAACAAACCTAGCTCTTGGGTGGGTCGCCTTTCCAGGTGGGTTGCCGCGGATGTCTGACGTCGTTGAACTGGGCCATCCAAACCGGTTCGATTGGGTCGCATCCCGGCTGAGGGACATATTTGGAGTGCTCAATCAACTGCATCTTCGGGATGTAGCGCGGGCAGTTGGGAAAGATCGTCCGGGCCTTCACGCGCACCATGAGTTGCGCTCCGACGGTTGACCCCATCAGCGGATCCTCACGTGAGAACGACGCAGTTCCGTTAACGCGCAGACGGTGCGGCTTGTCGTGCAGTCGGATGAACAGAATCCCCACGCTCGGGTTGACCAGAATATTGCCGATGCTCTTGAACATGCCGTTGCCATCGTAGTCCGGAAACGCCAGCTCGTCAGGGCCTGTGACCCGCACGAACCCTGCTGCGCCGCCCTTGAAGGAGCAATCAGGACGGCCCTCCGCGTCGGCCGTAGCAAGGAAGAAGTAGATCGCGCTCTCGATGAACTGCCGATCAGCATCGTTGAATGAGGTCCGGGCACGGCTCTGCTCGAGGCGATTCGCCATCGCCCGACTGCCAAAGGCATCCTGCATCCTGCGATTGCCGTCGTGGTACATGGGGCTGGTGGGCACGACAGTCTCCTCCCTGGGTCAGACAGTAGCGTTACGCAGCATCGCAGAGGTCAGCGAGGAGCGCTTTGCCAAGGCGCTGGCCTGCCCGTGGCTTATCCTTGGGGTGGGCTTGATTTTTCGTCCCCCTCGGTCGTGCTAGGCTCTCCGCGGAAAACGCCCGAGGGCCAGCAGTTGCTGTATCTCTTTGAGGACTATGCGCTAGACACCGGCCGGCGGGAGCTGCGTCGAGGCGAAGGGCTCCTGTCGGTCGAGCCCAAGGTGTTCGACCTGCTCGTGCATCTGATCGCAAACCGCGAGCGGGTGATCAGCAAGGATGATCTCATCGCGGCCGTGTGGGGCGGGCGCATAGTGTCTGATTCAACATTGACCAGCTGCATCAACGCGGCACGCACCGCAATCGGGGACAGTGGCGAAGCGCAACGTCTAATTCGCACGCTCCCTCGCAAGGGGATACGGTTTGTCGGGTCCGTCCGCGCAGGACATGGCTCGGAGAGTGCTCGTGCGATCGGTCGAGTACCGAGCAAACCAAGCGCCACGAATGCCGCCACTGTAGATCCGGCATTGCTTGGGCTCGTCGACAAGCCGTCGATCGCCGTTCTGCCCTTTACCAACATGTCAGGTGACCCGGAGCAGGAATACTTCAGCGATGGAATCACCGAGGACATCATCACAGCGCTGTCGCGCCTACCGTGGTTCTTTGTGATCGCCCGAAACTCCACCTTTGCCTACAAGGGCAAAGCCGTGGACGTGCGGCAGCTCGGCCGCGACCTGGGTGTCCAATACCTACTCGAAGGTAGTGTCCGCAAGAGCGGACAACGCCTCCGCATCACGAGCCAGCTGTTGGACGCCACCAGCGGCAACCACCTCTGGTCGGAGCGGTACGACCGCGAGCTGACCGACATGTTCACGCTTCAGGACGAGATCACGCAGAGGGTGGCGGCCAGCATTGAACCCAAGCTCGTCGCTGCGGAGGGTGCGCGCGCCCAGCAGCGATCGACGGATGAACTCGATGCCTGGGACCTGGTTGCCCGCGCTCTTGTGCATTTCTGGAAGCTGACAGCAGCAGAAAGTGGCTCGGCCGTCGCCATCCTGCGCCAAGCCGTAAAACGTCACCCGGACTACGGTCCAGCCCATAGCCTGCTGGCCTTCGCAATGCTGCTGTCAGGCTGGATGGGGTGGACGTCGGCGGGCAGCGATCGCGAGCTTGCCTCGGGCCTTGCGCGTCGGGCGGCACAATTGGATGACAGCGATCCGTGGGCGCATTTCAGCCTGGGGTTCCTCGCACTGACAAACCGCCGCGTTGATGAAGCCATCCGTTATTTCGAGGCCGCACTCGACCTCAACCCAAACTTTGCGGCAGCCCTCGATTTCTGTGCCTATGCACTCGCATTTGATGGCCGATCCGAGGAAGCAATACGTCGTTCCGAGCAGGCCTTGCGAATGAGCCCGCGTGATCCCTTCAACACCTATGTCTGTGGAGGCATCGCAGCCGCCCACTATGTAGCGCATCGGTACGAAGACGCGATCAAGTGGATACGGGAAGCTATACGCTTGCGGCCAGAAATCCCGGGGCTTCATCGCATGCTGTGCGCGAGCCTTGCGCAGGCGGGCCGGGTAGAGGAAGCAAAGGCTGCGATGAAAGTCCTTCTGCAATTGCAGCCGGACATTTCAATCACTTGGATCAGACAGTCCGTGCCCTACGCGCCCGACCCAATGGAGCACTTCATAGAAGGCATGCGGAAGGCCGGGGTGAGGGAATAATCGGGCTCTTCGCAGTGTGTGTAGCCTGCTTGCGCGGTGCGGTGCGGTCCGGATTAGCGGGCACTGCACAACGAGAGTCGGGTCAGGGTCAAGTTCTGCCGGTCCACGAGCGCCCAAGGCACGTCTCCTATACCCCCGATAGCTGCCGGCGTTCTGTACTGCCGAGGCATTCAGCCCTGTGCCAGAAGCCGTTCACGGCCACAGGCGCTGCGAGGCAAGGCGCGACCCCTCGACCAGCGCCTCAAATTTGGACCACATTACACTCGGATGCTGACGCTGGTAGAGCGCGCCCTGGGCAAAGCCGCAATCGGCGCCGGCCATGACCCGCTCGCGGCCGACCAGGCGGGCGTAGGTCATAATCCGCTCGGCCACCGTCTCGGGATGCTCGACCACCGCGGTGGTGTGGGCGATGACGCCGGGGATGAGCACCTTGCCATCGGGCAGCCTGACCTCCTCCCACACGCGCCACTCGTATGAGTGGCGCGGCGTGGCGGCCTCGATCGAGTAGGCCTGGGCCTTCACGCGCAACACGAGGTCCACGACGTCGCGCAGGCCCAGATCGTGAAGGTGCGGGCCCTGCCAGCTTCCCCAGCAGAGGTGGTAGCGCACGCGGCTCTCGGGGATGCCAGCCAGGGCATGGTTGAGGGCGTCGATGTTGCGCGCCTGCGTCTTCAGGTAGTCCTCAAGCGGTGGAGCCGGAATCAGCATGTCCCACGTCTCACCGAGACCGGGATCGTCGATCTGTAGGATGAAGCCGGCGTCGACGATGGCCCGATATTCGGTCCGCAATGCCTCGGCGATGGCGAAGACGTACGCTTCCTCGGTTGGGTAGTAGCGATTCTGACCGCGGCCGACCATGGCGGGAGCAATAGCGGGAACGAAAGCCTCGACGACCGCGACGCCCTGAAGCGCGGCCTTGAAGGTGGCCAGGTCCTGCTCGAGCAGCGCCCGACCCTTGTAGGCGATGGGGCCCTCGCAGACCGTCGGCGGCGCGGCCAGTGGCATCTCCCGAGGTAGGTATTCCGTGTAGTACTCACGGAAAGCGCGCCACTCCCTCCGGCTGTCCACTCGCCGTACCCAGGGGCCTCCGGCGCCGGTCAGTGCGGCGCTCGGGTCGGTCGAGGCCGTGGTGGTCACGAAACCCGTGAGCCGGTCGTCGGTGTAGGCGAGAAAGCTCGTCTTGCTCATCTCACCGTCGGAGACGACGTCGAGGCCGACCGCCGCCTGGCGGTGGACCACCTCGGTTACAGCCTCGCCAAGCCGTGCCGCAAGCTCGGCCTCCTCGATGGGCTGGCCACCCAGGCGGGCCCGAACGAGGGCCCGTATACTCTCCGGACGGGGGATGCTGCCGACGTGGGTGGTGAGGATACGATCGGTGCTGGTCTTCATTCACGTATTCTCCGCCCGCTCTCGTGAAAAGCCTGTACAGCCTGCGGCGATGGCGACGCACGGACCGCACGGCACGCCGCAGCCGCCGCGCGGCGGACGGTACCCGTCAAAGCATTACGTCACCAGGAGGGTCGCGGCCATCCTGGGCAAAAAAGGCGACGGCGTGTGGCTTGCGCGTGTGGTCCGCTAGCCCCCAAAACCGTCGGTCTTGGCGCGCCGCAACGAACTGGCGCTTGGTGGTGTCATCGCAAGAAAAAGCATGCGCGCTGGAGTAAATACTTGTGCGGAGAGCGGCTGTCACGTTGCAGCAATGGCTGGGGAGCCTTGTGGTGGGCGGCGTGCGGTTCGGCGCAGGACCATCAATGCGCTGATCGCGACCAGGTTCAGAAGCCCAGCGACGCCTGCAAGCGCGAAGGACAGGGCATAGCTCACGTAAATGTCGAACAGCGCCCCGCCTGCATAGCCCCCGATTCCCATGCCGGCCCAGGCGACCAGCATGACCATGCCGAGCGCGCCACCGAAGCGGTGAGCGGGCACAGCTTCCCGGACACAGAGGACGAGACAGGTCATATTGCCGGCAAAGCCAAACCCGAATACGGCAGAAAGCGCCAGTAGGGAGAAGCCGTCGCCGAGCAGTGGGTAGACAGCCACACACGCCGTCTGGATGGCGGATGCCAGCGCATAGCTCGGCAGATAGCCGATGCGATCGGCGATAAGGCCGAAGCAGATGCGCCCGACGGCCCCGAAAACCATGGCGACCAGCAGGCTTGTAGCGCCAATGGCTTGCGAGCCGCAGATCATGCCGACATAGCTCGCCAGGTGCACGAGCGGGACGCCCATGCAAGCGCAACACAGGAAGGCCGCCAACGAGAGGATGTGCAGGCGAGGCCTCTCGCCTTCCCGGTTGAGGTCAGCGAGGTGTGCCGCAGCGCCCGCCGTGACCTTGGTACCACCGGGGCGAGTGACGCATGGCAGGGTCAATGCAAGCGCGATCAGCGTCACGATCGCCAGGCTGACAAAGGCGAGACGCCAGCCAACCTCTTCGATCAGCATGTTGGCCAAGAAGGGCAGCACGCCCTGCCCCAGCGCCCCTCCGGCCGTGACAAGGCCTACAGCGAGCCCGCGGCGACGGACGAACCATTCACCGGTCGCAGACAGGAGCGGCGCATAAAGGACGGCGAAGCCGAACCCACTGAACACCAGATGCGCCAAGTAGGTCTGCCACAGCGACTGCACGGCGGCCATCGCCAGGAGCGGGAGGACCATTCCCGAACCGCCGATCGCAAGCAGGATCCGGATATCGACCCGATCCGACAGCCGGCCCCACACTACCCCGCCCAAAGCCATGCCGACCGTTGCGACAGCGTAGGCAAGGCTTATCTCGGCCCGTGACCACCCGAACTCGGCTTCGAGCGGACGCATGAAGACGGATATCAGCGCGAGACCGCCAAATCCCAGTGCCATCGCCACAGTCGCGCCGACGACCACAAGGATGCCACGCGAGCGCATCATGGAGCCGACGTCGCCGCTACGCCGCATTCAAGCGCCGCCATCTTCTGTTCCAGCGCTCGCGGGCCAGCGTGCAGTACCATGGTCTCGGGGTTGTTGCTCTTGACGGTCATAGTCTTCTCCCTTTCGTCGGTTTGCTCATGAGCTGCGGTGACGTGCTCAGGCGCGGCCAGCGGCCGGACCGAACGGGGTGCAGCCGAAGGATTGAGGTGTTTCTCCAGTCTCGCCAGCTCGGGACCCTCCCGGCTCAGCCTGACGGCGTAACCGAGATGTCTCGCGAGACCGATCATCGGCGCATTTGTCAGTAGGGTGTCCGCGACCATGCTGCGGACCCCCGATAGGGCGGCCTGGCGCTCCAGCCGGTCGAGCAGAGTGCGGGCAATGCCGGATGCTTGCCAATTGTCCGCGACGGCGACGGCGAACTCGCAGATATGGGGGTCGCGCGCGTCGACGACGTACCTCGCCTCGCCGATCATCGTTTCGCGCCCGCCCTCGAACACCTCGGCCAGCAGCGCAAGATGGCTGCGGTAATCGATCGAGGCGAAGTGCTCCGCTAGAGATTCGGGCAATTCGTTGAGCTGGGTCATGAAGCGGCAGTAGCGGCTCTCTGCCGTGAGGGAGCGGAAGAATCTCCGCTGGAGCTCCATGTCCTGGGGCAGCGTAGGGCGGATGGTGACACGGCTGCCGTCGGCCACCTGAACCACGTCGATGAGATGCACCGGATAGCGGGGGATGGTGTAGATCACGACATCGCCTCCGCCGGCGGCGCTGCCGCGCCAAGGACCTCGGACAGGCTCCGCGGTCGGCGCTGGCGCCGTGGCTGCGCATCGGCCTCGGCATCGACGATGTGCCGCCCGATCAGCGCGGAAACCTCGGGCGCGTGCGTGAACGGGCCCATGTGCCCGGCCCCGGCGATGGCGATGATCCGGCTCGCGGGCAACAGGTCCGACAGGACGTCGGCGATTACGCGGGTCGGTACAGGCGCGTGCTCGCCGCGCAGGATCAGCACGGGAGCCGCCAGCGAACCGTAGGCGTCTGCCGGCGCCGGGTTGTTGATCAATGCCTGGAACTCGAGAGGGCCTTTGGGAGCCCAGCGGATCAGCGTGTTCTGCGCCACCGGACGCATCGTGTCCCAGGTACCGGGACCATTCCAGTAGTCGACGAAGGCGGCGACGGCCCCGCGGTAGTCGCCGGTGAGAACACCTCGACAGATACGCCGCGCAATACCCGTGATCTCCGCGTAGGCTTCAGCGCCCGGCTCACCTATCTGGCGCAGGAGATGAAACGCCGAAGGCTCGTAGAGTGCCATGCTGGCGATCCGATCCGGCCGGGCCATGGCCACGTCGAGCGCGACGCCGCCGCCGTAGGAGTGGCCGACGAGGTGCACCTTGTCCTTGCACTGGTCGATGAGCGCGATTGTTCTCGCGGCCTCGTCGGCGATCTCGAAGACGTGCTCTCCCGTCCACGGTCCGGTGCTCTCGCTGCCGTAGTGCTCGGGTGCGATCACCTCGTAGCGGCCACCGAGCGCTTCGGCGAGGTAGCGCCATTGACCGGCGCCAGCGCCCGAGCAATGCAGGGCTATCACCCGCCCGCGGCGCGTCGGTCCCGGGTAGACAATATTGACGTTCATGGCGGTGCGCCTTCTCGTACGACTGTCAGAAGTGATGACTGACCGCACGGTCGCGCTTGCCGCGGACGGCGTATTCGATTTCGGAGCGCGATACGCCAATGTCAGCCAGCTGGCGATCGCTCATCGACCTCAGTTGAGCGATGGCCACCTTGTGCAGGCGCCAGATCGTGTAGTCCGCCCACCGGCGGTTTGCCGCTGCCCACAGCGACGCGGGAATATGCGCATGGGCATTTTCGTCGTGGGTTGCCGTGCTCGAGAGGAGTCTGCTCATGACAATCTCCTTAGTGTCTTTCTGTGCTGTCACGCGGCGGACGATGGATACCGTCCGCTTGGATGGCGTGCATGTGGGGTGAGACCGTGGGAGCCACCGTGGAAGGCACCGTGTGAGCTGGCGTTGAATCGTGGCTTCGCATGCGAAGGCACGAGTTTGTGAACCAGAACGCTGTGCTGTATCGTCCGTCGCCGCGGGTCCGCTGGGGGCGCGCGATGGCTAAGATGGTTCGCTTCCCCAGGCTTTTTCTGTCCGGTGGCCGGCGTCACGATGCCTATGCGAACCTCTCCGGCACCTTACGGCAAGTGCGAGCCGCCGTCGGTTCGCCATGGGTGCGTGCCACAAGCCCACTCTTGCTGGAGTCGCCAAGTGCGGATTCTGTCATCAGCTTCCGCTTCAACAACGCTGGCGCGCGCACCTTCGCCAGGTATACGGCCGAGAACGCAGGGCGGCCGTTCGCCATCGTGCTCGACGACGTGGTCCTGTCGTCGCCAGTGATCCGCGAGCCGATCCTCGGCGGCTCCGGGCAGGTGAGCGGCAATTTCACGGTAGAGGCGGCTAAGCAGCTGGCGGTGCAGTTGCACGCAGGTGCGCTGCCCGCGAAACTTGCCGTGGTGGAGGAGCGTGTGGTTCCGATCGGCCGCTAGCGGCGCCACTTCGCTTGTGCCGCCGCCGTTGGCGAGGAGGGCTTCGACCGGCGCGGCGCCTCCCGTACAAAAACATGCCTGAAACAGGTCTCTGAAAACCTCGTAGAATCAGGCGGCCGCTTTCATTGCCCGCGGCCATACACTAATATTTGATTTTGTATGCACTCCTGAGCTACGATGGGGCATCGATTTGAGAGGGCTCCACAACTTGAAGACGACAAAGCGCGCCGCGCTCTACGTTCGCGTCAGCACCGATCACCAGTCCGTCGACAACCAGATCCAGGAGCTCGGGCAGATCGCAGAGCGCAGGGGCTGGACCGTGGTCGCGACCTATCGCGACGCCGGCATCAGCGGCGCCAAGGGGCGGGACAAGCGCCCGGGCCTTGACGCGATGCTCAAGGATGCCGGCCGGCGCAAGTTCGACATCGTGATGGCCTGGGCGATTGACCGGCTTGGCCGGTCGTTGATCGACCTGCTGCGCACCATCCAGGATCTCGAGGCAGTCGGCGTCGACCTCTACCTCGATCAGCAGCACCTCGACACGACAACGCCGTCGGGCAAGCTACTTTTCCAGGTCACTGGAGCGTTCTCAGAATTCGAGCGGGCGATGATCCGCCAGCGCGTGCGGGCCGGCCTGAATGCCGTCAGGGCCAAGATTGAGCGCGACGGACAGTTCAAGTCGAAGGCCGGCAAGGTGCGCAAACGCCTAGGCCGGCCTGGAGCGGAGACACACCAAATCGAACATGCCCGTCGCGAACTGGCGAAGGGTCTTGGCATCGGCAAGACGGCAAAGCTGACGGGCTTGGGTGTCGGCACGGTCCACAAGCTGAAGCGCGAGATGGCAAGCGCCGGTGTTTGAACTGGCCTGGCTGGCTCGCTCGGTTGCCCAAAGCTGTCGCGAATCCCTCGACACACGTCGCCAAGCAAGAACACTCATGCAAACTGGCGGCTACGCTCCATGCCGCCGGTGCTGCAAGTGGAACTCGACGTGAGCCGGTGTCTTTGGATGAGAAACTGATCCGTGGCTTGCCCTCCCTCATCTCGGCACCTCTGCCGTAGTGTCGGTCATGTGCGCTCTAGCCGGCCCAGAAGTGTGTCGGGATATTCCTGCTTTTGACGGCGCAGCGAGGGCCGGCAAACCAGCGCGAGCTCGACGATCTTCAGACGGGGCTCCACGGGACTTTGTCCGTCCTCGCGGGGAGCTCAATGTAACTCCGTAACCTGACGCGCGTGCCGACCGCCCCCCACGGGGAAAAGGTGCCACGAGCCGACGTTGCGCGCTTTGGATTACTCCACCTGGTTCGACGCGCGCGCCCAATTGGCCATTAGGTCTTCTCTTCGCACTATCAGGGTTCCCACCGATGGCGCTCCCACCGACAGGTCCTGCTAGGCTCTAGACCGAGAGAAGCCGCCGACGCGCCCGGATGGAGGGTGACGTGGATATCGCGTCGTGGTTGCGTAGTCTCGGACTCGAACAGTATCGCTCCGCGTTTCAAGAGAACGATATCGACGCCGGAGTGCTGCTGACGCTGACCGACGGCGATCTGCGAGGGCTTGGTGTGACCTCGCTCGGCCACCGCAAGAGGATGCTGGCAGCGATCGCGTCGCTGGATCGGGTGACCCACACGCCAAACGACAGCAACGGTGGCGTCCGCGCACCCGACAAGACGGCATCGGCTCAGCGGGAAGCGGCCTTGCAGCCGGTTCATGCCGAGCGCCGCCAGCTCACCATCATGTTCGTCGACCTGGTCGGTTCAACCGCCCTTTCAGAGAGGCTCGATCCCGAGGATATGCGAAACATCCTCGCGGCTTACCAACATGCTGTGGCGAGCGAGGTCTCTCGCTGGGGGGGTCACGTCGCTCGCTTCATGGGCGATGGCGCGCTCGTGTATTTTGGCTGGCCGCGCGCCCACGAGGATGAGGCGGAACGCGCCGTGCGCGCCGCGCTCGCCGTTGTTGAAATAGTGAGCGATCTGCAATGTTCACCAGGGATCGCCCTTTCCGCCCGGGTCGGCATTGCTACTGGCCTCGTTGTGGTCGGCGATTTGGTCGGCGAAGGGGCGGCCCTGGAAGAGACCGTGATTGGTGCGACCCCGAATCTCGCCGCACGGCTGCAACAGCTCGCGCCGCCGGGAGCCGTCGTGATCGCGGAGAACACGAGGCATTTGCTCGGCCGGTTATTTGTGCTTGCTGACCTTGGGCTACAGGCCGTCAAGGGTATCGAGGACCCGGTCCGTGCCTTTCATGTGCTCGGTGCGGGAGCGGCAGAAAGCCGGTTCGACGCCCTGCATGGGGCCACGCTGGCGCCGCTGGTCGGCCGCGAGCAGGAGCTCGCACTTCTGTTAGCGAGATTTGAGCGAGCGAAGGACGGCGATGGCCAGGTCGTGCTGCTTTGCGGCGAAGCCGGCATCGGCAAGTCTCGCCTTGTGCGCGCTCTGCGCGAAAGGCTTGGCGAAGAACCTTTCACTATGCTCAGTCACTTCTGCTCGCCCTACCACACAAATAGCGCGCTCTATCCAATCATCGGATTTCTTGAGCGCGCGGCCAACCTGGGGCGAGACGAACCCGCCGAGCGACAGCTGGACAAGATCGAGTCTCTGCTCGAAAGAACAGCGGACAGCGTTGGCGAGGTTACACCCCTCATAGCGGACCTGCTCGGGGTTCCGGCAGGAGAGCGTTACCCGCCTCTAGACCTCACGCCGCAGGAGAAGAAAGGAAAGACACTCAAGGCGCTGGCAGGTCAGCTCACCGCCTTGGCGGCGCATCAGCCCGTGCTGGCGTTTTACGAGGACGCCCACTGGGCTGACCACTCTACGATCGAGCTTCTGGGCATGGTGATCGATGGTGTCCAACGTGTACCGGCTCTTGTCCTCATTACCCTCCGACCCGAGTTCGTCCCACCCTGGCCGGGCTATGCGCATGTCACAACGCTGTCACTCAACAGGCTAAGTCAGCGTCAAGTCACGGCGATCGTCGAGCAAGTTACCAGCGGTAAGTCATTGCCGACCGAGGTGGGCGATCAGATCCTGGCCAAGACGGATGGGGTGCCGCTATTCGCCGAGGAGCTGACGAAGACGATGCTCGAAAGCGGTTTTCTTGAGGAACAAGCGGACCGCTTTGTGCTGCGAGGGCCGCTGCCGCCCCTCGCTGTCCCGAGCACATTGCAAGCCTCGCTCATGGCACGTCTTGACCGGCTTGCGCCGGTGAAGGAAGTAGCCCAAATCGGCGCCGTGATCGGTCGGGATTTCTCGCACGAGTTACTCGCCACCATCACGCCGCTCGGCGCGCATACGCTGCGGGCAGCGTTGGCTCAGCTCCTAGCCGCAGAACTCGTGTTTCGGCGCGGGGTCCCGCCCGACGTCACCTACACGTTCAAGCACGCCCTGGTCCAGGACGCAGCGTACGAAAGCCTGCTAAAGAGTCGGCGCCAACAATTGCATGCCCACGTGGCGCACGCGCTGCAGGAGCGGTTTCCGGACCGTGTTGCCCATCAGCCCGAATTGCTCGCGCATCACTTCACAGAGGCAAGATTGGCGGAGCAAGCGGTCGTCTATTGGCGCCAAGCCGGCGAGCGCGCGAGCGGGCGATCGGCAAATGTCGAGGCAATTTCTCACCTGAACAAGGGTCTAGAGCTGATCGAAAGCCTGTCCGATGCGCCCAGGCACGCGAACGAGGAATTCGCCCTGCGAATGGCGATCGCAGGACCGTTGATCGCAACAAAGGGTTACTCGGCCGCGGAGGTTGAGGAGACCTACAGTCGGGCACGCCAGCTGTGCGAGCAAATCGGCCCCTCAGCCGAGCTGTTTCCGGTACTGCGCGGACTCTGGAACTGTTACTTCGTCCGTGGCGAACTCCAAAGAGCGCGCGATCTTGCGCAGCGGCTCATTGTGCTCGCAGACGAGCAGGGAGACCCGCTCCGCCGCGCTCTCGCCAGGCGTGCCCTCGGCTCGACCCTGTTTTTTCTTGGCCAGTTCGCCGACGCGCGCCAGCATTTAGACCAAGGCATCGTGCTTGATGACGAGGTCGAAGCGTCCCAAGACCGTCGTGCCCACGTTCTCCTCCATGCGGAGCGACCCGGGGTCGTTTGCCGGCTTTACTCGGCGTGGAACCAATGGCTTCTCGGCTATCCCGACCGTGCTTTGACGGCAATCAACGCTGCGCTCGCCCTCAGCCAAGGCCTTGCACACGCGCATAGCCTTGCCTTCACCTTGAATTTCGCGGCGGTTGTGCATCTTTGGCGACGAGAGTTCAAGGCGGCACAGGTGCGAGCGGAGGCGGCAATCAGCATCGCCCGCGAGCATAGCTTCGCTCAATGGTTTGCGATGGGGACCATGTCGAGGGGCGTCGCGCTCTCTGGTCTCGGTGAGCATGCGAAGGGGATCGCGCAGCTCCAGGAAGGCTTTGCCCGCTGGGAGAGCATTGGCGCGCAATTAGCCAACACCAAATGGCTCGGCTTCACCGCGGAAGCTCATGCTGCAGCGGGTCAGTTCGATGTTGCATTCGCCGCGCTGAACCGAGCTGCCGATGCTGCTGGAGCGAGCGCAGAGGCTTTCTATCAAGCGCATTTGCACACGCTGAGAGCCGTGCTCCTGGTAAAGATGGGCGCCCGTACCGAAGCGGAAGCCTGGCTACATAAGGCAATTGATCTGGCCAGGATCCAGTCGGCGAAATCCCTCGAACTGCGCGCCGCCACCAACTTTGCCCGGCTCTGGCGCGACCAGGGTGGGCGTTCCGATGCTCGCGAACTTCTCGCGCCAGTGTATGGCTGGTTCACCGAGGGCTTCGACACGCCCGATCTCAAGGAGGCCGGGGTGCTGCTCGACGAACTTGGCGAGCGCGCATCATCTGCAATCGGCAATGCATCAATTTGAAAGACACACACACTGGTGCTGAAGAGGCAAGAGTGTGGACCGCCTCACAGTGTAGATCGCCTCAGTCCCAACGGGCGGGGTCAAGGGCTTAGGGCCGTTAACTCTCCACGGCCGGCTACTCGATCACCCACTCGGCGCAAGCAAGTAGAGTGGGCGGATCGAGATACCGAGGGGAGGACGGCCCTCCAGTCACCAAAACCTCGAGTGGCGCCATGGCCGCGCAAATGTTCCGCAGCGTCTTCTCCTGGCCTTGAAACATTGTGCTGAGGCTGACCAGCACGAAAGGTCGGTCCGGAAAGCGTCCGGCTTTCTCACCGCCTCGGAGTTGTCTTGCAGACGCGCGCGAGAAACGCTTCATGGAGCACGGCCTTCGCTAGGTCAGCATCCGCTTGCAACTGCATTTGTAGCGCGCGCCGGCGCGTGAGATGCAGCGGCTCTTCCGGTGAGGCTTGCTGCTGCGCCCAAGCCCAAAACACGGGCGCGATAATAGGCGTGGCTGGCGAATTTTTGAGATGCGTTCTGCCCATTCGTTACCTCCGTGGGCGTAGACGCGAAAACTGGCCAAGTGTCCATCTCCGGAGATGTGCGCGATGACTATTTACATCTTTTTGGCGAGGCCGTGTCGGCGAGATGTCCACACTGCGGTATTCGCTAAGGACTTAAGTACAAGCTGACGACACGCCGGGGTTACTGGTACACGAGCACGCAGCCGTGATCAGTTGGTCGATTGCGGCTTGCGGAGGGGTGCGGAACTCCACTTGGTAGCGCTCAAGCTCCACGGATGGCGAAGAGAACTCGCGTGTGTTGACTTATCGCTTTTGGCTGCATTTCGTGGCCGATATTTTGTCGGATAGACCTCCAGGGCGGTACGGTCAGGCTTAAGTTTGGTTCGCTCTTAAGCGATAGGAAACTTGTGGAAAACGCATACTACGCGCGCGCGCACGCTGGTATGCCCTGCCCAAATTCCCTTACATCGGCAAGCCATGGCCTAAGTGTCAGCGGGTTAGTTTTCGACATGCACGAGTTATATCAGGTGCTCGGCGTCCGCTCTGGCGTGGCGAACGAAGATATCAAGGTT
>Ga0209382_10006572_pt1 | contig 14929 bp, 12 predicted proteins | sample SoiMetdeltSBSDD5_FD_187599 | JGI IMG/M metagenome (GOLD analysis project Ga0209382, IMG submission 187599) | Bulk soil microbial communities from a Populus tree surrounding site in Tennessee, USA - Soil MetaG P. deltoides SBSDD5 (SPAdes) (version 2) | ecosystem: Environmental > Terrestrial >... | reverse complement strand
GCTCACGCGTGACGGTGCGATTGTCACCGTCACGCTCAACAACCCCGAGCGGCTCAACGCCCTGAACAAGGCGATGTGGCGGAGCCTGCGCGACGCGATGCACGAGCTCGGGCGCGATGAAACGCTGCGGTGCCTTGTGCTTCGAGGCGCCGGGGACAAGGCTTTCGCCGCCGGTGCCGACATTTCCGAGTTCGCGACCGAGCGCGCGGACCGCGGACAGGCGCGGGATTACGGCGAGCTCATCCACGAAGCCATGCAATCCGTCGCCCGATGCACGCATCCGACCGTCGCGCTCATACGGGGCGCATGTATCGGTGGCGGACTGGAAATCGCCGCGATGTGCGATATACGCATTTGCGGTGCCTCGAGCCGCTTCGGCGTGCCCATCAACCGGCTCGGCCTTACGATGGGCTACGGAGAGCTGCAGGGGCTCCTCGCGCTCGCGGGCCGTGCGGTGACGCTGGAGATTCTGCTCGAAGGCCGTATTTTCGACGCGCACGAGGCCTGTCAGAAGCGGCTGGTGAATCGGGTGGTCGGCGATGAAGACGTCGAGCGCGAGGCTTACGCGACCGCGAGACGTATCGCCGCAGGCGCACCGCTCGTGGCACGGTGGCACAAGCAGTTCGTCGGGCGCCTCGCGCCATCCACGGCGGTCACCCCCGAAGACTGGGACGAAGGTTACGCGTGCTTCGACACCGAAGACTACCGCACCGGTGTCGCCGCGTTTCTGGAAAAGCGTACGCCGGAGTTCAAAGGGCGGTAGAACGGCTGACATGAACAAGGTCACGACATACGTGACGCGGCTTCCTCCGGGGCAGCTTCTGGGCGTCTGTCTGCTGCTCGTCGCCGTCATCGGGGTGATCGACTATCACACCGGTGCCGAGATGAACGTCACCATGCTGTATCTCGCCCCGATTTTCCTGGCGGCGTGGGGCATGGGCACGAATGCGGCGATCGTCATGTCGATTATCTCGATGACGGTATGGTTCGTCTCCGTCCTTTACATGCACCAGACGTATTCGCAGCCTCTGCTGCACGTGTGGGACGGCGTGATTCAGTTCGCCATGTTCGTGCTTTTCGGCCTGGTCATCTCCAAGCTGAAAAACGCCTTGAGCCACGCGGACGAGCGCTTCGCTACCGTCCTCGAAGGGCTGAACGCGGCGGTGTTCGTCTCGGACGCGAACACCGGCGACCTCCTGTATGCGAACGAGCAGTTCCGTGCCACGTTCCCGCCGGCAAGCGAGCTGCCGGCGCTGCCTCGAGCAGTCCACGAAGGCGAAGTGCACGACAAGACGCGCGGCCGCTGGTATCTCATCCATGCGCAGCCGGTGCGCTGGATCGACGGCCGCATCGCGCGCCTGCAGCTTGCAACGGACATCACCGAGCGGCGCCGCGCCGAAGCGCTCTTTCGCCAGCAGCAGGAGAAGATGCAGATGACGGCACGGCTCGTGACGATCGGCGAGATGGCGACGACGCTCGCGCACGAGCTGAACCAGCCGCTCGCCGCGATCAGCAATTACAGCATGGGGTGTGTACGCCGGCTGCGTTCCGGGACGTGGGACGAAACCGAGCTTCTGGACGCCCTCGAGAAAGGCGCGGCGCAAGCCGAGCGCGCGAGCAAGGTCATCCAGCGCGTGCGCGCTTTCGTGGGCCGCCGCACCCCGAATCTCGTGCCGTGCGACATCAACGAAGTCGTGAGCGGGGTCTCGTCCATGATCGGGGTCGAAGCCAGGCAGAACGGCGCGAACCTGAAGCTCGAGCTTTCCGAAATCGTGCCCTATGTCCACGCCGACCCGCTCCTCATGGAGCAGGTCATCCTCAATCTGGCGCGCAACGCGATCGAAGCCATGCAGGAAACGGAGCCCGACGATCGCGAGCTCACGATCCGATCGCGTCCGAACGGCAACAACACCGTCGCGGTCGAGGTAATCGACCGCGGCCGCGGCATCGATCCGCAGCTCGAAGCGAATCTTTTCACGCCGTTCTTCTCGACCAAGTCGCACGGCATGGGGCTCGGGCTGCACATCTGCCGGTCGATCGTGGAGGCTCACGGCGGGCACGTGTGGGTGAGCCGAAATCAGGGTCCCGGGTTAACATTCCATTTCTCACTGAAAACGGTATACGCATGAAAGCGTCCGGGCAGGGGCGGGCGGTCTATGTCGTGGACGATGACGAAGCGATGCGGGACTCGCTGCGCTGGCTGCTCGAATCGGCCGGCTATCGCGTGGCGTCGTATCCGTCGGCCGAGCGTTTTCTGCAGGGCTATCGCGAGGATGGTTCGTCGTGCCTCGTGCTCGACGTGCGCATGCCCGGCCTAACGGGGCTCGAGCTTCAGCAGGAACTCAATCGGCGCGGCGTGAGGCTGCCGATCATTTTCGTCACCGGCCACGGCGACGTTCCCATGGCCGTCGACGCGCTCAAGAATGGTGCATTCCATTTTCTCGAAAAGCCTTTCAAGGGCGAAAAGCTGCTCGAGGCGATCGAACAGGCCGTGATGCCGGGGACGCCGGCCGAGGCCGAGCGCGCACAACGTCGGTGCGCCGCCGCGCGCCTTGCGACCCTCACCCAGCGGGAGCGCGAAGTCATGGATCTGGTCGTGCTCGGCCGCAAGAACCGCCAGATTGCCGAAGCGCTCGGCATCAGCGTGAAGACCGTCGAAGTGCATCGCGCCCGCGCGATGGAAAAAATGGACGCGTCTTCGGTCGCGGAGCTGGTGCAGGCGACGCTGCACGGGAAAAACGCGGCTTAGCACTCCGGCAGCTCCTCCCTCCCTGCGGCTGCGGCCGGCGCCCCGCCAGCTGGTTGCACTCGCGCGCCGTCTCCGGCGTGCCCTATCCTGCCTCACTCGGCCTCAGGGCCGGGCCGCCCAAAAAGTACGCAAACACGGCAGTTTTCTCGTAAGGGTTTTTCCTAATAGTTATGTTGCAGTGCCCACACCTATGATTCATTCCCCGCGTACGACGTTAATTTTTCACACCTCTGGAGGGTTAATCATGGAAGTTACATCTCGTCGCCTCCGCGCGAGCGGCAGGAGGGCTGGATGAAGGTCGCGCTCACAAACAACAAACGCTTTCTGTCCGGACTCATGTTCATCGGTATCGGCGCAGTGGCGATTTTCATCGCGCGGGATTATCCGATGGGCAGCGCGCTGCGCATGGGGCCCGGCTATTTCCCCATCGTGCTCGGCGGGATCATCATTCTCTTCGGCATCTGGGAAATCATCATCGGCACGCTCAAGCCGGACGAGGTGAAAGGAAACTGGTCGCTGCGTGCGCTCATCGTCCTTCCTCTCTCTGCTGTGATATTCGGGATCCTGATGGAGAAGGCCGGGTTCATCCCGGCTCTGATCGCGCTCATTTTTGCCTCCGCGTTGGCTGGCAACGAGTTCAAGTTCTGGGAAGTAGCGGTGCTCGCGGTGGGGCTGACGATCGCTTGCGTCGGGCTTTTCATCTACGGCCTGGGCTTGCCCTATCCACTGCTACAAGGACACTGACATGGAACTTTTCAACAATCTCATCCTGGGATTCAGTGTCGCGTTGTCGTTGCAGAACCTGTGGTTCTGTTTCATAGGCGTGTTTCTCGGCACGCTGATCGGCGTGCTCCCCGGCATCGGGCCGCTCGCAACGATCGCGATGCTGCTGCCGATCACGTTCAATGTGGCGCCGGTCTCTGCACTCATCATGCTCGCGGGGATTTACTACGGCGCGCAGTACGGCGGTTCCACCACGGCGATTCTGGTGAACCTGCCCGGGGAAACCTCGGCGGTGGTCACCTGTATCGACGGGTACCAGATGGCGCGACAGGGACGCGCCGGACCCGCGCTCGGCATTGCGGCACTCGGATCGTTCTTCGCCGGCACTGTGTGTACGCTGCTCATTGCACTGGCCGGCCCGCCACTTGCCGAGATGGCGCTCAAATTTGGCGCGCCCGAATATTTCTCGCTGATGCTGATGGGTCTGGTGACTGCTGCTGTGCTGGCGCACGGCGACATGGCCAAATCGCTCGCCATGACCGCGCTGGGCTTGCTACTCGGGGTCGTCGGCACCGATGTGAACTCGGGCATGGCGCGCTTCAGCTTCGGGTTCCCGGAGCTGACCGACGGCATCGGTTTCGTCGTTCTGGCGGTGGGTGTCTTCGCGATCGGCGAGATCGTGAGCAACCTGGGCGATCCGGAAGAGCGCCAGGTCTTCACGTCCAAAGTCAAGAACCTGTGGCCGAGCAAGGAGGATCTCAAGGTCTCTTTCATGCCCGTCGTGCGGGGCACCGCAATCGGGGCGTTCTTCGGCGTGTTGCCCGGCACAGGTCCCGCGATCGCTTCGTTTTCGTCTTACATGATCGAGAAAAAGGTGGCGAAGGATCCTTCGCGCTTCGGCAGGGGCGCCATCGAAGGGGTGGCAGGACCGGAAGCCGCTAATAACGCCGATGCCCAGACCAAGTTCATCCCGACGCTCACCCTCGGTATTCCCGCGAGCGCGGTGATGGCGCTTATGCTCGGCGCACTCACGATTCAGGGCATCGCGCCTGGACCGCAGGTAATGACGCAGAAGCCCGATCTCTTCTGGGGTCTGATCGCGAGCATGTGGGTCGGCAACCTCATGCTGGTCGTTCTCAACCTGCCGCTCATCGGGCTCTGGGTGAGCCTGCTCAAGGTGCCATATCGGATTCTGTTCCCCTGCATCATGGCGTTCTCGTGCATCGGCATTTACAGCGTGAACAACAGCTCGTTCGAGATCTACCTCACCGCCATCTTCGGCGTCATCGGCTTCGTGTGGCTGAAGCTCGAATGCCCGGCGGCACCGTTGCTGCTAGGCTTCGTCTTAGGCCCGCTGATGGAGGAGAACCTGCGACGGGCGCTGCTCATATCGCGCGGCGATCCGTCGGTCTTCTTCACGAGGCCGATCAGCCTGGGCTTCATGATCGCGACGCTGGTTATTCTCGTGATCATGGCCCTGCCGATGATCAAGAAGCGCCGGGAAGTCATCACAGGGTAAGCCGCGGCAATCAAACTCGCGGGCGGTGCCTTACTGCCGCCCGCAGCCGCGGCTCGGTAAACATACAGAGGGAAACCCAGGTTTCCCCTCCGAAACCTCCTTTCCTTCACACCGAACGCAGCATTAGCGCCACTAGCGACGGGCCCGGCTTCGCAAGAGCCGGGCCGTTTCGTTTGCGCGTCAGGTGGCGTCGGGTGCGGCGGAGCCCGCGGCAGCACGCGTAAGACGGTCGTGCACTGCCGCCCACGCAGGCTCGAGCGGCGGCTGCTCGACGAGGATCGCGGCGCATCCCGCGCGATCGAGCTGGCGCAGGTTCGCGTAGAGGTCGTGCGCGTACTGCGGCGCGTCGTGCGGCGCTGCAATCCACGTAATGCCGGAGTGCAGCGGCTGCAGCGCGGAGCGCGCGAGCACGGCAACGTTATGACCCTGGCGTGTCATGCTCGATGCAAGCTCGAGGATTAAATCCGGTTCGAGCAACATGAGAGGCGTTTGCGGCGCGTAATGCTTCGGCAGCGTTCCCGGCGCGCGCGGCGAAGCGGGTCCAGCCGGTGCGAGCGGCGCACCCACGAGCGCCTCGATGTCTGCCGCTGTGATGGACCCCGGCCGCAGCAACGCCGGACGCGCGCCGGACACGTCCACGATCGTCGACTCGATACCCACCGGGCATGCGCCGCCGTCGAGCACGCAATCGACGGTGCTGCCGAATTCCGCCCGCACGTGCTCGGCCGTGGTGGCGGAAACACGGCCATAGCGGTTCGCCGAAGGCGCGGCAATCCCGCCGCCGAAAGCCGCGAGGAGCGTGTGCGCTGCGGGGTGCGATGGCACGCGTAATGCGATCGTGTCCTGGCCGCCCGTGACCAGATCGTTTACGTGTGCTGCGCGTTTGAATATGAGTGTGAGCGGGCCGGGCCAGAAGCGCCGAGCGAGCCGCTTACCGGTTTCAGGAATGTCGCTGGCCCAATCCGCGACCTGCCGCCCGCTCGCGAGGTGAACGATCAGCGGATGGTTGCGTGGCCGCCCTTTCGCGGCGTAGATCTTCTTCACCGCGTCGGGGTTCGATGCGTCCGCGCCCAGGCCGTAGACGGTCTCCGTCGGGAACGCGACGAGGCCGCCGGCGCGAAGCACGTCGACAGCGTGCGCTATCGCGTCATCGATTGCACTGCTCACCCGTCACTCGTCACGTTGGTTTGAGCAAGCGCAGCGCTTCGCGGTATTTCGCCGACGTCTGCTCGAGCACGTCCGGCGGCAGCGCCGGCGCCGGCGCTTTCTTGTTCCACGGCTGCTGCTCGAGCCAGTCGCGCACGAACTGCTTGTCGAAGCTCGGCGGGCTGATACCGGTACGATATTGCGCCGCGGGCCAGAATCGCGACGAGTCCGGCGTAAGCGCTTCGTCGATCAGCACCAGCTCGCCTCTATCGTCCGTGCCGAATTCGAACTTCGTGTCCGCGATGATGATGCCGCGCTTCGCGGCGTAATCGGCGGCTTCGGTATAGAGGCGGGTGGATATTTCGCGCACGCGCTCCGCGAGCGCGTAGCCGCCGACGGCCTGCACGGCATCGTCGAACGTAATGTTCTCGTCGTGCTGGCCGGCAGGCGCTTTCGATGCAGGCGTGAAAATCGGCTGCGGAAGCTTCTGCGCCTGCTCCATGTTCGGCGGGAGCGTGATGCCGCAGACCGCGCCGGTCTCCTGATAGTCCTTCCAGCCCGAGCCGATGATGTAGCCGCGAACGACGGCTTCGACGAGCAGCGGCTTCAATCGCCGCACGACCATGGCGCGGCCGGCGATCTGGTCGCGCTCGTTTTCCGCGACGACGGACTCGGGCGCGATGCCCGTCAGATGATTCGGCACGATGTGCCTGAGCTTCTCGAACCAGAAGAGCGAGAGCTCGGTAAGCACGCGGCCTTTCCCGGGTATCGGCGTGGGAAGGATCACGTCGAACGCGGAAAGCCGATCCGTCTGCACGATGAGAAGCCTGTCGTCCCCGACCGCATAGATGTCGCGGACCTTGCCGCGATGGATGAACGGCAGGCTTTTCAGGCTCGACTGGAATAAGGGCTCGTCGCTCATCTCTCGCGCTCTACGCTGACTGCAACTGAAAGTCGGGACTCAGGCGCGCGCGCACAGCCATTGCTTTCGAGAGCGCGCCCTCGATGTCCTCGCCGAGGACCGTGTAATGCCCCATCTTGCGGCCGGGGCGCGCTTCGTGTTTGCCATAAAGATGCAGCTTCGCCTCGGGACAGCTGAACACCGCGTCCCAGGCGGGCTCGCCGCGCTGCCATACGTCGCCCAGCAGATTCACCATCACGGCGGGCGCGAGAAGCCGGCTTTCGCCGAGGGGTAGACCGCACAACGTTCGCACCTGCTGCTCGAACTGCGAGGTGGCACAGGCATCGATCGTGTAATGGCCGCTGTTGTGAGGCCGTGGCGCGATCTCGTTGACGAGAAGCTCACCGCCGGTGGTGACGAAAAACTCCACCGCCAGCACCCCGCAATACCCGAGCCGCGTCGCAACAGCCTGGGCCTGAGCCGCGGCACGCTCGGTAATCTCGGGGCCGACGCGCGCAGGCGCGATACTCACGTCCAGTATCCCGTTGCGATGGCTGTTTTCCGCGACGGGAAAGCTGCGTGTCGCGCCGTCGGCTCCACGCGCAGCCACAACGCTCACTTCACACGCGAGCGCGACCTGTTTCTCGAGCACGCAGACCTCGGACCCCATCGCCACAAAAGCGGTCCGCGTTTCCTGCGCCGTCGCGACGCGCGCTTGTCCTTTACCGTCGTAACCGAATCGCGCGCGCTTCAATATGCCGGGGAAAAGCGCCGGATCGACGCGATCGCAATCGTCCGCCGTGGCCATCACCGCGAATGGCGCAACGGCGAAACCATTTTCGGCGAGAAAACGCTTTTCGCGCGCGCGATCCTGTGCGACCGAGACGCTGTCGGCCGTCGGGCGTACGATGCAGTACGCCGCCAGCCAGCGCAGGCTTTCCGCAGGCACGTTCTCGAACTCGGTCGTGACGGCAGCGCATGTGTCGGCCAGCCGCTCGAGCGCCTCGCGGTCCTGGTACGCGGCCCTCAGGTGCACGTCGGCAATGGTACCCGCCGGCGATGCGGGATCAGGATCGAGAACGGTCACGCGGTAACCCATGCTGTGCGCCGCGAGCGTAAACATGCGGCCGAGCTGGCCGCCGCCCAACATGCCGAGCATCGCATCCGGAAAAATCATCGAGAGACCGGTGGAAGCTTCATGGCGCGCACGGTGCGCGTCTGCCTGCGGCGAAACGCTTCGAGGCGCCGCGCGAGCCGCTCGTCGTCGCGGGCGAGCAAAGCCACTGCAAAGAGGCCTGCGTTTGCGGCGCCCGCTTCACCAACCGCGAAGGTCCCCACGGGAATACCTTTCGGCATCTGCACGATCGAGAGCAGGGAGTCGAGTCCTTTCAATTGGCGCGTCGGCACGGGCACTCCGAGTACGGGCACCACGGTCTTTGCAGCGAGCATGCCGGGCAGATGGGCGGAACCGCCCGCGCCGGCAATGATGCACTTGAAGCCGCGGCCGGCCGCGGCTTCCGCGTACTCGTACAGCAGATCGGGCGTGCGGTGCGCCGAGACGATGCGTGCTTCGTAGGGCACGCCGAAGTCGTCGAGTTGCTGGGCAGCGTGCTGCATGATGTTCCAGTCGCTCTGGCTGCCCATCGCGATCCCGACCACGGGCCTTTTCATGAACGCGCTCCGCAAATCGCTATTCTATCGTAGCCCTTTCGGCTCATCTCCGGAGCAACGCCCGTGCTACTATCCGCGGCTCACCTTCAGCGGCTGGAGCCGCGGAAAAGCAAGGCATGGCATATGAGGCTGGCATGCGCCAGGGGACGGAGCTCGAGGGCAAGGTCGCCCTCGTGACCGGCGGCGCACGGACTATCGGCCGGGCGATCCACATCAACGGCGCAGGCTACCTGCCCTGACACCGTCAACACCATTCGTTCACCCGTTCACCGTCGACTGATGGCACCGACTCAATCTGCGAAGAAAGGCCCGGACGTATCTCCGGTCATGCAAGAGCTCGCGACGTACATCTCGCGGGCAGGCAAGAAACCGCTGCCGAAACCGGTCGCGGAGAAAACGAAGCACCACGTGCTCGACACGATCGCCGCGATGGTTTCGGGCTCGAAGCTCTTACCCGGCGAGCAAGCGATCTCTTACATCAAGACTCAGGGCGGCGCGCCTGAAGCGATTGTGATCGGCTCGCGAATCGTCACGTCCGCGGTGAACGCCGCGCTCGCGAACGGAATGCTCGGGCATGCGGACGAGACCGATGACTCGCACGCACCGTCGCTGACTCATCCCGGCTGCGGCATCGTTCCCGCGGCGCTCGCCATGGCGGAGCGCGAACAGGCGAACGGCAGCGCTTTCCTTCGCGCCGTGGCGCTCGGGTACGACGTCGGATGCCGCATGACGATGGCGCTGCACGCGTACGATTTCCGCGAAGTGGGACATTCCACGCACTCGTTCGGGCCGATGTTCGGTGCGGCCGCAGCGGCGGGATCGCTCGCGGGGCTGAAATACGACGAGGTGCGGTATCTGCTTTCGTACACCGCACAGCAGACCTCGGGCGTGTCGTGCTGGATGCGCGACCCCGAGCATGTGGAAAAAGCTTTCGATTTCGGCGGCATGCCCGCGCGAAACGGTACCGCAGCGGCGTCCATGGTGGCGCATGGATTCACCGGTGTCGAAGACGTGTTTTCGGGCGAGCGAAATTTTTTCATCGCGTACGATGAATCGCGACGGACCGGAAAATCGCCCGAACCCGAACGTCTCATCCAGGATCTCGGCACCACGTTCGAGATCGTGAACACGAACATCAAGCGCTGGTCCGTGGGCTCGCCCATACAGGCGCCGCTCGACGGCCTCCTCGAGCTCATCCGCACGAACAACGTCAAGGCCGATGACGTGAAGAAGCTCGTCGTGCGTGTTTCGCATCAGGGCGGAAACACCACGAACAACCGCGACATGCCGGACATCTGCATGCAGCACATGTGCGCGGTGATGCTGATCGACGGCATCGTCACGTTCGAGTCCGCGCACGACGAAAAGCGCATGAAGGACAGGAAAGTGCTCGACGTGCGAAGCCGCGTCGAGCTTTACGGGGACGACGCGCTCACGCGGGCGATGCCTTCGCGGCAGGGCATCGTCGAGCTCACGCTCAGGAACGGGCGCGAGCTCAGGACTCATGTGAAGGCGGTGCGCGGCACGTCCGACAACCCGATGACCCGCGCCGAAGTCGACGAGAAGTGTTTCCATCTCATGGCGCCGATTCTCGGCAAGAAGCGCGCGCGGCTCCTCTGCGACACGGTCTGGACGCTCGAGGACGTCTCCAGCATGCGCAACCTCAGGCCTTTGTTGAGAGCGTGATCGCCCGCGGCTAGAATCAGGTTCGTCATCGCGGACGAACGTCCGTGATCGATGTAACTGCCGTCATCCCGGGATTGGCCCGGGATCCATGTTGAGAATGGATCCTGGTTTTCACCAGGACGACGAAGTCTTTCCTTTGCGTCCTCCGCGGTCGATGTCTGGTTCGATGGCTAAACAACCCGCCACAGGCAGAGAGCTTTTCCAGGCGCTTTTCGAGCCGCGCGCCGTCGCGCTCGTCGGCGCATCCGGCGACGCTCGCAAGAACACTTCCAGGCCCCAGCGCTATCTCCGCAAACACGGCTACAAGGGACGCATCATTCCGATCAATCCCGGACGCGACGAAATGTTCGGAGAAAAGGCGTACCCGGACATCGCCAGCGTCCCGGAGCCGATCGATCACGCGTTCATCATGGTGCCCGCGAAGGCCGTGCAGGCAGCGATCGAGCAATGCGCGCAGAAAGGCGTGCCTGTCGCGACCGTATACAGCGACGGCTTTGCGGAGACCGGCCCGGAAGGACGCCGCAACCAGGACCGCATACTCGAGATCGCGCGCGCCGGCGGCGTGCGCGTCATCGGCCCCAATTGCATCGGCCTCGTGAGCACCGATCCGGGCTGCGCGATATCCGTCAACGCCGTGCTCGATATGCTCGAGATCAAAGTGGGACCGCTTGCGATCGTGTCCCAGAGCGGCAGCATGCTCGGGGGACTGCTGTCGCGCGGCCTCGGGCGCGGCGTTGGATTTTCGAAACTGGTCTCCGTCGGAAATGAATCCGACCTCAGCGTCGGAGAGTTCGCAGACCTGCTCGTCGACGATCCGCACACGAGCACGATCCTGCTGTTCATGGAAACCCTTCGGGATGCCGACAGGCTCGCGCATGCGGCGCGGCGCGCCTACGCGGCGGGCAAGCACGTGATCGTATACAAGCTCGGCCGCTCGGAAGTCGGCCAGGATCTCGCGGCATCGCACACGGGGGCCATGGCGGGATCCGACGAGATGGCGGACGCGTTTTTTCGTGCGCACGGGATCCTGCGCGTGGACACGCTGGAGAACCTTTTCGAATTGCCGGCGCTCGTCGCGGACCAGAAACCCTCCCGGCGGCATCGGGTCGCAGTGATGACGACCACGGGGGGCGGCGCTGCCAGCGTCGTCGATCGGCTCGGCACGTTCGGCGTCGAGGTCGTCGCACCCACCGACGAAGTGATCGCGAAGCTTGCCGGACAGAACATCGCGATCGGCAAGGCACGGCTGACGGATCTCACGCTCGCCGGCGCCAAGAAAGAAATTTACAGCGCAGTGCTGAACGCGCTGCTCGCGTCGGATCATTGCGATCTGGTGCTCGCGGTTGCGGGCAGCTCGGCGCAGTTCCAGCCGCAGGTTGCGATCGAGCCTCTGCTCGAAGCGGACCGTCGTGGAAAACCGCTCGCATCGTTTGCGGCGCCGCACGCGGAGACCTCGCTCAAGCTCCTCGCGGACGCCGGCATCGCGAGCTTCCGCACGCCCGAATCCTGCGCCGACGCAATCCGCGCCTGGCGCGACTGGCGGCCGCCGGTGGAAAAACCGGCGCGAGATCGTGGGCGCGTCGATGCTGCGGCAAACCTGCTGGCCGACGCGAGCGCGCAGCTCGACGAATATCGCTCGGGCGCCGTCTTCGAAGCGCTCGGCGTACCGCGTGCCGCATCGGAGGTGATCGAATCTCCGGAGCAACCGGTGAGCGTCGCCTTTCCCGTTGTCGCAAAGATCCTTTCGCCCGACATCCTGCACAAGACCGACGCGGGGGGAGTCCTGCTCAACGTCGGCGATGCCGCGGCGCTGCAAAGTGCCGCCCGCGAGATCCTCGATCGCGTGCGCTCGACGCATCCCGTTGCGAAGATCCAGGGCATTCTCGTCCAGCGCATGGAGAAAGGCCTCGCCGAGCTGATCCTGGGCTACAAGCGTGATCCTCAGGTTGGACCGGTGGTCGTGCTCGGCATCGGCGGGGTGCTTGCAGAGATTTACAAGGACTTTGCCGTGCGACTTGCGCCCGTCAGCATCGAAGACGCCAACGCCATGGTCGACGAAGTGAAAGGGCTCGCGGTGATACGCGGCTACCGCGGCATGCCGAAAGGCGACCGCGATGCGCTCGCTCGCGCCGTCGGCGCTTTTTCACAGCTCGCGTTCATGGACGACGTCGCGGAGGCGGAAGTGAATCCGCTGATCGTGAAGCGCGAGGGCGAAGGTGTGGTTGCGGTTGATGGATTGATCGTGAGGAGATGAACATGCTGCTCGAACAAATCGCCGATTACGCAATACGGGAACAGACTTCGACACTGCCTGCCGAGGTGATACACCACGCGAAACGCGCCGTCATCGACTGGTATGCCGCGCTTCTGCCCGGGAGCAAAGTCGCGCCGGCCACTCTGCTGGAGCAGGCTTTTGCCGAAGATCTCGATCGCGGACACGCACGGCTCGCAACGGGACGCCGCGCGACGTTACGCGCCGCAGCGCTCATCAACGGCGCAGCTTCGCATTCCGTCGAATTCGACGACATCTATCGCGACGCCGGTTATCACCCGGGAAGCCCGGTCATTTCCGCAGCGCTCGCGGCAGCCCAGGCAACCGGCGCGACGGGCGAGGCTTTCCTGCGAGGCGTCGTCGTCGGCTACGAAGTCTCGACACGCATCGGCGAAGCGGTCATGCCTTCGCATTACAAGTACTGGCATACCACCGGCACGATCGGCTGCTTCGGTGCTGCCGCAGCCGTCGCCACGCTCCTTCAATGCAACCGCACGCAGTTCATGCATGCGCTGGCCACGGTCGGCACGTTCGCTTCAGGCCTGCAGCAGGCTTTCCGTTCGCAGGCCATGACCAAACCGCTGCACGCCGGGCATGCGGCCGACGCCGGCGCCATGGCGGCGATGGCCGCATCGAAAGGCGTCACCGGCGCCAGCGACATCCTCGAAGGCGAAGTCGGTTTCGGTGCGGCGATGAGCGTCAAGCCGGACTGGTCGAAAGCGACGCGCGGTCTTGGCAAGGACTATCACATCGTTCATGTGACGTTCAAAAACCACGGCTGCTGCGGGCACACGTTCCCGGCGATCGACGCAGTTCTCGAGCTCAAGGCGAAGCACGGCCTCTCGCACCAGGACATCCGTAAAATCCGCCTCGCGTCGTACAAAGCGGGCCTCGACATCATCGACAACGCAACGCCCGAAGGCGAATACCAGGCGAAGTTCAGCATCCAGTACACGGTAGCGCATGCGCTCGTCCACGGCAGCGTGCGCCTGAACGCGTTCCTGCCCGATCGCCTGAACGATCCGGACGTTCGGGCGCTCATGAAGAAAATCGAAGTGATCGTCGATCCCGAGCTTTCGAAGGGCTACCCCACGCAGCGCGCGGCGCAGGTCGAGATCGAGACGAACGATGGACGCAAGCTTGCGCACTTCCAGCCCACGCGCAAAGGCGACCCGGAGATGCCGCTCACGGACGAAGAGCTGAACGACAAGTTCACCGAGCTTGCAGTCCCGGTCATCGGCGAGGCGGCGGCGCGCTCGCTGCTCAGGCAGCTCTGGCAAACGGAGCTTCTTCCCAACGTGCAGTTCGATACGCAAGCCGAAGGGAGAGCGGCCGCGCCAACGCGGCGCACGGGCAAAGTCGTACACGGACAGGGCGAGCCCGCCGTCTGAGCGGGAAGCTCGTGCAGAAGAACTGACGCCGGAACCGAGAGAGGAGATCGGATGATTCCGCAGAGGCTCATTGTCACGTGCCTGCTGGCTGTCGCGGCATGCGCGACTGCGCAGGCGCAACCTTACCCTACGCGACCGGTTCGTCTCATCGTCCCGTACGCGCCGGGGGGCAACGTCGACATCACGGCGCGCACGATATCGCCGGGGCTCACGGCGGCGCTGGGGCAGAGCATCGTCGTCGATAACCGGCCTGGTGCTGGCGGTAATCTCGGCGTGAATCTCGTCGCACGCGCGGGATCCGACGGTTACACGCTGCTCATGGGATCGAGCGGACCGCTCTCGATCAATCCCATCGTGTTCAAAGACGTGCAGTACGACTCGCTCAAGGATTTCGCGCCGATATCGACCGTTCATGTCGTGCCGCTCGTCATCGTGGTGAACCAGAAATCGCCGATCGCATCCATCCAGGATCTCATCGGCCGGATGAAGGCGAATCCCGGCAAGGTGACGATGGCAACGGCGGGCGCGGGCACCACGAACCATTTCGCCATGGAGCTTCTCGCGTCGATGACGGGAACGCGGCCGCTGCATGTTCCTTACAAGGGCAGCGGCCCGGCGCTGACGGAGCTTCTCGGCGGACAGGTCGAGACGCTGGTGGATCAGCTCACCGCATCGATGGGATACATCAAGGATGGTCGCCTGAAAGTCCTCGCGATCACGAGCAGCCGGCGCTCCCCCGCGCTTCCGAACGTGCCGACGCTCGAGGAGTCGGGACTTAAAGGCTACGAAGCGTCCACGTACATCGGAGTGCTTGCGCCCGCCGGGACGCCGAAGGCCATCGTGACGCGACTGAACGAGGCCGTGCGCAAAG
>Ga0209382_10006571_pt1 | contig 14929 bp, 4 predicted proteins | sample SoiMetdeltSBSDD5_FD_187599 | JGI IMG/M metagenome (GOLD analysis project Ga0209382, IMG submission 187599) | Bulk soil microbial communities from a Populus tree surrounding site in Tennessee, USA - Soil MetaG P. deltoides SBSDD5 (SPAdes) (version 2) | ecosystem: Environmental > Terrestrial >... | reverse complement strand
GGGGTGCGCGTCGAGCGTCACCCGGTCGCCACCCGGCGCGGCGCCGACGGCCCGCAGCGCGTACTCCAGCCGGTCCGCCCGCCACGCCGCGGGGTCGGTCTGGCCGATCGGTCCGAACGTGGCCAGGGCCCAGTCGATAAACCAGGCGAACACCGCGCCGACCGTACCGGCGTTGACCCCGGCGGGCAGCATCAGCTCGGACGGGAGCGCTGGAGCCACGGCCCGGGCCGCCGTGAGCGCTGCGAGTCCGTCGGTGGCCCGGCCGGCGCAGATGCGTAGGAACCGCAGGACCGACGGATCGCGGGCCAGCTCTGGGCTGACCTCCGCACGAACCGGGAACGCCCGCCGCAGGGCGTCCACGATGGTGGCCGGCAATGCCGAGGCGATCAGACGGCGCTCCAGTGCCTGTCCCAACTCGACCGCGGTACGCAGGTCCGGAGTGGACGGTTCCCGTTCGACGATGGCCTCCAGCGGTCCGGTCCCATCGTAGGGCTGGACGGCCGCGTCGCCGGCCTGCCAGCCGTCGAGCCGTCCGGTCCGGACCGCGACGCTGACGAACGCGGGCGAGGCCGCGTCCTCACCCTGGAACTCGCCGAGCTGCCACTGCCGGGTGAGGAACCACAGCGGATCCCGGACTGCGGCGGTGAGCCCCGGTAGCAGGCTCTCGCTGCGCGGGCTCGGCTCAACCCGGTTCCAGAACGTGATGCTCGCCGGCTGCGTCATGGCGCCACCACCGTGGCGTCGGCGACGAGGAGGCCGGCGAACGAGGTGGAGACCGCCGCCCCGGCCGTGTTCTCGGCCAGGTACGTCATGGGAATGACCTGCCCGAAGCCGCCGAGGTGCGACAGGTCGAGGGCTCGGATTTGAGCCAGGCTCAACGTGTCGAGCAGCGTGCGTTCCAGGGCGTCATAGCTCCAGTTCGGCTGCGCGTCCGGTGGCACCGCGACGAGCACCGCCTGGGGAGCTTGCGCGCCGGGCGCGTCGAACTGCATGGTCAGTCCGGCCTCCTCTTCGCGCGCCGGGATGATCTCGGGCCACTCGACGAGCATCAGCCCACACCACGCCGCGTCGGCCGCCGGCGGCGTGTGGCCGAGCAGGGCGAGACTGACCAGCCCCGAGCGTGGCCGTTCGGCCTCGGACGAGAAGCCCAGACCCGCCCAGGCGACCCCGTCCGGCCCAGCGGGAAGCTGGACGATCCGCGGCCGTCGCAGGTCCCGGCCCAGCGAGCGACCGTAGAGCTGGACATCGCGCCAGGCGTCGACGGCGGGCTGCACCCGCGCCACCTGGGCGAGCCAACCCTCCACAGTGGCGTCGGGGTCGTCGCCGAGGACCGGCTCGCCGGCGAGCGCGGGCGTGAGCACATCCGGCCGCTCGGGGCGGAACGGGGCGATGACCGGCAGCCCGGTCCCGAAGATCGCGGCGAGCGCGGCGCGCGCGGTAGAGGCGGCCGCGGCGGCGGCGAGCCTGGCCTCCAGGACCCGGCCGACATCGGCGCCATCGCTCGCGGTGAGCGCCTCCGGTAGGCCGAACCGCGCCGCCCGGTCGAGGGCCGCGCGCAGCGCCGTCGGGTCGGTGCCGGTGGCCGCGACCGCGTCCCGGACCGCGGCGAGCGCCTGCCGGGCCGCCGCGGCGCGTCCGGCGAGCGCCGGGCTCTCCACCTCGGTTGGGCGGGCCCCGGTCGGCGGCAGCAGATCGGTCGCGGTCAACGGCCGGCCGTGGCCAATCAGCCGAGCGGCCGCGGCGAGCACCTCGCAGGCGGCAGCGATCGACAGGTCGGCCGGGCCGGGGTCGTCGTAGTCGACGGTCACCGGGCCGGGGTACTCGGAACCGTAGACGCGGCGCGCGATCCGATGGTCGAGTTCGTCCTGCCGACCCGTCGCGAGAGCGTCCTGCACCAGGACGAGCAGGTCGACCGGGCGCAGGCCGAGTTCCGCGAGCGCGACGCGAATGGCACCCGCGCCCGGCCGGATGGCGGTGGCCGCGATCCGGGCCGGGTCGCCCAGCAGACCCGCGAGCCAGGCATCGACCTCGGGCGCCGCGGCGGCGCGGGGCGTGACCGGCACGCCGGCCCAGGCCGGGTCGGGTGTGCCATCACCGAAGAGCACCGCCACGCGCTGATGCAGCACGGTGCCCCCGCGGGGCGTCGCCACTACCTCGGGCTCCGGCGGTCGCTGACCGCGCGCCAGACTGTCCAAAGTGGCCGCAGCGCCCGCCGGCGAACCCTTGAGCACCTGGAACACGGACTCGCTCAACAGCAGGTCGCTCACGGCGTCGACGGAGTCGTCGAGGGCGGCCAGCTCCGCCTCGATCGCCGCCCGCTGGACGGTGGTGGCGGCAAGCCCCGGATCGGTCCACGGGATCTGGCCGCCGCGCCAGGCACGCATCAGGGCCAGCCCGTCCACGACCAGACGGGCCGCGATCTGGTCGGCCGAGACGCCGCTGTCCTCGGCCTTGTTGGCGACGGCCGGGTAGAGCCGGCGGAAGTCGTCGATGTAGCGGTCAAGCTCGACGCCGGGATGGCCCTCGTGCAGACCGCGCTCGAACGCGTACCCGAGCACGGCGCCGAGCGGTTGATTGTCGCGCACCGCGTCGAGCACGGCGAGGGCGGAGCGTACCCGCGCCGAGGAGAGGTCGACGGCGTAGGGCCGCTGGTCCTCCCCCGCCCGCGCCCGGTAACCGCTGCGCAGAACTGCCGCGGTCGCCGCGTGCAGCATCGACGGAGCGTAGACGAACCCGTCGGAGTCGGTACGCGCGGCGACCCGCCGACCGTCCGCTCCGGTCACCTCGACGGTTGGGCGCAGCGGGTCGGGACGCAGGTCCAGCACCCAGCCGTAGCAACCCAGGTAGACACCGGTGGTCGGCGTGGCCGCACCGTCGGGCCCGACGGCCGGGGCCCGCAGCCGGGCGAGGCGACGGGTGGCGAGCGCCGTGAGCCAGGCATCCACGCGGTGGGAGCACGAGTCAAGCGTCTCGGTGAAGAGCCGGTCCAGTTCGGCGGTGGGTACGCCAACGAGCTGCTGCAGCGCCTGCCGGTACTCCGCGAGCGTCTCGGTGCCACCGGTGCCGACCCGGCCGGGATCGACCCGACCCGGGTCGGCCAGGAACTCCCCCAGCGTCCGGTCGCCCGTCGTGCCCGGGACCCGCAGGTCGAAGCGCTCCCAGGCGGTGCGCACGGCGGGCATCTCACCGCGACCGAGCACCCGCTCGGGCAGGATGCCGACCAGCTCCGCCTCCCGCGACTCGTTCGCCAGCAGGAGGCCGTCGACGTGGAGCACGCGGCGCGCGGCCGCGTCGTACTCGGCGAGCAACCCTTGCCGCAGCATGAGATACAACAGCGCGTTGACGGGTACCGGCGGAGCCTCCTGCTGACGCAGCGCGTTCGGGGCCGCCGCCGCGAGCCAGGCCACATAGTCGAATGCGAGCGGGTCCGTCTCGGACAGCGGTGCGGGCGCGACCATCGGACCGCCGAAGTTGTGGGCCCGGCCGAGATAGCTGATGTGCAGGGCGCGCGGGTCCCGGCCGGGTTCCTCGAGCACATCCAGGATCTCGTCACCGACGCGGCGCCGCTCGTCCTGCATCGGCCTGCGGCTCAGGCCCGCGTAGCCCAGGACGTTCCACGTCGTGTCGTGGCCGAAGCTGCGCCGGATCCGCGCGGTGCGGGCGCTCGCGTCCATGCCGAGCACGGCGACCAGATCCGCGTCCGGATCGGCGGACCGGCCGACCCGCGCCGCCGCTGCGGTGCGCCCCGCGGCCGTGGTCGCCATCCGCACGAGCAGTTGCGGCAGCCCGGCCGGGACACCCTCGTCCGATCGGGCCACCCACCGCGAGTGTGCGCCGACCGGCAGCACGCCATAGGGCACCGCACCGACCCGCAAAGCCGCCAAGGGGCCGCGCGGGCGTACCCAATCGGAGGCGAACCGTCGGACCTCGGCCGCGGTGGCGGCGGACACCTCGGGGGCGAGCAGCTGTTCGAGGTAGTACCCGATGGTGGCCGGCCACAGCGCCCGCACCATCGCGCCGGCACCGGCCTGCTCGTCGCGGCCGGAGCCGGCCACGTGGTCCACGACCGATGCCGGCAGCCCGAGTGCGGTGGCGAAGCGGGCGCCGTCGGTGCCGGGCCCGGCGAGCGGCGTGCCGCGGGCGACCGGGAGGCTGACCGAACCGGCCGGGTCGGCGACCGGATAGGCGCTCGGCGCCCCGCCGGTGTTGTTGGTCGGCGTGCCCTGCGCGACGAAGGCCAGGCCGCGGCTGTAGCGGTGCGCGGTGAGCAACTGGTCAAGCTGGGTCGCCTGCTCCTGCGCGGACTCGCCCGCGCTGATCCCGAGGACGAGCAGGGTGTCGAAGCCGTCCTCGAGGTCGGTCGGAGTGAGCCCGATCCGCACCGCCATGCCGGCCGCGATGGCCTCCTCGAAGTCATACGCCCAGCGCAGCGCCGGCTCCACGGTGAGCCCGTCGCCCGAGATGTCGACCAGGTCGTCGTCGCCCGGCTCCTCCGTGTCGGCGGAGAGCCGCAGCGTGAGCGCGAGACCTTCGTGGACGGGCTCACTGGTCGCCAGGTGGATGCGTTGGTTGCCTCGGAACAACGAGACCAACCACCGGTCGGGCAGTCCGCGGGCCTCGGGTGCTCGGTGCCAGTTGTTAGGCCTGGTGTCGATGGGCGCGAAAGCTGGCTCCGTCGTCGCGCCGCGATTCTCCACATTCGACGGTGTGGTGCGGTCGACGATCCACGCCGCGCGCTCCGATGACGCGACGTCGAGCAGCGCCGTCCAGGCGTCGCGCTCGTGCCCGTCGGCGAATGCCCGGCGCCAGTACGCCCGACCGGCGTCGGCCTCGGCGGCCGTGAGCAGCGGCTCGTGGGAGTCGGCCAGGATCGAGTCGGGATAGATGCGAATGAGGAGCGCGGGGCTCGCCGCCGACCGGTCGAACCGCGTCTCCACCCGCACCGGAAGGAGCGCCACCGGGTAGCGCGCGTCGAGTGTCGCGATCGTGTCGGCTGGGGTCGGGCCGAGCCCAGCGACGGCCACGGAGAGGCGGTCGCGCAGCCCGGACTCGACGGCGCGGGCGACTCGCAGCGCCTCCTGCGCGGCCGCGTGGTCCGGGTCGCCGGCCACCGGCGCGGCGGCGAGGCGGGCGGCGGCCCGGCCGATCTCGTCGTGGGCGGCGGCCCGGGCGGCCCGCAGTTCGGAGATGGGCTCGGTCATTCCGCAGCCTCCGCGGAGAAGAGTACGTCGGCTGTCATTCCGCAGCCTCCGCGGAGAAGAGTACGTCGGCTGTCATTCCGCAGCCTCCGCGGAGAAGAGTACGTCGGCTGTCATGGCGCGGGTTCCGGGAGCACGTCGGCGCCGTGGATCGCGACGCGGAAGGGACGCCGAAGGGTGATCCAGGCGAGGTCGGATCCGTTCGCCCCGGCCGGCGCCCCGTCGACGTGCCAGGCGACGGCCGGATCGCCGGTAGTGGGGACGACGGCGCTGACGTCGGGCAAGGTGGCGGTCAGGTCCACATAGTCCAGTGCCGCCAGGTCCGGTTCGCTCGCGGCCAGATGGGCCCAGTTGAGGTCGGCCCAGGCGGTGGGCCGGCCGGCGAAGTCCCCGTTGTCCACGTCGAGTCCGAACCGCGGCTCCGTCGGGTGCTCGGCGAGGACGAAGAACCAGCCGAGGTTGTTCGGGCCACCACGCGCCCGGGCCCCGCTGAGGTCGAAGCCGAAGAACGCGATGTCCGGCTCAAGCCGGCCGCTGAACATGGGATGCAGGGTGGCCGTGCCGAGCGTGCGCAGACCGTCCGGGCCGACCGCGGCCTCGACGGCGCTGACGAGCGTGTCGGGGTACCGCCGCAGCAGCTCGCCCTTGACGAGCAGCACGAGGTGGTCGGGTGGGGGCGGCGGCGTGCGGCCCACATTGGCGCCCAGGCCCGCGTCGGGTCGCCAGGTGTGGATCGGCTTGATGTCGCGCAGGCCCGCCGGGTCGGCCGGCACCAGCGACGGTGTGAGCGCCCCGCGTACGTCCCAGAACTGTGGGAAGTAGGTGCCGCGCTGGTCGGTCGGGTACTCGTGGAAGAGCAGCTCCCGGCCCATCTCGTAGCTCAGCCCGAGCAGGTACGCCTCGATGAAGGACTGGTTGGGCAGCACCACGGTGACCGTCTCGGGTGGGATGCGGCCAGCGCCTGGCAGCAGCCAGTCGTGCCCGAGATCCCGCAGAGGCTCATACATGGGAGTGTCGAACTCGGGCGCCGCCATCACCGGCTCCAGCGGGTCCTCGGCCGCCCAGGTGACCCAGGAGGCCAGCCGGAGCCGGCTGCGAATGCCGGCGGCGATGGTCTGTGCGGGATCGAGCCGCTCGACCACGGTCGAGGCCATGGCCGTCAGGTCGGCTCGCTGCAACACGGGGCCCGCCAGCGGCTCGGCGTCCACGTCGGCGACGAGCCGCACCATCGCCTGCCCGAACCGGGCCGCGGCACGGGCGACTTCGTCGCGATCGCGCGGGTCGCTGGTGACCGGCTCGGGGGTGTGCGCCTCCCCGCCGGTCTCGAGCATCCCGCCGGCCACCCCGGGCGTCCACTCGGGGGCGGGGCGGGCCAGCTCGACCGGGCGCATGACCGCCTCCGCCTCGGGCGGCGGCGCGATGACGTGCTCGGCGCGCACGGCCGCGCGACCGACGGCCGCGCGTACACCGCCGGCCGGCTCGCCGGGCCCGAGTCCGGACGTACCCGGGGAGGGCGCGACCAGCGTGGTCACCACCATCCCGCTCGGCGTGGCAACGGGCGGTCGGGTGCGCAGGTCCTGCCGGTTCAGCCGGCCCAGTAGTCCTTCGGGCGCTGCCCCGCCGCCTCCGGGCGCTGGCCCGCCGTCCCGGCGCGCGATCCGGGCCGCCCGTCGGGCCACCGCACCGCGGGCGCGGCGTACCCGGCCGTCGGTCGCACCGTCCGGGATGGGGCTGCGCCGCAGCAGCTCCGCCGCGGTCACGGGCTGTCCGGCCAGCACGCGGGCGTGCACCGGGGCCGTCACCTGGAGCAGGCTCTCCGGGTCCAGAGTGGAGAGATGCTTGGTGAGGAGCTTCTCCGCCGCCTCCCGAGCGGCCTGCGCCCGCCGCAGTGCCTCGTTCGCTTCGAGGACACCGTCGACCTGTTCCCACGCCTGCGCCATCAGCTCCTCGTCGTTGCGCCGCACCACCTCGGCACCGAGCCCCGCCGTCAGGCGCAGGCGCGGGTCGGCGTTGAGCTCGTGCAACCACTGGGGCATCGCGCCGGTGGCCGGGTCGAGCCGGTCGGTGGCCGCGTGCCAACGACCCCACAGCGGTGGCGCGACGATGGGGTCCCCGTCGACCTCCTGGGCCAGCGCCTCGGCGGGCCGGTTGAGCAGCCGTGCGAGGGCGGCGACAAAGGCGCTCCGCTCATCGGCCGACCACGCCGGCACCACCGCCGCCGGAGAGACGAGCGCGCCCGTGAAGATGAGTGGCGTGCCGGACGCGGCCGGCAGGGCCGGATCGGGCGTCGCGACATCGATCGCGATGGTGCCGACGGCGGCATCGGCCGGGCGGCCGACGAGGCGCCGAGCCAGCTGTTCGAAGTCGGCCTGCTCGCCCGTCTGGAAGGACCATCGGTAGTAGACGGGGAGTCGGATCTGGTTGTCCGCCGGCGCCCAGGCGGCGGTGAGTCCGTCGATGGCGTCCGGCAGCGGCTCGCGCAGGCCGGCCCGCCGCCCCCGCTCGAAGGCCGGCACGAGAACCGCCGTGTACGCCGTCTTTGGTGCCAGACGGCGCGGTGCGAGCAGGCGGGCCCGCTGCCGGTAAGGCTGCACAGTGGACAGTGGCTCGACGGCCGGCTGGTAGCCGTCGACCTGTACGTGCGCCCACGCCCAGCTCTGAACAAGTAGCGGCAGCGCACGGGCGCTCGACACCGTGATCACCGGCAGCCGCCCGTCGCGGCCGGCCGGCTCCTGACCGACGATCTCCTCGTCGCGCAGGACGGCGAGCACGAGCCACGGCCGCAGCCGCCGGTTCGCGTCCGCGACGGCCGGGGTGTAGCGCCACGGCAGATCCGGCTCGGCGAACTCGACCATCGGCAGCTCGTTCGGCTCGGCATCCAGCTCGCCCGGCTTGGGGGCGACCCGGATTACGGCCCTCGGGTCGAGCCCGGTGACGTCGCCTGGTCCGAGCAGTGGCAGCTGAATCGGGAGCGGCCGCTCCTCGCCGGCCGCGTCCACCACAACGGTCACGTCGACGACCGCGCGAGCCGCCGGCGTGGGATCGCCGTCCACCCGGCCGATCTGGCCGGCGAGCCCGCGGCGCAGCCAGGGCAGGAAACCGAATCCGGCGACGGGTTGGGTCATCTGGCGGGCTCCGTCTCATAGACGGGCAGCACCTGAAGGCCGGTCGCGTTCGCCCGCCGCAGGACCGAACGGGCCGCGCCCTTGGTCAGGCCGGTGGCGAGGTCGGGGCGCGCGGTGAGGGTGTCGGTCGCCGCGATGGTGTACAGCTCATCGTCGAGCACGACGCCACCGGTGCGCCCGTCCCGCCGGGCGAACCGCGACCGCCCGGGCACCGGCCTCGTCGCTGCCGCGCCGCTCAGGCTGGCGGCTAGTTGGGCATCCAGCCCAAGGTGGCGGGGCGGCAGCGTCCGCACGACCCACGAGCTGTCAATGATCTTTGTCTGGTACGCGAGCGTGGCCACCTTCGTCGCGTCCGCCGGTGCGCGTACCCCGTGGTCCACGGTGACGCCCGCGGACATCAGCTCGAACGAGTCACGGCTTAGCTGGTCGGTGGGCGTGAGATCCTCGAAGTCACCGGGGACGAAGAAGTCCGAGACGGACGTGAACGCGCCCTGCTCGCTGCCGAGCGTCACCCGTGTGATCGTGAATGTGTCGGGACCGGTGATGGCGTACTGGCCGAAGCGCTCGAGGGTACGCGCGAGCGGAAGCACCTTCTGTCGCACGCTCGCGGCTCCGCCCGGATCGAGCAGCCGGCCGCCGACGTCGCCCGACCGGACGGCCACGCCGCTACGCGAGGCGGCGTCGCTGGCCCAGTTGTCCAGGAGCTGGATGGCGGCGGCGAGCACCGGCCACGGGTCGGCCGGCGGAAGCTCCGTGTCGCCGCGGTCGAGCCCGAAGGTGGCGTTGAACGGCACCGTGATGTCGAAGAAGAGCAACGACAGGCTGCCCGAACCCTTCGCGTGGAAGGGGTTCGGCCCGGTGAGCGTGCCCTTGACCGTGACGCCGGCGAGGCGCCGCTTGCCGCGGTTGAGTGACATGCCCGCCGAGAAGTCGAACCGGAACGCGAGCGGGAAGAGGGTGAGCAGTGCGTCGAAGCTGAGCCAACCGTGCAGGTTGAAGCCGTAGGCCGCGGCGTAGAGTTCAGCCTTCGCGCCGAACTGACGCGAGTTCGCGGTGATGGCGTGGTAGCCCTCGAGCGAGATGCGGGGGTTGTCATCCACGCCGAGCGCAACCGTGACCCGTCGCAGCGTCGGGAAGCCTGGTGGCGGCGTGAAGTGCGGGTTGAAGCCGCCGATCGCGAGCGCGAACGCCGGTCGGGTGCCGAAGGCGAGCCGCATGGCGAGATCGCCGGTGAGCGCGAAGCCCGCCACGTTCGAGTCACGCAGGGTCGCGTCGACGGCGATCGTGCGCTGGCCGGGGTCGACCACGCCGACGAAGTCGACGTGCAGTTCCACGACGGGCGCGCTCGCCTCCGGCAGCACGACCGAGGCGGTGCCGAGCACGGTCAACGTCACGGGCGCCGGCACCTCGACGACGACCGCCAGCTCGATCGTGACGAGCGTCGGTGTGCCCCAACCGATGATCGCGGTGGGCCCGAAGACATGCCGCCCCATGGCGATCGGGAAGATGGCGCCGAGGCTGGCCACGATCGTGGCGGCGTCGCGGACCGGGTCGGTCGGGAAGAGGATCCGCTGCAGGCCGCCCTGACGCATGGCGGCCAGCAGCGCCGTGGTGTCCAGACGTCGGTTCAGCGCGGCGATGCCGCCCACCCCGTTGAGCGTGAAGCCGTAGCCGAGCTGGATGTTGGGAATGTCCGCGGCGACGAGGAGCACGAAGGAGTACCCGGGGTTGGGTAGCGCCGCGCCGGCGGCGTCGCGGGTCTCCAGCATGGCGATCGCGTTGACCCCGATGTCGAAGACCTCGACCTGCAGGATGCCAACGTAGCGGCCCTTCGCCCGGTCGAGCGCGACGAAGCCGCCGCCCCGGATCGGCCCGGCGTTGATCGCGAGGCCGAGCCCGGTCGGCCAGACCGGGCTCAGGTCGAGGTCGAATGGCCCGGCGTCGCCGTCGGCGAGCGTGGCCTTGAGCTCGGCGCCGATCTGGTCCACTGTGTACGAGACCGGACCGATCGCCCCCGAGAACGACGTGAGTGCCTGGACGCCTATCTGGGGCGTCCCCTGCCCCGCCACGAGCCGGACCGCGAGGTCGACCCGGTCGAAACGCACCACGCCCAGGTCGAGGTGGGGATACAGCGAGACGCCGAAGCCCGCACCGGCGAGGAAGCTCAGACCGGTGCGGCTGGACCACGAGACTCCGAGTTGCAGCGGAACCTTCACCTCGTTGCCGCCGAGCGCCTTGGCGAGGAAGCCGTCCTGGTCGCCGGGGTTGAGCACGAACGTCAGCCCGTCCACGGTGGCGCCGGCGCTCACCTCCACCTCACCGGCCTTCGCGTCGACGGTGAGGTTGAGCGCGGCCGACGCGAGCTCGAGTCGGGTCTTTCCCGTCTGTCCGAAGAGGAGTGTCGGCCCATCGCCCCGATAGGCGAGCGACATCCCGAGGCCGGCGGAGGGAAGGGGGTGCCCGGGCGCGAACGGGTAACGGACGCTGGTCTCGCCGGGACGGATGACGACGGCCAGCTGCTGCGCGAGGTCGGTTCCGGCACGCAGCCCAAACGTCCAGCCCCGGCCGAGGTCGACGGTCTCGGTGAGCCCGCCCGGCGCCTGGATCTGCACGATGAGCCCAGGCATTGCGGTGCCCTCGACCGGCAGGCCGGCGAGCAGGAAGCCGACCTGCTCGTACACGTCGTTGATGCGGACGTCGAAGAGGGGGATCTCGAGCGCGTGGCGGACCGGCTCGGTCGGCGGTGTGGCGGCACCGGACTGCAACGCGGCGGAGAGCTCCTCGCCGACGAGGTGCAGCCGGACCGGAATGCCGACGGAGCCCAGCAGCGGCGCCAGCACCGTTGAGAGCACGGCGAAGGCGAAGTCCGACGTGCCCCAGCCGTAGAGGCGGGCGGGAATCTGGGCAGGGTCGGAAAGGATCGCGGGGATCTGGTCCCAGTCGAAGCGCCACCGAAGGAAGGCCGGCCGCCCGTTGGTCGCCGGGGTCCTTTCGAAGGTGATGACGCCCAAGGTCTGGAGCATGCGGAACCACCGGGGCGCGGACCGCATCAGGTCCTGCGCGAGAAGCAGCTCGAACAGCCGGCGGCCGATCTCTGGCAGGAAGGCGGACGGGTCGACGCCGGGCGGAGCGACCTGGAGCGCGCCGACAGCCCGGTAGACGTCGCCGACCGCCCCGATCACCCCGAGCACCTCGTTCGGCGTCGGGTCGGGTCGCAGCGCCGCGATCGCCTCGGCGGCGTGGAGCACCTTGTCGGCGATCGTCACGTACTCCGGCGGCAGCCCCTCGACCTGCCAGCCGAGCTGGAACATAAGCTGCTCAAAGGCTTCCGGGTCGCGGAAGGCTTCATCGAGCGGCTGCACTGCCCGGACGAGGTGGACGGCGAGCGCGTGCAGGGTTCCAGGGGATTCGACCGGCGCCGTCATTGCGGGTACTCGGGTTCGTAGTCGGCGTCGATCTGACCGTGCCCGGACGGATCGATGAGGTCGACCATTGCGTACCGGCAGACGACACAGAACGGCGCGATGCTCACGCCGCCTCCGTGGACGAGTTCGACGGTCTGGTTCATGATGCACTCCCCCGTCGGGTGGAAGACCCCGCAGCCGACCGTCTGACCGCCCTCGAAGAGACCGACGATCCGCCGGGATATCAGCGGCCGCGCCGGCTTGGCGGGGAAGAGATTGTTCTGGTCCCGCACCACCGGGTCGGGTGTCTGGCACGCTCGGTTGTTGTTCGCGCCGTTGCTGGCGTTGAGCGGATTGTGGGTCGCGTTGATCAGGTCGGCGACGCTCTTGTGCATCAGCTCGAGGTCGGGGCCGAGACGCCTCGCCTGGAAGTCGGGGTCGGGGCCGCGTACCGGAACCACGACGAGGGCGCCCGGGGTCCAGATCCGCGGATCGAACCCCACCGGGTCGAACGGCCGGACGGTCAGGGTGTTGGCGTGGACCGCGATCAGCCGGAGTCGGTCGGAGTAGGTCGGATTGCGCTGTGGACCCCTCGTGCGCAGCCGGACGACGTCCTGCGATGGGTCGAACTCGATCGCCTGCTCGCGCCCCACGGTGATCAGGAACTGCCCTCCCCCGTCCGGGTCGGGGCGCACCGGGTCTACCCCGGCGCTCGGCGACCGCAGCACGGCGGCCCGGCGTAGCCGAAGCCACCGCCATTTGATGTTGGCCGCTACAAGTACGCCGTTCGTCTGCAGCGACGCGAGTTCCTGGAGGTTGTTGCGCGTGTGCACATACTCCACCCGGTCCGCCGGCAGCGGGCCGCTCGACCCGTACTCGTCACCGAGGCCGAATGAGTGCGCCAACTCGTGGGCGATGGTCGCCCACGCGACTGGTTCTGCGTGGGGTGGGCTCGCATCGGGCACGAGGTCGAAGCCGTGGTCGCCGGGGACGTACTCGTTCACGTCTCGAGACGCCATGGAGATGCCGATGTAGCGGGAGCCGTCGGTGCCTCGCGGGTTGTTGACACCGCCGTCGCGTTGCGTGCGACACACGATCACTACCAGCGCCCGGTCGGCGCCACCCTCGGCCCACACCGGGAGCACCGGCTTGTCCTCGTCGTCTCTGAGAGCGCGCAGGAAGCTGTCGAAGTCCGCGGTGGTCATGCGGAGCGGATGGAAGGAGAGCACGACGCTGTCGGTGTAGTTCCCATTGGCCCGGGGGCGGTAGTTGTGGCTCATGTGGAAAGCAGTGTCGCGCTCGTTGATCAGGACCCGGGTGTTCCGCTTGAGCCACTCCGGAAAGGCGTCCACGATCGCGGCCGCGCTCGCCGGCACACCGTAGAGGGCAAGCCAGGCCGTTGCGAGCGGGCCAGCATTCGTCCCGGGCAGGTCGGTCGCCGGTATCGGCAGCCCGACCGCGTCGATGAGCTGCTGGAGGCCCAGCTGACCGGCGGCGGGGGCCTTCCCTGGCAGCGGTATGACATTCTGGCCGAGTAGGTGGCCGCTGGGAAGGTCCGGAGGCTGGCGAGCCGGGTCCGAGTAGACCTCGGCCAGGGCCGAGCAGCCGGCTTGCGGTGAGGGCACCCACGCGGAGAAGTAGTTGAACTTGCGCCTCAGCACGTCGAAGGGGCGCGTCTGGGCGTTGGTGTTGAGCTGCTGGACCAGCTCCCGGACGAAGAACTCGTAGTCGAGCCGGTCCGTGCCGAGCACGCCCTCGTCGGCGAAGCCGTCCGGCAGGAACAGCACGTTGTGGACGTCCGCGCGCCCGATCGCGGTAAAACCCGGCCCGGCGATGCGGGTGAGCTTCGTGGGTGTGCTCCAGGGCGGCGCCGCGAACGCCGTCGCTGAGGCGATCGGTGGACCGTTGCGGACATGGAGGTTGACGGTGGCGAAGCCGGCGTTCGTCTGCGCCGTCACCTCTCCAGTGATCTCGTTGACGGTGACGTTCGGTCCGGAGGCCGTACCCCGGGACCACGTGTGCACCGGTTTGTTCGAGTCCTTGGGGTGCACCGCGAGCTCGTCAATGTCGAGCGGAAGCGGGTCCGACCCTGACCAGTTGGTGATGTCGCCGATCACCCCGTCGTCGAAGCGCGCCAGCACCGAGAAGCGCATGCCCTTCGCGCCCTGCCGTACGGTCAGCGACGACGGGGTGATCCACTTGTCCGCCACCCCGCCGTGCACGTGGATCCGCACCTTCGCGTCGAAGGTGTTCGCGCCCTGCTTGACCGTGCCGGTGACGGTGAACGTTCGCAGCCGCGAACCCGCGGGCAATGCCTGGACCGTGACCCTGCCCGTGTTCGAGTCGACCTTGACGCCCTGCGTGAACTCCGTGGCGGCCGGTTTGAACGACGGCGCGAACGACACCGACCAGGTATCACCGAGGATCGGTTCGCTGGCACGAACGCCGCCACTACGACTGGTTGCGAACACCTTGAGCAGCTGATCGAGCCGCGGCGAGGCCAGGCCCGGGACCAGGTGGATGTCGCGGGCGCCGAGCACGCCTCCGACGTCGTTATCCGATTCGTGGAAGCCCACCCTCGTGACGGTCACCGCGCCCGCCGGCTAGAGATCCGCATGCGGTCCAATATCACAGTTGGGGCGGCCCCGTGGTACCCCGCTGCTGCGGACTGGCAGATTTCGGACTCGCGGACGGCATGCACCAGTTCCCGGAAAGCGGTGCCACCTCTGCGCGGGGAGGGGCCAACTTCCTTGAAAGTGGCATCCACCGAGCCGCCGGTTCGGACGTGCGGGACCCCGCACCCGGTAGGCCACCGACCGGGTGCGGGGTCCACGTCTTCAGGAGGTCCGGCAGGTGACCCCGGTCGGTGCCGTGTTGCTGCCGCCGTTGACGACGTACCCGAACGCCGTGCTGGCCGACGGGGCCAGGCGACCGTTCCAGGTCTCGTTGGCGACGGTGACGTTCGAGCCGCTGGTCGTGCGTAGACCACCCCAGAGCTGGGTGATCGTCTGTCCACTCGCGAGGGTGAACTGGACGGTCCAGCCGTTGGTGGTCGTCGATCCGGTGTTGGTGACCGTGAACTCACCCTGGTAGCCGCCGGGCCACGAGTTGACCGAACGGAACGTGGCGGTGCATCCGCCCGGCTGGTTCGGGGTCGTCGGCGGCGGGGTGGTCGGCGGTGGAGTCGTCGGTGGTGGAGTGG
>Ga0209382_10006570_pt1 | contig 14929 bp, 16 predicted proteins | sample SoiMetdeltSBSDD5_FD_187599 | JGI IMG/M metagenome (GOLD analysis project Ga0209382, IMG submission 187599) | Bulk soil microbial communities from a Populus tree surrounding site in Tennessee, USA - Soil MetaG P. deltoides SBSDD5 (SPAdes) (version 2) | ecosystem: Environmental > Terrestrial >... | reverse complement strand
CTCAGCCTGCCTCTGTCCCTCTGTGGTCTTTCCTCCCTCCTTGGAAGGCTTCGCACTATACGGCCGCAGGGTTTCTGCGTCACGGCTGGGCCTCGCTGCGTGCACCAGCAGGATCGCTACCTCGGACTGGGTAGCCAGCGCAGGCCGGAGGGCGTACCTGGCGACCTTCAGTGCTGGCGGACCGCGGTCCCTGGCTGCCGGTCACCCGGTTGCGCGTGGGCCGCGTCATGCTGCTCGCCATGGTGACGTGTGTGGCGCTCGTGGGCGGCACCATCTGGTTACTCATGACCAAAGCCCGGCCCTTCTCCGTGCCCAACCTCGACAGCACCGCCTGGCCCGCCTGGATGCGCCAGGCCGCCACCTATCCGACATCCGAGCCCGAACCCCCGAAGCCGGCGGAACCGGCGACCGATCCCTTGGCGGGCCTCAACGCCAAAATGGCACAGATGCTGGCGGATTTGGAGCGTCAGCGGCAGCAACTCGAAGCCCTGAAGAAACGCCCTACGGGCACCACGATCGTGCAGCCGGCGCAGCAGCAAGCGGTAAAGGTGACCCCACCGGTAAAGACGAGTGCGTCCATGCTCTTTGTCTCCCATAAGCTGAAGGCCCCCCGCCGGCACCTGGCGCCACGGAATACACCCTGGCACCGGGCGCGACCAAGCTCCCCTGCATTGTCGAAATGGCCATTAATTCAGACGTCGAAGGCTATTTCACGGCCAAGGTCTCGACCAATGTCTATGACACGGCCACGGGGCGGCATCTGCTCGTGCCGCAGGGCAGTACCATTCTGGGCCATGACCAGAGCAGTGTGCTCCTCTATGGCAATGAACGGTTGCCGACGATCAGCCTGACGCTAGCCCTGCCGGATGGACGTTCGGTGGACCTGGGGCAGGCTCCAGTGACGGATCAGCAGGGCATCGCCGGACTCACGGGCCGCGTCAATAGTCACTATTGGCGGCTCTTCGGGGCGGTTTTTATCGGCGGGGCCTTGCGGGGGGGCATGCAGGCCTTGCAGATCGGGCTGGCCAGTCAGGCAGGGGCCGGGCAGGTCGCCGCGGGCATCAGTAGCGTCGGCAATCAGGCGGTCACGCAGCGCATCGGGCGTGCCCTGGATACGCGGCCGACGATTGCAGTGGACGCGGGGTAACTCTGCAACGTGCTGCTCACCAAGCCGCTGCATCTGCCAGCGCTCTGGCAGTAAGGGGGCCAGGCACGCGAGGATCGCCGTGACCAGCGCGCCCGCCCCGCCCTGGCATCCCTGCCCACCCCCGGCCGCGCCACCACCTGCCGGGAGCCTGAGCTGCGCCTGGACCAGGTGCGGGGCAATGACACCGCGCCATGGGCGAGCGCCAAGCCTGGAGCGCGGTGGTCCTTGCAGCGCTGCGGCCGCGTACGGTGCGGGTGCGGCGCAGGCGGCCGCAGCACCTGCCTGGGGCTAGCGGACGCCGCCCATGAGTTTCCGTCGCAGGCGAACGGGTCTGGGAGGCCTTCCATCACGGTGCCACACCTCCGGGAAGCCCTGCTGCGCCCAGTGGCCCTGGGTGGCGCCCGCGCTGGCGCCCTTGGTCGCACGCTGGTAGTGCCCGGAGGTGCGCAGGACCGTCGCCGCCGTTCATGGCGCGCTGTCCGACGGCGGCGGGGCTTCGGGCGGCAGGGCGGTTTCCGGCACTTCGTCGAGGAAGACGTGGTGCCCGCCGCGCGTCAAGCGCCGGGCAATGCGCTGGGCGGTGGCCTTGTCGGTGAAGGGCCCGATCCGGACCCGGTAATACGGGCCGTCCGGGCCGTCCCGGGGGGTCAGGTACGCCTGCGGGTACCCGTCCTGCACCTGCGCCAGCACCTCTTGGGCCTGGCGCTCCTGGTCAAAGGCGCCTACCTGGACCTCATAGACGAGCGCTTCCTCCGGGCGCTTGGTCTGCGTGGCGGCGGCTTCCGTGACGACCACACGCACTGGGGCTACGCCTTCGTCCAGGATGCCCACACTGTCCGCCGCGGCGTGGGACAGATCGATGATACGGCGTTTGGTGTCGGCGTACGGCCCTCGGTCCGTGATCTTGACCTCAACGTGTTCGCCGGTGGCGCGATTTTCGACCAGGACTTTGGTGCCCAAGGGCAGATGGCGGTGGGCGGCCGTCAGCTCCTGTTGGGAGAAGCGGTCGCCATCAGCGGCCGTGCGGCCGTGGAACCCTTTCCCGTAATAGGAGGCCAGGCCGCGCTCGCGGTACCAGTCATCCGCCCGGGCGGCGGCCCCCGTCAGGACGAGCAGCAGCGTGCCTCCCACGCCGCTGAGGACGGTGCGTGCACAGGGCATCATAGGCATTGGCTCCTTTCAACAGACGATCTGCGGTGCTCACGAGGTCTGGTCGGCGGCGCCTCTCCGCTACGGGGGCCCCACGTCTGAGGCATGTCCCATGCACGGCCGTGCAGCCCCATCCCACGGCAGGCGTGGCGGCGGGGCCCCCCAAGGCAGCGCGCAGGGACGGCCTCGGATGGCAGCCGAGGCATGCACCGCCTCATGTGGGGCGGTCGTCCGTGTCCAGTGTCAGGGATCACACTGCGGTGACGCCGTTCCAGGAGCGCTTATATGGACATTGCGGCGTCCTATAAGGCACGCGTCAGCGCCACAGGCGTGAGCGCCTGTTCTCTGGCCGTGAAGATAGACAACGCTCCATCCAAAGTCAAGCAGAAAAACCGCATTTCTTCTTGACAACGTGTGTGTCATCGCGGGAGGTGCCTCGCAGGGCGGTGCTGGGGGAGAGCCGTCGCTCGTGCGATGACGATGGCGACGGCGTGTGTGACGTCCATGTGCATACAATGGCAGGATGCTGGTCGCTCTGGCGCAGTTGTTGCCCCCGCATCGGGGCATTTCCCAAGAGAAACTCCCGCTGTCCCTGGGATGCTTCGCGTGTGTATACAACGTCCGCAAGCGAGGCAAAGCGTGGCTTCCTGCACGCATTGCGTGACTGGTGACGTAAGACCCTGGCATCCCATAGGAGCGAAGGCCGTGTGATGGCCCTCTCCTCTTACTCTGGCGGGGAGTGGGCGACAGGGTGGGCGCCGCAGGCGGTGGCAAAGGCCGTATGATTTTCCTATACTTGCCTGGCACTCCATGCGCTCGCGGGTCGTGCAGGCGACGCGCGAGCGCGGGTGTGCGAGCATCGACGGGCAGCAGCGGATGGCCACACTCAGCATCCTGGCGCTGGCCGTGATCGCGACGCCCAACAGGATTGCCGAGGATGTCTCGGCAAGTGGTTGGCGAAAGAAGAACTGGCGAGGCTGGAGGGCAACCGATCTGGACGGCCATGCGACCCGGCCACCATCGAGGACGTCTTGCCGGGTAATCCTGCCGAGGCGTGGACCGCGATGTTTCTGGAACGTCCGTGGGAGGCGAGCGTCGAGTGACGCGGGCATCTGACGCGGCTTGAGCCGCCTCTGCATCGCCGCGTCGGGAACGCTGAGGACGCGCGGAAGGTCACCGCCGACGGCGACAGCCATGACGCCTTGACCCGAGATATCCATGACGAGGCGCTGCTGCACTGGACACCGGAGCGTCTCGACAGCCGCCAGCAACGACTGGGAGTTCGCGCCGTCCCTCGCTGGTGGGCGGACGGCGCGTGACGCCGCCGGCACTGGCGGCGCAGGGTGCAGCGGCGGCGGGGCCCGTGGTGCCGCCGCAGGAGATGGGTCATGACAGAAGCCATGGTATTCCAGCCGATCGAGGCCACGCTCCGCGATGGGCGGCGCGTGCGGATCCGGGCCATCCGTCCCGACGACCGCGACGAGGTGGTGCAGGCGTTCGACCGGCTCTCCCGCGAGTCGCGCTACACGCGCTTCATGGCCCCGGTGCTGCAGGTGCCGGCGCAGGTCCTGGAGCGGACGCTCCATCTGCAAGACGTGCACGAGCTCGGGCTCGTGGCGGAGATCGACGCGCCGGACGGCATCGACATCGTGGCCGGCGCGCGCTACTACGTCCTGCCTGGCGGTGAGCGCTGCGAGTTTGCCGTCACCGTCGCGGACAGCTGGCAAGGGGCTGGCCTGGCCAGCAGGCTGCTGCGCGCACTCATCCAGGGGGCCGGCGTGCGCGGGCTTAAGCGCATGGAGGGCTTCGTGTTGGCCGAGAACGACCGCATGCTCGCCTTGGCCCGCCGCCTGGGCTTCACCGTGCAGACCGATCCGCATGACGCGACGGTGATGATCGTCCGCCTCGATCTCACGGCCCCGGTGCAGACGGACCGCCCATAGGACGTCGCACCACGACAGGCGTTGACCGGACGCGGGGGGCGAGAACTATGCATGCAATGTTTCCGATGGAGACTCTCTGATACCTCTTTGAAGCGGTCATCATGTTCGCTTGCAGACAAAGGCGTATCCCTCGTACAGTCGAAAGCAGAGTGGAGTCAACAGGTTGGGCAAGATGCGAGTCTCTGCTGAGCGCTGGTGTGCTCGCTTTGCAGTGGTACGCAATGCAAATGCCCCTCCCAAAGCATCTTGATATGTCAGCCGCTTCTGTCTCCTCATTATGTCCCTATCAATAACATAGAGGTCCCAACGGAAAATGTACATGCATCGTTCTCGGCCCCCTTTTTCACCTGCTGACACTTCTGGACAATATGGAACCCATCCACAATACACTCGAGAGTCTTGCACGCAGGGGTGAGAGCGGACAACACCGACCAGCCATGCTGCGCCCCGTCTGCCGAAGCGAGCAGAGCACAAAAACAGCAATCTTTGTGTCACGCTTCTGAAACCGATGCGAACGTTGGGCCGACATGACAGGGACGGAGCGGACCACCTACAGGGGAGGGAGGACCGGGGAGGGGCACCAACGCGCCTGAGGAGCGTCTCTGCCTCAACCACGTGACACAACCCTTTAGGGGGGACAGGTGCCGGGGCGACCCCAGTGCCGCACCAGCGTGGAGAGGCGGCCCGGTTCGTCCGTGAGGAGGCCATCGACCCCGAGCCGCACCAGTTCACACATCTCCTCCGGGTCATTAATGGTCCACACCAGGTACCGCATCCGCGCCCCGGGCGGCCGGCGGGCATTGACCGCGTCGCGCCGCTGGAGCTCCGCACGCAGGAACGCGCGCTCAGACTGCAGGCTGACCACCGGCGTGCCCCACAGCGCGAAGCGCGCTTCGGCCGCCTGGTTCAGGTGCACACTCGACGGCCACTCGCGGACCCGGAGGACTTGCGGCCCTTCCACGTCGCGGACTACCTCCACTCGCTCGCCCGTGGTGTGCTGCCAGCGCTGCGCTGCGGCGTGGAGCCGGGCCACAATGGCCGCGCTCGGCGTCAGGAACACGACCTTGGGGAGGGCGTCGTACGGGCGGAAGATTTGCACCGCCTGCTGGAACAGGGGCTCCGCCAGGTCGGGCTGGTCGGGCGGGACTTTGATATCCAGGAACAGCCAGCGCACCCGGGCATCCGGCGCAAAGTGGCGGGCAAAGGTCACCAACGTGGTGGCCGGCACCCATGCGCCCGCGTGCGTGTACCCATAGCTCTGGACGAAGTCCGCCAGCGCCACCGCATCGACGGGCCGATACAGCAGCGGGCGCACGACGTCACACAGGCCTGTCGGGCGCAGCCGGTGGATGACCCGATCGCGGACGCGATCGACCCAGTCATGCCACAGCACCAGGTGTCCGTCGTGCGTGATGCTGACGTCCAATTCCAGGGCGTTGGCCCCCAGCAGGAGAGCCTGCGCAAAGCTCTCCAGGGTATTCTCGCACGCCTGGTACGGGGCCCCGCGGTGGCCGATGATGAGGAAATCGGGCCCCGGCGCCTGCGCCGGCCCCACGAGCCGGCCGTGGCCGCAGGCGGAGAGCCCCCCGACCCCGAGGGCCAGCAGTACGCCGAGCACTAGACGTCCCCAGGGGTGTGCCACCCCCTGGGCCGGGCGCGTCGCGGGGCCACCGTGCCCGGCCTCGCCGCTCCGGGCGCACCGCACGGCCTGGCGTCGACCCATCATTGGTGTGTGTCCTCGTTGTACGGTGCCTGACGCGGCGCGCCGACGGCGCCACGGGTGCTCTGGGAGAGCCTAGAGACGCTGGGGATCATGCCGCCTGGGGTGCTGCCTCACGCTGGCGAGCCGGGGACCACCGTGCGCACACGGCAACCCATGCGCCGTTGCGCATCGTAACGCGGGTCGGCAGCACGAGAGGCGTCCCACGGGTGCTCCAGAGGGGCTGCGACCATGCCTGTCAGGGCTGGTGAGCGCCCCCTGTGGCCCCGTAGGACCACTCCTCTCGCCGTGGGCCCACACGGAGCGTGTGTGGCCCCGCGCCGCGGCGCTCACTTGGCCTGATAGGTGAACTGCTGCCCGCCAACGGCGGCTTCCACCATCACCCCACTGATGGGGTGCACGACTACCGCTACCCCATCGACGAAGTTGGCGTTGGTGGCGGCTCCCGACTTCAGCACCACGGCCGAGGCGTCCGCCGCAAAGCCGAACTGGCCCGCCTTGAAGCGCTCCAGGGCGTCCTTGGTCTCGAACACGAGGAGTTCACTGTAGCTCTGGACCCCCGCTTGCACGCCCACCGACGCCTGCGTCAGGGCACTGTAGCCGATGTGCTGGCCCCGGTCGTACACCACCCCGCGGCCGGAAGCCCCGCCCACCACTAGGGCCATCTTGCCCACACTTGGAAACAGGGCGTAGCCGGAGCCCCGCTGGAGCAGCGCGCCCAGGGCCGGGTCCTCGGTCTGCATCTGCTGCAGCCGCGCCGTGGCTTCCGCGACTAATGCAGCCTTATCCTCGGGGGAGGCCTGCGCGATGCAGTCGATGCGGGTCCCTCTATCCACACACTCCATTTTGTCTCCGGGTTTGAGCCCCTCCCCGACGACCACGACCTCTCTGCCATCAGGACCTGCGGCCGCCGTACAGTTCCCCTTCCCGTCGCTGGCTACACAGGTCATCTCCGCCGCCTCTGCGCCAGTGGCGACGAGCCAGAGCACGGCGAGCATACCTCCTACCGTCTTCCCATATTGACGTAGCATCGATTGGTTCCTCCGTCTTGTGGTGGTCTGGTGCGGCACCTGCACGCTGGCCCGGTGGGCCCCGGTGACGGGCTCCCGAGAGCCCGTCTGCCCCGTGGGGCGCCGGCCGCGGGCCAGCCGTGGTGCCGCCGATCCTCGGTGGCCCAGTATAGCATACTTCGTGGCCGGTCGTGCCGGCCCGCGGGTGCGCGGCAGCCCGGGCTCCCGGCCCCGGGCGCGGGCTGCCCGGCCTGGTCGGCTGCCCCCGTGGCTTCCCGAGAGCCCGAGCGCAGACCAGAGCGTTCACGCCTCCCGTGGGCTGGACACCTCGAGAAACGCCTGGACACCAGGAGGCATGCTCCTCCGCGCTGCTCCCGTGCTCCAGTGCCCTCTCTTCTCTCCCCTGGAGCTGGCCCAGAGTCCGTGGCGCACACCTGGTATCGCCATGGGAGCTGGAGCCCCCATCCTCGCCGTGCCCGCGTTGTCCCCTGTGGTCCGCAATCATTGCCTCTCCGCGTCATGAGTGGGTCAGCGCACCTCACACCATACGGCGCATACGCGACGCAGCACTGGACACCAGACCTCTGGAGGAGCGACAATAGGCAGGGATAACCAAGCTTGCCTCAGAGGGACACCATGGCGATGACACGATGTACGCACCTGCGCCGCACCCTGCTACAGCTCACGAGCACTCTGTTGCCCCTCCTCTACGACGGCATGCGTTTCCTGCGTCTCTGCCTGCGTCCAAGCCCCACCCTGGCTGCGGAAAACCTTTTTCTGCGCAAACAGTTGGCCATGTATCAGGAGCGCCACATCAAGCCGAAACACACGACCAATGCAACCCGCCTTGTCCTGGTCTGGCTCTCACGTTGGTTCGACTGGCGTCAGGCCTTGGCTGTGGTGCAACCCGAGACCTTTCTCCGCTGGCATCGGCAGGGATTCCGCTTGTTCTGGAGATGGAAATCCAGACCGGGTCGACCACCGATTCCTCCCGAGCTGCAAGCGCTGATTCGCCGGATGGCCCGTGACAATCCGACGTGAGGCCAAGAGCGGATCGCCAATGAGCTGCTGCTGAAACTCGGCCTGCGCATGTCGCCGCGCACCGTGCGGAAGTATATACCACTACAAGGGGAGCGGGGGCCAGGGAAACGCGTGCAGGCCCAACGCTGGCGGACTTTTGTGCGCAACCATGCTCAGGCCATTGGGGCGTGCGACTTCTGTGTCGTGGTCACGGCAACCTTTCGTCTGCTCTACGTGTTTGTGGTCATTGAACATACAAGCCGCCGACTCCTGCACGTGCATGTAACCGGGCATCCTACAGCAGCGTGGACGCTCCAGCAACTGCGGGAAGCGATTCCCTCCGACCATCACTATCGCTTCCTCATCCATGACCGGGACAGTATCTTCTCACGAGAACTCGATCAACGTGTACAGAACCTGGGGCTCAGGATCCTGAAAACTCCGTCGCAGTGCCCCCAAGCGAATGCCCTCTGCGAACGACTGCTCGGGACGCTGCGGCGAGAATGCTTGGATTTTGTCACCCCTTTGACCGAGAACCACCTGCGACGCCTTGTGCAAGCATGGGTACGCCACTATAATGCAGGGCGTCCGCATATGTCCCTAGGGCCAGGTATTCCACAGCCGCCCCCACTGCTGCCTGCGCCCCTGCATACACATCGGCACCGGCTGCCGGCACAGGTGCGTGTCGTGACGCGGCCCGTTCTTAACGGCTTACATCATGAATACGAACTCGCAGCGGAGGCGGCATGATGGGAACCATAGGCGTGTGCCCTCGCACATCCCTCTGGCATACAGAGGAGTGAACACGATGCAATACACCCTCATTCTCACCGAGACAGCTGAAGGCAGTATCCAGGTGACGATACCGGCCCTGCCCGCGTGTCGGGTGGAAGCTGCGACGCGGGACGACGCCATTCGCCTGGCGCGCGAGGCGATCGCCCAGCTCGTGAGCCGGAGTGAGGTCGTCAACGTCGAAATCCCCGCACAGCCCCGTGCGACGCCGTCGCTCCATGAGACCCCCTGGCCATGGTTCGGCACAGCGAGGGCGGACCCGACGTGGGACGTCCTCTTCGACGAGATCGAGCAGAGTCGCGAGGCCACACGGGATGCGGACTAGCGCGTATGTATCTATGGGACGCGAATATCCTCCGGCATTTCGGCCAAGGGCATGCCACCACACGCTTGTATCTCCTGCGTGTGCCGTGGGCTGAGATCGCGCTCCCGTCCGTGGTGGTCGCTGAAGTGCTGCGCGGGCGGTGTGAGTTTGCCCTGAAGGCGACACCGGCCGAAGCGCCCCTCGCCCACCAACGCTTGCTGGACACACAGCAGATGCTCGCCCAGTTCCACATCGTTGTGTTTGACGGGGCCTGCGCGACTGTGATAGAACGTCTGCGCCAGCAGCATCGCCGGCGGAGACGTTATGCTGACCTAATGTTTGCCGCGATGGTCATTGCCGGCCAGCATATTCTCGTCACCCGCAACCGCACGGACTTTGTCGACGTACTCCCAACGACTCAGTTGGCCAACTGGATTGATGATCCTCCAGACGCATCGTGACGGGATATGATGTGAGATCGGTTCCAAGCATGAGCAGCGTGACAATATTGCGGACCACAGGTCGCGCAGCGATTGGGCTTGCCGTCTACCTTGTTTCTCGATTTTGTGGTCGGACGAGCGCGACGTGGGGAACTCCGTGTGGAGGAGGCCCAACGGATTGTCCAAGCCGTCAGCTCCCGCTATCGACAAGGCTTTGTGCCACACACGCTCGCCCTGTTAGGGAGACTCACACCATGAGCATGGTCTCGATTCCTGTGCTAGAGGACCTGGAGACGTGCTGAAGCCTGCGCTCGAGCGCGACCCCGCCAAAGGCGCGGAATGGCTCCGAGCTGGGTTTGAGACACGCCTCACCGAACTCTACCAGCAATGGCAGGCACTCCACATCTCGACAGCGCGCTTTGCCGAATTGCTGGGTGTCAGTCCGTGGGAACTGGACGATCTATTACGGGCACGGGGATTAAAGAGGACACATCTCCCGGGTTGAGTGCTCCCTTTACCCCAGTTGCTATTCAGACTTGAAGTCCGCTCGCTGCGAGAGCAGATGAATTTTTTGACCTAACGAGAGAAAGGAGCACAGGCATGCACTGTGGGGTGATGGTGACTGGCTACAACCAGGGCGACTGGGAGCGGCTGTTACAGGAGGACTACAGCCGTCCGCCGACGATCTCGGACGCCGCAAATATGGATGACACCCTCGCTATGGGCGAGCTCGTGGAGCCGCTCGGCTTTGATTCGATCTGGGCCACCGAGCACTACGGTTCAGCCTACTCCATGCAGCCCAACCCCTTACAATACCTGGCGTACTGGGCCGGCCGTACTACCCGGGTCGACGTGGGGACAGCGGTGATCGTCGCTCCGTGGTGGAATCCCGTGCGCCTGGCACACGAGATCGCGATGCTCGACATCCTGCTGAAGGGCCGTCGTCTGCACCTGGGACTGGGTCGCGGCATCGCGCCGCATGAGTATGCCTCGCTCGGCTACCCGATCGAGCAGTCGCATAAATACTTCTATGACGTAGTCCAGATCCTTCGGGCCGCCGACGGCGCCGAGCGCTTCACGTTTGAGGGCGAGGTCTACAAGATTCCCCCGACGACCATCCGCCCCCAGGGCCGCCATAAAGGGGAACTCACCCGGAAGATCAAAGCGGCCTTCTCGACGCCGGCCTCCATGCGCCTGGCCGCCCAGCATGGCCTGGGGCAGATGTTCGTCGCTGGCGAGAACCTAGACGCGATGACCGCGCAAGTGCGGGAATTCAACACCATCCGTGCTGCACACGGCCTGCCGCCGGACCAGCCCACCAGCCTCGTGTGGATGTACTGCGCCGAGACCTCCGCGGCAGCCGAAGAAGGCTGGGAGTACTTCTACAACCAGCTGAAGGCGGCGCAGCATCACTACTTTGAATGGAACAACCCCGGATTTGCCGGCATCCCCGGCTACGAAGACTATCTCAAGCGCCAGACTGCTGATGTCGGGGTCGCCGATGCAGGCTTTGCGGCCCGTCGCGCGACCCAGCCCATCGGCACCCCTGATGAGATCATCGACAAGATCACAACGCTGCAGCAAGCCCTCAGCCTGGACATGCTCGTGGTGCACGTGTTCTATGGCGGCATGCCCCGGCACAAGGCCGAACAGAGCCTGCGCCTCTTTGCCGAGAAGGTGCTCCCCGTCGTGCAGGCCATGCCGACCCCGATCAATCCCGCCTCCTTGGGCGAGCTGGAGCACTGCGCAGGATAGCAGGGCTATGGCATGAATACCGGCTTGACCAGAGCAAGCGAGGCGGGTACCCTCGAGCCATGATTGACGACGACTGTATACCTCCCTCCGCAGAGGAGCATGACACGGATGCCACCCGTCTATACTTACGATCATATTCACCTCCGCACCACAAATCCGCAGGCGACGCTTGAGTTCTACCAGAAGATGTTTGATGCGACCCCGGTAGCGTATGTGCAATCGAATGGCCAGCCCCGCGTGGATCTGGATCTCAACGGGCTGACCATCTTCATTGCCGCCGTGCCCGACGACGCCACGCTGCCCACGGCGCCGTCGGAACCCTATATCGGGCTGGATCATCTGGGGCTGCGTGTGGATGATGTGGATGCGGCCACGGCAGAGCTCAAGCGCCGTGGCGCAAAGGTGATCGTGGAGCCCAAGACCATTCGGCCTGGGGTGCGTATTGCGTTCATCCAGGGGCCGGATGATGTCCGGATTGAACTCCTGGAGCGCACGGTGATCGAGGTGTCAGAGGCTGCGGGACGCTAGCGCTGCGCCTCGCACACGCCGCCCCACACTGGCGCGGTAGCGCGCCTGGTGTGTGCCATGTGCGCAGCGCCTCCCCGGCGTCAGAACGTGATGACGAGCCGTCCCCGCGTGCCACCCGCCTCCAGCCGCCGGTGGGCCTCAGCGGCGCGCTCCGGGGGGTAGGTGGCGGCCACGCGGAGGGTGATGGCGCCAGACCCCACGAGTTGCAGGAGGCGGTCCAGTTTCTCGAACTCGCCGTCGTATGTGCGCACCAAGGTCGCCGTGAACGTGATGCCCCGCTGTGGCTCGCCTATGAACCCACGGACCGACGTGAAGGCGCCACCGTCGCGCACGGCAGGAATCACCCGTTCGTTGAGGACGGCCCCGTCGGCGAGACCGTCGACGCCGTGCGGGAAGTGCTCCAAGATGCGCGTGGCCACATCATTGCCGCGACGCACGACGATATCGGCGCCGAGCGCGGTGACGAGGGCGTAATCAGCTTCGGACGCGTCGGCGATGACCGTCAACCCTTCGGCCTTGGCCAGCTGCACGACATAGCCGCCGTACGCCCCTGCGGCTCCGGTCACAGCGAGTGTCTGTCCGGGAGACAGGCCGAGCAGGTCGAGCGACTGACGGGCCGTGAGGCCGTTCATGGGCAGCGTGCACGCCTGGACATGCGTGGTGCCGGCCGGCGCCGGGACCACCGTGCGCGCGTTCAGGACAATCTGTTCGCGGTAGGCGCCGTGGCTCCCCTTGGGGATCACCATGGCCATGACTGCATCCCCAATCTTCACACCCGTAGAGACTCCGGCACCGACCTCGTCGACGATCTCGGCCGCGTCCATACCCGGCACGTAGGGCGGTGGGTCTACCTTTTGCTGCTCGGCCCGTGAGCCGTTCCGGGCCATCGTGTCCGTGGGGTTCACCGCGGCCGCGTGTATCCGCACGCGCACGTGGCCGGGGCCAGCATGCACTTCCGGGAGCTCGACGACTTCCAGTGCTTCCGGGCCGCCGTGCACCATAATGCCGACTGCACGCATGTTCGCCTCCTTGCATTGACCGAGCCCCTATCTACCGAACCAGACGTCGCTCCTGCATGGAAGCATTCGTGATTGATAAAGAGCTGGGCGTAGACTATAGCGGGCTGTGCCTCAGGCGCGCAACCGCCATGGCAACGCGAGCCTGCCACGGAGGGCATGGGCTGTGGCTGGTCTCGGCCGTCGGCATGCTGTACAATGGCGGCCACCTGCCATGGACTCACACACATGAGGAGCGCGACGATGACCTACGTCTATGCTGGTGCAGCGGATTGGGGCGGCAAGGACCCCGCAAAATGTAACCGGGGACTGTATCGCTTGGCGACGGACACCGGCACCTGGACCATCCTCGAGCGCGGCTTGCCTGACGCGGGGGAAGTGCGCTGCGTGACGCGGCATCCCACGCAGCCTGGCGTGGTGTTCGCTGGCACGCAGGCCGGGCTCTATCGCAGCACGGATGCCGGTGACACCTGGGAGCGGCTGCCCTTCCCAGGCGAGGAGCCGGTCGTGTGGTCGTGCGCGATCCATCCGGTGGATGCGCGCGTCATGTACGTCGGCACGCAGGAGATGGCCGTCTATCGCAGCGAGGACGGCGGGGGGCATGGGCGGCGGCTGACGGTGCCTCCCCATCCGGACGGGCTGTGCGTGATGGGCTTCCCGACACGCATGATCCGCCTCGCCATTGACCCGACCCATCCCGATGCACTCTACGCGGGCGTCGAAGTGGGTGGCCTCGTGCGCAGTCTGGACGGTGGTGCCACCTGGACAGATGGCAATGCGCCGTTGCTCGCCCTCGCCACCCAGGAGCGCTACACGCAGCACGGCCCCCGCCGGGCCAGTGAAGGCATGATGGACACGCATGCCCTGGCCATCAGCGCGGCGCAGCCCGGGACGGTGTTTCTGGCCAACCGCTTGGGTCTGTTTCGCAGCGATGACAAGGGCGAGCGCTGGTCCGATATGGAGATCGGGCGCTTCTCGCCCCTGACGTACGCACGCGATGTCAAAGTCTTCCCGCACGCCCCGCACACCCTCCTCGGCGCGTTGAGCACTGCCGCGGTGAGTGACGCCGGCGCGCTCTATCGCAGCGCCGATCTGGGCGCGACGTGGACGCGCTTTGACCACGACGTCAGCATTAACAGCACCCTGATGATCATCGCTGCCAGTGCGCAGACGCCCGCGCGGGTGTACTGTGCGGCACGCCGGGGCCAGGTGTTCGGGACCGAGGACGGCGGGCAGAGCTGGCAGACGTACCCGCTCCCGGCCGAGGGCGTCTATGCCCTGAGCTGTGTCTAGGGCTGTGCGCCGCACACGGAGGGGCATACCATGGTATGCTCCTCCTCTTGGCCTCTGACCACCACACTGTTGGTAGCAAGCACTGTCACCATGAGCCATCCCGCATGCACCTGGCCCACCGCGCGGGCCAGGCCCTTCACCTATTGGCGAGTTCCTCGAAGGTCGGCTCCGGCATGCCTGCGTGCCAGGTCGGGTCGCGCAATTCCAGCCGATTGCCACTGGGATCAAAAAAATAGAGTTCCCGACCGGGGAAGACCCCCTCCTTTCGATGATACAGGTGCTCGACCCGGATCTGCCGTTCCCGAAACACCTTGCACGCCTGGACGAGGGTCTCCGGGCTCACGGTGAATGAGTGATGCACCTTCGGATCCTCGACAAAGGTGTGATCAATCGTCGCGGCACGTTCGCAGAGCAGGATATGGTGCGCACCGACGGTGAAACATGCTATCCGGGCGGTGCCGAGCCGGCCCACCGGGGTGAGACCGAGCAGGTCCCCGTAGAAAGCCTCCGCCTCCTCCAGGTTGTTGACAGGAATGGACCAGTGCGTGACGCCTTCGACGTGCAAGAGACTCATTGCATACTCCTTCTTTTCACAGCGGCTCACCTTCCGGCGCGTGCTCCTCATCCAGCGCGGCCTGCACGTGGAGTTCCACCAGGCCATCGGCCCGCGACACCAGGCGCTCGATGACGCGCCCATGATACGGCTGGCCCTGATACGTGAAGGGAAACACGTCCCCCACGGCATACGCCCCATACGGCTGCTGCGTCAGCGGATGCCGGGCGTCCATGGGGAAACGCATGATGGCCAGGAC
>Ga0209382_10006569_pt1 | contig 14931 bp, 12 predicted proteins | sample SoiMetdeltSBSDD5_FD_187599 | JGI IMG/M metagenome (GOLD analysis project Ga0209382, IMG submission 187599) | Bulk soil microbial communities from a Populus tree surrounding site in Tennessee, USA - Soil MetaG P. deltoides SBSDD5 (SPAdes) (version 2) | ecosystem: Environmental > Terrestrial >... | reverse complement strand
CGCGGCGACCAAGGGCGGGAAGGTAAAGAAGGAGGATTTCCTGGTCTAAGGGTGGCTCATGAGGGTTACCCACAGCCATCCACCGAAGACAAACGCGAGCCACAGACTGACCAGGACGATTGTGTGCCTACAAAAGGCCCACCAATACTCACTATGCAGGCGTCTTGCTTCGCTGTTTTCTTTGTGGATGTTGAACTCGTCAAAAATACTAATCCATCGCACTCTACCGTCCGTGGCTCTGGAGATTTCTTCGAGGTATCTGCGGGAAATCCTTCTGTGCTTATTCACAATCCAGAACGAGGCGACTAGCCAGATGAAAAAGGCGAGCGGTGCGAACCAACCTGGCACGCTTTGTTCCATCACTAGACGAGGCCCTTGATCGCCGATCTCAACGCCCCCTGTGGAGGCGAATCCGATAGTACATCATTCCGCGCAAACGGCCCTTGGCGGGCTTCCGCGCCCCGTAGGGCGCTGCTGGCATTGTTGCCCGTTGCTTGCTTTGATCAGTCGTCCAGCCATTCAGCCGACGACGGATTATACAAATGTGCCCCAAAGCACCCCATGATATCCTATGGCACGGTATGGCACGCGAAGGCTTGTATGACAGCCCCTAAGACGTTGAAACAACACGCTTATTGCCCGTCCTCCTGGGGCACCATTGCGAGGCTTTGCCGCCTCTAGGCCCGGCTGGCGGCTACTCCGGCCCCACGGCCTCGCCTTCGATCTCGACCTTGTAGTCGGGGCCGGCGAGCCCGGCGATCACCAGGAAGGTCGAGGAGAGCGCGATGTCGCCGAGCTTGCGCGCGCGAATCTCGCGCGACAGCGTGAGCGCTTCCGGCGTGCTCACCGTGGTGAAATACACGATCTTCACGAGATGCTCCGGCCCGAGCCGCTCCGAGGCGAGGCACGCGAGCAGATTGTCCCAGGCCTGCTCGATCTGTGCCGCCAGGTCGCCGGCGATCGCCCCGTCCGGCTTCAAGCCGACCTGGCCGGCGAGCACCACGCGCTTCAGCCCGTTGCCGAGGGGATGCACGGTCACGTGGCTGTAGCGGCCGGCAGGCGAATGCACGGTAGGCGGATTGTGGCGACGGATGGTCATCAGGTTTCTCCCGGTGAAACGGCTGCAGGGCCAGCGACTGGGGGAAAAAGGTGCGAGACGGACTACCCTGGCCTGCAACGGCGACAAAGGTAAGACCGACTTGCCTCCACAGGCTGGCCCGCGCTCCCCGTCGCAGGAACGACCGCCGTGGCTGCGGGGCCGGGACCAACGGCTCAAAATGACGCGACGGCAAATCTGGCGTTGACGATCCTGGCCAATCCGCGCTGCTGTTCGGGGCTGACAGGCTGAGGGAACGGAAAGACCGATGACGTGGTCCATCGTGGCCCGCGACGAGCAGACAGGTCGCACCGGCATCGCCGTTGCGACCAGGTTCTTTGCGGTCGGGGCGGTTGTTCCCTACATCAGGACGGGCGCCGGAGCCGTCGCCTCGCAGGCTTACATCAACCCGGGCTACGGCCCCAGGGGCCTCGCCCTGCTGGAGGCCGGCGTGGGGGCCGACGAGGCCGTGGCGCGGCTCACGGCTGCGGACGAGGGCCGCGACAACCGGCAGCTGCACGTCATGGACCGGAGCGGCCGTTTCGCCGCCTACACCGGCAAGGCCTGCATCGGCTGGTGCGGGCAGCAGCTGCATCCGACGTTTTCCGTGGCCGGCAACATGCTGGCCGGGCCAGCCGTCCTCGACGAGACCGCGCGCGTCTACCGGGAGCGGGCCGCCCTGCCGTTCGCGCGGCGCCTCATCGAGGCCATGCGGGCAGGCGAGGCGGCGGGGGGCGACAAGCGTGGGAAGCAGTCGGCTGCCCTGCTGGTCCACGACGGCGAGGACTATCCGCTCTACGACCTGCGGGTGGACGACCACGCTGACCCGCTGGGCGAGCTGGCGCGCCTGCACGAGGTCGCCCTGCAACGCTGGGTGCACTACCGGCGAACCATGCCGGGCCGGGACAGGCCGTCGGGGCTGGTGGACCGGGGCGAGCTCGACGGGCTGATCGCCCGGTCCATCGCGGAGGGCTACGAGTGAGCCGGGCGCCGCTGCTCGCCGTCTCCGATCTCCGCGTCACCTTCGAGGGCGAGCGCGGGAGGGACACGGTGGCCGTGAGCGGCGTGAGCTTCACGCTGATGCCGGGGCGCACCTTAGGCGTCGTGGGCGAGTCCGGCTGCGGCAAGAGCGTGAGCGCCCTGTCGATCATGCGGCTTCTGCCGAAGGCCGGCGTGCGCATCTCCGGCTCGGTGCTATTTGAAGGGCAGGACCTCGCCGCACTGTCGGAGCGGCAGATGCGCGATCTGCGCGGCAACCGGCTGGCCATGATCTTCCAGGAGCCGATGACCTCGCTCAATCCGAGCTTCACCGTCGGCGATCAGATCGGGGAGGCGCTCGTCCGCCACCGCGGGCTGTCGGCAACAGCGGCGCGCGCCGGCGCCATCGAGCTGCTGGAACGGGTGAGGATTCCCTCCCCGCGGGAGCGGGTGGACGAGTATCCGCACAAGCTGTCGGGCGGCATGCGGCAGCGCGTCATGATCGCCATGGCGCTGGCCTGCGCGCCGGCCCTGCTGATCGCCGACGAGCCGACCACGGCGCTCGATGTCACCATCCAGGCGCAGATCCTCGACCTCCTCGTCAAGCTGCGCCAGGAGACGGGCACCGGCATCGTCCTCATCACTCACGACCTGGGGGTGGTGGCCGAGGTGTGCGACGACGTGGCCGTGATGTATGCCGGCGAGATCGTGGAGCAGGCCCCGGCGGCGCAGCTGTTCAGCGCGCCGCAGCACCCCTACACGGTGGGCCTGCTCGGCTCGCTGCCCCTCATCAACGCGCAGCGCCAGCGGCTGGCAACCATCGCCGGCAACGTGGCGAGCCTCAACGCCGCATTCACCGGCTGCCGCTTCGCCGCCCGCTGCCCGTTCGCCGACGCGCACTGCCGCAGCGCCGCCCCTCCCCTCGCGGAGGTTGGCCGTGGGCACCTGTCGCGCTGCTGGAAGGCGCCACTCGAGGCGCTGGTGGCATGAGCGCGCCGCTGCTCGCCTTCGAGAACGTGACCAAGCATTTCGTGGTGCGCCGCTCGCTCGTGGGCACGCCCACTGCCATGGTGCACGCGGTCGACGGCGTCTCGTTCAGCCTGGAGGCCGGCGAGACGCTGGCGCTGGTTGGCGAATCCGGCTGCGGCAAGTCGACCACGGGCCGCCTCGCGCTCCGCCTGATCGAGCCGAGCAGCGGCACCGTCCGCTTCAACGGGCAGGACCTGGCCGCCCTCTCCAGCGCCGCCCTGCGCCGGGCGCGGGCCGCGGCGCAGCTGATCTTCCAGGACCCGTACAGCTCGCTCAACCCGCGCATGACGGCGGGGGATATGCTGGCCGAGCCGCTGCTGCTGCACACCGACCTGTCGCCCTCCAGCCGGCGCGAGCGGGTGGCGGAGCTGCTCACCGTGGTGGGGCTGAGGCGCGAGCACGCCGAGCGCTATCCGCACGAGTTCTCCGGCGGCCAGCGCCAGCGCCTCGCCATCGCCCGCGCGCTCGCTGCCGGGCCCAAGCTCATCGTCTGCGACGAGCCGGTGTCGGCGCTCGACGTCTCCATTCGCAGCCAGATCCTCAACCTGCTGCAGGATCTGCAGCAGCGCCTGGGCCTGGCGTATCTCTTCATCAGCCACGACCTGGCGGTGGTGAAGCACATCGCCACGCGCGTCGCGGTCATGTACCTCGGGCGCATCGTCGAGAGCGCGACGCGCGATGCCATCTTCGCCGAGCCGCGCCACCCCTACACCCAGGCCCTGCTGTCGGCCGTGCCCGTGCCCATGGCGATGCCCGCGGCGCGCGAGCGCTCCCAGCGGCGGCTGCTGCCCGGCGATCCGCCGAGCGCTCTGACCCCTCCGTCCGGCTGCCACCTGCACCCGCGCTGCGTGCATGCGCAAGACGTTTGCAGGTGCACACGGCCTGGGCTGACGGCGGACGATGGGCATCCCGTCGCTTGCCATCTTTGGCGTGACATAGTTTCATCCAACCCGCCGGCACCGGTGGCGGGGCCGGACTTCTCGGCAAGCCTGCAGCGCCTGTTCCGGGCCTTCGATGCCAAGGAGCAGGACTGATCGATGCGCCTTCAGCGCCAGCTCGGAGTACGTCTCATGAAAAGGTACGGTCTTGCCGGCATGGCAATCGCGGCCGCTCTCTTTGCCGCGCCGGCGGCGATGGCGCAGACGACATTGCGGGTCGGTCTGGCCGAGGACCCCGACATCCTCGACCCGACGCTGGCGCGCACCTACGTGGGCCGCATCGTCTTCGCCTCGCTGTGCGACAAGCTGTTCGACATCGACGAGAACATCAACATCGTCCCGCAGCTCGCGCTCTCGCACGAGACCTCCGAGGACGGCAAGACCGTCACCATCAAGCTGCGGCCAGGCGTCAAATTTCACGACGGCGAAACCATGGACGCGGTGGCCGTGAAAGCGAGCCTCGAGCGGCACATGACCATGCAGGGGTCGTTCCGCAGGCCCGAGCTGGCCGCCGTGGACAAGATCGAGGTGACCGACCCGCTGACGGTGAAGCTGCTGCTCAAGGCGCCGTTCTCGCCGCTCATCGCCCAGCTCACCGACCGCGCCGGCATGATCCTGTCGCCCAAGGCGGCCAAGGAGGCGGGCGACAAGTTCGGCCTCAAGCCTGTTTGCGCCGGCGCCTTCAAGTTCGTCGAGCGCGTGCAGCAGGATCGCATCGTGCTGGAGAGGTTCCCCGACTACTGGAACGCCGCCAACGTCCACATCGACCGCGTCGTGTTCCGGCCTGTCGTCGAGTCCACGGTGCGCCTCGCCAACCTGAAATCCGGCAGCCTGGAGATGATCGAGCGCGCACTGGCCACCGACCTGCCGGAGATCAAGGCCGATGCGAAGCTCAAATTGGCGACGGTGCCGGAGCTCGGCTACCAGGGCGTGACGGTCAACGTCGACAATGGCGATGCGGCCAAGACAGCCTTCGGCAAGGACCCGCGCATCATCCAGGCGTTCAGCCTGTCCCTCGACCGCGAGGCGATCACCAAGGTCGCCTTCAACGGGGAGTTCCTGCCGGGCAACCAGTGGGTGAGCCCCAAGAACCCCTACTATCAGACCAAGTTCCCCGTGCCCAAGCGCGATGTCGCCAAGGCGAAGGAGCTGCTGAAGGCCGCCGGCGTGACGGCACCGCTCACCGTCGATTTCATGGTGCCGAACAATCCCGAGAGCCGGCAGGTGGCGGAGATCATCCAGGCGATGGCCGGCGAGGCAGGCTTCGACATGAAGATCCGGGTGACGGAGTTCGCGACCTCCCTCAAGGAGGCGGAGCAAGGCCGCTACCAGGCCTTCTTTGTTGCCTGGTCGGGGCGTGTCGATCCCGACGGCAACGCCTACATCTTCCATAAGACCAAGGCGCCGCAGAACAACAGCGGCTACAGCAGCCCGGACGTCGACAAGTGGCTGGACGAGGCGCGCACCAAGAGCACGCTCGCCGAGCGCAAGGCGGTGTACGAGAAGATCGCCGAGAAGGCGCTGTCAGAGGGGGGGATCGTCTACCTCTATCACCGCCTGATGATCATCGCGCATACGGCCAAGCTGGAGGGTTACAAGCAGATGCCCGACGGCCTGATCCGCCTGACGGGCGCTCGGTTGAAGTGATGAGGAGCGAGAGATCGGCAGTCGGCAGTCAGAGTTCAGCAGTCGGGAAACGTCTTGCTACGACTGCCGGCTGCCGATGCCCGACTGCCGAAACACCGTACGCTGCATCGAAATCGAACCCTTAGATGCTCCGCTTCCTCGGCAAACGACTGCTGCAGTTGATCCCGACGCTGTTCTTCGTGTCGGTGATCATCTTCGGCCTGCAGCAGTTGCTGCCCGGCGATCCGGCGCTGGCCATGGCCGGCGAGGAGCGCGACCCGGTCGTGCTGGAGCAGATCCGCAGACAGTACCGCCTCGACCAGCCGTTTTATGTCCAGTACCTCTACTGGGTGGGCGGCGTGCTGACGGGCAACCTCGGCGAGTCCATGCGCCTCAAGGAGCCGGTGCTCACCCTGGTCGGCCAGAAGCTCCCCGTCACCCTGCAGCTGGCGCTGATGGCCATCGTCTTCTCGCTCGTCATCGGTGTGACGGCCGGGGTGATCTCCGCGGTGAAACGCGGCACGGCCCTCGACTACGGCGTCAACCTGGTGGCGCTGTGGGGGATCTCGACGCCGAACTTCTGGCTCGGCATCATGCTGATCCTGCTGTTCGCGGTGCATCTCGGCTGGCTGCCGGCCTCGGGCTACGTCAGCCTGCTCGAGGACCCGTGGCTGTCGCTGCAGACCACGATCCTGCCCGCCTTCGTGCTCGGCAACTCGTTCGCGGCGGTGTTGATGCGGCACACGCGCAGCGCCATGCTGCAGGCCATGACCAGCGACTACGTCCGCACCGCCCGCGCCAAGGGCCTGGCCGAGCGGCGCGTCGTCATGAAGCACGCGCTCCGCAACGCGCTCACCCCCGTGGTGACGCTGGGCGCGCTGGAGCTCGGCACGCTGCTGTCCGGCGCGGTGCTGACCGAGCAGGTGTTCTCGATCCCGGGCTTCGGCAAGCTGATCGTCGACAGCGTCTTCAACCGCGACTACGCGGTGGTGCAGGGCGTGACCCTGATTACCGCCACCACCTACATCCTGCTCAACCTGCTGGCCGACGTGGCCTACGTGCTCATCAACCCGCGGCTCAGGAGCTAGCCCGTGGCGACCCTGTCCGAGCCCCTCGTCGCCGAGGAGCAAGCCGTCCACGAGAGCCCCGGCGCCCGGGCGTGGCGGCGCCTGGTGAAGCGCAAGAGCGCCGTGCTCGGCCTCGTCGTCATCGTGCTGCTGGTGCTGGTCGCCGTGCTCGCCCCGCTGATCGCGCCGTTCGACCCGGCCCAGCAGGGCTGGACCTCCATTCGCAAGCCGCCGTCGCTGCAGCACTGGTTCGGCACCGACGAATCCGGGCGCGACCTGTTCTCGCGCGTGATCTATGGCGCCCGCGCCTCGCTGATGGCGGGCGTGGTGTCGGTCTCCATTGCGCTCGGGCTGGGCGTGCCGATCGGTCTCCTCGCCGGCTACGGCGGTCGCTGGGTGGATGCCCTCATCGGCCGCATCACCGATGCCATGCTGGCGTGCCCGTTTCTGATCCTTGCCATCGCTCTTGCCGCATTCCTGGGACCGTCGTTGCAGAACGCCATGATCGCCATCGGCCTCACCACCACGCCCATCTTCGTGCGCCTTACGCGCGGGCAGGTGATGGCGGTGAAGGTGGAGGACTATGTGGAAGCCGCACGCGCCGTGGGCAACCCGCCGGTGCGGATCGCCGTGCGGCACATCCTGCCCAACATCCTCCCTGCCCTGATCGTGCAGGCGACCATCTCCATCGCCACGGCGATCATCGCCGAGGCCAGCCTGTCGTTCTTAGGGCTCGGCCAGCAGCCGCCGGCGCCGTCGTGGGGCTCGATGCTCAACACCGCGCAGCGCTTCCTCAGCAACGCCGTGTGGATGGCGATCTTTCCCGGCGTCGCCATCTTCCTGGCCGTGCTGTCCTTCAACCTCCTGGGCGATGGCCTGCGCGACGCGCTCGACCCGAAGGAACGGTGACGGCCGCTTTCGGCCGTAAACTCAAGAGCGACCGAAGCATCGACGTGACTCCCGTGTGAAGGGGTTCGAATGCGGCGGCGTTGAGCCGGATCGAACGTCGCATGGCGCGCTTGCCGCGCGAGCACACGAGCGCGCGATCAAGCACCCGCCGAGACGACTGCCTCGCGGGCACTCCCGGCACGTACACGTTGCCACCCGTCACTGCCGTCTAAACGGAACGGTTAACGCCACCGAGCGTTCCTCCGTGGGCAATTGGAAGACAGCGCATGCTGCGCTACGCACAGATGGAGTACGGCCATGAATCGTTCGACCTTCGGCTTGGCCGCCGCCGTGGCTGGTCTAGTCGTCGCCCCGAGTCTTGCGTCGGCACTTTCTGCTGTGACCACAGACTCCACCGAGTTGCGGGCAGGGCCGGCGCTCGATTTTCCTGTCGTCGACCGGATCCCGTCTGACGTGCGCGTGGAGGTCCACGGCTGCGTTCGTGGCTACCGGTGGTGCGACGTGAGCTGGCGTGACGCGCGCGGCTGGGTGCCGGGGCAGGAGCTGGCGTACCTCTATCAGAATCGGCGCGTAGCGATCGTCGAGTACGGACCGCGCATTGGCTTGCCTGTCATCGCGTTCTCGTTCGACACCTATTGGGACCGCTATTATAGGGGTCGGTCCTGGTACGGTGAGCGCACGCGCTGGCGCAGCGTGTGGCGCGAGCGGGACCGTAGTGAAAGAACCACCGGCGACCGCACCAGGGATCGGCAGCAGGATAGGATAGAGTCACGTCGAGACACCGACAGGCGCCAGCGCGATGAAAGCGAACGCCGTCTTGATCGTGGCGACCGGGACGAGCGGCCCAACGTCCGCACCGGACGCGGCCAAGGCGATGAAGGCGAACGCCGCTCGGATCGTCGGGGCAATCGCGATGAGCGGCCCGATGTCCGCACGGGGCGTGGCGATTGGCGCGATCGGGGCGAGAGCCGAGGCTACAGGCCCCAGGGCAATCCCGCGCCTCGTCAGGAGACGGATCGCGGAATGCGTCAGGGTGGCCCCAATCCAGGTGGACGCGCGGACCCCGGCGTGCGTGACCGCGGCGCAGGAGGAGGTCAGGGTGGCCGCGACCGAGGCGGTCCTGGACAAGGTGAGCGCTGACGTCGGCATAGTCAGTCGCAAGCTTGGAAGGGAGTTTTCGGCAGTCGGGCTTCGCCAGTCGCAGAAGCCGCGACACCCGACTGCCGACTGACGACTGCCGAGGGTGAGTCAAAGCTAGGCGCTCGCCGGCCCGAGACCCACGGCGACCACGAACAGCAGCGTGTGGCTACCCCTCACCTCGACCCTCTCCCCGTCACCCTCCGGAGCATTGTGGCAAGGCCGCCCCTGTCGATGGCCTGAGGGCAACGGGGAGGGGGAGATCAAGCGGCGGCGGGCTGCGGGTGCCACCAGCGTCCGGCGATCACCACGCCCTCCGAGACGATCCTGCGGTCGCCGGTCAGGTGCTCGCCCACGACATCGACGTAGTCGAAGCTGCCCTCCTTGATCGAGAGGATGCTGGCGTCGCCGACGCTGCCGGCTTTCAGGCTGCCAAGCTCCGGGCGCTTCAGGGCCATGGCGGCGTTGACGGTGGAGGCCGCGATCACATCGCCCAGCGGCATACCGAGGCAGAGGAACTTCGACATGGTGGTGACCTGGTCGAAGGCCGGCCCGTCGATGCACAGGGTGTGGACGTCGGAGGAGATCGTGTCCGGCAGGAAGGCGTTGGCCAGCATCGCCCGCGCCGTCTTGAAGGCGAACGAGCCCTTGCCGTGGCCGATGTCGAATTTGACGCCGCGGGCGCGCGCCTCCAGCACCTCCGGCTTGACCTTGCCCTGCGGGCCTATCGGCGAGTTGGGGAAGGGCCGGAAGGCGTGTGTCAGGACATCGCCGGGCCGGAGCCGCGCGATCACCTCCTCGTAGCTCGGCGGCGGGTGGTCGATGTGGGCCATGAGCGGCAGGCCGACCTCGTTCGCCACCTCGAGCGCCATGTCGAGCGGAACGACGCCCGAGTTGCCGGAGGCATGCAGGCCCACCCGCACCTTGATGCCGACGATGACGTCGCGGTTGGCATTGGCCACCTCGACGGCGTCGGTGGGCGCCATCAGTCGCAATTGCTCGCTCTCGCCCACCATGATCCGGTGCGAGAAGGCAAAGATGCCGGCGTGCGAGATGTGCAGGTACGCCAGGATGCGCACGGCGCTGCGCTCGATCACGTGCTTGCGGAAGCCGGCGAAGTTGCCAGGGCCGGCGCTGCCGGTATCGATGGCCGTGGTCACGCCAGAGGTGCGGCAGAACGCCTCAGCGTCGATGCCGAGCGAGGTGCCGCCCCAGTAGACATGCGTGTGCAGGTCGATCAGGCCGGGCACCACGATGCGCCCGGAGACGTCGCGCACGTCGGTGCCGGGGCCGGCCTCGAGGCTCGGACCGACGCGTGCCGCCTTGCCTGCCGTGAAGGCCACGTCGGCGACGGTATCGAGATTCTGCGACGGGTCGATCACCCGCCCGCCGCGCAGGATCAGATCATAGCCCATGCTGTTCTCTCCACTGGTGCCCCGCGGGCGTCGCGCTGCTGCAGCGAGTACCGATAGCAGACCGCCCAGCATCGACTGAAGCCTCTCCAACGCCTCGCGCGCGCATATGCGGTCGGCCCGCCGCCGGAGCGACATGGCACGGTGCTTGCTCTCACTTCCCCCAACACGACGGGGCCGATATGCTGGACGCCGACTGTCCCTGCCCGCGCCTGCCGGGTCGCCCAAACCCTCGGCAGACTGCCGCGGCTGTGAACGGTCGGCCCCGCAGCATGGCGCATCATGCAGCATGCCGCATCATGGAGAGTGGCGAATGGACCGCAGGACATTCATCAAGGTTTTGGCAAGCACGGGCGCGGCGTCGGCAGCGGGCGCCTTCCCGGCTCCGGCGATCTCGCAGGGAGCGGCGGCCAAGACGCTGCGGTTCGTGCCCCAGGCCAACCTTGCCAACTTCGATCCGATATGGGGCACCCAGTACGTGGTGCGCAACGCCTCCGTTCTCGTGTGGGACACGCTCTACGGCGTCGATGACAAGCTGGAGTCGAAGCGGCAGATGGTGGAGAGCGAGGAGGTCTCCTCGGACGGGCTCACCTGGACTTTCAAGCTGCGGCCCGGCCTCAAGTTTCACGACGGCGAGCCAGTGCTGGCCAAGGATGTCGTGGCCAGTCTCACGCGCTGGACGGCGCGCGACTCCATGGGGCTGATGATCAGGGCCCTGCAGAAGGAGCTGACCGCGGTCGACGACCGCACCTTCAAGTGGGTGCTGTCGAAGCCGTATCCGAAAATGCTGTTCGCCCTCGGCAAGAACAACACGCCGATGGCCTTCATCATGCCGGAGCGGATCGCCAAGACCGACCCGTTCCAGCAGATCACCGAGTACGTCGGCAGCGGCCCCATGAAGTTCGCCCGCGGCGAGTGGGTGCCCGGGGCCAAGGCGGTGTTCGAGAAGTTCGCCGACTACCAGCCGCGCAGCGAGCCCGCATCCTGGCTGGCCGGCGGCAAGCGCATCATGATGGACCGCATCGAGTGGGTGATCATGCCCGATCCCGCCACGGCCTCGGGCGCGCTGCAGAACGGCGAGATCGACTGGTGGGAGACGCCGATCCCTGACCTGGTCCCGGTGCTGAAGCGCAACCGGAGCATCAAGGTCGACATCGCGGATCCGCTGGGCAACGTCGGCTCGTTCCGCCTCAACCACATGCACCCGCCCTTCAACAACGTGAAGGTGCGCCGCGCGGTCCAGATGGCGCTCAGCCAGGAGGACTACATGCGCGCCGTGGTGGGTGACGATCAGAGCCTGTGGAAGGTGCTGCCGGGCTTCTTCACGCCGGGCACCCCGCTCTATACCGAGGTCGGCGGCGATGCCCTGAAGGGCAAGCGTGACCTCGACGCGGCCAAGAAGCTGCTGGCGGAGGCGGGCTATTCCGGCCAGCCGGTCACCTGCCTGGTGGCGCAGGACCAGGCGCCGCTGAAGGCCATGGGCGAGGTGACGGCCGATCTCCTCAAGAGGATCGGCATGACGGTGGACTTCGTGGCCACGGACTGGGGCACCGTCGGCCAGCGGCGCGCCTCGAAGTCGCCGCCGGGACAGGGCGGCTGGGGCATGTTCCACACCTGGCACGCCGGAGCCGACTGCGCCACGCCGGCAGCCTACCTCGCCCTGCGCGCCAACGGTGACAAGGCCTGGTTCGGCTGGCCCGACGTCCCGGCGGTCGAGAAGGAGATCGAGGCCTGGTTCGAGGCCAAGTCGCTGGAGGAGGAGAAGGCCGTCATCGGCCGGATCAACAAGGCGGCGATGGAGGACGTGGTCTACGTTCCCACCGGCTTCTACTACGGCTACCAGGCGTGGCGGAGCAATGTGAGCGGAGTCGTGGGTGGGCCGATCCCGTTCTTCTGGGGCGTGGCCAAAGCCTGACGACCCGTAGGTTGGGTCAACCCCGGCGAAAGCCGGGGGCCGACCCAACACCGTCCTGCACACCGGTGTTGGGTCTTCGGCTTCGCCTCGACCCAACCTACAAGATGGAACTCGGCATGCTCGCCCACATCGTTCGGCGCATCCTGGTGACGATCCCCGTGATGGGGTTCGTCGCGCTGTTCGTGTTCAGCCTGCTCTATATCGCGCCGGGCGATCCCGCGGCCGTGATCGCCGGCGACCAGGCCTCGCCGGAGGACGTGGAGAAGATCCGCATCAGCCTCGGTCTCGACCGGCCGTTCCTGGCGCGCTTCGGCGAGTGGTCGTGGCTGATCCTGCAGGGCGACCTCGGCACCTCCATGTTCACCGGCATGCCGGTGATGACCCTGATCGGCCAGCGGCTGGAGCCCACACTGTCGCTGATGGCCGTCACCCTCGTGCTGTCCGTAGTGGTCGCCGTGCCGATGGGCGTGGCGGCGGCCTGGAAGGCCGGCACCTGGCTCGACCGCTCGCTGATGGGGTTTGCCGTGCTCGGCTTCTCCGTGCCGGTGTTCGTGGTGGGCTACGTGCTGGCCTACGTGTTCGCCTTGGAGCTGGATTGGTTCCCGGTCCAGGGCTATACGCCGCTGTCGCGGGGCCTGGGCCCTTGGCTGCAGAACCTGGTGCTGCCCTCCATCGCGCTCGGCTGCGTCTATATCGCGCTCATCGCCCGCATCACGCGGGCCTCCATGCTGGAGGTGCTGCAGCAGGACTATATCCGCACCGCCCGCGCCAAGGGCATGGCCCAGGGCGGCATCCTGTTCGTGCACGCGCTCAAGAATGCGGCGGTGCCGATCGTCACGGTGATCGGCATCGGCATCGCGCTCCTGATCGGCGGCGCCGTGGTGACGGAGAGCGTATTCGCCATCCCCGGCCTCGGCCGCCTCACCGTCGACGCGATCCTGCGGCGCGACTATCCCCTTATCCAGGGTATCGTGCTGCTGTTCAGCTTCGTCTACGTGCTCGTCAACCTGGCCGTCGATCTCGTCTACACCATGCTCGACCCGAGGATCCGGTATTGACCGCGCAAGCGCGAGTGATGGGACCAGCGACGGCCGCGCCGCCCGCCGGCATCGCCGCAGCGGCCCCCATGCCGGACGTGCTGCCGCCGGTGAAGGTCAGGCGGGGCCTGAGCGGCTTCATCTATCGCAATCCGGCCATCGCCTTCGGCGCGGCGCTGCTCATCCTGATGCTGCTGATCGCGCTGCTGGCGCCGCTGCTCGCCACCGTCGATCCCACCGCCCTGGCCCCGGCGCAGCGCACGCGCAACCCGTCCTGGCAGCACTGGTTCGGCACCGATATGATGGGCCGGGACATCTACTCCCGTGTCCTCTACGGCACGCGCGTGTCGCTCGCGGTCGGCTTCTCGGTCGCCATCCTTGCCTCGCTCGCCGGCCTCGCCGTGGGTCTCGTCTCGGGCTTCGTGCGCTGGGCTGATGGCATCCTGATGCGTGTGATGGACGGCATGATGTCGATCCCGCCGATCCTGCTTGCCATCACGCTGATGGCGCTGACGCGCGGCAGCGTCGGCAACGTGATCGCCGCCATCTCGATCGCCGAGTTCCCGCGCGTGGCCCGCCTGGTGCGCGGCGTCGTCCTGTCTCTGCGCGAGCAGCCCTACGTGGATGCAGCGGTTGCGGCCGGCACCAGGGCGCCCGTGATCATCCTGCGCCACATCCTTCCCAACACGCTGGCGCCCATGACGGTGCAGGCCACCTACGTCTGCGCCTCCGCCATGATCGTGGAGTCGATCCTCTCCTTCATCGGCGCCGGCACGCCGCCGATCATCCCATCGTGGGGGAACATCATGGCCGAGGGCCGCGCCCTGTGGCAGGTGAAGCCGTTCATCGTCTTCTTCCCGGCCGTGTTCCTGTCACTCACCGTGCTGGCGGTCAACATGCTGGGTGATGGTCTGCGCGACCTGCTCGACCCGCGCATGGCGAAGCGATTGTAGTCCCGGAGCACCATGGCCCTCCTCGAGGTCGAGAACCTGCAGACGCACTTCCGCACCCCGGACGGGGTGAACCGGGCTGTCGACGGCGTCTCCTTCCAGCTCGAGCAGGGAGAGACGCTGGCGGTGGTGGGCGAGTCCGGCTGCGGCAAGTCCGTGACCGCCAACTCGATCCTGCGGCTCGTCCCCGAGCCGCCCGGCCGCATCGCCGGCGCCATCCGCTTCCAGGGCACTGACCTTCTGAAGCTTCCCGAGCGGGCCATGCGGCGCGTGCGCGGCAACGACATCTCCATGATCTTCCAGGAGCCGATGACCAGCCTCAACCCGGTGCTGACGGTGGGGCGGCAGCTGCGCGAGACACTCAGCCAGCACGAGCGGCTGAGCCGGCGCGACGCCGACGACAAGGCGATCGAGATGCTGCGCGTCGTCGGCATCCCCGAGGCCAGGCGCCGCCTCGGCGAGTATCCCCACCAGCTCTCCGGCGGCATGCGCCAGCGCGTCATGATCGCCATCGCGCTGTCCTGCCGGCCCAAGGTGCTGATCGCCGACGAGCCGACCACGGCCCTCGACGTCACCATCCAGGCGCAGATCCTGGACCTGATGCGCGACCTCAAGACCAAGATCGGCGCCGCCATCATCCTCATCACCCACGATCTCGGTATCGTCGCCGAGGTGGCCGAGCGGGTGATGGTCATGTACGCCGGGCGCACGGTGGAAGAGGCGCCGGTGGCCGAGCTCTACCGCAGCCCGCGCCACCCCTACACCCAGGGCCTGTTCGGCGCGGTGCCGCGGCTGGGCTCGTCGCTGATCGACGGAGAGAGCCGGCTGGCGGAGATT
>Ga0209382_10006566_pt1 | contig 14934 bp, 13 predicted proteins | sample SoiMetdeltSBSDD5_FD_187599 | JGI IMG/M metagenome (GOLD analysis project Ga0209382, IMG submission 187599) | Bulk soil microbial communities from a Populus tree surrounding site in Tennessee, USA - Soil MetaG P. deltoides SBSDD5 (SPAdes) (version 2) | ecosystem: Environmental > Terrestrial >... | reverse complement strand
TTGAATTGGGCGACGCGGCTCATCGCCAGCACGTTTACGCCGTCAAACGGATTGGGGCTTGAGTAATCGGCAAAGAAGTAACGGCCAAAAATCGTGTGCTTGTCGTTGAGCGAATAGTCAATTTTGCCGATCGCCTGATGCTCGTTGTTGTTGGCCAGAATGCCGTATTGCAACCTGCCGCAAGCGTCAGTCGGCGTGGGCACGAATTTCAAAAAGTTCAAGGCCTGCTGATTGATCTTCGACAGATCGAGCTTGTTGTTGACGAAGGGCGCAGCCAGCGTGCGCGGCACGCCGCCGTTGCAGGCCGCCGAAGCGAAGGCCGTGAAATCACCCCCCCGCATCGCTGCCGTCGGCGCAAAACTGATGGTCGTGCCCGGGTTCGATCTCTCTATCTTGCCCTGATAGCCGCCGAAGAAAAACAACTTGTTCTGTCTAACGGGGCCGCCAAGCGCGCCGCCGAACTGGTTGCGCTTCAGACTGTCGCGTTGCGCGGCGAAGAAATTCCGCGCGTTGAATTTGTAATTACGCACGAACTCGAACAAGTCGCCGTGAAATTTATTCGTGCCAGATTTAGTGACGATGTTGACCGCCGACGCGGCGTGATGGCCGTAGCGGGCGGGCAGGGCGCTGGTCTCGGCCTTGAATTCCTGCAAGGCGTCGGGGAATGGCATCGGCAGATTCAGGTTATTGAACGGGTCGTTATGCGTGCCGCCGTCCATCACATACGTCATCCCGTTCGCCAGTCCGCCCGCGACCGATATGGTGACGGTCGGATAGTTTTTATTCGTATTCAAATCCGCCGCCGGCGCCGCCGTCGCCAGGCCCGAAAGGAAAATCAACTCGGTCGCCACGCGCCCGTTGAGCGGCAATTCGACGACGCGCTGCTGGTCAATCACCTGGCCCACGCCGTTGCTACGAGTTTCGACCAACGCGGCGTCGGAATTCACCTGCACCTGTTCCGTCACCGCGCCGATTTTGAGCGTCACATTGATCGTCGGGTTGACGTTGACCTGCAAGACAATGCCCGTTTGCACGTAGGCGCTGAAGCCCTGCTTCCTGACCTGCAATTGATAAGGGCCGACTGGCAGATTGGGAAAGGTATAGGCGCCGTCGGCGTCGGTCGTGACGGCGCGCGAACTGCCGGTGGCGGTTTGCGTGACCGTGACTTCCGCGCCCGCGACGGCGCCGCCGCTCTCGTCCAGCACCGCGCCGGAAAGCTGCGCGCTCCCGGTGGATTGCGCCCATGCGAGCGAAGCGAGTAGGCAGAGTGCGTAAAGAGCGGTGAGAAGCCGATGGACTGCGGCGATTCTGATACTCATGGTTTTCTCCTATTCGGGTTTGCGGGGTTCAGCCGTTACTGCGCTGACAGTTCGAGAGATGCGCGTTCGGAATTGACGCGCGTCGGCGGACGCTTTCGAATTCGCCACGCATTTTTGATGAGGCCGAAGTATTGAGGGCGGTGGGGAAGTACGGCTAGAAAGATTTTGCTTTTTTTTACGAGGATTTTGTCATTTCACGGCATTCGCGCGGCGATTTGCCGAAATGTTCCTTGAAGCGTTTATCGAAATAGCTCTGATCGGTGAATCCCACCAGGTTGGAAATTTCGGCGATACTCAAGCTCTGGTCGCGCAACAACTGGCGCGCTTTGGTCACGCGCAAATGCGTCAGGTAATCCACGAAGGTCATTCCCGCGGCTTGCTTGAAAAAGCGGTTGAAAGTGGATTGGCTCATGCCGACCATCGCCGCCGCCTGCGGGACTGCGATCTTTTCGGCGTAGTTGGTGTTCAGGTAATCCACCAACGCGCCCAGACGCCGCGCTTGTTCGCGGCGGCGCACGTATTCGGCCCGCGCCAGTTCCGAAGCGCCAAAATGTTTGGATAACAGATAAAGGATTTCCGACAGATAGGTCTTGCAACCGATGCGCGAATACGGATCGGTGGGCGTGTCGAAATAACAGCGCAGCAATTTGCCCAAGGCTTCATGCACTACCACTGCCGCCGGATCAGCGGCGCGCAATACGGGCGCAACCGTATCGGCCAACCCGTAAAACGGCGTCAGATAGGCGTAGTCGCACGGCGCAGAGCCGAGGTTGTAAAATAGCTCGGCGCGGAAGTAGATCACGACCGCCCGGCTCTGCTTATCGGCAAAATTCAGCGCGCCGTGCAGCTTCAGGTTATCCACGACAAGCAAGTCGCCGCTCTCGAAATCAAGGACGCGCTCGCCCATTTGAAAATGGCCGGAGCCATGCGTAGGACAGAAAATTTCCAGCCGGTTGTGCCATGTCAGGCGTTCGCCGGGTACGAAGGTTTCATAAGAGAAGGCCTTGATAGCGAAAGGAAACTCCGGGTCGAGCGGCAGGCGATGATGACGCGAAGCATCCACTAACTGATCAATCGCGTAAGGCTCGAAATACAGTCCGGCGTCAAAATTGTGAATGGCGTCAATCATACCGGAGACGACTGTTTGCTTTACGGATACCGGCGAGCGACCGCAGAGGCGCCCAAATGCCTGATTTTACTGGTGTGCGCTTTGACAACTCTAAACGAAAGGCGCGTTCTGTCAAGACACTGCCGGTTGTTTCGCGTTACCGCCCGGCCAGCTAATCTTCCCCAATCCTATCATGTAGCATTGACATTCTAGGCATTCCCCATCATGTTATGTCTAGGCAGTCTAGGCATGCTGGGCGGCGCCGGTTGATCAGGACAATATTGGGAGGTGGATTTTGACTGCGCCAAATGCGGATTTGTTACAGGGGACGCTCGACCTGCTCATTCTCAAGGCTCTGAGCTTAGGGCCGCTCCATGCGCGCCGCGTCATTCAACGCGTCCGGCAGTTGCCCGGCGAGATGCTGGGTGTCGAGCAGGGTCGCTCTACCCGGCGCTCTATCGGGTCGAGCAGCGCGGCTCCCGTCCGCTCCAGGTGGGGGATGAACGAGACCGGCCGCCGGGCGAAGTTCTACACCTTGACCGGGGCGGGCCGCAAGCAATTGACGGTCGAAGAGGAAAGCCGGGGTCTGCTCGCCCCGGCGAACACGAAGGCGCCAGAGGCGACGTAAGGGGGGGTATGAAGCGGCTCGGCGTTCTGACAGATAGGCTGCGCGCTCTCGTCCGGCGCGACGCGGTGATCGAAGAGATTGATGAAGAGATGCGTTTCCACGTCGAGATGGAGACGCAGACCAACATCGAGCGGGGGATGCGGCCCGAGGAAGCGCGGGCCGCTGCGCTCAGAAGCTTTGGAAATCCGGGCCGGATGAAGGATCTGGCATATGAGACGCGGGGAGGGAGAATTATGGATAGGTTCTGGCAGGACCTGCGATACAGCCTCCGCAGGCTCCTCAAAAACCCGACTTTCACCTGCTCCGCGGCGCTCGTCATCGCTCTCGGGATTGGGTCCAACACGGCCATGTTCAGTGTCATCTACGGTGTTTTCTGGGCGGGGTGGGCCGAAAGCAGCCGGATGGTGGTGTTGTGGGCCAAACCTCACGACAACGGCATAGAATGGCGCGGCGATGCCGACGGCATGGATCGTACGCGCGTTCACATTTCGCCGCGAGAATACGAAGAGTGGCGCCGGCGAGGCCAGGGCTTTGAGGCATTCTGCGCCGTGACGCAACGGCTGGTGACGCTGAACGATGACGCGCAGGAGCCGGAACAGATCGTGATCAAGTATGTCACTCCGGGTTTGTTCACCATGAACGGTAAGCGGATGATCCTGGGCCGCGATTTCGCGCCGGAGGATGGCGTCAAGGGAAACCATCATGTGGTGATCTTGAATAACAGTCTCTGGCAGGCGCGCTATGGAGGCGATCCTCACATTCTTGGGAAGAGCGTCCGGTTGGACGGAGAATCCTACACCGTGGTCGGGGTCGCGGCGCCGGGAGCAGGTCAAGAACCGTTGTGGCCGGTACTTGTCATAAGGGCGGACGAATCCCGCATGGATGATCGCATTCTGACCGTTATTGCGCGCCTCAAGCCGGGTGTTTCGCTTCGGCAGGCGCAGGCCGAGATTGACGCGATCAGCGCAGCTCTGGCTCAGGAATACCCGAAGTCCAACGCGGGTTGGAGCGTGAGCGTGGAGCGAGCAAGGAACAACTGGCTTCCCAGACGAACATTTCAAAACTTATGGCTGCTGATGGGAGCCGTCACCTTGGTGCTGCTTATCGCCTGCGCCAACGTCGCCAACCTTCTTCTGGCTCGCGGGGCGGGGCGCCAGAAGGAGGTCGCAGTCCGAGCGGCGCTAGGGGCTACCCGATGGACCCTCTTTGGACAACTGCTGACGGAGAGTCTGGTTTTATGTCTGGCCGGCGGGGCGCTCGGTGTGGCTCTCAGTTGGGGCATCTTGAAAGCCTTCCTGGCGCTCATGCCGCCATCCTCCGGTGTGCCAGTTGACCAGATCGCGCTCAGTCTTCCGGTCTTGCTTGGCGCCGCCCTGACGACGCTGATTTCGGGCCTGATCTTTGGTTGCGCGCCTGCGTGGCGAGCGACCAGGGTCAACCTCGTCGATGACTTGAAGGAAGGCGCCGGGGCGGGCCGCGGCCGGTCGCATCACCGTCTGGCCAAGACGCTGGTGGCCGCCGAATTCGCGCTGGCGCTCACCCTGCTGGCCGCCGCTGGCATGGCGCTACGCAGTTTGTGGAATAATACGCGCCTCGATCCCGGCGTACGGACGGATCATATTCTGACTTTCAGGGCGCCGGTACGTCCCGACCGTTTCAAGTCGCCGGAGCAGACTCTTGCGTTCTACCAGGAACTGAACGAGAAAATAGGGGCATTGCCTGATGTCCGCCAAGTGGCGATTTCGACTCCCCCGCCTGTCCCCGTGCCATTGATCGAAACGTGGACCTTACGGTTCTCAATCCCAGGACGCCCCTCGGCAGATCCTTCCCGGCCATTGTACGAGGCGCGGGGGCGAATGATCTCCGACGGCTTTGTAGCGACCTTCGGAGCTGGAGTGCTTCGGGGGCGCGCTTTTACGGCGGAGGATCACCTCAAGAGCGAACCGGTGGTTATGGTCAATGAAACATTCGCCCGCGAATATCTGACTGGTCTCGACCCCTTAACACAGGCCTTGATCATATCCGGCAGCCCACTCAAATTCAGGATCGTCGGTGTGTTTCGCGATATCCATAATGCCGAAGAGTTCGGACATCGAAACGTGCCGGAAATCTACGCATCGTTTTCCCAGTTTCCGTCTCCGTCCCCGACTCTGGCGGTATGGACATCGAGTGAGCCGACGCAATTGAGAAAATCGATATCCGCTCTCGTGCGCTCCATGGATCGTGATCTGCCGATAGCGAATGTGCGAACCCTGGAAGAGATCATTTCGGGCTGGCTTGTTTTCGGGCGGTTCGAGGCGGTCATATACAGCAGTTTTGCCGGGCTGGCATTATTGCTGGCGGCGGTCGGAATCTACGGTGTGATGAACCTGCTAGTCAAACAGCGCACGCGGGAGATGGGGCTGCGCATCGCCCTGGGGGCGAGCCGGTCACAAGTCGTGGGCCTGGTTCTCAAGCAGGGCCTGGCCGTCGCGTCAGCGGGTCTGATACTTGGCGTGGGCTGCGCCTGGTTGGCCGCTCGGCTCATGCAGAGCGCCCTTTACGGCGCGGGTTCTCCATATCTGGCGACACTGGCAGTGGTGGGAGCGGCGCTCCTGGGCGCCGCCCTGGTGGCATGCCTGATCCCCGCCCTGAGGGCAGCCAAGGTCCAGCCGATGGTCGCTTTGAGGAACGACTAAAGGAATCCATAGATGGCTGGAGAAATCACAGGCCCCCCGATTCATGAATCGGGGGGCCTGTTTTTCCTGACCCAATTCGCCTCCGTCATGGGCTCTCGTTTTCTTTGAACGCCCAGCCTCTCTGTATTATGAATGCTTCAAACTACACCGCCGCCCGCTTGCACATTTTGTCCTGTAACCCAGCGCGCGGCGTCGCTCGCGAGAAAAGCGGCCACGTCGGCCACTTCCTCTGATGTGCCGATGCGATTGAAAGGAGACAGGCTCGCTCCGGCGCGAATCTGCTCGCTGTTGGTCTCACCCGCGGCCTGGTTGAGCATATCTGTGTCGGTAAATCCCGGAGAGAGAATATTGACCGTCACGTTGCGAGGGCCGAGTTCGCGCGAGAGCGCGCGAGCGAACTGCTCGATCGCTCCTTTGCTCCCGAGATAGAGGGACGCGTTGGCGAAAAACATATCCGTCCCGCCCGTCGAAACGACGATGATGCGGCCGCCGTCACGCACACGCTTGGCGGCCTCCTGCAGCGTGAAGAACCCCCCCCTGGTGTTAATGTTGAACACGTAATCGTAATCTTCTTCCGTGCTCTCGATTAGCGGTTTCCCTAAGAACACGCCCGCGTTGGCCACCACAATATCTAAACTCCCCAGCGCCTTCTCAGCTTCGTCGAAAAGACGCTTCACTTCGGCGGGTTTGGAGACGTCCGCCTGGACGGCTACGGCTTTGCCGCCTTTGCCTACGATATTTTTTACTATTTCTTGCGCGGGCTTCGCCTGACGAGTGTAATTAATAATGACGGCCGCCCCGCTGGCGGCAAGACGCTCGGCGATCGCGCGACCGATGCCACGAGAACTCCCCGTGACTAACGCGGTTCTCCCCTCAAGTGATAGAGACATACTCCCTCCTATTATTGATTGTCGAAATTCGGTTTAACGTCCGATTAAACATTTCGGTTTGGATTATCGTCCGGCCGCCTCGGATAGTCAAGTAGTTGTTTAACTAATTAACTATTTAATCGTTCAACTCTTCCCATGGCTGTAAAAATCCCCTCGACTTCTAGTAGAATGGAGGCGTGAGAAAAGGATCGTCCGTATCAAAAAAGATCAGCGTTCAGCAGAGGGCAAAGGTTTTCAAGGCGCTCTCTGATCCGACGCGGCTGCGCATCGTGGAGATGCTCGCCGATTGCGACGAGATGTGCGGGTCGGAGATGGCCGACGAGTTGGGAATCAGCCTGGCGCTACTATGCCATCATTGGAGCGCGCTTGAGAATGCCGGACTGATTACGAAGAGGAAAGAGGGGCAGACCGCGTCGATTTCGCTCAATCAGGAGTTGCTGTCAGATTGCCTCAAGGTTCTGCCGGATTGACCGCGACGTTACCGGCCTTAAACAAATTGATAGTAGATAAGAACTCAGCGGGGATTGGACGATCTGGTTCGCCGAGGAAAAGTAATCCATGTCGGCGTCTCAGAGGCCCCGGCCTGGTGAGGCGCGCGACTCTTCTCCGCAATTCCGATATATCCTGTTATGGTATTACGGGCAAATTGAAAGGTGAAATCGTCCGCCACCACCCCGGTCACCAGCAGGCGCCAGAAAGCCCGGTTGAATCTCGGCGCAAAACCATGCAATTCATTAACTCGCAATCCGCTCTCTTCACACATCGCGCGCAGTTCGGCAGGTTTGATGAAATGGCTCAGTTCATGCAAGCGTGGAGGCGTGTTCTTGACGAACCATTCCACGCCCTTGATCCCGAACAACCAGCTGATGAAATTGCGGTTGAAAGTAGCGAAGAAGAACAAGCCACTCGGTTGTAAGATGCGCGCCGCCTCGGCCAGCGCGCGCCCGGGCTCGTCAACGTGTTCGAGAAAATCCATGGCGCAGGCGGCATGAAATGCGCCGTCCGCATAAGGCAGGCGGTAAGCGTCACCCAAGTGGTAACATGCGCGGCCCGTCGCGTCATGGCGTTGCGCTATCATCAGGCTTTCGGCCGCGGCGTCCAGCCCGATCACAGTGAAGCCTGCTTCGGCCAGGTAATTTGAAAGAAAACCGCCGCCGCAACCTATGTCCAACACTTTGACCTCGCCGGATGGGAACGCTCGGCGAATGGCGCCGGCAATCCAGGGATTACGCGCGCGCGCTTCGGCCCGTAATAACGCAATCGGATCATCACGCGCCGTATACCACCGTTCGCCTAAATGATCATAGATGTCGTTGTTCACCCGGCCTGTTTTTGTGACGTCGCCGGCTGCCATATGAAGTTCCAATAGATCAATTGATAAAGCCCGAAAGCGAGTGTCAGCAGCGTATTCCCCAGCAGGAACTTGCGCTCGAAGCCGATGTAGCGGATGAACGAAAGCGTCTGCCGGCGCCATGCGGGCCAGAGCAAACCCGCGCTAAGCAAAACCAAGGGGTGCAGGCTAAAAAGCATCGCGTGCAGCCATTGCTCGTTGGGGCGGCAATTTTTACTATGCACCGGCTCGTCCTTCGTCACAAATAAACACGAAAAGACGCTCAAGCCCACGTAAACGCCGAGCGATAATGCGCTCGGCGCGGCCGACAGCAACCACACAAAACACGCCAACGCTGTCAGCGTGTCTAGCGGATGCCCCAGCCGCTCCCATCGAGGCAACCCGCGCCGCCGATGAAAGTAAAACTCATCTACCGCCATACAAAACGTTTGCAATATGAAAGGGGTGAGCAGAAAAAGTGAATTTAGCATTAGCTGACTCTGGGGAGGCGAACAGACCGAACAATGACTCACGACTCCTGGGCATCTCGCCCGCTAACTCTCACCCGGACATGTTTCGCCGAGTAAAGCGTCAACCCATACTCCGATCTTCGTATACGCGCCTGAGGTTCAAGTGGCCTCTTGTGTCGTAGATGTGGCGCCTGCGACTTCAAGCGCCTCCTGTTTTTTCAGAAGGCGAGTCACCCGCGGCTTCAGCCAGAACACAGCCAGCGCGGCGGCTATCACGTTGCATGCGACCGCCGCCCAGAAGACCGGCAGCCAGGAGCCGGAAGCCGCCATCAGCCAGGCGGCGCATGGACCGGCAAGAATTGAACCAACGCCCTTTGAAGTATACTGGATGCCATAATTGGTGGTCGCGTACTTGCTCCCGAAGATGTCGGCGATGGCTGCCGGGAAGAGCGAATAAATATCGCCCCAGGCGAAGAACATAAGGCCGGAGAGAGAGACGAACCAGATGGGATGGTTCACCAACAGTGTGAGCGCAGTAATGGCCACGGCTTCGAGGATGAAGACCACCGCCATTGTGTCGTACCGGCCAAAGTGATCGGAGATCCAGCCAAAGAAGGGGCGCGCCGAACCATTCAATACCTGATTGAGGACAGCGGTCAGATTCAGAACGGTGAGGCTCCCAAAGAGAATGTGCTTGTTGAAACCGTAGGCGTCGCCGATCGGTTTTAGTTGCGCTGTCACCATCAAGCCGCTGAATGTGACCAAGGTCATCATTAAGTAGAGCATATAAAAAGAGCCGCTCTTCAACATCTCCTGCGGCGCGCAATCGCGCAAGGACTGCTGAACCTTTCGATTCGCTTTGGCCTTGATGGCTTTCCATCCCGCTGGCAACCAGCCGGTCGGCGGCATGGTCAAAAACTGGGCGGCGACAAGCACTACTAAACCCTGAATCGCGCCCCAGATAAGGAACGCCGAACGATAGCCGCTTGTTTCGATCATATGAGAGATCGGCAAGACCGTCAGCGCCGTGCCAAAGCCATATGAGCCAGCCACTGCGCCGACACACAGACCGCGCCGATCAGGAAACCACTTCATGGCGATTCCGATGGTGGCGCTATAAACCGCGCCCGCTCCGATTCCACCGACGCCATAGGCCGCGTAGAGCGCAGGGAGTGAGTTGGCGAGACCGGCCCCGATCCACCCTGCTCCCACCAGCGCGCCGGCAAGTGCGACCACAATGCGCGGGCCAAAGCGATCAACCAGGTAAGCATTGATCGGCGCTAGCCAGGTTTGCGTGAGCACGAAAAATGTGAAGGCCCATTGGACAGCCGCCAGCGTGGCATGCAGGCTCTGGGTTAGCGGCGTTGTAAACCATGTCCAGGCGTACTGGAGATTCGCTATGGCCAGCATAGCGATGATGCAAGCCGCCAGTTGGCGCCATCGAGTGACGCCTGGGTCTGAGTTCTGCGGCGCCGTCATTCCATGCCCTCCTCAGAAAATAACCACGTAGGCGCCGAATTTATTCGTCACGTTATTGTCATGTGACGAATAAATTCGGCGCCTACGTGGCGCGTTTTCATTCTTTCAGGGCGTCGCAACACGACATGAATGCTCCTGCGGAAAATCAGTTCGTAGTCCCGCCTTTAGGCCGCAAGCGTCGAGTGCAAACCCATTCCGAGACGCCAAACGCTTCCGCCGAAAGAGGGGACTACGAACTGCGCCTTTTTCATTGTTCGCAGCGACATCCTATTTTGGCGCGCCTTGCGCCAGCAATTTCACACATGCGTATACCGATCTGGCGCCAGGTAGAGGCAGCCCCATTTTGCCGCCCAACTCAACCACTGCGCCCACTATGGCCTCCAACTCCAGCGGCCGTCCGGCCTCAACATCCTGCAGCATGGAGGTCTTGTGATATCCCACCTTCTCGGCCCCTTCGATCCGCTGTTCTACGGAGACGCCGATATCAACGCCCAATCTTTTAGCTACGGATTCGGCCTCCGTCATGATCTCGGCGGCCAGGGCGCGCGTCTCCGGGCACTGGACGATCTCGACGAGCGTGGCGCGCGTGAGCGCGCTGATCGGATTGAACGCGACATTGCCCATCAGCTTCACCCACATGTCGTGCCTGATGTCAGCGCGGATAGGACACCTGAGACCGGCTTTGATGAAAGCGTCGGCGATGCGCCGGCACCGTTCGCTCTTCGATCCGTCAGGCTCGCCAATCGCGAAGCGAGTCCCTTCGATGTGTTCGACGACTCCCGGCTCCGCGATGATCGTCGACGGATAGACCACACAACCGATCGCGCGCGCCGGGTCTAGGTAGCGGCTGATCACGCCGCCCGGATCAACCGTCTCCAGGCGCGTCCCTTCCCAGGTGCCGCCGTGACGATAGAAGTACCACCAGGGGATGCCATTCTGCGCGCTGACAAGGCATGTGTCCGGTCCCAGAAGCGGCGACAGGCGCGGCGCCATCTCAATCAGGCTATGCGCTTTGAGCGTCAGCAACACCACATCAACCGCGCCGACCGAAGTCGGATCATCGGTCATCGCAGGACGGGCCTCGAATTCGCCGAGCGAGCCGCGGACGCGCACGCCATGCTCTTGCATCGCGCGCAGATGCGCTCCACGCGCAATCAAAGTGACGTCTTCGCCTGATTTAGCCAGCATGGCGCCGACGAAGGCGCCGATCGCTCCCGCGCCGACCACTGCAAATCTCATTTCGATTTTGCCTTGAATGAAGTTGAAACAATGAAGAAACGAAGAGGATCGAGCGTCGTAGATAGAGAATCGAAGATCGCGTCATTGCGCGCGAGGCGATCCTCTATCTTCGATCCTCTATCCTCGAGTCTTAGCGATCTCGGCCGCCACATTGCGGCGTTGAATCTTTCCGGTGGCGGTGCGTGGGATCGCCTCGACGATGTAAATCACTTTTGGACATTTGAAATCGGCGAGCGACGCGCGGCAATGCGCGATCAACTCCGCTTCGGTCGCCTCGCTCGAGAGTGTTACCGCCGCCGCCACTTCTTCGCCGTAAACCCGGTCCGGGACGCCGAAGCACACCGCTTCAGCCACCGCCTGATGGGCGACCAACACTTCATCAATCTCTCGTGGCGATATCTTCTCGCCACCACGATTGATCAACTCTTTGATACGGCCGACCAGCGTCAGATAGCCATCGCCGTCCAGATGCCCCTGATCACCCGTGCGGAACCAGCCTTGAGAGAATGAGGATGCGTTGGCCTCGGCGTTGCTTTCGTAGCCGCTGAAGACGTTAGGCCCTTTGATGGAGACTTCGCCCGTCGCGCCTGCCGGCAGCAAATTTCCGGCCTCATCAAGGATGGCTATGCTCACAGACGTGCCGCGCCCGACCGAGCCGGGTTTGCGCGCGCCTGGCGGCAACGGATTGGAAGCCATTTGATGCGCGGCCTCCGTCATCCCGTAAGCTTCGAGCACTGGCGCGCCGAACCTCTCCTCGAGGTCGGCCATCATTTGTGGCGCCAAGGCTGCGCTGCACGAACGAATGAAACGCAGATGCTCGGCTCCCGCGGGCCGCGCGCCAGCTTTTGACCGCGCCAGCAACACTTGATGAATCGTCGGCACTGCAGAGTACCAGCTCACGCGATGATCCCTTACTGTGGACCAGAACGAGAGCGGATTGAAGCGCGGCGGCACGATGACCGTTCCGCCTGTGAACAGGGTGGCCAACGTTGAAGCCACCAGCCCATGCACGTGAAACAGAGGCATCACGCACAAAGAAACATCCTCCGCGGTGAGTCGGTAGGTTTCAGCGACGTTGCGCGCGGAGATTTTCAGATTGGTATGCGAGAGGGGTACGCGCTTGGGACGGCTGGTTGTCCCGCTGGTGTGCAGGACCAAAGCGGTCTCTTCATCGTCAGGATATTCACGGGCGCGCGGAGCGCCGGCCGTCCCGGAGGATGAAAACCGAACCTGGCCATCGCCGTCGAGGTCGGCTTCGATAATCAGCGTTTGATCGCCGGCCGCGGCTCTGGCTTCGTCGCTCCCAGTCGGAGGAATGATCAGAGCGCGGGCCCCGGTATCCTCGAGGTAAAACTTGAACTCGTCGAGCCGGTAGGCCGGATTGAGCGGCGCGGCGGCGCCGACTGCCGAAGCGGCCAGGAACGAGGCGATCATCTCCAAACCGTTTGGCAAGGCCATAGCGATGCGATCTCCGCGGCCAAGACCGAACTGGTTGAGCCTGGCGGCCAGGGAATCTACTTGTCGCCGAAGCTGATCGTAAGTGACGACTGGTCCGTCGCCTGAAACGGCGACGGCGACGTGTGATGGACTGCCATTATCCAGCAAATCTAGGATCATAATTTTTCCGCTCCGAATATCCGCAAGATTGGTGATAGTTGAGGCAGATTATCACCGTGAATTTTGTTTTGTCCAGAATTTACCACGTTGTTAGTCAGCCGTCATTGCCAATGGGAACTGTCATCGCTTTTGGGCATGGGCGAATGGGTTGCCTGGGCGCAATCAAATCGCAACGGCAAGCGTCACTGATTTCGGCCGGCTCGGCACGGCATTTGCGCCTTGCAGGAGGCTACGGGGCGGGAGACAAATATGAACCAACAAGACACAGCAGCTTCAAATCCGCGTCCGGACACACAGGAGGATGAGGACCGAAAAGCGGGGGCAAACCGCCGGGCGGCGAAATATTTTCGCGCAGTGGCGGAAGTGAGACGGAAATGGGCGGAACTAGAACGAATCACATCCGAAGATTCGCGCCGTCCGTTGGAACTGGACAGGTTCATTCTTGAAGAGCGGCTGTGCATTATAGAAGGATTACTCCAGGAGGCTAGGGAGAGCCAAGGCGCGGCTAAAGAGATTCTCGCGGCGTCGAAAGCAATCATGCTGGTGGTTTCTCATGACCATATTAAATGAGGTCAAGCAGGGGGTGAAAGAACGACGAAGATGTAGTCGGAGGGGGAATGAGCATTCAGCTTCATATGGAACAAACGCCTGGATATTTCGCCGCGAGGTTTAGTGGCTCTGGCGTGGCGGAAGAGGTGTGGCGGCAATTCGAGTTAATCGCCGAGCATTGCAAGCGCGCGAATGGCGATAAACTTCTCATTGACATTACGGGAGCCGAGGGAAAAGCCTCGATTATAGAAAAATACTTGGCGGCGGAAGAATCGCGGATTTTCGCGCGCTACGGGATAAAAGTCGTATTTATTGAGACGCCAGAGCGAATGGACTCACGAAGGTTTTTCTTGGTTGCGGCTCGTAATCGAGGTGTAAATGTCGAGGCATTTACGGATTTCCAGTCTGCGGAAGAGTGGTTGTTGAAGTGACCTCCAGAAGCCTACGAGAGGGACATAGAGGACGCTTTGCGGGCAGGCGCGCAAGATTACCTTGTCAAGCCGATATTTCCCGACGAGCTTAAGCAGGCGGTCGCGCGACTGATTTCCGCCGCCACCGAAAATGATTTTGAAGCTCGGCGGGCAGAGACAGCCGCCATACGGGAAGAGTTGGCCATACGGCGGACGGAGAATGTCGAACGGATAGAGAGGGCAAAAATGAAATATCTGCACGCCAGAGTGAAAGCTATTAGGCTCAGGGCGGAGATGGCCTTCCTCGCGGCGGGCGGCGCGAGAGGCGCTTTCGCGCGGGAATGGCTATGGGTATTTTTAGAAGAAGTGTCTGCCCCTGCGAGCGGCAATTGAACACGAACGCCAGAAGACCAGCGAAGCCGAGAGAAAGATTTACTGACTCCCGCGGCCTCGCTGAGAATGGGCAATGATCGATTAAACTAACTCCTTGTATTTGAATTTGTGATTTTGGGTGGTGGTATGATTTGGTTCCCCGCGACGATCTCACGCGATTTACCGTCGGTCAGTCGCAAAGGGAAGATCATCGGCGTCTGTTCGCGATACCGCCGGTAATCATCACCGTAAAATCGGATCAGGTCACGCTCTTCGAATTGGATTGCCAAGAAGATGTAGGCCGTCGTAGCAGCCGCGAAAACCAGATGGGCCGCGGTCATCCGGGGCGTCGCCCAGAAGATAATCAGCCAGCTCAGATAAAGCGGATGTCGAACTTGTCGGTACAGCCATGGCGTTCTGAAATTGATGAGGGCCTGATGGCGGCCACGCAGGTAGAGCCATACCTGCCGCAGCCCGAACAGATCGAAGTGATCGATCAGGAATGTGCAAATCAGCAGCAACACCCAGCCGAAGAAGTACAAAGCATAGATCGCCAGGAGTCCCGCTTGATTTTCGACGCTCCAAACCACGCCGCCCATGGGCTGCCATTGCCAGAACAACAACAGCAGCGCGAGGCTGGAAAAGAGCACGTATGTGCTGCGTTCGACAGGTTCGGGCACGATACGAGTCCAGGCGCGTTTGAACCACTGCCGCGCCATCAGGCTGTGCTGCGCTGCGAAAAGGCCGAGCAGGCAGGCGTTGATCAACAACGCCGAGGCCAGCGGGACTTGCGCGCCTGAGTCAATTGATTTGGGAACGATCAGGTCGCCGACGAACCCGATCGC
>Ga0209382_10006561_pt1 | contig 14939 bp, 13 predicted proteins | sample SoiMetdeltSBSDD5_FD_187599 | JGI IMG/M metagenome (GOLD analysis project Ga0209382, IMG submission 187599) | Bulk soil microbial communities from a Populus tree surrounding site in Tennessee, USA - Soil MetaG P. deltoides SBSDD5 (SPAdes) (version 2) | ecosystem: Environmental > Terrestrial >... | reverse complement strand
AATATTAACAATTCACCTCCTCTTTTAATTACAATTGAGGATAAACCCCTTTTTTCAGTTGGAATGGCTGCGGATGTTCCAAGAAATACTATCTTCATGTCGGCCATAAATTATACATCAATAAGTGTTCCAGTAAATTATAAGCGTTTGTTTGAACAGTAACATCATGCGAAATCTTTATTATCATCCATACCTTGGTCTTGTAAACGTAAACTACCGACTAAGATGGTGAATTGAATCGAATTAGCTTATTATTTTGAAAAAATCTTTTAAGAGTAGTTTTTGGTTTTGAGACAGAACATCATATGATTCGATAAATTCTTTTTCTATAGATATCTGTTCTTTTAGGACAGAACGAAATTTATCAATAGTAATAGGAGTGATGGTATCTATTTCACCGGCGGTGTAAGCATAAATATATGTACTAATAATTTTTATTACAAAAGATGGTATTGTTTTTAATAGGAGTAAAATACTTTTTTTCATGACGTCACTACCAGATGCATTACTATTCATATTACCGAAGTAAGATTCAAGTATTTTCATTCTGATATTTCCCAACTCTTCAATGGATGATGCAACTAAAATTCCTGTTTCTGTCAATTCATAGAAAGGAACTCCTTCTAATTGGAGTGCCTTTGGTCCACGTCTCAGTGGCAAACGACCCGCTTCCTTAACTACGCCAGATGGTATTAAGACTTCATCGAGATCTTTGAATATGCCGGAGTAGATATTCTGCCATAATATACCATTGTTCTTTGCTATTGCGTGTGCAATTGATGTCCGTGTTCTCAGTTCTGGATTTTTTTCCAAAACAAGGTGAGTCATAATTCCTCTTTGTCTCTTAGCCTCACCAGTGAACTTATTTTTCTTTGTTTTGAAAGTATCAAAGATAGCAATGTGAGCTGTTTTCTGCTTCAAAAAGCGCTCTCACCACTTATTATGAGCATGATTTTCAATTATCAATCAAGTCTTTTATATTCTAATTGCATGATTTCTGATTATTATTTTGGTTTGTGTTATGAATTGCAAATTACTCAAATTGTGTGATTTTTCTTGTCAAAATTATAATATCCTGCACTTGATCAGTACACTACCCGGAATTTCAAACATTGACAATACCTGTTTTGAGATTAGATGAAATCAATAATTGTGTGCTGATCCTTTTCGTCTTGTTTAAATAACAAGTTTAATTCTGCTTGCAATGTGTTTATTCTGCTAGTTAGATATTCGTTTATCTTAAATTCTGAACAGATATTTAATGCGGTCTGTACATATTTCTCTACCGAACCCCGTGTTACAGTTTGTAATAATTCATTATGACATTCCAGGCATCGACCAATCAGTGGCATTCTTCTATATTTTTGTCCACATTTAGTACACCTAAATGACTGTGATGAATAGGCCCTCAAATTTCCCATGATATCAGGTAAAATGTGAGTCGTTAAAACCATTGACATTACTTCGTCAGCATCAACAGCATTAATTAGCTTGGCAGTACTTATTTGCATTTTTAGCTTTTCTTCCATTGTGCTCAAAGTTGAATACAAACTATGTGATTCATCCAGCATAATATTGTCGGTGGAATGAGTGAATTTATAATCAAAGAATTGATTTGCATGTCCTAGTCTCTTTTTGATAAGATCGATGTTGTCAATTACATTGGTTTTTTCCATATTCCAAGAAGATCTATAAAAATCCAATGGATATCTCTCATCAACATCTATGTTGTGAGCTTGCCTTTGAACTTCATGTGGAAATACTAAAGGTTGAATAAGTAATGGTGCGTCCATTAGTCCACCAATTCTATCAGGCAGATATTCCTTTGAAAAGTTTAGAAAGATATCCATTAGTAACATTATAGAGTCTGCGTCACCATCACAATCTCTTCGTTTTGCAGAATGCCAGATGGGTGAACCAAGACATACCTGGGAATTGACAAATCCAATGACTCTACCAATTATTCCTACGGACGTATGTGGTGCTAAGCCAACAATCAAGTGTCCAATCAAATCATCTATTGAATCTATTTTATAAAATGCCTCAACTCCATAGAATCTTGTCAGTTCTTCATCTACAAACTGAGCAATTTTCACGAGGTGTTCTGCAGCGTGAATGGGTATTATTATATCCTGTATGAGTAGTTCTAGTAATTGTTCTGATGATTCTAGGTCACTCCCTATGTGATCTTTGAGATATCCGAGATCTCTTAATTTTGTAATATCTGTTTTGATCCATTTTGGTTTAAAGTGGGTTAAAGGTTCATTTGTTGCATCAAAACGTATAGTTCCATCCTTAAATGTATAGAGGTTATGCTTCTGTCTCAGGATTCCCTTTTCCAGAGGTTCCGCGCATCTATTTTTACCCATTAGGGCTTTAACTCCCTTTAATGGCTCAACCGGTGGTATGTCAAGATGCTTTCTTGCTTTTTCAACTGCAAGTTTGAGAGGATAACTCGTTGGTGAATGTGTTTTTAAACGATTTCCGCAAATAGGACAAACTCCGTTTGGTTCCTCATTGTTAACTGAGTATCTGCAGGTGGAGCACATTATTCTAATTGGGGTATTAGAATGACAGTCTTGACAGCAAACAGAAATGGATGGTGAGTTGCAATTCGTACAAATTCTGTTAGCAATTTCAATATAAAGTGGTTTTTGCATTGCTTTCAGAATATCTCTAGTTGGGCCACCATTCGTTCCTATTGGGAATAAGACATGAACAGGAGGTTTCATTTTTCTATCGGCTGCTTTTTCTGGACGTCCAACTCGAACAGCAATTGAAGAAGAAAATTTTTCTTTTATACTAACATTTAGTAACTTAGAAATAGAATCTAAAATATGTGTTTTAACATAATTTGGATCAGAGTTTGAGGGAACAGTTGATATTAAGAATTTATCGAGATTCGATCCGTATTCGATACATCTGGCCACCAATATTGATAGGATGTATAGTTGATCAGGATCATCTATTCTTATTTTGCTGTCATCAAGGCAAAGCGAATGAAATATTCCAAGTTTTTCAAAAATTTTTTTTAATTCTGAATCATTAGTAAGAAACTTTTTTTCACTAGTATCTTTTATTATCTCTTTGTTTTCTAGTAATCTGGTGATTAGAATACTAAATTCATCCAGCGTTAAAGCACTCCAATAAAAGACGTATCCAGGATAAAGAGGCATATCAAACTGTTGACTAATTTTAAACGCTTCAGTAACGGATGGTTTTTTTTCCAATGGACATTGTACTAACTCAATTAATCTTTCACTGTCAAAGCTTTTGAAGTATGAATTAGGGTCCGTGCTATTTAGTTTTCCTTCTAGTTCGAGAGACCATATTTCTTCAACATATGATGAGGGAAGTAATTGAGTATTATTTTCGAGAAAGTCCCCATAACTTATCAAAATATCTCCCAGATAGAGAATTTTTGTAATTTTATTAGCAACGGATTTTGCTTCACTAATTGTTTTTATTTTCCTGACACTTCCATCATTTAGTTTTACAATTGGTGGTTCGATACTGTCTACTAGGGCGATGGTAGAAGCCTTGCCTGGTGCATCTATTTTTATTTGTGTACCGACAGCAATTGCATAATTCAATAAAATCGGAATGGTTGGATGAATTCCAATTGTAGCTAATCCGGTATTACAGCTTCTTCCATAGCGCAATCTAAAACCGCCAATTTTTTTCTGCATTGAAAGTACAGGTCTTCCAGTTATGACCTCAGTCATTCTGTGGGATATTGTATCATCTTCTGGGGTTTGAATCGCTCCTTCAAGACTTTTTAGCCAATCCCATCCTTCTAATTTTAGAGTTTCAATTATCTTCAATAACTTTCTGCTTCTACCTATCAAACCATCATTCATTACTCTCAATGCGCCTCCACGAACTCTATTGGTAGAAACTCTTTGAAGATTTCTATTACCTACTACTTCTACAGGGTCCGTGTCAACACCATCAATTTCTACAGGAAGAGAACCTATACAATGAATAACATCCTTATCAGAAACCTTGAACTGGAAGTTGCCGACCTCCCTTTCATATATCCTTAATTCTTCAACATATCTACTAATTTCATCATCATATGAATTCGCAATGTACTTGTCTAATCCAATAACTTTCCTGACATGGTCGGCGATAAGCATTGTTACGGCAGCTTCAGTTCCTCCTGCAGATCTTATTGGGCCAGCAAAAGAAACCGATAGATACTGTGTTCTGTTAGCATTAGATTTTATTTTGACATCATAAATCCCTTGCAACGGTGCTACCGTGACGCCTTCTGTAACAATAGAAAGTCCAACTCTTACAGCATTGTTTAGTTTTTCCTCGATGGTTATCCCTCCAAATTTACCAAGCGCTATTTCTTCGGATATCTTTAATGCTGTTAGTTCTTTTCCTAATTTTGGAAGAAGCGTTCTTAACCTATTTGAAATATCGATTTCATGTATCTTTGCTATCCTGTCCGGTAAGTCATAACCAATCTGTGACTCTACTTTTTCGGATATATCAAGACCCTGTCTTTTAGCTTCTTGCGCAACAGATATTGAATCATTGATGTATTTTGAAATTTTTTGATGATATTCTATATAAGACGACGGAATTTGGACATCTTTGTTTTCTTTGGTATGAGTACTCAATTTCTTATTGCTTTCATAATATTAACAAATTCTGATTCCCAGTCTTTTTCTCTTTCGATCATGGTTCCAATAACTATGATATCAGCGCCCGCTTCAGATATTTTTTTGGCAGTCTCAGCTGAATTGATTCCTCCGCCAACTATTAGAATTCCCTTATAGAATTTTTTTACAGCCCTCACCATCTCCGGTGGAATATTCTGTGATGCGCCTGAACCTGCTTCTAGATATAAAAATCGCATACCCATGTAGAGTGCTGCTAGGGCGTACATTACAACAATATTTGATTTGTTGAAAGGAATAGATTTAGCTTGACCTATGAACCATGCCGTGGACCCATCACCAATGATAAGGTAACCAGTTGGTATTGCTTCTAGATTATACTTGTTGATGACTAATGCTCCTTGTGCCTGTGCGCCTGTTATGTAGTAAGGATTTTCAGAATTAAGTAATGAATTGAACAAAATTGCATCCGCAGCTGGTGATATTCCTGTGATATTTCCTGGAAATAAAATAATTGGGATCTTGACATTGGTCTTTAATTCTGTCACAAAATTAGATAATTCTATTTGATCCGATGTGGATGAACCACCGACCAATATTGCTGAAGCTCCAAGCTGTTCTAATTTTTTCGCCAATTCTATGGTCTTGGAGGTGTTTTCAGAGTCTATAAGTGGAAAGCATAAGGTTTTTTGTTTCTTGATTTCGTTCAAAATGTATTTTTCGGTGCTTTGTATTTCCATCATTTCTCAAAGTATTTACTCGTATAATAATAATCTCATGAGATTTAGAAAGTATCGAGTAGTTATTTGGATACAAAAGTTAATTAGAATATAGTACTATACAAGTTTGTATAGTAAATGGAAAACAACAATTTGAGTTATTCGGTGTTTTTGAATCATTTTATTGCAAATTCTATATTTACAGAGAAACAAACATCAATTATTTATAATAAAGTATTGAAGTCGAAACCCACTAAAAACATGACTTCTGGTGCGTATTATCGACAATTAGGACAGTGTAGGATGAAGACAAGAAAGGTTGTTTATACATTGGTATTATTGCGGCTGCTCAGTGTTGTCGATACTGAAACATTTCCTGTGTTGGATAAACTGAATAATCAATTAAATGTGATGTTAAAAACATCAAGTGATGAAATAGATGCAACCACATTGGGTAATGTGATTTCATTGATAGATAACGTGATTAGTAAGCTGGTGTTGATATAGAAAAATTTTAATAAATACATGCCATTAAATCACATGATATCACATGAATATATTTGATCTTACATTGCAATATACCTTATCAGACATCTTAATTTCAATCACACTTTTCACGCTATCGTTTGTGGTCTTTTTCTATTTTGGATTTTTCAGAGAATCGAAAGAACGAGAAAAAGATAATCACAAATTTAAAGATATGTTGATTGAGGGATATTTTCATAAATTTGATGAATATAATGAGATTATTTCAGATTTACGGACTAAACTGGATATGATTGAAATGAAAATAGAGCCGGTTAACATTAGAAGCAACCAGGAGGAGTTTGTTTCTACAAGTGATATGGGAGATAAGATGTCACATAAAGACATGTCACATACTAAGACTTCTGTGACGAAGGATGTGATTCTCACTGAAAAGAAGGGTGATTTAAATGAAGATGAAGCATTGCGAATTAATACCGTGGATTCTATCCTTAGGATGCTTGAAGTACCACTTACGTCTAGAGAGATTCAGAGAAAAATTAACAAGTCACGTGAACATACATCTCGATTGTTAAAAAAATTATATTCTGAAAACGTATTGATGAGAGATGGGAGTACCAGACCTTTCAAATACAAAATCACAAATGAAGGTCGTAAACTGTTGGAACGGAAAGCAAATTTGGACGATTAGATTTCTCATAATTTTCTTGATAATTATTCAAGTTTTCTTTAACAAGTGTGTATACCCATTGTTTGCCATTTTTTGATCTGCTTAGTTGTTTCTTCAAATAAAATCTAGACAAATAGATAGAGACGACGCTTAATTGAATGGTTTGGTAATACAGATCCTGATAAATTCTTAGTATATCGGAGGAAGTAAACGTGTGATATTTAAAATTCTCAGTAATCAAATTCCATAACTTGGAACCCAGTCTTGTGTCACTTTCTCTATGTTCAAAACTGCTATCAATGGAGTTTTTATCAAATAATTGTACAAATTCAATGACATTCATTATTTTTTCTTTTGATAAAGTGCCTTGTAGAGTTAGGTTATATTTTTCGCCATTTTCATCTTCCAATTCAATTTTAATTTTCTTTCTCACAGTTGACAGATCGGGATTTGATATCACATCACACTTAACAATTAAAGTGATTAACAAGTTAACCAAGAGCTCAGCTTTTGTTAACTAATTATTCGTGTTTAATTTCGAACCCATTTTTTTATTGTAGTTATCAATTTTATGGTTTCTTTATCTAAATATATTCCAGTGGAAATAAAGGGGTTATACCAGATTCTTAACATTGTTGATTTCTGTTAACAAGCCTGCAATGGAAATAAAGGGGTTATTTTGGAGACTTTTCATTTCTTCACTTTAACAATCCTAAATAATAGTTACTTCCACCCCTACATTTCTCATTGAAGTTTGGTTCGTTCATCATATATCTGCAAAGTACAATAATTAACAAATAAATTAAAGAAAATTGATTTAGGAGTTTTTATTTTATATACATCCCACTTACTAAATGAGCTTATTATATTGAGATACAGAAGAAAGAGAGGGGTGTCAGAGGTGTGTACATTTGGATGATGACATCTTAAACACTATTTTTGATAGCGCGATTAAAAATAAAAACATAATTAGGAATAGGCAGGTCTTAACTATTGACTATGTACCTGACAAGCTATTATTCAGGACTAAGGAAAGTACGGCAATCGCGCAATCATTATCTGTTATATTAAAAAAAGGTCGTCCGTCTAATTTGTTAATTTTTGGAAAACCGGGAACCGGAAAGACAGCAGTCGTAAAGAACGTTATAGAACATCTTTATAAAAAGACCAACGAATTGGACATAAATCTAAGAGTTCCCTTCATTAACGCAAAAAATTCAAACACACCATACAAAATTCTCTATGAAATTGCAGAGTTATTGGGTATCAATAAAGAAGGAAAAATGCAAGTTTATTTTACAGGCCTGTCCATGAGTGAAGCTACTGATAGAATTCTTGATTTCATAAGACGAAGATCTATCAAAGTTGTAATTGTCATAGACGAAATAGATTCACTTGTTAATAGAAAAGGTGACGATATCCTGTATAACTTTACAAGAGCTAATGAAAGGATTTCTTCAGATCAATTCATTACTTTGATCGGTATTTCGAATAGCTTAACATTCAAGGATAAATTGGATCCACGAGTAAAGAGCAGTTTAAGTGAAGAGGAACTAGTTTTTAATCCATACACCATTGAACAATTAAAGCAAATTCTAATTGACAGATGTAAACTTGCCTTTTATGATAACGTTATTCCTATTGGTGTAATTAATCTGTGTGCTGCAATTGCTGGTAGAGAAACAGGCGATGCTCGAAAGGCCATAGATCTTTTGAGGGTCGCTGCAGAAATCGCAGAAAGGTCTATGACAATGAAGATAAGTGAAGATCATATAAGAAGTGCACAACAAAAAATTGACAGCGACACAAACTACGAGATTTTGAGGAATTCAACTCTGCACACCAAATTAGTAATACTTTCAATAATAAAATCTAAGAATGGAAGTACAGGGGAAATTTATACAATCTATCAATATTTTTGCTCAAAAATTCAACAAGAAGCCCTAACACAGAGAAGAATGACACAAATTGTAGGAGAACTGGATCAACTAGGATTAATAACAACTAATATAGTCAACCAAGGCCGCTATGGCAGGACTCAAAGAATAAAACTGCATATTCATATCTCGTCTGTAAAACAAGCTTTTAAAAACGATCCAATTTTGTCACCTTTCATTGACAACATCAATAATTGAAATCTTTCTTAAAAGATTGAAGGCTTCCTAGATTAACCAATATGCATATTCCAGGAGTTGGATTGATACCCATAGTTTGTTGAAATTTTGTCTGCTTTTGCCATGCTCCAGAATTTACTATTAATGTACCTTTGTATCTACCCACTTCAGTAATATGTACATGCCCGGCGTGAAAAATATCGGGTACATCGTCTATCACCAACATGTCTTCTGATTCAGGAGCAATTGGTGTACGGTTACCATAGATTGGTGACAGATGTCTAGATTTTAACAAAATTTTCATAGCTTCCACAGGTTTTGAATAGCTTAATCCAGGTACTGTGGCAATTACATCATCCAAACTCTGGCCATGGAACATCAATAATTTGACTTTGTTTAATTCAACAATTGAGGGATTGCCAATAATACTGAAATTTTCCAAGGGTTGAAAATCACGCAAGTCTGTTAAAGCAGTTTGTGGCAAAGCTCTCCTGCCAGGATCGTGATTTCCAGGAATCAGAAAAACATGCATCCGTTTTGGGATTTTTTGTAGTAAAGCTGCTGCATACGACATTTGTTTGTTTATATTTATATCGATCAATTCTTTATCCTGATTGGGATAAATTCCTATTCCGTCAACTATATCTCCTGCTATACAAACAAATTTGATTTTGCTTACAATCTCGTCATCTGATGATAACCAACTTATAAAATCATTGAACTCATTCTCCATGAAATATTTACTGCCTACATGCAAATCTGAAATGAGAGCTACATAAGACTCTGTACCTGATTTGGCTGCAACATGCTCCGGAATATCAGGGAAAATGATATCCTTTATGACAAAATCGTTTGAATTTCTTTTACTGAGCGAAATTTCTAGCATTAACATTTGATCCAAAACAAGTGATGAAGCTTCATTAATCAAATCCCGTGTTTTACAAACTACGGGAATACTGCCAGTTTTATCATCAATCACCAACTCTACATCATTTTTTCTACTTCTCTTAGACATTATCAAACCTGCGACAAAAGCAGAATCAATAAATTTTCCCCGCTCATTCTCGTTATCTAGAGAAGTAAATCTGGATTTATTCCGAAGATCTTTAATATGTTTTATTTTCCTTATTTGCCTGCTTTCTGAACGGATTGATAATATTTTTAAAGTTTTTCGATAACGGCTGTCAAATAGTTTAAAAAAATCCTTATCATTTTCAGAGTTTATCTTGTATGTAGGATCAAAGATAATCTTGTAATTCTCATCATTGCAATCTGTGTTAGAGTTGGTTTTGACAGGTTCATCAATGTGGCCATTCATGTCACTAGAAATCACATTTTTTATATCATCGATTAAAATTGGAGACTTTTTCTTGAACTTATTTTTAGCATCAACTATTGTCTTGATTATTTTTTCAACATCACAATCAAGTGATTTGAGAAAGGCAAAAGCATCAGGATGAACTTGATATCCCTTATTTATCGCATAAATCAATGCAATAGATACTGAATCCAAGTTTAATTATTGAACAGAACAATCATAAATGCTAAAAATGTTTTGTTTTATCCATTGATTATTAAAAGACAAGCACTGTGGTTGGAATACATGTACAAATACAACTTAAAAAAACGAATTCTCTACCTTATAGTTGGTATTTTAGTATTCTTAATTTTCTTTGCTATTGGCACATCAGTCAGTTTTGAGAAATCTACATCAGAGCTCTTAAAGGAACAATTTCAAAACAAAATCAAAAATATTGATAATATAGGCATATTTGCCAATAACTTTCTAATCTCCATCTTAATGTTTATTCCTGGAATCGGAATTGCGTTTGGTCTCTTTTCAGGATTTAGCACCGGTAATATTTTCATGATAATAACACAAGATTTACCAATCCAGATACCACCATTACTTGTTTTTTTGACAATATTTGGAATGATGGAGCTCATTTCATATGGGATAGCTATCTCCAGAAGTTATTTATTGTTAATTCACATTTTGAAAAGAACAAACATTAAAGAAAATCTTATTCATACCGGCATAGAAATTGGCATCGTTGCAATAATATTATTTTTTGGCGCCATTATTGAATGGAATTTAATAAGACAATCTGGAGGCGTGGATTTTGTACAATAGTGCATGAAAGTAAAAACAAAAGTAATCTCATACAAATTCCAAGTATGTTTTACGTCTAACCTGATCAACCACCATTACAGACATTGGACTAAAATCCATTTTTTCTAGTTCATTCAGCCTGCCTTTAAACACTCTTTCATCTGCAGTGGTCAAAAATTCAAATACCCAAACTATTAAGTTTGAAGTATCTACTCCCTCTTTTTTAAGATACAATGCTATTTCTGATTGCATGAAATTTTTTTCTACATTATTATTCCACGGTCTTGGTACTAAAATCACACTTTTCTTCTCTTGAATTGCTTTAACTAATTCCCTCTTCTTGTCTTCAATATTCTCAGTAACATGAAAACTCAATATTCTCGCCTTATCCAATGGAATTTTTGCCTTTGCAGCCGCAACTTGAATAGAACTAATCCCGGGCATTAATTCTACATTATCGTTACCAAAGATTTCTAATAATCTGTCAACAACTTCAGACTCTGAAAAGTTTACATCACCAGTGAAAGGAATTGTGCAGATCTCATTTTCTCCCATTTTCTTATGCACCTCATTATAGGTTTCATCTTGATCCTTCATAGTTACTTCGTACACTTGATGAAAATGAGGAATAATCAAATCTCGAACTATTGATAATGTATATTTATAACCTATCAAATACTTGGATTTTCTTATCACATCTTTTGCTAGGTCTGTTAAATACGCTGACGAACCTGGACCTACACCGACAAGAAATAACCTCTTGCTCTTGACTCTATTTTCCGTCACAGCTTTAGCTATGATACCATGTATTTTATTTGCTTTCTTCGCTTCCTGCATCCATTTTTAGTCAAGAACCCAAACATGGGATCAATTATGACATTTTGTATAACGTTATTACTGGATTCCAATCCACATGATGGAACAGTAAAGGATCCTTTGCAGGATATTTCACCCACCCCCTTACGATTGCAAAGTTGTAATTTTTCTGCTTATTTTCAATATTGGTTTTGACTTTAAGTTCTGTACCCCATCTTTTCTCAAGATAATACATATCCAAAATTTGAGAAAAAGGGAATACGATATTTTGATTGCTTTTTTCAACATCATTCCTTAATTCAGTAATACCATAACCTTCTATGGGCAAAAAAACATTCTTGTTGTCCTTAAATCGCAAAAGCTGTCGCTCTGAATGTACTGCATGAATTCTGTAAGACATGTTGGTCTTTGTTATAAATATCAGATTTTTTTCCGTTACAACAAGCATTCCTTCTCTTTTCCTTTTCATAAAGCCATCCTCTCCACCCCAAATCCACATTAGGTGTGCCTTTATCTGCTCATTCCATTCCAACAACATTTACAATTCGTCATTATCATGGATTTATTTTTTTCATCAACCAAGTTATCAAGATTCGTCCTCCAACCATGCAAGCCTTTTAATACAAATAATGTCGAATTACACATTTAAATGATAGAGCAAAAAAGCTCGACAAAATTGGACGATGCCCAAGACAGGACACTGGAAATAAATCTCCAAGGAAAAACTCTACAGGAAACAAGATATAGTGCATTAGAAAATATTGAAGAATTTTGGGCCGAGCAAGCGAATAACTTGATATGGAATAAGAAATGGGATAAAATTCTAGATTGGAATCCGCCGTTTGCAAAATGGTTTACAGGTGGTTTGCTAAACGCGTCGGTAAATTGTCTTGATAAGCACATTAACAATATTACAAAAAATAAAGCAGCTATAATATGGGAAAGCGAGTCTGGTGACGTTCGTACCCTTACATATAACCAATTGTATGTAGAGGTAAATAAATTCGCAAACGCTTTGCGTAATTTGGGAATAAGAAAAGGTGATAGGGTCACAATTTACCTCCCAATGGTTCCCGAATTGCCTATTGCAATGTTGGCTTGTAGCAGAATAGGAGCTACACATATCGTTGTTTTTTCAGGATTTAGTTCGCAGGCACTAACTGATCGCATAAATGATTCAAAATCTAAAGTAATCATAACAGCTGATCAAGGAATAAGGCGTGGAAAAATACTTGAACTGAAAAAAATTGTCGATAGTGCGATTGCATCAACTCCCTCTATAGAAAATGTAATTGTCCTTAAAAGAGGAATTGCTGAAATCGAAATGAATGAAAAAGACCTTCTTTGGCATGAATTAGTAAAGAAAGAAAAATCCTACTGCAAACCTGAAATTGTAGAAAGTACTCATCCACTTTACATCCTGTACACTTCCGGCACTACTGGAAAACCAAAAGGCGTACTGCATAGTACTGGAGGATATCTTACCCATATCTATGCAACAGCCAAATGGGTCTTTGATTATAGAAATGAGGACATTTTTTTCTGCACTGCAGACATAGGTTGGGTTACAGGACATAGTTACATGGTGTATGCTCCTCTATTACATGGGGTGACAAGTGTTATCTATGAGGGAACTCCAGATTTCCCGACACCTGATAGATACTGGGCACTGATCGAAAAACATAGAGCCACAATTCTGTACACCACTCCAACCGCACTGCGTATATACATGAAATACGACCTGTCAATACCTAGTAGTTTTGATTTGTCATCATTGCGTCTTTTAGGTACCGTTGGTGAAGCCATTAACCCTGAAGTATGGTTATGGTATTTTAGAGTGATTGGAAAAGAAAAATGTCCCATCGTTGACACATGGTGGCAGACCGAAACAGGTGGAATCATGATAAGTCAATGTTTAGGTATTGATACAATACCCATGAAACCTGGATCCGGAACTTTTCCAGTACCAGGAGTTGATATTGGCATAGTGGATGAAAAAGGGATCGATGTTAATCCCAATAACAAAGGATACCTGATTATTAAGAAACCGTGGCCAGGCATGTTAATGACGTTGTGGAACAATGATGATAAATATATTAATACATACTGGAACAAATTTCAAGGATTTTATTATTCTGGTGATTTTGCCCTTTTAGATCAGGATAATTATATTTGGTTACTAGGCAGATCCGACGATGTACTCAAGATTGCTGGTCATCGACTAGGTACCATGGAATTAGAGAGTGCATTTGTATCATTCAATGCAATAGCCGAGGCAGCTGTAATCAGTAAACCTGATGAAGAAAAAGGAGAAGCAATAGTCGCATTTCTAGTCCTTAAAGCTGGTTACAAAGAGTCTCCAGAAATGAGAACAGATCTTGTTAACCACATTAGAAAGACAGTTGGCCCAATTGCTACTCCAAATGAAATTTACTTCACCAACAAATTGCCAAAGACTAGAAGTGGGAAAATAATGAGAAGACTACTAAAATCAATAAGTACAAACTCTGAGATAATTGGTGACACAAGCACACTTGAGGACGAAGCTTCAATTGAAGAAATAAAACAAGTGTATAGAGATTTTCAAGACATCACTAAACGATAATTACGTCAGACCAAAATTCAATATAGCATTTTTATATTGAAACTAATTTTATCTTAGAATCTTTCGTGATATTATGATAATTGATAAATCCCGTTGTTGCTGCCAAAATATATCTTGCTGGTTTTGTATTCTTATAGGTACATTGTGCAGCATCCAAAGTATTCTTACATGGTAGTGCGTCCTGTTTCATATAAACAATATTGCCTGCACCATCTAACCAAATTAGATCCAAATTGAACTGTATATTCAACAGCCATAGGGAATACAGATCAGATTTATCATAAACAAGAAGAAGCGCGGAGTTGAGTGGTAGTTCTTCACTTCTAAAAGTCAACCACCTCTGTCGTTCAGCTGGAGTTTCAGCAATTTCTGTGCTTATTGAGTGATTGTTTATAACTATCGTTCCTTTTGAAAAATCTATATTCCTATTCTTAATACCCTCTGGAACGAATGTTAGACCCAAAACACCCAATATTACACATCCAACAATTACCGGTACCAGCACTGTGATTTTACGAACCACGTGTAAAGCTCTTTAAAAATATAATTTCTACCTTTGGGTTTATATTTGCCATACACAAATCGACTCAAATTTTGAATTTTATATCGGTGTTATAGAAATAGCACAGTGTTTAAATAGTTTCGACTTTACTTCTGTTTTAAGTGAATTAAATGCCAGTAGCAATACTTCCAGATATTAGCGAACAACACTGTATCGGCTGTGCTCTATGTGTCGAAATCTGTACTGCTCTTGGTCCAGATGTATTGAGGGTAAAACCAGTTGA